>Ga0181612_105577_pt1 | contig 18032 bp, 12 predicted proteins | sample HoacroProtozoa21_FD_119630 | JGI IMG/M metagenome (GOLD analysis project Ga0181612, IMG submission 119630) | Hoatzin crop microbial communities from Cojedes, Venezuel. Combined Assembly of Gp0051906, Gp0051904, Gp0051908
AAGCAGGGTCACCCAGAGCAGGCTGCACAGGACCTTGTCCAGGCAGGTTTTGAATATCTCCAAAGAAGATTTAGTTTATCTTTACACCACATTTCTGTCATATAAGCTCATGAGTTGCTGTGAAAAACATCCTGCCCTTCCAGAAGGAGATTCAAATGTAAAGCAGATATTCCTTACAGGCTCCCCCATGCAAACAGTCATTAAACGTACGTAACCTGTATCTCTGTGACAGCTAGGAAAACCACAATGTTAGCAACAGTTGGTATCATGGAAGTAGCGAGAGCACAATGTATCCCAACGAACATCCATATAAAAATCATGCTTAGACAACAGCACAACATAAAACCGTTTCTGTCAACAGGTGTTTTCAGAGCAAATATTAGATTTGCAATTTTTCCACCCCAACTCCTGTAAAAATGGTGGCTTAAGACAGCAAGAAATATCAACCATTTAAGAACACGCAATGCAAAACACAGTGTGCTCCTTCCATAAGCCTTCTCCGAATCTTGACACTGCTTCTTGCTGTATGTATTATGCTTTAAAAAAGGTTAAAGTGGTCCTTTACCAGTAATGGTGTTAGTACAAACACCATACTGTCAGCAAGACAGGCTGGCTTAACCAAGAATAAAAGACATTGAGATTTTGGAACTTTGCTGGCTCCTTTTTATAGTGGTATTTAGGCACTTCACAACCTTTGTCTTCATAGTACAATTGCAAAGTGAGGAATTACTATAATTGCCATTCTACAAATGAAAGAGAAACTAAGGGGCTATATTTTAAATGTACTTACGTGCCTAAAGATGCAGATAAGCACCTACTGGTATTTTAGCTCTTAATCTAATTAGCAGATTTAGTTGCAAATTTTAGCCTTGGGCATCAGTGTTTGATAGCTGTACTGTCTATTATATCACCAGGAATATAATTTCAGCTGTCTTTCCGAGTTTCGTGTTTAGTGTTTACATGTAACCTTAGTTAAATGGAAGAAGAGAATGAGAATATTCCAAAACAGTGGGGAACAGACTTCAAGTGCACGTACATGAACAATTTACACCAAAACACATTAACAGGCATTGGAATTACGCCAAGACAGGATATTAAATATTGTAATTTTGTTACTTTAGTTGCATGGCCTGAGAGGTGTTAACCATATACTACTTCTATCACGTTACAGTTTCTACTTTCATTCTCAAATTCTAGTTGATAATGCTCCATTCTAGGACAAGCAAATCTCTACAGTTATTTTACTCCCAGCTTAAAAGCTTAGTTATTTAATCCTCATATACTGTGTCTTTATCTGAAGTGCAAAAAAAAAAAAAATTAATTGTGTCAGGTTACACACAACAAATAGTACATTTATACAGCAAAGATTTTCTGTTACAGCTCAGGTACTATTTACCATTAAATGGGTTAGAAATATTTGGAAAGCAGCTCCCAATATAAATACTTCATGGAGGGGCTGGAAACATGGGTAGGACTTCACAAATAGGTACCTTAAATGAACCTAGAAACATTAATATTTCAAACTTCCCAAATCAAAATGAAACCTTAGAACGCTGATGTTTATTCTTCTATTTTTATAGCACAGTTCACAAATTGTATCAGATCTATATTTATGTCACTTCAAAAAAAAAAAAAAAAAGGAGGATAACAAATGTTTCCCGCCTTGGTTGGCTTCACAGCTTCTATAAACCTCAGTTGTTCAGTGTAACAAAGCTACTATCATTTGGACTAAATTACTATTGTGCCTCTCTTGTGACAGAAGTATTAACTATAATTCTGCAATATCAGGTGACACGACAGGAAATGAACTGGCTTCAGTTTGCAGTTCTCCTTGGTGCCACATACCTGCCAGAGCTGTCACCATTTTCTCTTCTGCAAGATAACCTTACAGTTCAGAAGACCTCTAGCTGCTGCCACTATATTTCGAAATCTTATCTCTGTGGAGGTATGCATGCAGAACCCACACAGTACTTCATTAAGGACAGTTCAGTTACTGAACTACCCAAGAAAATGAGCTGCTGGTTTTTAGTATTAAATAAAAACTAACATTGAATTTAATACTGGATGTAATTATTTAACAATACCTATTAATAATGAATAAGGATTTTTAAATTTAGTTTAAATTTAGATTGACCAGTTGCTGGTCAATCAATTTCAACAGCCATTTAAAAAAAAAAAAAAAAAAAAAAAAGGCAGGTATCTTATTTTGCAATTCACAATCCCAATCTAATCAATTAAAATAATGCCGCAAAAGAAAAAGAAAATAATACTACCATACAGAAAAGCCATTACAAGTTTCTATCATCATACTATAACACTACTTCTAACATGCACCTTTGGATAAGCAAACACAATGTCGTAGAGATACACTCAGACTTAGTTTTTTCTTCCTGCACCTTTTAAGGTTTATGGATGTGTAGGGTAGACATTTAGCTTTTCAAAACTATTACAGTATCCTCAAGGTAAGCTCAATGGCTATCGTACATAAACCCTGGTAAAAGGGATTCTCCTCTAAGACAAGACATAAAGCTACTCTTGTCCTGGGAAATTTTTACTACTTCTCACTGTAAGACCCGTTGTCTCCTTACTTTTTCTGAGCTCGCAGCCTGAGGACACTGAACCAACTGCCCCTAATTTATCCAGCTCTTCCTTCTGCAACTTAAATACTAGATCAGCCTCACAAATAGATTAATAGCTACCCCCTGCAGTGCCGTCAGTGCCAATTCTTGGACTGGCCTTCAGAAGATGTTACAGGATTAGCCTAACTGCCAGGACCTTTCAGGTGACCTCCGAGCCCGGAATGTCTTTACCTTGAGTTACCTATACCCACTCCTACAGTTCTGATCAGACACAACCCACATCATCGCATCCTTCAAGCCTCATCTCAGCAACTCATAACCTACGCACATCCTCAAGAACACCACAGTATAGGGAAGATACCCAATCCTCTTGTCTATTGGTCGACTTACACTGCCAGAAGAAAATATCACGCATAACAGAGAAATCCTGTAAGATACTAAGGAAAGAAATCTGGCAAATGTGACAAGCAGAACTAGAGCATGCCTTATTCTTCCTATTAGAACAGGTTTATCAAAGTATGCAGTTACTGCACATGCACTCTCTCTCTCATGTGTGCATGCACACACATACACACAATATTCCATTTCTTAGGGAAAAAACTACCTTGGCCTTCTTGTCTCAGAACTGCTGGCTGAACACTGAACCCAGTACTGCCACGCAACATAAATCTGCTTGCATACCCTCTATACCTGAGCTCAGGAGAAGAAAAAAGCAGCTCCACGTGCTGTATGCGCCAGCTTTACACGCAGGTATCTGACTATATTTTGTTTTGAGCAAGTACAAAGTCCACCTGTGCTATTTATCTGCTTGACGTACCCCTTCTCCCATCACTTGCAGATCACCAGAGCTCAGCATGGTTGGCACCCTTATTTTTTGAGCAGGCAACAGTCCTGACCAAAGTCAGCCTGTGCAAAGATGGTGCTACTCCCTTTTACTGGAGCCACACCAGTAACACCAGTGATGTTCTTTGTAAGATCAAGCTAAGTGACGTACAGAAAGAAGTCGTTCTGGCTTTTTTTTAAGACAGCAGAGCACTCAAATGTAAAGCATCTTGATTTACTGGTAGATTAGTTTTTGCACTGACAGTGCTGACACTGCCCAAAAAAACCCCCAGCTGTCTTCAACAGGAGCATCCAGAATGTGGCAGAGAATCATCTTTAAAGAATAAAACAAAGGCCAGACTAAGTCTATGCAATCTCTCACAAAGTTGTCTTCTTTTTTCTTGCTGTTTCCTGATTTACATCACAAATTGAGCAGCAGAGATAATAACAGTAAAGTTTGATGTTCAATGATTTTTCTGACTCCCCTTATCTGCTCTAGTGCTAAAGAGGCCATGTACGTCTGTCATACTTTTCGCTCCCACAGAATCTCCAGCCACCAGCCTGAATACACACTTTAAAGCTGAAGAACAGCACGCAGGCTGTCAGTGCCCAGCTTCGGTAACAACATTTTGGGGAAACCACAGCACCGAGGAAAGGATGGGGACTTTTTCTGACTGTTGGAAAACTTTCTCCTGTATTTGCTTTTCTGTCATTAAGTTTCCATGCACAACCACCTAAACTTATCCCAAGATGGGCCAAGACATAGAGTTTTCATACAGAGTCTTGGGCAGATACCAAATGACCACAGAGGCCTTGGAATATTGCTTTCTGGGAGTGGTGTACGGAGGAAAATCTTTTTGCTCATGGATTTTTTGAGAATAGCAAAGATCTCTTATACTCTGTAAACTTTTGACTTCTGGTAGGAATGAAAACACACTGCATTTGATCACAGGTGTTACCTACTTACTATAAGTTAAAAAAAGTTAGCTAAACTAAAAAGTTTAGCTCCTGAAATCAGCTGATGTAGAGGTATCTGCTTCATTTGTTCACGATATACAGTTCATTATTGAATATTACATTTTGCTGGAGGGGGGTGATGAAAATGCCTGTCTGCTTTGCACCAGGTACTGTGCTTTGGGTCAGACGGATACCTCTGGGGAAAGGTGGAAGGTGCAGCAATCCCTCCTTTTCTGAGAGTTGCACAGACTGTTCAACTGCTGAAAGGCTGCCGAGTGCAGGTGAAACTGGAGGGCATATTAGAAATGCAGCACACAGATACCTTGCAGCACAAAAAGAAACAGGAAGATATCCAGGCCTCAGACGTGAGAGAAAGTCTGACTTTTCTCTGAGGATTCAGCATGGTCAGTGTCAAATAATTGCAACCCCAAAGCCACTGAAAGTTGCTGGATGGAGAACAGGACTGAGGCAACAGATTTGTCCTTCCGTGACACACTAAGCAAAGTGGAGAATTGTTTTCAAGCCATTTATTTTTATCCAGTCTCAATCAGGAGAGCTCAGTGGTTTTACATCAAAAAGCCTTACACTGTTGTAGTTTGTCTCCAGATAATACTGGACTCAGGGTACAGTTTGTAAGCTGCTCTGACTTCTCTGTGAGCACATTTTTAAAGAAATGAGCAGGAAGATAAACGTAAAAGCTCTGGCTGACACAAGTTTTCCTTTGTATTTCCTCAAAGGAAAATGCCAGCCAGTCCCCAGGCGCTGCTCCTGGGGAATGATGAAGGCCCAACTGCTCCACTGGCAGCCTTGCACAGCAACGAGAGGGAGGGCTCGCCTGCGGGCCAAGCCTGAGACACAGATGCCCATCTGCCCTGTGCCAGCTGCCATCTACGTTAGTATACGAGACCTGCTAGATCAGTGGAGAAGGCTGGGAGCCCCAGATTAGGTCCAGCTCCCACTACAGCTGCCATCCATTTCATCAAAAAAATGGTCACAGATACTAGCAAGAGATAATAACGGCGTTATATAAAAAGGATGGCAAGTGTGCTGGAGGCTTGACCAGGACATCTGGTTACCAAACTGACACAGGGCCTCTGTTAGGCTGTGTGTGGGGCTGGGGGTGTTACTGACACACAGCACTCCAGCACACCCCGGGTTAAACGGGGCCTTGTTGGCAGCACTACACGTTTGCAAAGGTTTGTGGGTTAACTTCTGAAAGTGTCAGAAAGGAGAATGTGAACCTGACAGAGTGACCAGAGAAGTGCGAGTCAGGCGCTGAAATATGGGTGTCTGCGGCCATTTTTAAAAACCCAGCGTGCCCTGCCACAGCTCCCGTAAGTCCCTTTCGTACCTGCCAGCCTTCTGCAGTTGTCTCTCATACTCAGAGACAATTCTGAGACACCAACTGATTATTCTTCAGCTTTGACTAAGAAAAATGTTCGTTTAAGACAATTACAGCTAAATATGAAAACAAGTGTAATTCTGCAGTCAGGATTGTCCAACATGGTGGGCAGCAGGGCAGGAAGGGATGGAAGGAGAAAAAAAAAAAAAAAAAATCAGTAATAGTCTTCTGATCTGAGCTTTGTACAGCTCTCACATGGAAGACAGGAAATGAACCACCAAAACTGTGATTTGGCTTTCTAACTCCATAATTCCAGAGACAGACAAGAAGCTTCACGACCGTGAACAAGATCCAAGTTCTTCTCGTTTCCCATTCTGGCTTTCTGGTGGCTGAGATGAGCATAAAACTGAACGTACAAACCCGTGAGACTGACTCTCAGATATGACAGCTGGTGGTAGACAGCAACTGGGCAAGCGCAGACAGGAAATTGTGACCAGAGAGGCAGACAGGCTGGCAGACGTTGCAGGCTCCATCCTAAACTTCATTTTCTTTGGGGTATGTGGCAGATTTGGAGCTGCTCCATAGTTATTTAGGAATACAGTGCGCTAACTTAGTCATTAGAATGTTTTCTCTACAGCTATGGTGGTTTAATTCAGTCACAGTCCGCCTGGAAAAGCACCACAAAATACATGCCACTTCTTCAAGAGTTAAGAGCCAGTGCCAGAAGAGGTAGTTTGGTGTTCTTTTCCAACCAGCGTATAAAACCAGCTCTGACCTGGACAGGCAAAGCATGCAAATACTGAAGAACGCAAGAATGAAGATGAACACTAACAAATAAAGCCTCACGGTCCCAAATTGTGTTTTATTTACTAATAGAAGAAAGTTATTAGTGAGTAATACTGTTCACGTAGAGTCCTTGTTAGCCAATTCCCTCCTTCCACTGCTGCTCACTACAAGATACTTTACGTTAAAAGTGCCTTCTTAAAACACAATACACCATAAAGCACAGATTCCCAAAAAGAAGAACTGTGGGTAACTAAAGTCAGCCAGAAAGACAAGATAGAGGGTTTGACGAACTAAGAAAACTGAAATTCCATTCTGAGGTACAGTCACACCTTCCCCACTGAGAATAAGACACACGCAAATGGCTTTCAGTCAGCTCTTCTCTGCAACTAAATACACATCTCATGTGACTACAACATTACGCAGCCTTAGCATTCCCTAAATCCACACATGAAATGGATGGTCAGCAACAGGAGAGAGGCTGCAGCTTCTACTGTGGTGGCATCAGCCCGGGCCCAGCACTCTGAGGAGTCCTACTTCCAAAAAAAAAAAAGAAAAAACCAAACTGGACTTCTGCTGTGTATTAGCACTGTGGTCCCCCCTCATCACTTCTGCAGAGTCCACCTTTATCTGACATGGTGGGAGTGTTTCACGGAAGAGGAAAACTCAGCACAGCATGAAATAGCAGAGTTATGAATGCTACTGCACGAAACGGTGTTCTCCAAGACTCTAGACTGAAGACGCTATTATCAGTATCCACTCTGAGGTACCGACAACCTGATTTCGCCTTTTGAAAATGCCAAGGCTATCTCTCATGTCTTTGTTCACTGTGAAATTTATCCAAAAGGACCAGCAAGAGTCACTCCATTCACAGGGTCTAGGTGTAAATTCTTCCTTTAGAGACGAGGTTACAATGAAAATGAAGTACAGGAAGGAGTCTACCATTCTGAAGCAGCCTTCTCACAGGGAGAGTAATCAGACTATTCTCCTCAGACCTCATGAACCTGTAATGTTGTACAAAGCCCTACTGAACTCTTCTCCTTACATCCCTAGGCTGATCAAAACACAGCTCTTGGAGAATTCTTTCCAAAGCCCCAGACAAGAAATTTACTTCCTCTAAACACGCAACTGAGGGCTGCAATATATACTGAATGGATCACACTGAGAAAAAACCCATTTAACCAAGATCTCAAAGATGCTAATGGAAGTCATTCAGTTAGTGCAGAACAACGTTAAAGAGCAGGTAAAACGACATAAAATGTCATTAACAGGCTACAGTAAGACATCATCTTGAGAGTGACAGGAAGCATTGTTAGAAAGGCAATCACACACAGTATTTTATCAAAGGTTAAAGCCAAATACAGGTGGCAAAAAATGCAATTATCTGGAACTGCCTAAGCACCAGGGACAAGGTTTTCACAACAGCACGTATGATGTCATACTCTCACGCCCAAAAGTAAGAATCCTTGGTTAAAAACTCTGGTCATCCAAAAGATTGTACTACAGGGTACAGGAACCGATGCTAGTGTTTCCTGCTGCTTTTTGAGAAAGATGACAGTCACATCATTTATGCTTAAGTTGAGGTAGGCCCTTTAGGAAGTTTTAACAATTAGAAGGCAAGAGAAGTAATTCACTTGCTGGAATCATGAACACAACCTTTGTTTTTACCATCAATTACTTTAATGCAGGTACACTTTTTTGTGACAAGAATATACATGTTATACGTGACTTTCATATGAGTCTACCATTTCATTCATGTTAAATTTACAAATTTATGCTACAGCAGATTTTAATGGATCTTCTCCCATTACACAGAATAGTCCCTTAGATTTCTAGCTTAAAATCAGCTACTGCTTTTCCAGGAGTTAGTCTGGTATAAGGCTTATTTTCTGATACGCTTTGCAGCACCATAGCTGGAAAGAAGTTATCACATATGTTGCTCTTTTGCACTGGTTAAGTATGTCCAGCAGTTTACACAATGTATGTTTTGAGAGAGCAGTTACAGATCTCTGTCATTTAACTAGGAATATTCTTTTATTGTATTCACTTATGTCTCAAGACAGGATACAGTAGTTATATTAATTGCTGAATTCTTTTAGATGTGTTCATCTAGCCCCTGAAAAATGCAGCCCATGATACCTGTTTTCACAGGTGAGAGAGAAAGATGTCAAAATATGAAGCCCATACCACCTGAGTATGCAAAGAACAATAGGGACGCTTCTCTCAGATACATTCTCCTCCAAAAAAGAAGCTGCAGCTTTTGAACTTTGCTAACTCCCTCAACTAGCCCAAGAATCTACCCTTCCCCCGGGTCCCAAACTCTTACCACCACTGCTGTGGGTTTCAGGCTGACGGACAGAACAAATGGACTGGAGTTCATTTGAAACAGTGATAAAAATAGGGAGCTAATTTTGATAAGAGAATGAGATTAAAGGTCTCAGGAGCAGGGAAAGAATGTAAGCAAGGAGACAGGAATGAGATAAGGAAACAATTATGAATGTGCTGAAAAAGAAAATACAAAGCTTCTCACGAAGGTGAAGGTTATGCAAGAGTGAGGATGGGGAGAGGGGAGGAAGCAAGGGAACACCATGGCAAAAAATCTGAAGAAGATATCTAAAAAAGCACGTCAAAGGAAAATTAGGGTAAGTTTACAACTTTCCTACTTACATGAACATTTTATTCCCTTTACTACTAATTTTTTAATATTTTGTCATTGGCTGTAAAAGAATTCACCAAGTTCTTTGAGCCTGCCGATGTGATATACAACAGACGAGAGAGAATCCCTCAACAAGTGACAGGATCAACATCATAGCTACTATCCCACTAATTTATAATCAACAGCCTGAAAAAAGGCCATCAGAAGCATTTCCCACCAAAAACAAACAAAAAAACCCCTAACAAAACCCAACACCTGTCCTAGAAGGGCAGAACCTAGTAACAGCAGCAGCAGACCAGTCATGCGTGGGTTGCCAAGTAAATGACCAGACACTGAGAAAAAGCAGATAATCTTCAATTTATCAGTTCACTGGTCTCTAGGTGTCACCACTCCTGAGATGTTCATTAAGTCAACAAGCAGTCCTGCAATCTATTAGCTACATCTATACATAGTGCCAAAATGTGTAATTAACTGTGTGGTGTTGTTACATTATTTGTTCTGCAGTCACAATAGCTAATCCATTTCTGTGTTCTAGTTAGTTAGCTAGCCTGAGAATCTTTGCATATGTTGATCATTTAATGCTAAACAAGTGAGTTATTGACATTTAGAGTCATCACAAGAGACTTTTGCAACTCAAAATATCTCTTCCTATGAGTACTTTAAAAACAGCTGACCTTAATGCAAGTGATTGCATGAATCCAAAAGAAAACACAGGAAAAGAAGGATAGCTGGAAATTTCAACAGTCTTTTAATCCTCTCACAATTCTTTATATTACCATAACTCTTCAGGAAATCCACCATCAAAATTAGGCAATTGCAAACAGATGTGTGGTGTATTTTAAACCCTTGTCAATAACCTGGTTACTGAGCTAGAATCTCTAACAGCACAAAAAACATGAGCTCAGGGGGGTCACAACGCTCCCTGATTTTCTCAGTTCAAGTAACAGGAACCATATACTATCAACTTTATTATCCATGATATCACTCATGCGTCAAGGCAACACTCATCCTGCTTTTGTAATCAGGTTTTCCCTTCTCTTGGGATAAAAGTAACAACAAATTCTTGACAGTGGAATCAGCATATGATCATCTAACCACTCCAAGAAACCCTTCATACCAGTCAGCAATCAACAGTATAAATGCAACATCATAGTATGAATGGAACTTTTAAATCAGTTAGGACTTACAATACAGTTTTGAACACAACAGAGGTGTCTGCACTTCAAGGCTGAATACATACCACTAAGCTGAATACACAACCAATATGAATTATATCACCAAGGAAACGATGCCCTCTTGATGTGTGAAACATGTCCAAACATTTACTTTGTCTTACTAGAATACATATGTAGATTTCAAGTACAAGTAAATCTGCATTTTGTATTGCTACTAGTCTTTCAGCTGGGGAAAATTATTAAGTATAAACCAAGAGATCAGGAATAATATTAAAATAAATATTATTATTTATTTTAATAATAGGAAAATAGGAGAGTATTGTTTTCAGATTCTACGATGTAAATACGAACAATTTCATTGAGATTAACATCTTATTAAAACAACAAAGTGAAAGTATAACTGAGAGCCTGAACCTAAAAACAGTCCAGGTGGGATTCACCTCGTTACCTGGATCAGTCAAAAAGTTAGGCATATAAACTCTCGATTATAGCTAGGCATCTGTTCCAAGCCAGTCATTCCACCTCCTTCTGCAGCCAGCCACTCCAAAGGCAAACTCATTCTGCCTACTGAGGGCACCTGCGTTAGGATGGCATGGGTCACCATCTCCCCCGGACTTCAGAGGGAGGTACCACACTTCCAGATGGCTAAAACCGCGTGACCGAAATCTGAGGTCCTCTGTTACTCTAACAGCTTATCGCTGTCCTAACTTCTCTAGATGACTGCAAAGACACAGTGAAAACTACAGCCAATCTGAGGTATCTGAGGCGGCCAGATTCTGAAATCTGACTTTCTGAAGACCAGATCCAGCTTTTCTTGAAAAATCTTCTAATTAAAAAAATACGGAAAACATTTTTATTAATATTGCTCTTTACAGAGCTCTAGGAGCACGAAGCACTGACCACTTTTTGTGACAAAGATGAGTAATGTTTAATTAATTATGTATGCTTTATTCTGGCTTAAAATTCAAAATATTTTATCTTTTTCACCTAGTATAAAAATGAAGATCAAAAAGGTATAAGAGGGTCTGAAAAAAAACTCTGCACATACTCTAGAATGATAATCAAATGTGTTTGGTTTGTTGTTCAGGCACATAATTTTAGAATGGGACAATAATGGAAAAAATCAGCTGGGGGAAGAACATGACTACAAATGTTCTGAGAAAAATGTAGTTTGTGAAAGAGATGTTTTATGTCTTCTTTACAAGGCAAATGAACCAAACCACAAGAAAAACAGAATTTGTATATTACATTAAATTTTATATTAAGCTGCATGAGAAATATTTCTGTTAAATGAGGCATTAAAAAAAAAAGAATAAAAAGAGATCCTCCTCATACTTCATTGCCATTCCATCAAAAGCTGATGCATAATTAGAGGAAAAGGCACAATAAGCCATGAATTCAAAATAAAGGCAAAAGAAGAAAATAATGCAATGAAACAAATCTGTAACCATGTGCATGAATGTTAGACCATTCCTTCAGCTACCTCAAATTTGTATTTACACTTTACTCAAGTTTGCGCAGACTCCTGTTTCTCTACAAATTAAACAAGTGTTTGAAGCACCTTCCTCTCCTTTTTACCTCCTGTATCATTTGAATTAAACTGAAACACAGTACTTTTTTAAGAAAGTCTATATTCTCTCCTAGCTTTCTAAGTAACTAAACACATCATTTTGAAAACAAATCGTAATGTCTTAGCAAGAAAAGTTCTGATTATAACCAGGCAAGATCAGCAACTACAAGAAAGGCCATTCAACCCAACTTTATAGTGACAACCTCTGGGTACAACTGCAGAGGTCTGCTCAGAAAAAAGCACTGCTCTAAGGCTGCCAGATCAAGCAAGCACTGAAAACCACCTTTATGGCAGAAATTATGGTGGCATGTTGCATCTACTCTCAAAAACCAGTAGGGCACTAAGAAGAGGTTCTCTCATAGGTATGTAGGACATGTCACATACCTGCTATCGCCATGAAATCCAGGCACAGCTTGCTTGTGTTCCAGACAGCAATCTGAGTCAGGCACTTGACCAGTCCTAACGCAAAGCCTAAAAAATAGAAGCAAAAAAGAAAAAATTCCATCAGCATCCACATTTGCAATGTTTGAAAACAAAGATGCCTTCCACGTCACGCTATCAATCACCTTGCTCTTGTGTGCTATTTATCATCTAGTTTGTTCCATGACAGAAACGGCAAAAAACATGCACATCTCATTTAGGCTTATCCAGCTCAACAGTGAGATCTGAAGAGAAGAATTAAGTCTGCATACGATTGAAACATACTGTCATAAGCATTTTGCCAAAGCTATCTATCATCCTGGCACTGTACTTTGCCACATATTTTTGTATACTACTTGATAAAGAATTTCTAGCCAATATACCCATCTGTCATGTAAGTGAAAATAATCCCATACAAATAAAACAAGGAAAATATGCTTGCGAAGCTATAACTCTGGTTTTCTGCAACTATGAAAATCTGAAGTTTTATGAATGCCTAACCTAAAAATAAATTCTTGTTATGCATTATCAATTAAGAGTAAATATTTAATGAGCAGCTGGTTGTACAAAATTGTATCTTAAGTATACCTGAAGACTAGAGAAAATTATACAAAGTTTAAGGTATTTTAAAATAAAGACATGTTCACAGTAATTATTTAAAAGGAAAAATAGCTCTAAAGCTGGAAACTCGAAACTTGAAACAGTTTGGTATGCATTATAACTCAAACTTGATGTAGGAGACCAAAAGGCTATTGCCACAAAATTTATCCCTGGCAACCAATGTCCAGAACCAAAGTCAGAGACGTTCACAGCCAATGGAGCAGAACAAAAGACAACATTTAGGGACTGGGCAGTCTGCTCACGACAGTGACAGAACCAATTTGCTACAGCCAGCCTCCTTCCTCTGCTACTGAATGCACTGGCTACGGTGTATTTTCAACTTGGACCTCATACTTTCAGAAATGTAAACAATACTCCACCAATACTTAAAAATAATGGAAGACTACTCAAAGTCAGTTTATAAGGTATCTATGTTCACTCAAAGTTTTGATACTTTACTGAACTCGAGCTCTAAACCAACATGTTTTGGTCACACAAGACATGCCCGAGTTGTCAAAAGCACTTGGTTGTAACCTCTGAAAAGTACTGTGAGCCCAAATAAAGATGCTACTTTTTCTTCCAAGGGGCAATGAACTTGCATTCAATTTAGAGGTGAAGAATATGTACCGAAGGAATATTTTTATATTTGATAAAGATATTTACAAGATACATAGCTAAATCCAATGCTTAAATATTGGTCTTACATAATAAAAGCTTAACAGGTTTTACTATAATGATACTACAGCTGAATGAAACCCTCAGTAAACATTTATACTATTATAAGTCATAAAAAATACATGCCCTATATTAACTTTGCACAAACTACTGAAATATTTACAGGATAATGAGTTCTCTTCAGTACAAACCACTAAAATGCAGCAGACTTTAGCTGAATGCTATACCATATAGAACATAAGTTGTGGAATACATTTTTACTGTCCTAAAAATCTCTAAGAATCTCTCTTTATCACTTGTAATCATTTTCCAGCACAAAGTTAATTAGGAAGTGCTAGCTTACATTTCACTTCTTTTTATTTAAAGAAAATAATGTTATTTCCTAGGCAGGTCAACATAAATTAAAAACTTAAAGTTATTAGCTATTATAGTTTAACCTGCCAACCAAAATTACTTTATAATGGCAAAAAAAACCCTGCTGATACCCATTTGATACTCACTGACAAACTAAGACATCCATATATCATGAATAAACCATGGGAATGCTAATGGTCCTAGGATCCGCATGTCTCCAGGGTATCTGCAGAAATCCATTCCGAGTTGCCAGTGCTACACAAACGGTATGAAACCGAATGAAAAGCTTTCATGGAGTTGGTAGCTGAATCCTTACTGTTATCAGATACCTCTCTGCAACTAATCACCACGATTGGCATCTTCGCAAAGAATCTCAGAAAAGAAAGCGTATCTGAACTACATATGTGTGGGAATTAACTGCTGATCTCCTGTATTTCCTACAGGTTACCATCTCGAAGAAGGAAAACGTAAACAAATAAATACTGTATTTTCTGAAAGCATTAGGCTCCTCTTTATCTGAGCTGAAAGTGATATAGAGACTTAATCATAGAACCATAGAAAGTTTTGGGTTGGAAGGGACCCCTAGAGGTCATCTAGTCCAACCCCCCCACAGCAAGCAGTGACACCACTAACTCTAGATCAGGTTGCTCATAGCCCAGTCCAACCTGGTCTTGAATGTTTCCAGGGATGGGGCCTCCACTACCTCTCTGGGCAACCCGTTCCAGTGTTTCACCACTCTCATTGTAAAGAATTTCTTCCTTATGATATACAGTAGGAAAAAAAATTGTATTTATGGGATATTTTCCACTAATGCTTTATTTAAAAGCTTGTTGCTTTCAGTGGTCTTTTATCAGACTCTAAGATTCAGCAAAAAGGATTTGCTCCAGGATTTCATTCTCCCATGAATAAAACAACTTCATGAAGTTTTGATTCTTCAAGAGCACTCTAGAGTCCAATGAATGAAACATAGGTTTGGTCGTGCAGAGACATGAATTTTTAAAAATAAGCTGAGAAACTCTATTTTTATACTGTGTCTTTCAATGATGGATCATGCAGAAAATTAAGCATTTACTCTCCAAATGTGAAAACTGAAGTGTTTGTGATAAATAGTCACAAACAAACTTAACTCAAAGACTTGGAGCTGGACTCTTAGAAAATTAAAATTAGCAGTGATTTCTACAAAGATGTGAAAACAGAAGATGAGGAACAAAAGTTAAGGACTTTTTTTCTCTCCCTCCACCCCAGCCGTTTTTACAAATATATTAAAAAAAACAGGTGGTGATTTATCAGTTTATGTTACTCAGGCATAGTTTATATAGCTGGACAGTCATATAAATAGTGGTGAACACTGGGGTTTTTACTTTGGCGCCAATTAACGTCCATCCAATAATTTGTGGTTTCAAGTTTTGCTTGCTGCATCTCTGATAGTATGATTTTTTTAATTCTTTCATTTGAAGTGATATCATGAGCTATATTAAGATGAAAAATGAGTGAATAGTTGAACATAGTAATTTGTGACTGGTTGTTCAAATAAGTATTATCCAGCAGTCAAGGACTGTTTGATGTATGGGATGCATATAAACGCAAATAAAATTACAAACTCTTTCCAAAGATAGAACAGGATTGAAATTATGTGAAATACTAACATCATTCCACAGTTTGCCATCATTAATACTTCAGAAACTCTTACTAATCTGAAAATTTTACTCTGTTTCACAGGTATTTTTCCTACACTAAATAGAAAATATTCTCCCAAACATACAGAAATACTTTTTAATGTGGCTGTACTTATAGGTCTTTGATAGTGCTTTGATATCTTCAGATGAAATGTGGCAGTGAAGTATGAAGTATTTCTATTCTTTCTTTCTTTCTTTCTTTATTAAAAAGTGAGACTAAAGACAGAAGAAATTAACCTTGTGAAGTGTTGCTAAGAATTTCTAACTTGTGCAAATCTGGACAGCAAGTGCTACTGAATAATACAATGTGCACCATTCATGACACTTGTGTAAAACGCCAAATCATGGTTTCCTTAGTTAATACCTACAGCATTCTTCCAGATATAAGCAAGCCCATTCATGGAGTTCTAATCCATATCAGTAAAATTAACAGATTGTATCTTTGTATTACGTATAATCAGACAGATGCCCTTTGATTTTTTTATGAAGGTAAGTGAGGAAATAGAATACTTAAAAAACAGTTTTGATCGAAAATTACTTAGATAGAATATATTTAGCTATTCCTAATTTGAGTCAAACTGAGATTTTTTTATAAAGTAAAATGGAAAAGTATATTGTATTGGTAGTGTAGAGAGAGAAATGATTCTTGTTAAATAAGTCTCTTCATTGCTTTGATAGACGTAGACTTTAAGAGGAGAAAAAAAATTGAATAAGAAATTTATCGAAGAGCTCTCTTTAGGAATCAAATTAAGCATTTCATGTTTTGTCTCATCCAAGTTTAATGTCTTTTAGATTATCATTTATCAGCTCTCAGCTGCAATGTCCCTTCTGCTTTTCATTCTTCACTGAATGTGCTAAAAATCTCTAAGCTGTATTTCTTTCAATTTCATCCTAAATCATTTTGAGTTTTTGTGGACTCAGGTGAAACTGTTCACGTCCAGCATCTGTAATAATCCCTTTGAAGTTGAACTTTGCTCCACAGTTCTCCTTCTGCTTGACTTGTCAGCTACTATTCAGCCTATAGATCTATAAAGCAGATTATATGTTCACTTCACTTACCTTTCTTGACTTCACCTACTCCTGGTTTTCTTCAAAGACTATCTTATTTCTAACCCTGTGGGCATGTGGTGGGCTCCTTTTGTGTAAATATTTAACTGGCTTCTGTCCTTCAGGTTTTCTTTTATCTCCTGCTATATATTTTAGGTAGAAAATCTCATCGTACCCATGAAACCACTGTCCACTGCTGTGCAGGCTACTCCATTCAACACCGATTTACTGTAAAAATTTCTAATTTAAGAGAAAATATATCCTATAATTTTGGGGAAGCTTTACTGTTAAGCTGATGATAAACATGATTAAACCAGTGTTCTCAGAATATCATATCTTCTCTATTGCAAAGTACTTAAGAGCAGGGACTTGTTTTTTCAGATGTTTCAACTGGGTGTACAAAAATATTCCTCTTCTAGATGCTGCCAAAAGCAGAACAAGGCTGAAATAGATGAGATATAGCATGGTTGGAAATGCAACACAGAAGAAAAAACAACAACAAAAAACCCTACTAAAAACATACCTTTGAAGATATTTTATCGAAAAAGGCAGAATAACGATGCTTCTGATAAGGGAAAGACATCCAAGAAGCCGTTGAGACAGATTCCAACTAAACACCAGGTTCAGCAGATATTCTTGAAGAAGAATAAACATATGTCCGAGAAGACAAGGTAGTAGTGAAATGCTGTTTAGTGGCATTCAGCTTTATTCAGGTGCAGAACAGCACTATGCTGCAGAAAGATTTTACCATAGTACTCTTACCATTGCTGTCAGGATCATAACAGCATATTTTTTTAATACACACAATGGAAAAGACAAGCAAGTATAATATGAACTTCTCAGTATTGACTCTAACTATTGCCAAAGAAAAAACTTCTGCATATCAAAACGTATTTACTTTAATTAAAAATAACCACTGTAAATCCAGAAGTGGTTAATAGGGCTATCAATGTGTACTGGGTTTGTGTGGCAAGGTTCTGGCAGTGGGGGAGCTACATGGATGGCTTCTGTGAGAAGCTACTAGAAGCTTCTCCTGTGTCTGACAGAGCCAATGCCAGTTGGCTGCAAGACAGACCTGTCAATGGCCAAGGTCGAGCCAACCAGCGACAAAGGTAGCACCTCTGTGATAACATATTTAAGATGGGGAAAAAAACTGCAGTGGGATAGAGGACAGACAATATGTGAGAGAAAGAACTCAGCAGACACCTAGGTCAGTGAAGAAGGAGGGGAAAGGGGCACTCCAGGCACCAGAGCAGAGATTCTCCTATAGCTCATGGTGAAGACCATGGTAACACAGTTTGTTGCCCTACAGCCCATGGAGGTCCATGGTGGAGCAGATATCCACCTGCAGCCTGTGGAGGACCCCATGCTGGAGC
>Ga0181612_178515_pt1 | contig 18032 bp, 8 predicted proteins | sample HoacroProtozoa21_FD_119630 | JGI IMG/M metagenome (GOLD analysis project Ga0181612, IMG submission 119630) | Hoatzin crop microbial communities from Cojedes, Venezuel. Combined Assembly of Gp0051906, Gp0051904, Gp0051908
CCAGGACAGTGCCCCGCGGTACAGTGGCACCAGCACCGCTGGCAAGCCTGCCTATGTCTGGGTGGAGCTGGGGCCCAACTGCATGGCTAATGAAATATAAATTGCCAGGAATATTAAAATGTTGCTGAAAGATCCCAGTAGAGGACCCAAATTCCTCCTAGAGCCACAAGAGTGGAGCTAGCTAGATGGGGAAAGAGGTGTTGCATGCCAATTAAACCTGAATATCAAAACATTGCAGTATACTGAAGAGGCAGGGAGACACCCATCCCACTTGCAGTGCAGCCACCCTTTGTACCTTGAATTTGTAATAAAGGTCACCGTACTAAAAGTCAAACTCATTTAACTGAGTTTAGCTTATGGACCATGCTAAATAATAATACCTGGGAAAATGTAACCAGGGGAGTGAAATTAGGGATATAAAAAGCCCTTGTGGAAATGTAAAACATTAAATCACTATATATTTTCCTCCTGCCTAAATGTGCTGTACTTCAGGAAACATTCTCCATCACCTTGACAGCATGCTTCCTTTCTGTACACTGAAGTTTATTTACCTGAATTATTAATGCTGCTTTTGTTTGTAGCTATATCTTAATTTTCTTCTTTGCATTCACCTGTCATGATTGTTTTGATTCACATCCCAGGATGATGCACAAAATATTTCCTTTGGAATCACTGTAGTGTCACCAATATTTTTGCTCTGTTAACAGATTATTCTGTCTTCACAGTAAAATCAGATCATTTCATTTTTTTCATGAAAACTGTCAATCACTGAGATTATGCTTTAAATGTATTGAGCAGATAAAAGATAGAATTTAAACTACATATCATATGTCAGCAGAGAGCACAGAGTGCCCTGCAAATAGAGAAAGCAAGCAATTCTCTCCTCCTTCTAAAAGAAAAATATGCCCACAGCAGCAAATCAGGTATTCTCAAACAATTAGTAACGTTCATGACAAAATTCTTTTGCATATGATGTGGAGTAATGCAGCTGTGCTAGCTATTCAATATTTGTGGAAAGAAACAGAAATAAACCCTGTGGATTTTATTATGCATTCAGTCCTATTTGTTGTTTCTTCTGCCTAGGCTAAGATTCTGGAAAGCAGAAAGATTTTTATATTTAAATGGTGGTGTTTTATACAATAAGGGCTGATAAAAATGAAGGTAAAGGATTACAGTAACTAAAGAAACATTGGATGAATGACCACAAATTTTACAGTAGAGGGGAAAAAAAAAAGGGAAGTGGGAAGTTTTAAGTGATATTTCTTTTAAAGCATATTTTAAGTTTTCTCTTTGGTGAACAGAGTAGAAAGAGCACTCTACTTACCTAGAAGTTACCCGGAACTCCTTTTCTCCCCTCTCCTACCCACCCCCCACCTTTTTTAAAAGTATAGTGTCTACCCATCTTGTATACAAAATTCAGAAAGATTCTCCTGAACACACAATATGGAGAGACCATATGTACAAACAGCACACAATTTCAAACAGACTAGGCTCATTGGAAAAAAACTTTTTTTTTTATTTGCCTTTGATTTCTTTCAGAAGGATAAAATGAAAGGGACAGTGATACATATTTTAAGCCCTGTGAATTCACAATGGGGCTTTAGAATAAAGAGGTAAAAACCTTTGAACTAAACAAAGGTCCATCACGGTGCACTTCTTTTTCACAAGCACCTTATAAAGGAAATTATGCCAGAGAGAGGGCCCAGCTGGCTTTTGCCACTGCACCTCTCCACCACAACACCCCCACATCCTTCCCAGCCCCTATCAATCTCCTGTATGCCATGTCATTGACTCCTCTTGGACCTGATCTCTTATCTCATAGAGCTGTTTTTTAGTCGAATGCCCTGTGAAAGTATCCACTCATGAGCTTACATCTGAGTGTCTCTTTGTACTAAGCAAAGCCTGTAGTCTAGCAGGCTGCATTAACTTGATTAAAGTGGGACCATAGACAGTTACTTAGACTCTTACTTTGCTCTTAGATTAAAGACAAGAAAGCCTCCTTCTCTCAAGGTTTTTTTGCAAAACTGCAACTTTCAAAAGGGTCAGCAAGAGACAAAGGCTCTTATAACAGAAGGAAAGAGCCTTTTATAACAAATGATTTCTAATTGCTCCTTTGTTCCAAAAGACAGCAGTTATACCAGCTGAAACATAACAAGCCATCAGCATTTCTTGATGGAAAGCTTGTACGCAGGGCTGCAAAGAAAGAGCTTTCTCTAAGTTCCAATAATTTCAAAAACATCATTTCCTTGTAAATAACACCTTATTTAATCCACTTAAACCCAGAATAGAAGCACGTATGACTGGCTGTGCATAATAGTCTATTTTCACTAGCGGGCTGTATAGCTGCTTGTGAATTCCTCCCATTTCATCTCTAAGGAGCAGGACAGCGAAAGTGCTCAGCCGTGGGTTTTGCCCCTGCATATGACATTTTTATATTCCTTACCAGAAAAGTTCTAGTGAGGGAATCAGTGGGCTAAATTCTGACCTAATGCCATTTTACAGCTGTGCAAGGGATATAAACAAGCTCAATAACGAGGCTCACATTTGCAGCAGATAACTGTTAAAAACACTACTGGCTTTGAAAAAGCAACCACATTTCCTGCGTAGCAGCTAACTTTGGCATTGCTTCTGCAGAAAGGAGTTACACACTTTCTGGACAGTCTACTCATTAGCAAAGATTAGTAATCTTAGATATTCTGTAAACCCCAGTGTGCAAATGTGTGCCCATATCCACATGCACGAATGTGCACAAATGAAGATGCTGATTTCTAGGCAAGGCTCAAAGTTTGTTGAACCACCACTGGGGCTGTGCCAGACACCTGGCTCCTGCTCAGGCCACCGCACTCTGCACAGCTCTGGTTACAAGCTGGGTTCAGCCGTCATGAGTCCGAGACTATAACTACAAAGCTGGGAAACAGTTTGAGGTCCCAGCCTCATGCGTTGAGCTGTATGTGGATCATATGGACAGGAGAGAAAGGAAGGGTGCCTTGGTGCACACAACCTGGGATCTGCAGAAAGCAGGAAAGCATCTCACCAGTGCCACACTCACCAGGAAGGGGCTGTGCCTCACGGGTGTGAGTTGAGGCTCTCGGGAGATGCAGATTCAGTTCTCACATGTTTTTAGTTACAGCATCAGCCAGGGGACTTCGAAAGGTACATGGGCATTTGAGGACACGGAAACCCTAAAGCGCTTTGAAGACTCCAAGTACCTGGTGCTTAAAGATGTATTTGTTTTAAAACCTTGATGGAGGCAAAACCCACAGAGAGGACACTGGATGAGGCCACCTTTCTCCCAGGCTTGCTCAGCTCTCTGCTTGGCAGGTCTTTGTGGCAGACTGCCTCTGTCTACCAGTGTCTAAAGGTGCTACTGTAATCCCAGAGACCCTCTCCTTCATCAGTCAGAAGGAATAATGCTCGTTACACAATCACTCTTCCTGCCCTGCTCCACCTGGAAGATGCCCTGGCACCCCTGCCATCTGCCTGGCCAGCACAGCAGCCTCCCTCCCTCTGGAGACAGACAAGGTGGCTTGTTGGGGCAGGAGCTATGTGGCTCCTCTGTAAAGCACTGCAGACACTTTTTTGCAAAAGGAATAATGATTACTGATAGAATAGAACATTAGCAATGAAGAGATGAAAGAGCTAATGGCATTTCTTTAGAAAAACAAAAAAGGAAGCAAAACTATTTACCCCTTAGAAAAAAAACAGAACATTGATTACTCTTAAAGGGACCCTCTCAGCTTCTCTTTGAGGACTCCCATTGATCTGGGATCTGTTTTTCCTCACAGACAAAAAAGATAAGTATTCTCTTGACACTCTCTTTTCTTCAGCAGACTTGGGCAAACAGGGAGATTTTTATTTCAAATATACATGTATCTGTGATGTACTCTGGACTTGGCTTATGCCCCGCTGCACATGTACAATGGCACTTTGAGGAATAGCCCTTCTTTCTATCAAGGTATAGAGAGAGAATGATGATGGCAGTGTTCCCTTTGCTACACACAGGGCTCCTGTGCGACCGAGAGCCCACGTACGCTCAGAGAGAGCACCAAGGTGAAACTGATATCAGGAAAGTAGTTCAAATGGCACCTACTCTTGGGATCTCCAGGGTTGAGGGTAGCAAGGATGCAGGCTAAGGTCCAAATTGCCAATGAGACACATGCACAGATCAAAAAATTCTTAAATTCAAAGACTTATTTGACAGAAAAAGAAAAATACAGGAACAAGAATATACAGACTTACATATATTTTTATAGTGTTCTTTAAAAATCTTTTCTGGTAAAACAGGATTTCTACCACAAACCAAAAGTGTTATCTTTAGTCAATCTTTTGTTAATTTAGCAGCTCCGCATGTCATCAGACAGGGACCATATCCCCAGGAGCTCCTCTGACAAAGAGACCCCACATTATCAGGATAATTATCCACTCACAACTGAAAGAAATTTACAGCATTAGCGACTGAGTAAAGGTAGACAACTCCGAGAGCATAAAAAAAAAGAGAAAGAAAGTGTAAGAGGGCACGTGATAGAAGGAGAGCTTCACTTCCCCACAAGAGCAAAGGGAAAGCAGTTATACCTGGCAGTTTTGTGGCGAGTGGAGTCAAGATTCCTGGTGTCAGGCTTAAAACTACTTGTTTTCCCCTCCTTTCTTCTTCCCTTCTTTCTCTTGCTAGGTGCAGGCCCCATAGTTACATGGAAGACCTACACTGGCTCTTATGAAGTCATTTTAGATGTACTTGTGCTAAAAAAAAAGGGCTCTTAACTAAAAGTATTGTCTGGGGCAGTATTGGTAGAAAACAAAAAATTGCTGTTAATGCTGGGCTGAGCCAGGAGAGAGGTAAATGGCTTCTCCCACAAACACAAGGGAGGTTCCAGGGAACCATTACCTTAAAAATCCCACCCAAAGAAGGACCATCAAGAGCTACCAGCTCTTCACAGCTTTCTGTGATTGTCCACAGAGGGACACTGTATAATCATACCTAGAAGGTGAATTGCATGGCAGTGCATTCCTGTCCTGTATCCATTACAGGCAGTCTGGTCTCTGAGTTGACTCAGGAACATTTAAGATTGACTGCTGATCAAGCCCATTTATCTTCTTTAACTGCTAACAGCTCCTGGTTCACCCAAGGCACCCTGGGCAAACCTTACTGTTTAACCCTTGCAGCTTCACATTGAACCTTCTGCTCCAGCAGTGTGGCGGTGTTTCAGTGGGTTGCCTTGGCACAAGCGAGGAGCTCTGCATGACACCTTTCCCATTAGGAGACCTGAAATGGAGCTCCTGGGCCAGAGGCAGGGTGTGGGCTGGAACCCCAGGTGGGGCTGGTCAGCGACATTAAGGCTTATTGATGCTCCCTGGGCCCTGACATGAACTTGCCTTGGTTTACGGATCCTACTCTGATGAGGGCTGTGCAGGTCCAGCTCTCCAAGTCTCTTTCGCAGTCTTCTCCGAAGATTCCGATTTAGCACCTGGGGCAAATCCTATGCGCACATGGACCCACAAAAATGCACCAGCCAGGGTCTTTCCCCAGAGATCTGAAGTCCCTGAAGTTTGAGAATGAGTTGGAGGTTTCAAGGACCTCCAGCCTTCCTCCTTCCAGAGCTACCATATCAAGCTAGCCTGCCCACCATGGCCAGGAGGCACAGCCAGCTCCACCACTGGGTTGCCCCACCACACACATGGAAATAACCACCATCATCGAAGAGCACCAGCAACATGCTGGAGCTGGCAGAGAGGCTCCTTCAGCCCACAGGGAGGCTGCACACAGAGCTGGAGGACGATTTGGGCTAGAAAGTGCCACTGGAGATCATCTGGCCCGATCACACCCCACCTAGAGCAGGGCCAGCCCAGGTCCTGCTACAACTCCTTCAGGACTTCTCCTAATCCCAGTGCCACTGAAGCTCAGCCAGACCTAGGCACTTCACAAAGAAAAAAAAAAATTTCCTAGCTGCATAATCCACCTATTTAATTTGTCTTTCACACCTTCCCACCTAAATTTGCTGTGAAGGCAGCAGAGCTGGTACACAGCATTTTAGCGAATTGGGTGCCCAGGTTTTATTTGAGTCTGAAAGCAAAGTGATGATACACACATATGTGTAATGTAGCACAAAGGCATGTTTACTGAAGCATGCCACCACAATGCTCCAGTTAAAAAAATTAACAAGCAACAAATCTGTTTCGTCCCCAGCCATACACTAGAAACTATATCTAGCTGTTATTTAGATCATGACCAGAGCAATGCTTTTGGGTAAATATAGATTTGCATTACAGTCCTCTGGTGTGCCTCCACAGAAGTGGGTGGCCAGGGGTTAAAAACTCTGTGTGTGGGGGGGTTTAGATTTGCATTATATGTGTGCGTGTCCATGTGTGTGTGAGCATGCTCAGTATGGGTTTTAAATATTATTTTCTAACAATTCTTTAAAATTGCTTTAATTTACTGCCACTGAGAATGACGTTTCAGAAGCAAGCGCTGAGAGGAATGTTGTTCCTCAACAGACGCTCATCTAAATATGTTACTTTAAAAAGAAAAAAACCCAACCCTTTCCATCTCTACCAGTGAAATGGCTACAAATGGGCTGCCATTAACTTTTGTTACTTGAGTAGGTGCCTGTAAAGGGCCAGGTGGTGTTTATGCAGATGAATGAGCATGTTACAATGTGTTCTTCCTTTTGGATAAAACATTAGCGTATCAGATGTGACAAATCAGATGTTCATCTTCCGCACTTCTGCATTATTTTACATTGAGAATTAGATAATGTGCTGGCTTAGCTTTTTACTTTGGGTTCCCCCCCCCCCCTTCTTCTTCTCAAGAATAATTTTATACATAAAGTTCTCCCAACACTCTGCATAATCATAGTCTCACCGTGTGTCTAACCAGCGAGGTATTATGGTAATTGTGTAGTTCCAGGTAACGGGCTTTGCGTTAGATGGAAGTGTACATTGTTTAACAAGCTGCATAATTATTGTGAAATGGAAAAAATGGACATACATGTTCAATTATTTTTAATTCTGTTTCCCTACCAGAGCAGCAGATAATTCTTGTGTCTCCAGCAGCAATGGAAAGATAAATATTAGAATGTCTTACAACCGGAGGTATGCAAATAATTGAGTCCTCAATTCAGTGGCTAAACTGGAAAAATAACCTTTCATTTTGAGCTGACAAGAAAAAAAAAAGGTAGCTGGGTTTCATAACAAGAAGAAATAAATAATATTTTGTGCTTATGACTCATTTAGTTGTATTTAGCCACATTTGGTATCAAAATATGACCCTTAGATTTAAAAAATCAGAACTTTTAACTTTAAAAAAAAATCCAAAACCTGTTTTATCTTTTCATTTTGTCTGTTTTTGTCTATCTGAAGCCATTTGAAGATTTCTGTTTCAACCATCAGCAAGTGACATTTTTAATGAGCAGATTATGTGCCTGAGATATTTCACCTCACTCCGATTCAAATGTTCAATCTTAATTTCGAGTCTCTCTGACAGCTGGACTACAACTGTCCTTCCATTTTTATGTTATTTCGTTTCACCGTCCAATCAGGGCAGTTTTCCACTTCAGGGAGGTTGAATATATGCAGCAAATTACATAGTTATGGCCCATATGCCCTGTATATTTTGCCATTAATTGTCCTCAAAGAATTAATCTCTGCACAGTTACTTTGAACTGGTCTTGAGCCCTGTGTAGACCTAGTTCCTTTCTTTACCAAAAACACAGGCCAGTCTAGAAGGGAGTATATGTATCCACGTTTCCTGTACTGGAGAAGGACCATAGCAGTGCCCAGCACAGGCTAAATCCAGGTGCATACCAGTTATGGGGCCAAATCCATAGCATGGGAATTCAGACAGCGGGAATAATTTGGCAATTATTTTTATAGAACCAACAAACTGGTGGCTGACTGTATTAAAATCACAAATGGTGAGTACAAGACCAAGTGTCTAAGGCTCAGCGGGCCCTGTGGTTGCAGAAAGGCTTTGCTGCACATGGGCTTCCCGAGTGCTGCCTGCAGGAGGTAAGCACCCGAGAGGACATCGCAGGGAGAGCCCCACGGCAGAGCCAGCCATGGAGGATTTGCTGGGGAAAGGTAGACCGGGCCCTCCTCGCACTGAGGGATAGCTTCCCTTGGCAGAGGACTGAGCCTCTCCAGGGGCTAAGAACTGCTCAGCTTGCCCTGGGTCTGGCTTAACCTTGGTGCAAGCAAATCACAGGACTGGAAAAACTCTATCAGGATGAGGTACTTCTTTTTCACTATTAAACAGATGCATTTATAGCTCGCCGAGCTTCACTTTGCTTGAGTGACACCAACAGAATACACAACTGCTCCAGTTAAATGCACAGCTCATTTCTGTCTACATCTTGTAGGCAACATGTTCAAATGTATTCAAAATCAAGGCTGCAAAAGAATTTCTCATCATCAAAGACAGCAGCTTTAGTTCCCGTAATTGTATTGTTTTGTCCAAGGCTGAAAGGATAAAACAATGCTGCTGGGGGACAGCAGTCGCGGTACCTGTGTGGTCTCACTGTCATGTGTCACACAGTCATCTCCGTGTGAGCACTGCACGAGGCCCCATAAGGACAGCCTAAATTTACCTTCTGGTTGCAGAAGAGCGGCAACACGCCTGTGGTGAGCATTCCTTCCTGTCACCCTGAAGGCCACAGGCTGTTAGCTGGTCCCTGGTTTGGGCACCCCAGCCTCAGGAGCTGGTGTTGTCCGGTCTGTGCCTCTTACCAGCTCCAGAGTGACCTCGTAAGGGTTTATTTCAGCTCCCTGGTGAAATTACAGGAAAAAACTCTAGGCAAACTGTTGCTAATATGGCAGTCTGAAAGATAAGATAAATATTTCCACATATTGAAGCTGTGGACCCCAGTTTGGGGATGCTTTTCATTAACAGCCATGAATTTTCAACCAAGTGAGGATGTCACTCCAATCTCCAAGTCTCTTGACATGTCGAGCGCAGCAAGGTGCATGCTGAGCTCTGGGACAGGAGCAAGCACAGGCTGGGGAATGTGCCGGCAGTGCCCCGGCTCTGCCTCCTCACATCAGCAGGACTCTGCACAGGCCAGCACATGGACAGGCGGCCAGCACGGGCTTCTTCGTTCCTTCCAGAGGGGGCCTTCACTTCCCAAGGACACTGGAGAAGGAGTTGTCCCTGTCTGGCTTCCAAGCACATTGATGGGGCAAGGCCAGGAATACCACCCTTGGGTGGATATTGCTTCCACAGCCTCAGTCTGTCTGGGCTGCATGTTTGCCCACCACCTACCTTCTCCTGGGGTTAGTAAGAGAAGGCTTTGCAGGTCCTCTGCTTCCTGATCTAGCCCTGTCCCCCACACCCAGATCAAACACAAGAGGAAAAGCTCACACAGTGTCTCTCACCCAGAGAAGGTCCTCTGAGTACTCCAATACTCCACAGCTAAGATTGCCTTTGGGGAAGGAAGCGCCCGTGCTCTGCAAGAGAGTCGTTGGTACCACAGACCTCCTCATCTCTGTGAATGTGTCCAAAATGTACCCTGCGACAAGTGTGTTCTCACCTGCACCCAAAAAAACCCGTGTTTCCAGCAAAGCACAGCCTCACCAACACATTGTTTGCTGTTTAGGGAATCTTAATGTGAAAGATTAATTGGTTTTTTGCTTTTCATGCAGAATCGCCACAGTGTGGGAAAGGAGTGGTTTTTTTCTGTTTCATGTGACCCCAGTAGTGGCAGCAGAACTCTGTTTTCAGCTTACCAAATAAAAGTGCCGCTGGGGAAAATATAGCTAATGAAACAGCCATCGTTTTCTCTTCCTGTACATCATCCAGTTGGTTTTATTAAAAAAAAAAAAAAGGGGAAGAAAAGAAATCAAATAATAAGAGTTATCAATCCCCCTCCACGACTTACTCATATTTGATTTAACACTGCAGGTCTCAGCATGTATAACTCTGATTTCTGCTAACTGGTCTCAGCCTAGTATTTTCACACCTTTTTTGTACTAAATGCTTACAACTGGTCACTCCACTAGAACCTGTCACTATGACACCTTTATTTAGAATCTTAACAACACAAAAGGCATCAGAAACGAGTTTCAAAATAATAATAATCTTTTATTGTTTGCATTGCAATAAATTCCTGCAAATGCATCCCATTATCTTTTTATACAATTAAACACATAATGCCTAACTGTTAAGGTATCAGCCCAGCTGGGTATAGATGCAGTCCGCTGCCAGTCTGAACAGAGCTTGGCTGTCTTTTAATAGTTACCTGAATAAAAGAAAAATAATGAAGTGCTGTAGATTGCTCATCCAAACTGGTAAAAAGCTGTTTGCAAAGGATAACTACAAGGGGAGTGAGACACTGGGCTTTGCTAATAAATAATTCTCAGAAATATCAGCTCTCAATTTACTACTTGTACACAATGGGCCAGTCAAAACTTGCAGGATGAGCCAATTTGCCACAGCTCTTGTTTTGAGTCTTTGTGAAGCCGCTGTGCGAGCACAGTGGGGGCTGCTTGCATCTATCCCTGGAGTCAATCAGTGGGCCTTTGTGTCCCGCTGGTCAAAAATATCAGGTGGCTTTGAGAGTCTAATTATCAATGAAAAATTAAATTCGGTACAGGAACATAACCGGGAGTTGACCCTGCCTTCTGCCCTCATTCATGGGGTGTGAGTATCGGGATATTTGTTATAATTCAAAATACATTCAAGCCAAATTGGGAACTTCAGGGGTAGGAAAGACAAACTTAAATGTGAAAACAGGAATTGAGAGCCTCACTGGCAAATCAGCAAGTTTCTCCTTCCACTCTGTTACCAAATGGGCTGTGCAGCCCTATTTGTGCAAAATCCTTTCTACAAAGTGCCGCCCGTCGGAGATTTCTCATTAGGAATTGTTAAGCTGAGTTTAAACCTACGTGCCTCCATAGTTTCCTGGCCTTGGGGAAGTTTGTAAGTTGAATAAGCTACCACATCAGGTCTGGCTCCCACAGGAATGGGGTAGGCAGAAGCAGAGACATCTGTCAGGGCCCCGAGATAAAAACCCCCAGAAGAGGCATGGTCTGCAGGTAGGGAGAGAGCACTGGCCAGCCAGTCACCAGCGCCTCTTGCTCAGAGACACTCTTTCAGTGTCGCAGATCACGGAAAACAGAAGCAGCTAATATGAAACAATCTCTAGCTGAGACATTACAAATACAAAGCTATTGGAAATAATGCACAATGGCCAGGTAAAGGTGTAATGTCCATCCATTTCCCATTCAAGATGTGGACACAAGCCAGGCATCTGAAATGCTTGCCATGGAGCAGGTCTGGGCTCCTGCTTACACTGCCTTTCAACCCCGTGTAAGTCAATCCAAAAAAAGCAGCCCTGAACACTGTAGATAGAATATTTCTTTACCTGTTGGTAATTTTCTGGCAATCAACACTCATGATTTCTCACAAGGGGGTGAATCCACTTCCCAACAGGACAAGAACCACTGAAGCAGACAGGGAGGCATGACACTGACGTGCAGTACCTAATGGAAGGAAGCGGCTCTGCTTATTTGCTTCCCCATCGCTGTCTTTGCTTTTCAACAGAAGTTATGAAACGCAGCCATCCCCCATGTCATGGGTGAGCGATCACCTAGGCGCTGTGCTCACCAGCAATCTCGAGAGGCTGCGCACAGCCCAGGGGAAGACCCCCTCCCAAGCCGCTTCCACCACCACCATTTCACTGAAGTTGACTCCCTCTCTTCATGGTCGCTCTTGGCAAATGTTGTGTTGTACCCAAAGAACGGAGCATATGCGATTCACAGGTGAGTAGTGCTTCTTTCTGTGTACGTATTGTATGCCCCACATCCTTTTGACTACAAGATGTTTGATTTTGCTGAAGGAAACTGATGTATCAGGAGAGAAAGATCGTGGGACAGAAAGGCTTGCAAGAGAGAAAACAGTAGAAGAAACAGAGACACCCTGCTAGCAAGCACCAGTAAAAGCACGGCTGTAGCAAAGCCCTGTAACTCTTAAGGCTTTTAAGCTGCATGTGCAGCAGCACCGCAAGGAACTCTGCCAGGGGCCTTTGTGTAGCTAAAAACCTTCTCTGTCAGAGCAATTTTTCACCCCAGAAAGTGCGTGGTAAAAGGGAACCTAACTGTTCCTCAACCCAAGAGAAGGAGATGTATCTGCACCGCTCTGTGCATATGCAAATGTGCTAAATAAGTCCTGATTAGCTCTCCTCAGCGTCTGGGCACTGGACATCCCTGTCCTTTCTGTGCCCTAGAAGACTTTCCTTTCATGCAACAAAATTCCTCAAGTGCTTCGTTAAACCACCTTGAATCTGTAAGCTTTCCTAGTTCTGTGCTTGGAAATCACTTCCAGCTCCTCCATCCTTGACACACAAGATAAAACTTGGCAACTGCTCCGACCTGTCTGTCCTCAGAGCTTTTTTAGGAGGAACTAACCAAAAGGAGATTGTTGGCCATCCAGGCACCGAGCAGAACAACCATCTCAAGACCAGACTTCTGTGCAGAATGCTCTGCATTCATATATTTTTGTTTGGCTGCGTGGCTTAGACACTAGGTTTCATTCTAGCATAAAGCCCTCATAGACTGCACAATAAACACACCACAAACAGGAGCTGTGAAAGGGCAGAAGTGGATGGATAGACAAAGCTTTGGTATTCTGGGTTTAATTACAGCTCATGGTTGCCTCTCTTCTCCCTGGGAGCTCAGTGGCAAACGTGAAAGCCCTTCTGCAATGCATGAAAACCCAGTCCTATAGACTCTTCCCACACGCTGCTGTCATGGGGGCTGATCCACAATTAGTTATCCACATGAGTAAGGAAGCCTTTGCAGCATCGGTTCCAAAGTCAGCTCCTGCCCCGGCAAGGTCTGCTGGCAGCTTTTCCCCCTGCGCCTCCTCTCCACGCCGCTGCTCTGCCCACTCTGCTCAGGAATCACGACCTCAGACTTGGGCAGCCAAACTTGGCCAGATAAATACAGATAAAGTTGTCCTTATGACAGGCAAAAAGCTATTAGAAAAATGTTCTAAACAAATGTGTTTTAAGATTTTTGTCCTTTCTGCCATAATGTCAGGGACACCTCAATATGGTTTTAAATGCTGTTTAAGGTTGCATCTTACATTTTATATCATAAATTATTAAATGACTTAATGGACAATGCATTAGAAGGAAAACAGGCAAATTACAGAATAATTTAACTGTTGCAAAGAAACAGAGCAACTTGCAGGACGAAGAACACTCTATTTTGACACAGAATGCCTGAAGCTAAAGCAATTAAGGCTGCAAAATATAGCCGGCTGACATGATGTGTATGTAAATTTGTCATTCATTGGCAAGGGTTTGTAACAATCACAAGTAAAGTGCACAATAAAACAACCAAGTGGTATAAAATGCTTTCTACTAGGAGTACTCAGAAAATGGTGGTTATATATCATTTAAGCGTATTATTATTATACTTACCGTAGTTGTTTATGACAAAAGATACCTCTTCAATACTGGTAGCTCAAACAAAGATAGCCCTTCGAAATATTATTTACCATTATTTGTGTGCAGGATCATGAAGGAAATATTTTTTAAAATTCCTTTTAGGAGCTGCTGTGAGCTTTTCAACAGAGATTCAATTTCTGGTGAATCAGACCCTCCAGGCTAGTTTAAAAAAGCTCACAAACTCCCTGCACTTCACCAGGAGAGCTAGCAAAGAAAGAGATGCCTGAAAGATGCCAATACTTATATGGTTGAGTCAGTTATTTTATGTAAAACTGAGAGCAATAAAAGAGGCAATGAGACCTTTTTAGACCACATCAAAAAGCAGCAGGTTTTACTATCGATCTTTTCGATCTGAACATCTGTGCAGGCTGCCCAACTCAAGAGCAAGGGAAGGCCCATGGTACCAAGGGCAAGCCCAGCTTTTTGGTTGCCCGTGCTGCTCCCCAGAGGTGGTGGGAAGCAGGAACTGAGGCAGGCAGCACGTTCTGCACAGGTATTACAGCTTCTGCTACAGCCTCAGCAGAACAAAGGAATTCAGAAATGCAGTCCTTGGGGAGCCTGGGCTCAATCTCAAGCCCTTTATTAAATGAAGAAGGAAAAAAACCCAAAGAGAAGGCAGTGGAGAAGGCTCAGGTCCCCTCAGCCAGCTCTCCTGTGTCCTGGAGGTGCTGCTGCTGCTTTCCAGCTTTCCCACCCCCACGCTCAGCCTCACCACCGGCCCCAGGGAGGGCAGAAGCTTCTAGGCTGCTCTCATACGCTCCATCCTGGTCGGTGTGGGCAACAAGTAGTTTAAAACAACAGGAGTCCATACACAGACCTAGACAAAACCAAACACGAAGCCCTGGCCTTCTGTGTGGGGGTGATGTGTCCCTGGAGATGGGTGGGGGTCCCCCATTTCCACTTGCTTGGCACTGGCATGCAGAGCACAGCCTGCCAGCACACCCAGCTAGACCAAGGCTCCTCAGTGACAGGAGGCTACCCAGAGCAAACCCTTCTTCGGCCAGACCTCACTCTATGGCTCTGCAAAACTGCCCCAGATGACATCTTTCCTTCTAGCACGTAGGTGCCCCATTCTGTTGTCTTATCTCCCTCTGCCCCAAAATCACCTCTTTACGAACGGGGAGGACAAAATCAGGTTTCCTGTAAATCCCTTGCGCCAGGCTCGTTTATCTCAACAACTGATGGATGAGATTATTGACCAGAAATGGCCCTTGATGTGGGAGAAGCATGAGTGACGTCTTGGCAGAAACACTGGGAGCTCACAGGGGCACAGGCAGCTCGGCTCCCAGTGACGCCTTGATCTCTGCCAGCATCCCCCAGTCCACACAGAGAAATTCCCCAAACTGCCACACGCCGCCTCTAGACCTTCAGCAGCTTTTGTTTTTCCAGGTGATTTTGCTGGTGAATTGAGCTGTCTCCACTCTTCAGACATGATTTAGGAGACATTTTTCCTTAGGAAGGGAACAAGTTCATGTTCTAAATTTCTGCTGTAGGCCACATTTCAGGAACTCATCCAAAAGAATACAGTGAGCCTTTGCGGGAGTGAAGCATGGGATTTCCCCCAGACAAGACTTTAACACCACACCTATTGTTTTTAAACACCCTGTCTGTGGGGTATAGGAAAGAAGCAGATACCCCAAAGTCTCATGATTCTTGACAGGCAAAAGCAAGGCAAGCATCCACGGGGATGTCCCCCTTTTCCCCACACCACATCCCAACAAATGCATCCCACTAAGGACAGCAGCAACACAGCAACGTCATAGAAGGAACTTGTGTCAACTGAATTCTACCATGGTGGCTGTAAGCAGAGGCTGAGGTCAGCATCATCTCCGTTCCCACCAGAACACCAAGTTCAGTGAATAAAAAAGAAATGGCAGTGCACCCGCTCTGGATTAACTTCTTCCTCTGGGGCCCTGGGCAGCTGTCGCTAGAAAATCAGCCTTTCCAATTGCCATGCCAGCACTAGGGCGGCTCCTGGCAAACGGCGATGTTGTAGCGGTACCTTGACACCTTGTCTGTTTTTCACCTGATGTCCTCACTCATTTTTTTCAAGTCCCTCCCCTGTAGGTTGGTGCCAAAGGGTAGGAGAAAAGGGTGCAGGAAGGGAGTGAATTTTAAACCATGTCTCCATATAAATAGAATAGGTTATGCATGCCTCTCTGAAGTATGGTATTAATCCCAATTGTGCCATAAAATATATATGACTCACTCGAGCCTTGTTCTCTAGTGAATTATGAACTATTATATCACTCATGGGATAAGTATTATGTCTCTTAAGAGACTATCACCTTTCCTCTATTTTATAATATAAAACTTCATTGAAACCTGCCGTGCCTGATACAAGTGACTTCTCATGATGCACATTAAATCCTTTCCTTTTACAGCTTCCTTCATTTAGCGGACATTCACGTCACGGTGAGTTCTTTCAGATGTAGCATAAGCATAAATTAGTATGTAAGAGAAGTAGTCGTTTAGCAGAATTTTTTCTTTAATAAATCTGGTGATATTTATATTTCATCACAGAGCAGAAAGATTTTTTTTACACATTTAAAGATTTATTCCTGTAGTAAGTATCCAATTAATAGGGCTTTAGCATACAGACAGGATTTGTATTTATGCTGAAGAAAATGTGTTCTCATTATACTTTCATTCTCATGTTAGATTTATTGTGGGTTCTATTATAATTTATTTTAGTAGCTCCGTTTTCTAATTCTTTATATTTACGTGTCTTTTCCAACAAAAATAATAATACATAAATAATACCTGACAACACTTTGCAGATTTTCTCTATTTGTATGCTTTAATTCTCCCAGCATCTTGGAATGGAAATGCTGTGAAGTACAAAGGAAATCTCTATGTGATCTCTATTACATGAAAAATTATCATTTTTATATCCTCTTCACTCTGCCAAGTTCTTTCCAAGTTCCAGTTTGCAATGCATGAAAGTATGCAAGAAATGGTAACACAGCCAAATGCATTGGCACTTTCTAAATAGGAATACTCACTACATACACTTCCATTTTCAATGCATTTCTGTAATTAGCGTCAGAGGTGTCAGAGGACAGCTCTGCATTGCAGCAGAGAGCTCTTTCCTCTTTACTGTTACGTGTATTTTTCCATAGGCTTTTTGGCTCACTGGCATGCGGTTTACAATAACACAGTCCTACCACTGCTGTTCTGCAAACCGCTGCCGAGAGTGCTGTTCGGTCACTAAAACTTTGCCCAGTCCTCAGCCCAGCCTGCTTGGCTTTCCTCATGCTGGTGTGTGGTGGGATGGGGGCTTGAAGCTACAGCGAGACCGGCTTCACCAGTCACCAGCCGACATTTTCAAACAGGAGAAGATCTTACGCTGAGCAAGTGTTTCCACACATGCTGCATCTCCTAACAGAAATGTTCCTACAGGATGCTACCGGTAGTGTTCCCAGGTCTGTGCGGTGTAAGACAGCCTCCTCGTGCAGCCCATCCCAGAGCTTTGGCTCCAGCACTAATCCCAGCGGGCTGGTGTACGCCTGGGGAAGCCAGCGGAGTTACACCGCAGACAGAAAGCTACATGTAAGAGCCAAATCTGGCCAAGTGGTGTTGCAGTAGATGTTGCTTTCATTTTGCAGTGTACCCTCCGCTGGGAAAAAAAATATGACTTTGTGTTAGATATCACATCTAATTATTCCTGTTGGGCTGGCCCAGAGAAATGTCAACAGTGCATTGTAAGTGCTAATTGGGGTGTCCATGCTCTGCAGTAGATTTGGGATACAACACCCAAGACTGGAGAGGTTAAGCATGTTTTAGAATACTGTACTCTAATGAGCTTAGTCTCCATGGAAGAGGCACAGCTTTGCTGCACACACCTCGGGCTGCATAGCGCAAGCCACACACCAGCGTGCTGGCTAAGGCAGGCTGCCCACGGCCCCTGCCAGCCACCACGACAGGTGCACTGTCTTCCCAGGGCACGCCGCCGAGCACTCGGCAAAATGCAGCGAGGTGAAGAGAGAAGGAAAGGAAAGGGAAAGGAAAGAGGGAAAGGAGAAAGTGGCGAAAGGAAGAAAAAAATAAAAGACTGCTAGAGAGTGAAAGAAGTAAAAAGCTGCTGGTGTGCTTACCTTGCATCCCTCTGTTTTAGGCAGAAAACCTCTCTGATCTGTTAAGCTTATGTGAAGTAATATGAGTTGGAGCTGTCAGTGCCTTAAACTGGGGCTCCATTGCAGATGCATGCTTTGCTGCTTTTTTCCCCATAGACCCCTCTATGCTTCCGATGAAATATTAATCCAGCCTTATTTCACAACTTCTGAAGTAACAAAACTACGTTGTTTTAATATAGGGGCAGCGATGGTGCTTGAACATGTGGGATCCAGCCAAATCCCCAGAACAGGCTTTTTTGTCAACCTTCATTGTCCAAATCACTCTGTCCCACTTTGGAGCACCGGTTTGAGGGAAGCTGCCCATCTATTTTGCAGCGCTGGGGTAGAAGAGTGTCTGCCATGGCATCCCGTCTTTCTATGCATTCAAGCACTGAATCATCATTTTCACAGGCAGCCCTTAAAACTTTCGGGAATTCTTCTTGTTAGATCTTCACACAAAGAAAACAAAATATTTAAA
>Ga0181612_136694_pt1 | contig 18030 bp, 9 predicted proteins | sample HoacroProtozoa21_FD_119630 | JGI IMG/M metagenome (GOLD analysis project Ga0181612, IMG submission 119630) | Hoatzin crop microbial communities from Cojedes, Venezuel. Combined Assembly of Gp0051906, Gp0051904, Gp0051908
TGAAGCTTTAAAAAAAGAAAAGAAAGAGATGAGTTCTAATTGTTACAAGCATGGCTTTCCTGCAGTGCAGTTGGTTGGGGGGGTTTAGGAAAAATTCTGGAGAGTGTAATAGGACTCCAGAATGCTACAGGAAGCCTTTTCATGTTTTTTTGGGACAGGTTTTCAGAATAACCGAATGACCTAGCCTCCTTTTTAAATTGCTGTTTCATTATTGAATGTAAATTTTATGCAGTTTTTAGAGAAAACACATTCACCAGTACCTTATTGTACTTGTAATAAGGGCCAGATGTGCTGCTCTGCTGCAAAGCTGAGACCATAATGCAAAAAGGGACTCTGCAGTAGAGTCCTTTGTAGCACAAGTGTCTTGCCCGGAGAGAAGAGCAGATGTTTCGAGGTGAAGATCCTGACTACTATTAATAATTTGAGGGGGGGGGGAAGTGGGGGGATTCATGGGGGATCATGGGGAATGCTGATTTCTACGCTACCAAAGAGGCAACTGCAGAGTCCTTTATAATGAGCAGAAATGACAGTGCAACCGTCTAAAAACAATTACGTTGTAAATAAACAGTCTGTGTCATCTAAGTAGTGTTTATTGTTATAATGGAAATTAATTTCAAAAGCTTCAGGCAAAATGAATATAATGCTGCCGAGCGGTACATACCACTCCAAGGTGTTCCTTCTCCTGCAATTCCCAGACCATGGAGCTCAGATTGTTCTCATGGAAATGAGTGGCATGCTTTTTCTCTCTGTTAGGTGACACGCTAACAGGTAATTTTGATCCATTAGCCTTTATGTTGTTGTGCTTTGTTCAGTGGCATGTTAAAAATAACGCCAAAGGAGGCAGCCAGAAATATTTTTTAGTTACCAAGCTGAGTGCTGCCATACGGTGACATGGACTGGGAGACTGGCCCTTGCACTTCAGGTAAACGAGGTCTTAGTTTTCAGCCTGGTTCATTGCATTGCCCAAGTTAGCTTTGTTGCCAAGATAAGCAACTACGCTTCTATGGACGTTTCTGTACAGCAGGGATGGTAATATGGAGTTGCCTGACTGGGATAAATGCTTTCAAAAGCCTGTGGTACTCCGACGCAGTATGGCGATATGGGCTATAATGGGAATTGTCAGACTTCTTTCTTTCTTTTTTTATTGTTCCCACTGACTGTTTGTATGTGCTTGCCTGTGGGCTGTTTGCCTGCCACCATGTTGTACTCCTAGCATGCATGTTTTCACTTTGCCACTGTGCTTTCCGAGGTACTGTTTCTACCTTAGTTAGGGAAAGCTTACCCAGGTTGCGTGGATGAGTCTGAAGACTTGTGATTCAAGGGAGCATCTCTGCATCAGTGCAAGACCAGCATAACTGTAATACAAAATGTAAATCCTCTCAGATCTGCTTTTGAGAGTGTTGTGGACTTCCTAGTGTACTTGCCAGTTGTGAAAAAGTTATCTTTTGAATGAAGTTAATCTTAACCGATTGCGAGTTTGATTTAACATTACTGAAGTTAGCAGAAGCTTTTGGAAAAACTGATCTGATGTAGGAGTGTCTATAAGCCCTTTAATAGCAGATGAAATTCTCTCTGGAAAGACAGAGCTTTCTCTTTCCTCAGGGGTCTGGCTTGACATTTCCTGTCTGGGGACCGAAATGTCATTCGGATGCTTTCTGCAGAGGGCCATACAATGACTATGTATTTCGGTTATGCATTAAGCTTACTGTAATGCTTGTAAAGGCAAGGAAGAAACAGTTGGAATACCAGAACAGGCATGATGTTTTATTAAAATAATTTCATCTGAGTGAGGAGTCCTTGTTCTTTTCCTGTGATGCTAAGGATTTGGAATCTGTTTAAACTGTAGCTAAGATCAGTAGCTAGGTCAAGATGTATGTGGACAACAGTGTGTCCTTTCAGAGAGAAGCAAACAGATGTTCAAGCAAAAATTAAAAAAACCCCAAGCCTTTCATCTGCATTAGCTGCCGTTAGGAGAGGGGAAGCCTCCTGGGGGAGTGGGAGGGGAAGCCTGCAGAAGTAAGGTTTTACTACAGAGAGAGGGGCGTTCGGGAAGTTCAGAGGTGTCCTGCTGCAGAAATAGCTCCCGTGATGGATTGACTGTTTCCTTGTGTTTTCAGCAGGTTTTGAATTTTATAGGGGCATTTTTTGAGAAGTGCTTTCTTTAAATGTCATCTTGCCTAGATTTCTCCCATCCTCCATAAATTGTTTATTTTTTGAATGGGTACCTTTATGTGTAAGACTGTGGAGCACTAAGACATCAGTATTGTCATAGTAACTAGAACTGCAGCACTGGCTTTCAGCCAGAAAATATGGCAATTCATGGCTTGAATGTGGGTGTCTGGAAATGAAATGAGTTCTGATTCTCAGGTGAATCAATGAAGTAGTATTTATGTTTGGGGTTTTTTTTTCCCTAGGAGATGTTTTGAACATCAAACATCCTCACATACCCTTGTTCACTTCTACCATTTTAAGACAGAGGAAGGATATTCTCCTAGCTACATGCTCAACATCTGAGCAGTAAATACAGCTCTGTGTGGTGAATACTCAACTGTTTCTTTTTTTTTATTCTACCTTAGCTTTAAACTGAAGAGGTATGAAACCTGTAAGTTGGAATTTTGTGATATAGCAATTTGATTTAATTATGGATGAGTTTGAGAATAAGTCTGTGTACCGTATGTGTGAATGTGGTCTCTGTGTAGGACACAAGAATGTGATAATTGCAGATCAGATTTTCCAAATGCAACCTCAATTTCTATATATGGTGTTTGTGCCCACGCTGAACCCTACGTTTTGTTTATATTTATATATAGAAAGACAGTAATTGCAGTGTGCACACATACACACACAAAGGTAGGTGTGAACAGCAAGGCTATGTTATGGGCACAGGTACTTGGGGTACTGCTGTTGCTAAAAGTGAGTGCCTCGCCTTTGAGAAGTGCCGGAAGGGCCCCTCCTCTTTAAGCAGTGGATCCCTTCAGTGTGTTTATACGCTGTACCTCAAGAGCCTTATCAAATCCCTTAGTTGTGTTTAATTGTACAGGGACTGAGCATGAGTTTGCAGTGAGAGGCTAAAATCGCACTGGAGACCTGTCTTCAGGGGTCTCTGAAAAATGAAAGCGATTTGTGAGTGAAGATTTTCTTGGGTTCATCAGAAAGAGAATCTGTTGCTTGTCTGCTTTGTTTTATTTGTTTTTAAGTTGCTGCTACTGTGGCCCAAGAATTGTGTTGCTCTGTTTTTCTGGCCTTCGTGGATTTGTGGGAGTGGATGTGTACAAGGTGCATTTACTTAAGCTTTGGGAAAAACCTGGTGTATCAAAATTTTTCACTGCTGTCTTTGAGTTAGAGTGCTTTATCAATTAATACGGAATCACTCCTGATTTAAGACTACGGTGAACTAATTTAATAGGTTTTATAAATTAGGGAGCCATATCTTCTTAATGATTGCTTTTCTGTTTAAACCTTCTGTTGTTACAAGTCATAAGAAGGATGACCTTTTCCTCCATTTCTTCCTACTCTTTTGCTTTTGCCATCAGCTTTGTGGTTTAGGTAATAAATTTTTTCTGTTAATAACTTTTGTTTTAGTGGGCTGTGATAGTCTCTGGATATCTGTTTTCTGTAATCAAAAGAAGTCTGTTTTGTTGCTAGAGCTGTGGTTTTGCCTTCTGTCAGGAATGTTACAAATTCACGTCAATGTTGAACTCCTGGAGTACTTCTGCCACTGAGTGTTTGTCAGCCAACAGGCTCTGATGTCTGGCATTTTGAGTTAGTTGCTGCTGAGATGGTTTATCCTCTGGAAGTTTGTAACATGTTTTTTAGCGGTCCTGAGTTCCACACCTGTGGTGTAAAACTGCTCTTGAAGTTTTAAGTCCCTTCTCCAGCTGTGCATGAGTGGGAATGTTGACATGGGGTTCAGTGGGGCAAAAGATGCAGCATGGGTATATCCTCTACCCAGCTGCCTGGCGGTACTGAGAATGTGTGGAGAAACAAGAAATGGGTTACATATTGCAGCAAAAATGTGCTATCAGGAGGACTTGTTGGGACAAAATATTGGTTTGCTTTCTCATCTCAAAATCTGTCTCACACCCTCCCCCTTCTGCTGTTTTATTTTAATAAAGCAAAAGAACAAATTTGTTCTGTAACACAATTGTTTCATTATATTCCGAGGCTCATATGTTTACAGTGTGTACAACTGAGAGAGATTAGGTGTGGGGGAGAAGGGAAAAGGAAATCTCTGTGGCACTTGTGTGCTTTAAAAGGCATCTCTCTGTATTTCTAAGGTCCCCTAAAATGCTTTTTCTTTAATATGAGTTGTTCTATGTGGGGTTTTTCCACCCTCTATTAAATTAGTGTGACTATTTTTGTTTGGAGTTTTTTGTTTTAAGTTTTTTATTATTTTGCTCTAGTGTAGATGCTCTTCAGCAGGGAGAGAAAGCTGGGTCGGGGCATTGCCTTGAAGAAGTAGGGAGAAATCCCTCTGTCTCGCTGCTTTTTCTGTGCTGTGTGCATGTTGGCACTTCATTTGCTTGTTGTCTTTTATAAGTAGTGTGGATTTAATATCATCATTCCAATTGGGAATGAATGTGGAGGAGGAGGAGAATGAGGTAATGCTTCCTCAAAGGCATCTGTTGCTGCTCCATAACTTACTGCTGTGCTTCCTACCTCACCTGGTGCAACTGCTGTCTCATAGCTGCTGTGGCAAATGTCTACCTGTTACCAGTGGCGAGGATTTAATTTTAGATTTTTTCAGTCATCATTGAATGCTGTTTTGTGGCTTTATTGTTTTACTTACATTCACGAGGATGCATGTCCTGTATAGAAAATGTTTAAGAAGCCTGCGTATAAAGAGTACCTGACAGCAGCTAGAGGAGATGTTTCCAAAGGATAGCAGCATACCATTTTAACTCCTGAGAAAAGTGGCAGAGTAGTGAGCATTTGTATATTTTTATCATTTGCATTTAGTCAGATGGGAGCAAAACTAATCAATGGTTTTAGTATGAAAGCAATTAATGGAGTATAAAATAAACAAGAGACGAATTATGGCAATTATTGGCTCTTTCCTGGAAACTTTGAAGAAACTTGATTAACATGTCTTGTAAAATGCAGGCTATTAAACAGCAGGACACATCATTGGTTAGGAGAAGAGAGCACTATTATTTCACAATCAGGATAAAGGACAGTATTTCAAGGCAAAGAGTGAGCTGGGTTTTGCCAAATCTGGCAGCATAGCAGCTGTGCTGGAAATAACTTTATGCAGACAAGTTCTTCTGCAAAGGTTTGTTTTTCTTTATCTCTAAGGCTAGAATCCACTTGATTCAGTATTCAGCTGTTCTGAGCCTAAATGTGAAGCTTTTTTATACCTTTGTAGAGCCAAAACAACACCCCCCTACCCCCCTGAAATGTAGGTTAGAGAGATGGTTGTGACCTGATAATACTATTTAAAATCAGGACTGTTGGGTTGGGTTCCCACCCCCCAGTTCTAGGTTAAATTGTCATCTTAATTTCAGTCAGATCTGCACAAGGAGCTGAAGTGACCTTTTTTTTGTATTGAGTCCTGAAGTTTTGCCTGACAATGTTCCAGTCACTGAACCAGATCGGTGGCGTTAAAAACCACCTCCTCTGACAGGATACATCTGCCCCAACTTGTGCAGTTAAAAAATGGATGGCTGTCTGGGCCTGCTCTGTAGCTGATGCAGACAAATAAGCATCTCCCAAGGGTGATAAAGCTGAGGTGTCTTTAATGCTTGCCTTAGGATAAAATCAATTCCCCCCGAGCAGTGGTGTCAGTTTCTTTTTCCACGGACTATAAATGTAATCTAGGGTTGAGTAGCTTGCACTTAGATTTCTGACACAAATAATAATAAATGTGTAGCTCAAAAAACAGCATCCCTGTATCTCTGAGCACTGTTTGCAGGTGAAATAAAATAAACACTTTGCACACAGAAATGGAGTTCCAGAAGGCTACAGGATTTTGTAGCTAATCAATGCTTAATTTTCTCCCCTCTCAGAGGAGATCTTTTCCTCATATTGAGTTCTGAAAGTCTCTTTTGCCCCTCTTGAGACGAATTGGTGAGACTACAGGGACTGGGATGTGATTGAAATTGTTGGTGTAATTGCTCTCGTGTAAACTGAGATTGTGTTTATAGTCCCAATTTACATAGGTATGGCAAGAAAAGCAAACTAGCAAGCAGAGACACTGTCTTCCTTTCCTTTCGCGGCCTTCGGCGTTGGGTACCTGTGGGGTAGTCTGCATCCCTGAGCATCCTTTGACTGAAGCTGCTGCAGAGGAGAGCAGAAGGTGGTGGCGAGCGGAGGTCAGCAGGCAGCCTTTGCGCAGAAGCAGCAGCAGGTCAGCAGGCAGGCTTTGCTCTGCTCGAGGCAGTGTGGCAGAAGTGGTCGTCTCTCTTGTTGGAACGGATTCAGTGCTTTTAAAATGGCTGTGCTTGGTTCTTTTCACTTCTCTGAGTCCCAAACACTCACCAAAAAGCCATCACAGGGAAATACAGTTGAGTTTTCTCTGAATGTGCTGGGCCTGTTGGGGCAAGAACTTGTTTTGCCTTGAAGCCTAATCCAAATCTTAGCTAGTGCTGAAGATCAAAGGCATTTAGTGAATTATGAGTGTTCAATAATTTTGAATGTATATTACTTTCTCTGAGGGGCCAAAGTTCAGTGAAGGTGACTTTATAACTGTCTCACAGCTCAGTAGTTGGTAGTGGGCAAGTATAACAAAGATTAATCACAGGACTGAGCTTTTTTTTGGTATGAATTTTCCATGCTGGGGTGGGATGCGTTTGTAGTATCAGTGGGGTTTATTTTTCCCCTTCCAAAAGTCAAGATAAAGTTGGACTTTTGGGAGAGGGAGCTGGTCTTGTTTATTGGTATTTTAAGCTGGGGTAGCTGAATCTTCTAGGAGAACTGAAGTGATATGTACCCTTACTGAACAGGGACAGGGAATCGGTGTATAGTTACTGAGAGTTCATATTATCTATTTCAATAAGAAAGAAACTTTTTGAGTTGTGACAAGTCAAAACAGCTCGGAACAGTGCAATGTTGTTGTTTATGTCTCTGTGTGTTTAATGGATGATTATTTACTTCCTGTCAGTACATTCATGAAGGCAAACGTTTTCCATTTTCCAGCCGCAATTTCAGTTATGTGGTCAGTGTGGCTTGTGTTTTGGTTGGACAGAATACGAAGCGTGATGATTGTTGAAAACCACGTGATCAGCTTGGAAGAACATGCTATTTTTCAAAACTGTTCAAAAAGGCAGCCTTTCTGGTGACCTACCTTATGTTGAAGAATGAATGGACCTGCTCTTCTGCAAGTCTGTTGCATCTCAGCTGCTGCACGACATGTAAGTCTCTATAGCATAGAAAAATAGCTGAAAACTTGATTTAACTTCAGTGAAAGGGTAGTTATGTGCATATCAGTTGAGACTTTCTAAGGGTTGGCAAGATAAAAATCTCAGCTGAGATAAGGGGCTAGCTATAATTCAAAACAGGCAGTGCTAGTTTGGTCAGCTGTCAGAAAGGCAGAACTGCATGGTGACTCAAGCTGGGCCTCTGAACACTTAAGGATACTTTTTTAATAGCTGCTGTCTTTATTAGAAACCTTTATCCTGATGTGGATGCTGCTGGAAGGCCAGAATCCCCAGTCTGTTCTCAGTGATGGTTCTTTTCCGTGTCCTTATTCTTTGCTAAACAAACCCTGTGACAAGCCCTGTGTTTGGGGGGGGTGGGGTGAAAGTGCGCAAATGAGAATAGCCACATAAAGAGTAATGCTTTTCATTTAGGGGTGCTAGTGGTAAAGAATAACTGCTACCACAGCAGTGAAAATGGAGAACCAAAGAGGAATAGTAGAAAATGGTGATGATTGATTGCTGCTGCTTCTGTTGCTCATGTAAACAATTAACAGTTTTCACTTTGGATAAAGCCCAATCAGTAGCGTTTTCCAGAAAGGGATGATTCTGACATACCAGCCATTGGATTAAATGCTGCTACAGGGAAGCATACGAAGTGTGTTATGATGCAGAATTGTTAGAGTGAGCAGACAGGGTACTACTCTTCTGACTATTAATTTTTTTAATCCTTGCTTCCTATATCTATATCCTGTTTTCTTTCCTTGAGGTTTTTTCGTGTTCCAGTGCTGTATCTCTTCTCTGTTTTTGTCTTACTGCTCTCTGCTCCCCTTATGTCCACGCGCTCTTATGTCTTTGGGACGACACTTTTGCTAGAGGTGAATGTTTCAGTGACACCGTTCAGTCAGACCACATTTACTGCTGTGTCTGAGTGGGGTGGCATGGAAACAAGGAGCAGGAGCAGAACCAGATGGCGAACTACTGCAAGAGCTCTCGGCACTGTAGGAAAGATCCGCTCTCGCAGTCTGGCTGCGTTACAAGGTGCTGCAGGGGGGCAAAGGAGTTGTTGACTGAGAAGTAGGGCACATCTGGGGTCATACAGCTGTCCCTGCCCTAAGTTCTCGCTCGCTTGAGTCTTCTCTTTCAGCTTGTCTGCGCTTGCAGTGTATTGGAAGTTCACTTATTCCGTAAAATGACAGAGCTTTGTGCACATCTCTGGTGTTGGACGGCGCATCCGAGTAGTTTTGCTGGTGTGCAGTTCAGCCCAGAGCTGAGCAGGTGTGGACACTTTGGAGCCCCAGCCTCTTGTTAGTGCTGCAGTGCTTTTCTGATGTCTTACACTTTGCTGATGGCCACCTGGACTGCATTTGTGTGCTTGTGTGTTCTCCTCCTCTCTATGATGATTATGACTGAGCTTTGCCTTTTTTATTTAAGTGCTGGAATGAGTTCGAAGCCTTTCTTTTTAACACCCTGCAAGCTGGAGGTTGCATGTGCCTTTGCTGTATTTATTCATTCACTGTGGTGCTAGGAACTCACTTTTCTCTGAAAAAGACTATTCTCCTGAATTAAAACAAAAAAAAAACTTGGAAGCTAGATGCAAAGCAGGTGCAACTTAAATTATAGGGAGGCAAAAGAGTGCTGTCTGGGCTGTAGGAATGACAGCTACCCAGGGAAAGTTAATACTTCCAAGTACTCCTAATTATGTTTTTACATCACCAGCGACTATTTATGCTCTGTCAACTTGAAGTTACTTTATCTGAAGTTTGTCAAGTCAGAATGGTCTCTTAGTGCTTTTACTGTATCTCCTCCACTTGAATGTTGCCTCATCTGCTACTTATTAATTCCATTTCCAGCACTCTTTGCAGCTCTCATCTTTTTTCCGGCTTGCCAGCGAGCACTGCGAAGCTATCAGACTTGCTTTCCATTTGAAGTCATTGCAGCTCAGTTCACAGCCAGGCTTTGCAGTATTAGTCAGGAAAACTTTTGGCATAAGTCTGACGCTGAAGTTTGAAGCAGATGCAGCTATCTTCATTGAAGGGATGTTTGGAGTGAAATCCCGTGGGTGTTTTCATGCAGGTGCTGATACAGATAAGGGCTCTGGGAGATTTTTTGCTTTCCTTCCTTGCAAGTAAGGTTTCATGGGTTTATTCTTTGGTCCACAAACTGCTGTCTATTTCAAAAGTTACCAGAAAAATAAAAATTTCAAACAAAGTACGGATACAAAGCACAGAAATGTCATTTAAGTAACAAAATGGACGTGTGGGGCAGAAAGATTTATCTGTTTGGAAATGTACAGTATGCCAAGTTGTAATTAAAATCCTTGTAGGTTTCTTCTGTTTGTCATGTTGACTACAAAAGGCGTTTTGTGATAATTCACCTTCGTGGGCAGAGAAAATTTTGTAGCGTAGATAAGAGTGTCTGAGAGGGAGAGGAAAAGGAAGGCCTGGATATAAATATTCTTTGTTTTTGTTTTGTGGGTTCCCTCCCCGGTGGAATGGCTGCATGAGTTTCTGAAACAGAACTTTCTTCTCTTTGTTTTCACTCCTGGGATTATGTGTGGTGCTGGGGTGGTAGTGCAAGGGAGGCTGCAAATGGCCGTCTTTTCTTGAGTAAGGAAAGAGGAGAGAAGAGAGAGGGAGATTTGAGATAGGTATACGTCTCACCAAGGATGCGGATCTCATTTGAACCTAAACAAGCTTGAGTTTTATGTAACAGCAAAATTCTTGTTTTAATCATGCGTTCTTTATTCAAAGATTTCCAAGATAAGTAAGTAGGGAAATCGTAGTAGCCCTCTTTGTCAATGAAATGGGGGGCAAAGGAGAAAAGCGATGTGCTTAATTTTAGATGAGGGTTTAATGGCAGTGTCTTCTATCTTTGGCCAAGAGGTAAGCTTGAGCTCCATACTCAGTTAATGTTGGTTTTTTTTCTCTGTAGGTGTCATGGTAACTTGGAGCTAGTGGCCATGAGAGCGCTGCTGTGCTCAAAATCCCTCATTCAGCCTATAGCTCAGTGTACCAAGCACCCTGTAAGGGAATATTGCTGGGGAAGACCCACAGGTTAGCTGAATAAACTGATTTTTATATAAATAAATAACCTGGTGAGCCTTCTGCTGAATTATGGGCTGGAGGTCAAGTACTTTTTTCTTCCAAGTATTGGTGTGTGGGGGAAGGGGAACTCTAGGGGACATTGTTTTGAGTGGAGTAGTGTGCGGGGAGCGTATGGAAATGAAGAAGCCTATAAGAGCCATGAAGTGTGTAGCCATGTAGGGTTTTGGCAATGGAATGTTTTTGTTTCCGTTTCTTCTTTATGACTCTTCTCCTTAGGTAACTCAATGCATCTATTCCTGTAATGTCTGCAAAATGTTTTAAAGGATGCGTTACAAAGCAAGAACAAATTCTCAAATATGAGTCTTGCTTGATGCTAAGAAAGCAGATTTTGAAACATGCATTTTTATTGGGGAGGGAAGTAGTTTTTCAGACTACGAAATCATATTTTGTCCTTGTGCTAAGGTTTAAGGTAGCAAAAAGGCCTCTGTAAAATGTTCAGCTTAGAGTTGCGTTGGAGAGAATAATATGTAGACTTGATATACAATGTATTTTTGTCTGATGTTTGACTTATAAATGGGTTGCTGACTTTTTTTAACTTTAGAAGTTGCCCTGTTTTCTATCTTTTTTAGCAAGCCAGTTCATGTATTAAATTGAAATCTGTTCAAATTACAGTTAATTATAGTCAGCTCCGAGTGAGGCCTAAAATAGGTCACATACAGTTTGGAATAAGATGAACTGAAATTATAAAATCTGTTTGGTTCAGTCTGAGACACGTTCTGAGGTGTTTCATCCTCCTGTGGCTGCTGTTCTTCCATTTTGTTCTTGTGTGCCATTACCTGAATACCAAGGGGGAAGACAGGCTATTTACTCTCCTAGAAAACAGCTAACGTTAAAATTACTTCATTCCTTTATTTTCTCCTCTGGAGTTGCGTTTTGGGTCCTGACTTTCAAGGGACATTTCTTCTCTATCCTGTTTGGAGGGGATAAAGACTGAGCTGCATTGGTGAGTCAGCAGAATCTGGTTAACACTCTCCCAGCCTGGCAAATGTCAGCTAGGGGTGGAGTGGGTTTTTTTGTTTGTAGGTGATGCACAGTCCTTGGCTTCTTTTTGTGCTTTATAGGAATTACTGCTTTATGCCAGCTTCTTTGAAACTATTCTAAATGCTATTGCATTAATTACATTAAAACAACTTCACCAGTGACCTTGAGCAAAAGTTATTTCCAGCAGTGTATCTTCTGCATTTATGTACTGACTTAATTAATGCCTGCATACTTCCTCAGGGTCAGCTATTCTGCATCAGCTATTGTTTCAGATACCTGCATGTATGTCCTTTATGGGAACTAGTTATTATTTTAATTGTATGCAGAAATACGTATTTACCTTTTTTTTGAGCATTATTGCAGTAGGTACTTGTAAAATTGTCTGCCCATAAAAATACGAGATCTAAAAAGCTGCATGCAATTTAGAGGCTTTCCTGCAGATAGACCTAAGAAGTTGTTTTGAAAGCAGCTGCACTTTGAAAACAGCTGTGTGGACTTGGGTATATTCATTGTGTTTTCTGACCAAGTATATCTGCAATGTAAGTAGGAGTTTTTATATTTTTCCTTGCACAAACCTGGGAGCTCTGTGAACACAACTGTCTTTTGTCCCTGTTTTCTCCTCGGTCACTAACCCAAATTCCTGCTTAATCATTGGTAAGAGAGAATCGCTCAGTCAATTTGCCTGTTCAGGTAAGCCTGAGACTTAAAAATTTGTCCTCGGTGAGTACTGCAGCTCTCGTATAGCTCCCGGTGGATTAGCTGTTGGTAAGTAATTGAAGTAAGTAGGCAGTTCTGTTGGCCTGGTTTTGTCACTAAAGTAAGGAGCCATATCTGACCTTGTACCACTTTCAGGAGCTGTGCTGTTGAGCGGAAGGCTCTTTACGTTGTGTTATTTTTAAGGATAAAGTTGTGGTTCAAAAATTGTCCTTTTCTAAGAGTACTTTTTAATACAGTTTGGGATGCACATACAGGAGCCTAAAGAAGATACCCTGTGGCGCAGTCAGTCGGTGTAACTTGCAGTTGACGTGAATCTGATAATGGTACACACGGCCTTGAGCATCCTGCCAGTAGAGGGTTGAGTTTCTCCCAGTTATGATCACTGTAAGTATGTTGTTGGTGTTCTTTAGATTTGCACACATATGGCTAGCGGTAGGCAGCAGTTTTTGATTTGTATCTCAAGTCACAGAAGGGGTTAGGCTGTAAGTTAAATTAAGAGTGCTGTCTATATGATTTTGGGAAATCTTCATTATGAAAGGTGAAATGTTGGAGCACTGAGGTCGTTTTACTTCAGATTGTAGTGAAAACTCACCAGCTACAAAGCGCATTTGTTTTCCCTTGGCTGATGTCACTGAAAATGGAGACCGCTTTACATACTGACCATGACTATGGAGCGTTTGTTCCTAAACAGTGCTGGTTGTCTTATGCTTTAATGACCCCTGCTGATTGGTCCTCTATTGTTGTTTGCCTTGTCTTTCCAGTAGGACCATTATGTTTCTTAATTGATTGTAACTTAACGAGCTAAGCTCGGAGAAAAAAAGAAGGCTTGAGCAGTTGAATTCTCCTTGCCATAGGAACTGCTTGACATAATGAGAGAGTTGATGATGTCATTCTGTTAAAGCTTCAAAAAAGATTGATAATGATTTTCCATCCTTGAATAGTTTAGTCTGGGGCCTTTATATTTCCAACTTGTGTATTTTGTAGCTGTGGTTTAGCAGGATCTCTGAGGAAACGAAAGCAATTAGAATGTTTTAGATTTAAATTTCTAGCAGTGTGAAGTCTGTTAAGGTTCTCTCAGTCCAACAAGGCTATACGAGCGTGGGGCTGAGCTTTGCAAGGGCTGCCTGCGCATGCCTCACTGTAAACCCATGAGCAATTCTTAGTGAATTTGGTAAGGGGCTATGTTATAGTTACAGTTAACCACATGTCAACGTTTCTGCAAGAGGAGAGCAAAAATTTATAGTCCCTCTGTACTTAATGGTAGGTCAAGAGGCCAGTCCTGGAAATCGTTTCTCATTGTAGTCACTTCTGTATGGAAAATTTTGTAGGAGATGGTGTCCAGCTTTTTCTTCTCTTCTCTGTTTTTATGCTGTTCTTTGAACTTCTAACGCTGAAGGCTGGAGAGACATTTTGTGGATAATATAGCCTTAGAAAAGAACACTTGATGAAGCAACTTGTGCAAGAGAAATACTCCCTGTAAAAGGAAATAATTCATGGCTTTTAGCTCTTTACAAACCCATCTTAACACTCCTGCTGGGTTCCTTTCACTGTAAAGCAATGCAGAGGATTAGCCAGCATCGTCTAATTAGGCAGCAGCAAAGCAAAAATTTTGTTTAACCGACTCTGCCCTGATTCAGTTTCCATTCATAGGACTTGCCCATTGAAACCAAGTGCAATAAGGACATCTTAGTGATGGCATTTGAAATGTCAGAGCAAGTGTGAGGCGAGGCATACTTACATGAGTTTTGTACCTGAGAGGGAGATTCAAGGTCATCCTGCATAGTTTCTGTACCAAAGCAGTGGTCCTGTGTTCTGTGTGAGTCTGCAGGTAGCTGGAGTACCTCCTGGTTTCTTAATAGCTCTGGTGATTTGAGAGCTTTAATTCCACTCCATCCTTCCGAAAAGGATGGGAACAAAAGAGCTAGTGGAGAACCTTTCCTTCCTATTCCTGTAAGTCTGTCCTGCCTGCTTAGCGATGGTACCTGGCAGGCCTGAAACAGGAGAGCACATCTTGGATTCTTCTTGGGCAGGCTGATGGTGGAGTCTCGCGATCCAAGAAGGCTGCACTTCACAACGTAACAACTGATGGAGCAGAAGTGGCTGCTATTTAGGAGCTTTGTCTTGGCCCTTCACTTCATAGAAGCATTTCAGCACATACTTAACTGCACGTAGACCTACGTGTTATGTGCTGAACAGCTTTCTCTGACTTTGGAGCTCACTGAGGAATGCTGACACTTCAGTTTGTCTGCATATGAGGACAAGCTGGGTTTTACTTCTTTCACAGTGGTTCACATAAGATTACTTACAGCTGAGGAATTTGGGAACAACTCTGCCTTTTCTGGGTAGAGATTATTGCTATTAACTTTTGCCAATTGGGGCGTTAGGTCTGCATAAAGGAAGAGATTGATCTTTTTGTATTGAGCTTTAAAACAAACGAAAAAACCAAAACATTTTTACTTAGGAGAACAAAGGATTTTTATGAGCGTGCAGTTGACACTATGATTTTAAACAAAAGACATTGCTGTAGATGATATATCATCTGTAGTTAACTGAAATAGCTGGGACATGATAGAGGACAGGATAAGAGAGTTTTCTGCTTTGTTTTGTAAGAACAGCTTACTGCTTTCTAGTGGGAAGTGATATTGTTTATCACATCAGTCTTATTGCTGGTATTAGTAATGAATGAGTAAATTGTTCCGAAGCCGTTGTGACTTTTGGCAACTCCCAGTTTCAATGTAGGTCCTTGAAACTGAGCCCATATGCAGTCTTCTGGGGAAGGAAGGATGTGTACCCAAGAAGCCCTGATCACTTTAACTCCGTTTCGGTGGCTGTGAGTCTGGCTGTTCCAACCCTGTTACACAGATGAGAAAAGAGAGAAAATCCCCTGCTTGTTGCAGAGTTGATGAGGAGCTCTTACGAGGAAAGAGCTGTTGGGAAGTGAAGACTGGGTGACCGTGGTGACCAGGTGGCTGCAGCCTTGGAACAGTTTTGCCTCGCTGAAGGGAATAAGGGGTAGTGGAGAGGAAGCATGTGGATGGGGTTCTAGGGAACTGAGAGAAGGAAGCACCCAGGATTGAGCTAAACAACAAGAAGCAGAATTTGAAGAAGTGAGAGAAATCAGATTCCTTTTTACCTTTAGGCATTGTAGAAAGACTTAATCTGGAGAAGTTATTTTTCTCTGCCTCCCACGCCCCCTCAGGAACACCATCTGCAAAATATTTCTCTTTTGCAGTCTATGGAGTACCAGAGTAGATTAGAGCCTGTTTTTCCCAGACTTTAGACGAGAGATCTCCAGGGACATGTCTACCTAACTTTCCTGCCAAGCTTCCCTGCTTTCTTGCATATTTTTCTTATTTTAAAGGAATGTCCTCAATATAACAATTCACTTAAGGGACCACAGTATCACTTAAGGGACTACAGTAAAAAAAAAACCACAAAAACACCGAACTGTTTAACTTGTCTGACCATTGAAGACACCTTTGAAATGATGTTCTGTATGCAGATGAGGTCATGGATCTTCTTATTCCTGATGCTGTTGCAGTGCTAGGCATATGGCAGTGTCACATGGAATGAGGATGACAGTTTCTGGTCTAGCGGTTCCCCTCTGCTCATCTGAGACCCCCACATCGGTTTTGAACAGTCTGAATCTTGAATATTGTGTAGTCTTTACAGTCTTGTCGACGTTTCAGGATGAACTTTAGAAAGAGATCTCATTTCCACAATATTTTTCCTTTGTTGTTGTTTTTATTTTTTTAAGAGAAAGTGGAAGAGGTGCATTGTCTGAGGCAGTTCTAAGGTGAGTCGCATCTGTGTAAATAGAACTGCTGAGCACATCGGATAAGCTGCAGTGTGCAGAGGACAAAAATGCTTCAGAGGAAGGAAAGCTGCCTGGTTAAAACAATCCCATAATTGTAAATGCCTGTCCTTTAGACTGCTGCCAAGGGTACCTGCCACATCATTTTTTCCTTCCCCCTCTCCCTCCTTCCAGTGCAGGTTCGTTTTAAATACAAATCAAGGCATTTGGTAGACTCCTGAAGCTTCTGCAGAAAGCAGAAGGGCTGGAGACAGCTGCAGTACAGATGTGGGTGCTGCACGTGTGCTTTCCTGTGCTGTGAGGGAAAGCATGTCGTTTTCTCGTCAGAACTGATGCGGGGGTTGGAACCTCATTTGTCACCTGTTCCTTCACTCATGATAAATCTGAGAGTCCACATTTTTATTTTCTCCCTTTTCCACTGATTTGCAGTATAGGTACAACATGATGACAATGCTTGACTTGGTTGGGAATACTGTCTGCCAAACAGGCACCTGGAAGTGTTTGGTGCCAGTTCAGTTAGGGGTTGTTTGAGAAGAGACAGCCTCTCCTCTTGCACTGAAATTTAGGATACTGGGAAGAGCTCAGCAAATCAGCTTTCCTGAGGCCTCAGTTTGGACTATGCTAAAACAGAGGAAGCCCCTAGCTGTGAAATCAAGTTTGCTCCCAAATTAGGATGTGGGCTGCTTTGTATGCATAGTTACTAACATAGTGTAGTCGAGTCTGTTATGGTATGGTAGAATCCCACGATGATGGAATCGGCGTAGTTCTTGATGTAATGCTTAAGTTTTTTGTGTTCCCTATTAATTTGTCACTCAGCTGTTATTTCAGTCATCTTGGACGTACACTGGCGTAAAGAAAACTAGTTCTGATGGAAACAGTAAGGAAGATTGGGGACAGTGGAAATCTAGGCCAGAGTTAGTTCTTAGCTTATTTCCTAGGGTAAGTTTTGCAGAAATACTTAGCGTGTACTGATGATACATATACAGTTCCTTTTCTCAAAGGCTTTACTTGCTCAAAGTCAGCTGCCTCCATGTGATCTGTCAAGGTTTTGTTACCAGCCATTTACCCTTGATCAGTGGAAAAATTGATTGGTGTGATGATCCTGCTCTTGCCTTTGCAAATTGCAGTTGGTGGGCTTAATGAATGAAGCGTGGGAATCTGACAGACAAGTGCTTGTTCAGGAAGTCACAGATAAGGAATTTAACTGAATCCAATGAAACTGAATTGGGCAGAAGGAGTCCAGGAGTTTAGTCAAAAGAAAGGTGTCCCACCACCCCTGCCCCAGAGGGCCGTGGCTGTGCGTGTGGTTTGATGTTACATCAAACCTATTCTAGCTGCCGGTTGCCTGTTTTCCCCAGCTACTTTCCTTCCACATGTTACACTGGGCTGGGTGAATTGTTAACAGTACTTGAGACTCTCTGAACCTGGGTGCCTCAATAATCTGATCAAGGGAGGAACAGAGGTATTGTTTCCTTTTACTTATTTTCCAAAAGAGAAGCATGTCTTACTATCGCTGTGTTCCCTTTGGTTTTTTTAAGTAGGCCAGCACTAAAAATGGAAGGTAAGATCCCAGAAATTTCTTTTGATTAGCTGCAAGTTTGAAGAGCTATGTGCAAAGAAGAAAGTTGGGGAACATATGCTACTGAGACTCTGCAAAATACTGAAATAATAAGTCTGTATACTCAGATGCCACATAATGCAGAACTCGTGACTCCTAGGCAAGTATGAAAATGAAATTACAGTCTCTCAGTAATATGCAATGGGGTTTTTTCATGTATAACATTATTGCATTTTTCTTTTTTGGTTGTCATATGTTAAAAAGCCATTTCAAGTGAATGCATGGGTTGTATATAGTTCTTAATTTCATCAGCCTTTCTGGAAAGAAGTATCGGGAGAAGAGCAATGTTTTCTCCATTTGGCATGATCTTGAAGATTTTTTTTTTTGAAACAAATGTTCCTCTCCCCCTTCCTTTTTCCTCTGTTTTCTGCTTTTCTGTAGGAGTGTTATGATACTCAACAATGATAAAATATGTAGAATTTTACAGAAACTAATTTGGAA
>Ga0181612_151518_pt1 | contig 18030 bp, 9 predicted proteins | sample HoacroProtozoa21_FD_119630 | JGI IMG/M metagenome (GOLD analysis project Ga0181612, IMG submission 119630) | Hoatzin crop microbial communities from Cojedes, Venezuel. Combined Assembly of Gp0051906, Gp0051904, Gp0051908
CTCGTTCAGAGCCTCGATTGCGGCTACACCAAGGCGGGATGCCAAAATTCTATCGAAGGCGCTGGGGGTGCCTCCACGCTGCAAGTGCCCCAGGATTGTTACCCTAACATCGTATTCGGGGTGTTCCCTGCGCATACGCTCGGCATAGTGCATCGCCCCGCCGCTACCGTCCTTGCGGCTCTCGGAAACCAGCACGATTGATGAGTTTTTGCTCTTGCGGAAACCTCGGCCAATGAACTGTTCAAGCTGGTCGATATCGGTCTTGTCTTCGGGGATGATTGCAGCCTCGGCTCCGGCGGCGATTGCGCTGTTCTGAGCCAGGAACCCGGCGTCGCGTCCCATCACCTCAACGAAGAAAATCCTATCGTGCGAAGTGGCGGTATCCCTAATTTTATCGACGCACTCCACAATGGTGTTAAGCGCTGTGTCATAGCCAATTGTGGAGTCGGTGCCATAGAGGTCGTTGTCGATTGTGCCAGGCAATCCCACGCAGCGGACATCGTACTCGGAGGCCAGTTCCTGGGCGCCCGTAAGTGAGCCGTTGCCACCAATTACAACAAGGGCGTCAATCCCGTATTTAAGCAGGTTTTCGTGGGCCTTTGCCCTGCCTTCGGGGGTCATGAATTCCTTGCTTCGGGCGGTCTTGAGTATGGTACCGCCTCGCTGTATTGTGTTACTTACGCTCTCGGATGTGAATTCCTTGATATCACCGGTTATAAGGCCCTCGTATCCACGGTAAATTCCGTAAACCTTCCAACCGTTGTAGATAGCCGCACGGGTCACCGCCCTAATCGCAGCGTTCATCCCGGGAGCATCGCCTCCCGAGGTAAGTACACCAATCGCATTAATCTTTGCCATCTTTCTTTATTTTTTCTTTAATACTTGCTCGCCTTGCACGGGCTAAACCTTCAAGCTCTTCTCCCGTTTCCTGTACCCAAGTCATTCGGCCTTCGAGTTTAGCCTTCTGGTCGCGGTTGAACTGATATAGCATCTGGTCAATAACGCCCTTATTCTTAATTACGAAGTTCTCGATATAGCAGAATACACAAGCTAAAACGAGGTAGACAACACCCTGATTTATAAGTCCATAAATTTGGGGTCTAATCATGTCTAGGCTAGCTCCCGCAGTGTTCATATTTATGAATCCTTGGCATCCGAAGGTGCTTGGGAACATATATGAGAATAACTTCCAAAACTTAGGGAATGCGCTTGTAGGCCAGCTGCAACCGGTTAGGAAGAGACATACCGGAGACATAAACAGGTTCATTAGGAATACCGGCTCTCTACGGGTCGCAAATGTGGTCCAGAACATACTGAATACCACGCATACAGACACGTAAAGCGACATGAACTTAAACAAATCCCAGTATTGTCCGCGCTGAGGGAATTTGAACATGGCCGGCACTATGAAGCCAACGTAAAGGGCTATCATCATAAAGGCTAGCCAATAAATCAAACCCCTACCTATTACGATACGTATTACACCATGCCCACGCAGGGCACCAGGAAGTGAGGCAAAACTGTGATTTTGCTCCCTGGAAGTACCCACCGAAAGTCCCATACCATAGAACATCAGCTGCTGTACAATCAGCATTAGGATGGCCGAAATCAAGAAGATACTATAGGAGAAGGCCCTATTATAAGGGTTATTATCCTCATATAGGATGGTATTTACGCTCTGATAGGCCTCCTGGCCGGTAGAGCCATCAAACTCATAGCGTTCTATCTTGATATTGTTGATTTCGTAGAGCATTACAAACTCACTACCCATCAGCAGGTTCTTATAATAAAGGAAGCTGCTCATATCCGCATAGATGGAGAAAGTAGCGGTCTGATTGTATGCAAGCTTGGTATCAAAGTCAGAGGGGAAGTAGATAATTCCGTTTACCTTGCGCTTCTGGAAGAGGTCTCTAGCCTCTAGCATATCGGTGCAGGTATACTCTATCTTTACTTCTCTGGTAGCATCTATCTCCCTGGTCATTCGGTGCGAAACCTCACTATCCGAGTCGTCTACAACCGCAATCGGGGTATCTTCCAATACACCATTCTTATAAACGTAGTTATAGAGGATAGGATAGCCGAAGCCGGCAACTATGAAGATAAGCATAAAACCCTTATCCCTAAGGAGGAGCATCACCTCACGGGCGAAGACCTCAAGGATATCGGAAATCCAATCATGTAAATAACCTTTCCTCATAGCTAGTTCCTCTCATAATCCAAATAAACATAAGCATGCTTTAACCTCATTGCGCCAAGGCAAGGGAGAATGAGGAAGCAGGCCAGAACCATGGCGTATTTACCCCAGCCGGCAATACCACTAGCAAAGATACCCTCCTGAACATAAATCAGGTAGTAGTACCTTAGAGGGAAGATATAGGCCACTCCGCGAATACCTGCGGGCATAGCCTCGATTGGTAGGGAGAATCCCGTTAGCGAAAGCGCTAGCACGCTAACCAGAGAGCCCACACTAATTGCCAATCGGCAGACTGGAACAAGTTCTATGATGAAAATTGCCAGCGCCTCGCATGCGCAGACAAAGAGGAACATCACAAAGAACATATTCCATATACTCCCCGCCATCGGGAAGTGCATCCATTTATACAAAATCAGCACCTGGGTCCACCCTAGGGTGGTAAACAGGATGGTATAAAGGGAAAATTTACCTAGTATAGCTGTAAAGATACTTCTTCCTGAGACCTCAAGTAAGTGCCTGGAGGTTCCGTATTTAAGCTCGGTTCCAAAAGAATAGATGAGCACCAGAATTATCATCATTTGCAACACACCAGGCAACATCATATTTGCCAAGTAAGCACCATAATTCATGGTGGCGTTTCCTATCTGATGCACGTCGATATCAATCGGCCTCAACTGCCCCATAATCTCGGAATCAGCGACACCCTTCATCTGCAAAACTTCCCTCTGAACAGCCCCGGCGGTAAGATTTACCATGGTAAGTAGATCCTTCCAGGCAAGCGACCCACCCAAGAAATACAAGCCGTTGATATAGAAGCTTATAGTCGGCTGTCTCTGGGAAGAGATGTCCCTACCCAACCCCTCGGGAAGCACACAAACACTTGTGATTCGCCCCGCCTGCATCTCGGTGCGGGCCTCTTCGAAGTTAGCAAAACGCACAACCTCTCCAAGCTGGGTAGCATCTAGCTGCTGGGCAAAATTTCGGGAAATCGAAGAATTGTCGTAATCAACAATTCCAATGGGCACCTTGTCAGGTACACCGTCTTTTAGGAACGAGAGGTAGAAGATAGTACAGAACAGCATGACCATGACCGTACCCAGAAGATAGATAGGCCTTTTGACCCATATCTTCAGTTCACGGAGAACAATCTTGTCGAGTCTGCTCCAGAAATTCATCTTACTTCTCCTTTACTACCAATGCGGTCATTCCGGGGAGAACTCCCTCTGCGCCATCTACAGGCACGGTCCTAACCTCAAAGGTCTTTGCGTCGAACATGTCAGACTCCTTAGTGGCCTTCCATGTAGCGTAGGACTCACGAACTGCGATATAATTGACTTTGGTCCTAATCTGTTTGCCGTCCAGAGCGGGGATGCTTACGGTTACCTCATCGCCAATGTTCAACCCGTGAAGATAATCTTCGCGGATGTTGAAAGTGAACCAGAGGTCGCTAAGGTCGGTTACGGTCATAATCGGGGAACCTGTGCCAACCAGCTCGCCCACATTGGGATATACATTGGTAATGATACCATCCACCGGAGCAGTCAGATAAAGCTCGTTTAGGTAGGAATTAACCTCCTGCACGGCACCGTTGGCCTGAGCCACAAGCGCTGCGGCTGCGGCCTTGTCCTCGGAACGGGCACCCTTAAGAGCGGCATCGTACTGGCTCTTGGCGGCCTTTGCCTGAGCCACGGCGGCATCATACTTGGCCTTGGTCTCGTCGTACTTCTGGGCCGATATAACCTTCTGGTCATAGAGGTTCTGCACACGCTCGAAGCTCTTGCGCATCACATCCTCCTGCACCTTGGCCTGCTGCCAAAGTTCGTATGCACCGGTGATTTGCTCGTTGGTGGCTCCATTGCGAGCCTTGAGGCTCTGAGCGCTGGCAGCGCTGCGGGCGGCGGTAGCCTGACTGAGCTTGGCCTGAACCTGCGGGGAGTTTACGTAAACCAGGGTATCGCCCGATTTAACCTCCTGACCCTCACGTACATAAAGGGTAGTGATTCGCCCAGGAACCATCCCGGAAATCCTGTATTCTGAAGCGTTTGCCTCGCCCTGAATAACCATGGGTTTTGGTTTGCTTACAAGATAACCAATCAAGGCAATGAGCAAAACGATTACAATCAATGCCACCAAACCTAAAATCAGGTTGTAATTTCTTTTCTTAGCCATAATTATCTATTTATTTTTTTGTTGCTCTTCGTATGCGGCCTGAACGTCGGAAGTGTAACTTCCCTGAGCCTTCTTTATGTTTGCGTTATTCATCTGCACCTCAATGCCGGCATCAATATAGGCGCTGTGGGCCTGTAGCCATGCGGTGTGCGCTCCAAGTGCCGTGTTGGCGTCGACGACCCCGGCCTCAAAGCCGATGGTTGCGGTACGTAGATTCTCCTCGGCGCTGGAAAGATTGCTTTCTGACATCTTAAGGCGCTCCAGAGCCTCTTTTTGCTGCTGACGAAGCTGAGTAACCTGCAAGTTAATCATCTCGCGGGCATCATCGTACTTGGTGCGATAGATGGTAGCCTCAGCCTTGGCCTTGCGGGTCTTTTGCAGAGCTTCGAACCCATGGAAAATAGGCACGCTCACAATCACACCCGCAGACCAATGAGGGCCCCATTCATTCTTGAATCCATGGTTCATTGTGGGGTTCGTAACCGCATAATTTGCTGTGAACGCCACCTTGGGAAGCATGTCGGCGCGGGCGATATTCACCTTCTGGTCGTAAATCTGAGCCGCGGTCTCGAGCCTTTGGGTCTCGGAACGGGCTTCGTAGATTTCTTCCATGCTCTTTTCAATATCATCGTCGGGGATTGGAATCTTTTCGGAATTCTCGTCGGCAAGAGTGATTTGGGTATCCAGCGGCAGGCCCACCTCCTTGCAAAGCAGCATCTTGGCTAGAGCCAAACCATTGGTTGCCTGGGTAAGAGTCATTTCGGCTTCGTTGGCCTTTACCTTTACCGTAAGTTCGTCAGCCTGGGTTGCAACGCCCTCTTTCACCGACAGTTCGACATTATGCAACATCTTCTGTAGCAAGTCGTTATAACTTTCAGCAAGCTTCCTCTTATTGGCCACCGACACTACCTGCCAGTAGGCCTTGTCCACCTCTACAAGAGCCTCGTCGTAATTGCCATTGTACTCCATTCGGGCCAGGTCTTCGGCGAGTTTTGCCATCTTATTGGCCGCCACAATCTTACCACCCATAAAAATAGGTTGCTGTAGGCTTACGGCAGCTCCATAAACATTGGACAAGTCGGGGTGAATGGCCTTGTCTATAGACTCGTCAATCTTGCTACCTATACTATTTAACCCGGTGGTTACATCCACACTCTTTAGTTTGGCAAGAGCATCCTGAAAAATTTCGCTCTGCATTAGCAAGGCGGCAATTTCGGAACTTGACGAAATAATCTGGGTGAGTGAATTCAGATAATTTTCGTAGGATTCCTTTACCATTGTACCAGCATTGGCGAAGGTGGGGATATTAGTATCGTCTATAAGTGAAAAACCACCACCAAGGTGCTGCCAAGTGCCGTAAGCTGTAATCTTGGGGAAGTAGTTGGCCTGGGCGATTTTGCGATCATAGCCGGCCATTTCGAGCTTTGTACGGTTTTCGTCGAGGGTTTTGTTCTTTTCGATTGCCATCTGACGGCATTCCTCGAGGGTAAGAGTCTGTTGGGCTGCCGCTGCAATAGGGCTAAGGGCCAACAGTAAAAGAAGAGCTTGTTTTTTCATATACACTAATAAATAATAATCATAATGAACCGGGGTTTGGACCCCTACAAAAAATTTACCTTTTTTCGCCCAAAATCATATAAAATAGTAGCTATTTGTTGTAAATAGGTCGTAATTGTCTACTTTTTTAATAATAAATCTTATTTTTGCGGATACAAATATACTAAAATTATGTCAAATCTCCCGCACGAAGTTGAACTAAAGGACTTTAAGAAGTACTTTCCCAACACTTTTCAAGAAAATTTGTCAGAAGACCTGCTGGTGGCAGAGGTAAAAGAAGGCGAAACCTTCCCGATGCTCAAATACCCATGCAGAATCAAGGCCTATCTTGCTGTGCTTTGCCTAAAGGGCGAGGTTGAAATCGAGATTAACCTTAAAAAATACAAGGTCAAGGAAAAGTCGTTGGTAATCTATGTGCCCGGAAACATAATCAGAATCACCGAAGACACTCCCCCTGAGGACCTTCACATGGTTGTGGTTGCAATGTCGTCGGAATTTATTTCATCGTCCAAACTAGACTTTGTGCAACTTTATGACCAGAGCATAGCGCTGCTTCACAACCCTTGTATCTTCCTGAATGACAAGGAGTTCGAAGTGTGCATAAAGTATCTCTCGTTGGCCGGGGACATGGTGAGGATGAAACCCGAAGGGGTAAATGACGTGCTTAGCCGTCTGCTCTCTTCGGCCTTTTACTTCTTCTGCTCGCTGTGGCAAGACCAAATTAAGGCCGCTTCCAAAGAGGGTATTCCCTTCGACAAGTTGGGGGCGAGCAGGGTTTCATCCCGCTCCAAAATGGTATGCGAGTCCTTCCTTCAGCTGGTTAGAGACCATCACACATCCGAGCGAAATATGAGCTTTTACGCCGATAAACTCTGCCTTTCGCCTAAATATCTATCCAAGGTGGTAAAGGACGTAAGCGGGCAAAGCGGCCCCCAGTGGATAGATTCCTTTGTGGTGCTGGAAGCTAAAAACATGCTCAAACACTCCAATATGCCAATAAAGGAAATAGTCTACAGGCTGAACTTCCAAAATTCATCGGTCTTCTACAAATTTTTCAAGGCTCACACCGGCATGACCCCCAGCGAATACCGAGGATAATTTGTAATTTTGCGCTTATGAAGAATATAAAATACCTAATCCCGCTCATAGCACTATTGCTAATGGGCTGTACTCATAGAGGAGCTGAGCAGAACGTCACTCCCACCAAGAATGTAATCTTTATGCTTACCGACGGCACCTCCACCAGCTTAATTTCGGCAGCCCGTTGGTATAAGCGCTATATGACTGATACTCTGGGACTTTCTCTTGCTGTGGACCCTTATCTTTGCGGCCTGGTGCAAAGCCGTCAGTCCGATGCCATTATCCCGGATTCGGCCCCTGCGATGTCGGCCTATATGACGGGGATTCCCTGTAGAAAGGGCAATGTATCTATCTATCCCGAGCCACACCCGGGGCAGGATGTGGTGCCTACAGACCCCAAGCGAGCCTACCAGCCCGCTGCAACGGTGCTGGAAGCGGCCAGAATCAAACTTGGCAAGAGCGTGGGAGTGGTTGCCACCGCAATCTTTCCTCATGCCACTCCTGGTGCAACCGCCGCTCACAGCGCAGCCAGATGGCGCTACCATGACATCGCTACCCAGATGGCGGCCCAAGACTTGGACGTTTGCTTCGGGGGCGGCAGGTCTATTCTTACCGACGAAATCCGTAGTATGGTAAAGGAGAGCGGCGCTACCCTACTCGAAGACGACCCTCAAGGCTTTAGGGACTTTAAGGGCGATAAGCTCTGGGCAATCTTCAATGAAAAAGAAATGGACTATGAGATTGACAGGGACCCCGCTAAGGAACCTTCTCTTAGCGAAATGACCGCCAAGGCTCTGGAAATCCTTTCCAAGAATAAAAAGGGCTTCTTCTTAATGGTAGAAGGCAGCAAAGTGGACTATGGAGCGCACTCAAAGGACCCCGTAGAGGCTCTAACCGAGTTCATTGAGTTCGACAACGCCATCAAGGTGGCTGTGGATTTTGCCAAAAAGCACGGAAATACCACTGTAGTAATAACTTCCGACCATGGAAATTCGGGCCTTACCCTTGGCGACGCCAACTATAAGGACTACTCTTCAAAGGGGCTGGATTCCATGTTTGTTGGCATTAAGAACTGTCATACTTCATCGACCAAGATGGCCGAGCTGCTGCAAGAATGCAGGGAATCCGAAATCCCCACTATCTTTAAGGATGCTAGCGGCATTACCCTCACCCAAGATGAGATAGAAAAGCTTAAGGGCTGCATGGATAAGGTGGAGGGCGATTATATGAAGGTATCCAACTCTTGGAACATTCAATCCCAAATCTGCAAAATCTACACTTCCCGCACCCATATCGGCTTTACCAGCGGCAATCATACGGGAGAAGACACCTTCCTAGCCGCCTATAACCCCAAAAATCAACGGCCTACGGGTATAATATTGAACAGTAGCCTAAATAAGTATGTTTGTGACGCACTAGGCCTAAAGGAGCCTCTAGTTTATCTTACCGACGAATTCTATGTTCCTCATACAGAGCTATTTGAAGATTATAAGTGCGAGCTGGTTCCGAGCGAAGATTACCCAACCCTTGTGGTTTACAATGGGGATAAAACCCTTAGAATCCCCGCCTACCACGCCGAGGCTTATCTCACTGACGAAAAAGGCAAGGTAGACACCATAAAAACCACAACTCCGGCGGTATATATGGTCGAGAATGGCAAATTCTACGTGGATTCAAAGCTTGGTAAATTTTAGCAAGTCCACTTTTTATTGCAAAAAATCCACCTTTTGGCGGCAAAACTACCATAGTTCTGCCGCCATTTTGCGTAAAAAGCATTGATTTTTTTGTAATTTTGTCCCTGTACGCCACAATTATGAGACGACTTTACGCCATAACACTACTTTTACTTGCCTGCCTCGGAGTTTCAGCGCAAGTGGACTATCGTTTTATCCCTTTGCAGTCGGACATGCTCCCTACCGATGAGGTTTCGAGCCTTATTCAAGACAACGAGGGTTATATCTGGATAGTCAGCTACAGCGGAATCGCACGTTATGACGCATACAACATCAGTCCACTCACTCCAAGAAGCGGCCTTAACGAGTACTTCGACGGGTATCTGCACACCGCTTGCGATTATGACGACGAGTTCATGTATGTGGGAAGCGAGCGAGGGCTGCTGAGCCTCAACAAACTCACCGGCGAAATCACAAAAATCAAGGACGCCGGGCTGGAATACCTCAACGTGAATGATATTGTGCACGCTCACAATGGAATGCTTTGGGTCTGTGGCGACAAGGGTATCTATCGTAAGCCCAGTAAGAACGACCCCTTTGTTAAAATTGATCTAAAAGACGAGCATGGCCCCATAACCGACGTGATTGACATGGTGTTCGACCATAACGGCGACCTATGGCTAACATCTTGGAACAAAGGACTTTACAAATACGATTACAGCCATTCCAAGCTAAGTTGCTACTCCGATGGCGAGCTTGGCAGTGCCTACGTACTCTACCTCGACAACAAGGACAATCTTTGGATTGGCACCTGGGGCAAGGGCCTTTTAAAAATGAACCACGATGGTTCCCTAAGCAAATATGCCTATTCCCAAGGAGACCCTAATTCGTTGTTAGATAACATTATATACACTATCAACGAGGATTCCGAAGGTAAACTTTGGATTGGCAGCCGAAGCGGCCTTAGCATTTTTGACGGCAACGGGAAATTTAGCAATATTCTCCCGGGGAGCGACATAGACTGCCTACCTTTCAACGAGGTGGATGCGATTCTTCGCACCAGAGACGGCTCCATGTGGCTGGGTATGATGGGCGGCGGAGTTTGCAAGGCCGAACCCAAATATCGGGATATCCAATCCATAAACCTGGACTTGGTAAAACAAAAGTACAATACCACATCGGTACGAAGCATTTACCCCGGAGGCAAAAATATCTTCTGGATGGGCCTAATGGGGCACGGAATGATTCGCTACGATAATGGTAACTTTGTGAATTACAGCGAGATACCCGAATTTGCCGAACTCCCGCAATCCAGCACCTTCGATGCCATAATCAAGCGTTCTTCCACCGGAGAAATCTGCTTTGGAGGCTACGACAACGGGCTTTTGCTCTACAATGAGCAGAGTGGCGAGGTAAAAGCCATCAACTCCTCATCTTCCCGCCTTGGGGACGATTGCATCAGGGCTCTTACCGAAGATACCTTAGGAAATATTTGGATTGGCACCAGGGGCGGTGTGTTTGTAATGGACACTTCGAACATGGTTCATCCCCTTGGCGAATGGCTTGGCACGGAAGCCGAAATCACCTCGTTCAAGATTCTGGACATGGACTGCGACAAGGGCGGAAATGTTTGGATGGCAAGCAATTACGACGGTATCATCAAAATAGACACCAAGGGCCGAAGCATCAGCTACTACACCATAAAATCCGACCCCGACGAGATGGGCTTTAACTCCATTTTTGTGGATTCCCAAAACTGTGTTTGGGCGGGCTCCATGTGGAACGGAGTGTATGTTTATGATGCTTCCAAAGATGAGTTTGCCCGCCAAAAATACTTTACCTTCCTCGAAAACAAGGCGGTAAACAACATAGCGGAGGGCCCAGAAGGTCGCATGTGGCTAAGCTCGGGCAATAGTGTGATTAGCTTTAGGATGGTGGACGGGGGCTATGACGACTTTTGGTACAAGAACATCTCCAGCTCGGGAGAATCGGTGTTTTTCAACAAGAATACCTCTCTCTATCTGCCCGAAGAACAGCAAATGGCCTTTGGCAGTTCGCGCGGAGTGCTGCTCTTCAACACAACCCCCGCAACCAACACCAAGAGTGCCGGCAAGGTGATAATCACCTCTATCAATGCCAACGGCCGAAATATCGAAAAGAACGATGGCACCGTTGTGCTCAAGCACTCCGAGGGCAACAACCTGAGTATAGGCTTCTCCCTGCTTGATTTTGAGGACCCCACCGGCGATATCTATCGTTACAGACTCCTTAAAAAGGGCATTGGCGGCAGCAGTAACTATATGATAGTCAATGGGGATGTGCATAGCGCAAACTTCCACAACCTCTCGCCGGGAAGCTACATCTTCGAAGTGAGCGGGGCAAGGTCTGCCGGCAGCGAGGTTAGCCCTCTTAGCACCCTAAAAATCCGCATTAAACACAACCCTTGGCTGGCCTGGTGGATGATTTTACTTTATATTCTGGCCATAGGGGCAGCCACTTTCTTTACCATGAGGTACTATCTTCGCAAGAAGCGCACCCTGGTGGTGGAGATGAAGGGAATTGACTACACTTCCGACGATAAAAACTTTGTACAAAGGGCGATAGATGTGGTCAACAATCATCTTTCCGACGATAATTTCTACCTCGAAGACTTTTGCCGCGAGATGGCTATGTCTCGCACCAGCCTTACCAATAAACTAAAGGAACTTACGGGTTACACCCCCACAGGATTCATCCTCAACGCCCGACTTAGCACGGCCTACAAGATTATCAGCGAGGGCAAGGAAAAAATGAGGGTGTCGGACCTTGCGTACGCCGTGGGCTTTAGCGACGCCAAGTACTTTAGCAAGAAGTTTAAGGCTCGCTACGGCAAGACTCCAAAAGAATTGATGAAGGAATAAAACCATATATGAAAACCTATCTAAAACTTAGTTTACTTGCATTGTCACTGGTAATTGTAAGTGCGTGCAACAAACAAAAATGGCAGTCCACCCAGACTTCCTACGCAACTATCATCACACAGAAAAACGGCCGTACACTGGGCTATGACCCTTCTTCGGGCATTAAAATCCTGCACGAAAAAGGCTATGCCTTCAAGGACCTCAACCGCAACGGGGTGCTCGACCCTTACGAAGATTGGAGGCTGCCCATGCACAAGAGGGCCGAGAATCTGGCATCCCAGCTTTCGATAGATGAGATTGCGGGCCTCATGCTCTACAGCATCCATCAGGCGGTACCCTCCGACCCCGATAGTTACTGGGGTTCATATTATAATGGTAAACCATTGGATGAGAGCGGCTTACCCCATTCCGCCATCTCCGATAAACAAAAGAAATTCCTTAAGGAAGATAACCTTCGCGCCATCTTGGTGGTGAGGGTGGAATCCCCTAAAATAGCCGCCGAATGGAATAATAGCCTGCAATCATACGCCGAGACCCTTCCCTTTGGCATTCCCGTGAATATCAGCTCCGACCCTAGGCATGAGACTGAGGCAAGGGCAGAATTCAACGCAGGCTCCGGTGGGCAGATTTCGCTGTGGCCATGCTCTATTGGCATGGCCGCCACTTTTGACCCGCAACTGGTAAAGGAATTCGGGCATATAGAGGCCATGGAATACCGTGCAATGGGTATTTCTACCGCTCTTGGCCCCCAAATAGACCTTGCCACCGAACCCCGTTGGTTCCGTTTTTATGGCACCTTTGGCGAGGACCCTCAGCTAGCTGCCGACATGTCAAAGGCCGTTGTGGATGGCATGCAAACCTCCGAGGGTGATGCGGAGCTTGAAGATGGTTGGGGCTTTCATAGCATCAACGCAATGAGCAAGCACTGGCCTGGAGGTGGAGCGGGCGAAGGTGGACGCGATGCCCACTATAGCTTCGGCAAATACAGTGTTTACCCTGGCAAAAACTTCGAGCAGCACCTCGTTCCCTTCCTTCAGGGAGCTCTTGCCTTGGACGGCGAGACCAAGCAAACATCGGCCATAATGCCTTATTATACAATATCTTACGATATCGACCCAAGTGGGCAGAACGTGGGCAATGGCTTTAGCGAATACATTGTTGGCGACATGCTTCGCGGCAAATACGGCTACGACGGTGTGGTTTGCACCGACTGGGGTGTAACCCACGATTATCACAAGGTTGAGGATGCAGAGGGTAAGTGCTGGGGCATTGAAACCCTTACCGAGGGACAGCGCCACTATAAGGCCATCAAAGCCGGTGTAGACCAGTTTGGAGGCAATAACGAGAAGGCTCCCGTAATCGAGGCCTACAATATGTGGGTTGAGGAATTTGGCGAGCAGAGCGCACGTGAGCGCTTTGAGCTAAGTGCTACTCGTTTGCTTATGAATATGTTTAGATTGGGTTTGTTCGATAACCCATACGTAGACCCTGCCGAGGCCGAAAAGCTGGTTGGTTGCCCCGAATACATGAAGAAGGGCTACGACGCTCAGCTTAAGAGCATTATAATGCTTAAGAATCACGAGGCTGCCCTGCCTAAAAAAGAGGGCACTAAGGTATATGTGCCTAAGCTTCACTACACCCGCTCACAAGGCTTCTTTGGGGCCGCCAAGACCGAGGATAGATGGGATTACCCTGTTGATACCGCACAAATTGGCAAGTATTATAAGGTTGTAACCGACCCTAACGAGGCAGAATTTGCGCTAGTATTCATTAACGAGCCCGAAGGTGGGCATGGCTATAGTGTAGAAGACAGAAATAAGGGTGGCAATGGCTATGTGCCTATTAGCCTGCAATATAGCGACTACACCGCCACTGCGGCAAGGGATACCAGCGTGGCGGGCGGCGACCCCTTCGAGAGCTTTACCAATCGCTCCTTCAAGGGCAAGACCGTTCGCACCGACAATAAAGAAGACCTCGACATTGTAATAGCGACCAAAAAACTCATGGGCGATAAGCCCGTAGTGGTTGCAGTGAGCGCTTTAAGGCCATTTGTTCCCGAATTTGAACCTTATTCAGATGCTATCCTGCTTACCCTCTGCCTGCAAAATCAGGTAGTTTTGGATATTAGCACCGGTAATTATGAGCCCTCCGGCCTTCTGCCTATGCAAATGCCGGCAGATATGCAAACGGTGGAGGAGCAAAATGAGGATGTTCCCCTCGATATGGTATGCTATAGGGATACCGACGGTAATGTTTACGATTTTGCCTTTGGCATGAACTGGAGCGGTAAAATCAACGACGAGAGAGTAGCTAAATACGGGCATCCCGCCCCTGTTTATGGCAAATTTGCCGATAATCAAATAGGCAATATCGAACCCAGAGGTTGGATAAAAGAATATCTTGAAAGGCAAAGAACGGGCCTTACAGGGCATCCTGAGGCCATGTCATATCCCTATAACACCTGTCTTTGGGCAGGGGAAATCAAGCGCAACAATAACGAGTACGGCTCAGAGTGGTGGCGCTACGAACAAACCGCCTATTACACCGACGGCCTAATTCGCCTTGGCTATCTTCTGGGCGACAGCGACATGGTTTCAAAGGCGGTGGATGGCATAAAGTACACCTTCGAGCATAAAGACCCTAAAACCGGAAGGCTTGCTCATAACGAGTTTGAGCAAACCTCAATGTGGGCCTTCTCGGTTTTCTTTAGGGCAATTAAGGCCTATTGCGAAAAGACGGGCGATTTTTCTATGTTGCAAGACCTTAGGAATCACTACTTTACCTTTCCAATAGAAGAACTAGAGACCTGGAGAAACATCGCAAGCATCGAGGGTATGCTCTGGACCTACGACCATCTTAGGGACCCTTCGCTCCTTCGTCGAAGCGAAGAGGCGTGGAATTCCGATAAATTCGGCGACCTCACCCCATCTGCCTGCGCCTTGGACACCATTCCCTTTATGCACGGCGTAACCTGTATGGAAGAGCTCAAACTCCCCGTTTTACTCTATATGCATACGGGAAAAGAGCGCTATATGGACCTGGCTCGCAACGTGGTTAAAAACCTCGACCGCGACCACCAGCTGCCCGATGGAGTTCCCGTTAGCAACGAGCCCCTCACAGGCAATAAAAACGTCATTAGCAGCCACGAAACCTGCGATATAGCCGACTTTACCTGGACCATGGGGTACTTCCTCATGGCAACGGGCGAAGCCCAGTGGGCCGACAGAATCGAGCGTGCAATCTTCAATGCTGCCCCTGGTGCCATTACCAAGGACTTTAAGGCCATGCAGTATTTCTCTTCGGTAAACCAGACCATCTGCACCGGCACTTCCAACCACAACTGGTTCGCCCAGGGCCGAACTTGGATGGCATATCGTACCGCCCACGAAACCGAGTGCTGCATGGGTGAGGTAAACCGCATTATGCCCAACTATGCTTCCCGCATGTGGATGCGAGGCAGAGACGGCGAAGTGGTGGCCGCACTATATGGACCCTCCGCCTACAACTTTACCCTGGACGATGGGACCCAGTGCAAAATCGAAGAGGAAACCTACTATCCCTTCGACGAAGATATAACTTTCAAATTCACCATGGGTAAAAAGTCGGAGCTCTCATTCATGCTCCGAATTCCCACTTGGTGCGAGGGTTCCACAGTAAAGGTAAACGGCAAAAAAGTGGAGGCGAAACAAGGAGAGTTTCTTACCATTAAACGAGAGTTTAAGTCGGGTGATAAAGTTACTGTAACGCTTCCTATGGCACTTAAGCTAAATCACTTCCAAGACCAGGGGGTCTACGTCGACAGAGGCCCGCTTCTCTTCACATACGCAGTGCCCGAAGACCGTCAGGTAGACACCACTACCTACGCCTATCTTTACGGCAAGGCATCGGCCGACTCTAGCTTTAAGAGTTGGAATATTTACCCTGCGGGACCTTGGAATTTTGCTGCGGCGGGCGAGCCTTACGATGTGCAGGTTAACGAGACAGCCATCCAGAACAGCTACCCCTTCGAGCTCGGAAATCCCACAATTACGGTTAAACTCCCCGTTAAGCAGATTGAGTGGGAGCTCTGGGAAGGACGCTATACCACCCAGGTGCCAAAGGGCGACCAAATCAAGGTTCTTTCCGACACGGTAAAGACCATCACCCTGATTCCCTACGGAGCCACCGAACTTAGGCTAACGGTATTCCCCGAAGCGAAATGATAGCGGCCCTGCTTCTTACCCTGAGCATTTTCAACCCTTCCTTCTATCAAGCGGGTAGGGATAGCTCTTCGATGGTGGAATGTAAAATAGAACAAACCACTTGGAAGGGCCTGGATGCCTACGAAATCAGGTTTAAAAACAATTCCGCCGAAGCCTACACCCCCGAGAAGGCGGGTATCAATCTTGGAGTGGACTGCTATATGGAGTCTTACCCCGAGTGGCTCGACAAGTACTTCCCCACCCTGCTTCAGAGCGAAGGGGGCTATTTCTATGGCTATTTTCAAACCCCATCCGGTAAGATGATGGGCCTTGTATCTCCCTGTGAAATTCCGTCTTGGAGTCTTACTTACAACAAGGGCTACTGGGATTATGCGGCGAACTCTTGGTATATGGGCCATAGAATAGAAGCGGTAAATCTGGATTTGGAGGCCCTCTCCCCCGGCGAAGAACTCCGCTGGACCCTGGCTTACTTTCCTCTGGATTCTGCGGCCAATTTTGCCCTTCAGATGCACTCCAAAACGGGCCTTCCCATGCTGGACATCCCTCAAACCACCTACTCCAAGGGCCAAAAAGCCCATTTTAGAGCGTTTGCCGCTAAGGCTAAAATCAGGGTCTACAATCCTTCCGGTCGGAGAATATGGCTTAGAAAAAAGGGCGAAGACATTAGCTTTAAACTAAAAAGCGAGGGCCTTTATAGCATTGTGCTTAAAAGCGGGGATTATACCTGCAGAGGCAGCATTTCAGCACATCTCCCTTGGGAAGAGTGCCTTGATATTGCCCGCTCCGCCGCCCTTAGATATAGGCAGCAGCCCTCTTCGCAGGTAGAGAGCTGGTACGGCTATCACTCGGCCTTTCTTGCCGCAAAAATCCACCCTAACGCAGAGCTTGATTCAAGGTTGGACGCTCGCTTTGATACCCTTCTTACTGTGCTCTATAATGAGGATTGCAGCCCTAAATATTTTGAATGGAGAATCCAAAACACCTCATCGACAATAGGCATTTTGGTGGATAGATTCGAAGCCTACGGCAGACTCTCCGACCTTGAGAAGGCCAGCAAAATGGCCGACTGGCTGATTGACTTTGCCCAAAGGGAAGATGGCTCCTACCGCAGCGGGGGCACCGACTATACCAGTGTGATTTACCCTGCCAAAAGCATGCTGGAGCTCTATTTGGCCGAAGCGAAAACCCCCGGCTTCGAGCAGGCCGCCCAAAGGCATTATACCTCCGCTAAAAAGGCCATAGATCATCTGGTCGAGGCCAACGGAGATTATCAAACCGAGGGAGAGTTAACCTTCGAAGATGGCATGATATCCTGCTCGGCGGCTCAAATTGGGATGTTTGCACTGCTTCAGGATGAGCCGGAAGCTCGCCGGTATTATACTAACTCTCTTTTAAAATTGCTCGCATCGCACGATTGTCTGACCCAACTTAAGCTGCCCGATGCCCGCCGCAGAGGGGGCACAATCAGGTTTTGGGAGGCTCAATACGACGTTCTGATGCTCCCCAATATGATATCCTCGCCCCATGGTTGGAGCGCTTGGAGAGCCTATGCCACCCTCTACGCTTGGCTTCTAACAAAAGATGAGCGCTGGAAAATAGAGACCATCAATGCGATGGGGTCTTTTGCCAATCTCATCGACCCCAAAACCAAGGAGCTTCGCTGGGCCTTTGTGGTGGACCCCAAGGTGCAGGCCCGTCAGGTATCCGGCCCTCAAGAGGGCTACAACCCCGATTCTCTGGCACTAGGGGACTTTCATCCCGATAGATACAAAACCGACACACTGATTATCGGAAACCAGTATGTCGGTATGATTGGGGACGTGTGCAACGTTCACTGTTGCGAGAACGATGTGCACGAAGTCTTTAAGTTGATTGCCGAGGCTCTAGGCTGTCTTGCTGAGGTTGAATCCTAGCTTGAGGCCTGTTACCTGGTCTACAAGGCTGGAAACGGTGCTTCCAAGCGAGCTAACATTACCTGCGATTTTTGCAAAGGTCGAAGCAAAGCTTAGGAACTTGTCGGCATCGAATAGAATCGAGCATCCCGAGGTGGATGAGGTCACCGTTCCGTCGAGGGTAAGATAATTGTAGGTCTTGCCGAACTTCATGCTAACATTGCCGTCCGATGAGGTGTAAGTGCCTGATGCTAAGGTCTTACTGCCATTACCGAGGGTGAAGGTGCCGTCGCTATTGAAGGTGAATACGGCCGAACCTTCCTTGATTCCAATCTTCTTCAGGTAGTTGTTTGCCTGCTTTTC
>Ga0181612_103665_pt1 | contig 18029 bp, 11 predicted proteins | sample HoacroProtozoa21_FD_119630 | JGI IMG/M metagenome (GOLD analysis project Ga0181612, IMG submission 119630) | Hoatzin crop microbial communities from Cojedes, Venezuel. Combined Assembly of Gp0051906, Gp0051904, Gp0051908
CGCAAGCATGGCCAGTGCCATCGCTTTGTGTGGCAAGCCTGTCGAGATGAGTAAGTACGCTCGTCTGATGATACACAGCGTGAGCGGCGGATGTTGGGGCAGCAAAGAAGACCTGTTGCAATGTGCCTCCGAGATAGAAAGTTTAGAGGCCACCTTGTGCGATATCTATGCCGCCCGTTTAGGCACCGATGCCTCGACCTTTCGTGCTCAGTATTTTGACGGCAAGGATCACTGGTTGACGGCCGATGAAGCCTTAGCGTTGGGCTTTATCGACGGCATCTATGATGTGGAGTCCGTTCCTGCGGGCAGTACCTCTGAACAGATATATCAAATATTTAATAACCGGCTCAAGAAGCCACAAAACCCAGAAGACATGAAATTAGAAGAATTGAAACAGCGTCCTCAGTTTAGCGACTGTGCGACGGAGGCCGATGTGCTTCAGCGCATTGCCCATCTTGAGAATCGCGCCACCGATGCCGACCGTCTGGAGCAAGAGAATGCCCAGTTGCGTGCTCGCGTGAGTGCTTTTGAAGCCTCTGCGGAAGCTCAAGCCTCTGCGGAGCGTTCCTCGCTGCTTGATGCCGCCGAGCAAGACGGCCGTATTGACGCCACGATGCGTGGTATTTATGAGAACATGCTGAAAGAGCATCCCGAAGACGGGAAGAAGCTGTTGGCCTCGTTGCAGCCACGCAAGCGTGCCCTTGACGACATTGAGGACGGTGGCGAGAAAGAGAGTTATTGGGCTAAGCGCATGAAAGAGATACACGACAGAGCAGCCCGTTGAATTGTAAACTATTCATTCAAATATCAAAAAACATTATGGCACTGAAAATTCAGAACACCAATTACAATGGTGAGGTGCTTGAGCGGCTCCTTACCGTAGCGACGACCAGCAATGAGATTGTGGAGAAAGGATTGATCCACGTGATTCCAGGAGTGTCGAAGAAACTATCCATTCCTCGTTTGCGTGTAGGCACGATGCTGCAGAAGCGCAAGGAGAACCCGACTGTTGACGACACGAAGGGCGACTTCAACTATTCCGAGCAGAGTCTTGAGCCTAAGGACTTCATGGCTTTCACCGTATTCAACCCGCGCACGTTTGAGCAGATCTGGCGCCCGTGGCAACCTAAGGGCGACCTTGTGTTTGCCGAGCTTCCGCCTTCGGCACAGAATGCGCTGCTTGATGCCTTGTCGAAGCAGGTACAGTTTGAGCTCGGCAACTACTACATTAACGGCGAGTACGGCGACAGCGACAGCCAGCTGTTCAACGGCATCCTGACCCAGGCTGCGAAGGACAGCGACGTGGTTGTTGTAAGTTCCACCGCTACCACGATGGTGGACCGTCTGAAGGCATTGCGCGAGAAGATTCCCGTTGCCATCATGGAGAACCCGAATCTGCGCATTCTGATGTCTCCGTCCGACTTCAACAAGTATGATGACGAGTTGACTGCCAGAGAGTATAAGAATCGCGACGAGACCACTCGCAACATCAAGATGTATAAGGACATCAAGATTGAGACGTTGGCCGCTTGGCCGGACGATGTGCTTGTAGCCACGCTGTGCAGTCCTGACGCCATGACGAGCAACCTGTTTGCCGCTGTGAACCTTCAGGACGACGAGCATGTGATTCAGATAGACAAGGTGAGCGCGATGAGCGAGCTCTACTTCTTCAAGATGTTGATGAAGGCCGACACGAACATTGCCTTTGGCGAAGAGTTCATCGTTTTGGACCGCCGCGAGAGTGCCACCTTCAAGGCAACCACAAGTGGTGGTAGCTCATCGGACGAGTCGGCCTCGGGTGATAGCGAAGGTTGATGATGCTCCGTGAGTCTCCACATAAACCCTAAGAGGAAACCGCAGGCAGCCGCCTCAGCCCCTGTTGTGGCGGCTGTCCCTGTTTACGAATAGAACGTTTGACATGGAATCGAGTACGCGATTGATATCAAAGCTAAAAGAGTTTGAAGGTTTGCGCCTGACGGCTTATCGTTGCAGTGGCGGCGTGTGGACCATAGGTTATGGTCACACGAAGGACGTGCGTCGCGGTCAGCGTATCAGCCGTGTGGAAGCCGACCGTCTGTTGCGTGATGATTTGCGCGAGGTGGAAAGTTATGTGAATGGCATTGCCGAGGTGAACACCCAGGGCAAGTTTGATGCTGTGGTGGACTTTTGTTTCAACCTTGGTGCCCGTTCCTTTGCTCACTCTACGCTGTATAAGTATATCAAGGCGCGCCGTTCGTCGGCCGACATACGTCAGCAGTTTCGTCGTTGGATATATGCCGACGGCAAGGTGCAAGACGGTTTGCGTCGTCGCCGTGAATGGGAAGCCAACCGCTGGTGCGGTTAGTTGCGGTTAAGGAGAATAGCCCTATGGAAATGAGTGAGTTGTTGAATCTGGCTCTTGGTGGCGGTTTGTTGGCCAGTCTTGTTGGTATCATGACCTTGAAGTCCACCTTAAAGAAAGCCCACGCCGAGGCCGAACGTGCTCACGCCGAGGCCGACACGGTGAAACTGACGAACACCGAGCAGGCCACTCGTATTCTGATGGAAAACATTGTAGATCCTCTGAAACAAGACTTAGATGAAACTCGTAGAGACCTCAATTCGACCAAGCGCGAGATGGCCAGGCTTCGCAAGGCTATCGACGACGCTAACAGTTGTAAGTATAGTGCTGATTGTCCTGTGCTGCGCCGGATGCGCATCCAGTCGAAAGAGCGTGGTAGCACAGACCGAAAGCCAGGAGCAGAAGTCAGCCATCACGGACAGCGTCCGCCTCTTCGCTATGGACAGCGCAAGCGTGGTAACGGAAAAGAAGCGGACGGCGGTGAAGGTGCCGATGTCGGAGACCTCACTGACGATACCGACGGACAGTCTGGTGGTTTTACCCTCCGGCGCTGAATACCATAGTCGGAGTGGACAAGCAAGTGTAAGCGTTAGAAGAAAAGCGGCGACATCTGAAAGTCCGGAACAAATCATCGTTTATGCCAGTTGCGATAGTCTCGCACTGCAATGCGAAGAGTATGAGCGAACAATCAGTAAGCTAAGAAGTCGCTTGGATGAGCAACGGAAGAACACAGACAGTGGACTCAAAATTCGCGATGCTGAAGTTACCGAACGAGAACCACCTAATGACATTAGAACGGCATTAGTATCATTTTTAATTGGCATTGCAACGGGTGGGATAGCCCTGCGCTTTATCAGAAAAAACTAACAATAAAAACAAAAGAATTATGGCAGAAAGTAAATTTTTGTATGGCCTGTCGAAATTTGAGCTCGACGGCCAGACGCTCGGTTACATTGAGAAGGACAGCTTTGACTGGGGCGGCAAGGATGCCGAGAGTGTAGATGTGGAAGCCGAGCAGGTGCCTGGTCAGCCCGTATTGGTGTTGATACAGAAGAACGGCACTGTGGAGCCCACGTTTAACCTTATCCAGCTGGATGCCGAGAACATTGCAGCCGTGATGGGTGGCAGTGTGACGGACGGCAAGTGGAGTGCTCCCACCGGCCTTGTTCAAGTGAGTGGTGCGGCCAAGATCACCACCGCGAGCGGTCACACCATCGAGATGCCCAATGTGACGTTGGCCTCCAGTTTCAGTGGCAAGTTAGCCCTGAGTGAAGTGACGAAGATCAAGGTGAGTCTGAAAGTGATGCAGCCCACGGACGGCAGCAGTCCTCTGCTCATTGACGGTTTGGCCGGCAGCACGAGCAGTTCAAACAGCACGGCAACCAACACGGGCGACTGATGCAGATGGATGCGAAACTAGAACGAGCGGCAGCCGAAGCGCTGCTTGATGCCGGTGTGAGTCTGCCGCTCAAATCCATTTCGTTGCCATGGCTCAAATCTCCCCTGACGCTGCGCATCACCCTGCGTCGTCCCTATCTGGGCACTCAGATCCGTATGGCTCGTCGATTTTTGAAGATGGGCGTGAAGTATGACGAGATGCGCAAGCTAGACAAGGACGGCGAGTTGCAATTTCTTGCCGCTCACGGCAAATCGTTGTCTCGCCTAGTTGCCGACCTATTGTGGCGTGGCAGGATCAGCTCCGCCCTGTTTGGTGGCCTTACCGCCTGTTTTCTCCGTAGGTTTGTGGATGAGCGCTATCTGCTGGCCGCAGTGACGCAGTTTGCTCTGCTGAGCGACCTATCGGCTTTCGGGAATATTATCAGACTGGTGGAGCGGATGAATCCGATGACGCCACGTCTGAGCCACTGAAGGAAGGGGAGTTAAAGTTTGAAGGCTCACATAGCCCCTTTGGGTTTGTTTGGCAGATTGCCAGTGAGACTGGCTGGAGCGTGGACTATATCCTATGGAAAGTTCCGGCACAGTCGCTACTGATGATGATTGCCGACGCGCCTCATTACCGAAAGACGAAGAAAGAAGATATAAAAACGGAAGACGACGAAGCCAGACAACTCGGATTTTTCCAAAGTATGATGAAATGAGAAGAACGCCATGAAAGCAGTAGAGATAGAACTATTGATGCGCGGCAATGCGAAGCAAGGCCTTCAGTCGGTTGCCTCGGAGGCAGAACGACTGAATGCCGTGTTGAAGAAGCTCGGTATCTCTCTTGGTACCCTGTTTACCGTGGATAAGCTGAAGGACTTTGCCGGTAAGGTGGTGAAGGTGCGTTCGGAGTTTCAGAGCCTTCAGGCCTCGTTCAGAACCCTTGTGGGGGATGCGGGGAAGGCAGACGAGCTGTTTGGCCAGATTAAAGATTTCGCCGTGAGCACCCCGATGATGATGGGCGATTTGGCCAATGGTGCTCAGACGATGTTGGGGTTTAATATCCCTTTGGAGCAGGTGATGGAGAACCTGCGAGCCCTCGGTGACATCTCGATGGGCGATCGCGAGCGTTTCAACTCACTGACGCTGGCGTTTTCGCAGATGACGGCCACGGGGAAGCTGATGGGTCAAGACCTGTTGCAGATGATCAATGCCGGTTTTAACCCCTTGGCACAGATCAGCGAGAAGACCGGCAAGAGCATCTCAGTGCTGAAAGACGAGATGAGTGCCGGTGCGATCAGTGCCGACATGGTGCGTCAAGCCTTTATTGACGCGACGAGTGCCGGCGGCAAGTTTAACGGCATGCTGGAAGCCCAGTCCAAGACCCTGAAAGGACAGATCAGCAACTTGAAAGGAGCCTTGGAGGACATGATGAACGCCATTGGCGAGCGGAGTGAGGGTGTAATCTCTGAAGCCATCGGTGTGGCTTCAGACCTTGTGAAGAACTACGAGAAGGTGGGTGAGGTTATGGCCGGTCTGATTTTGGTTTACGGCAGCTACAAGTCGGCCGTGATTTTGGTGACCACCGCCGAGAAGCTGCAGGCCGTGGCACGTCTTGCCAGTATCAAGCACACGACGACCCTTGGACTTGTTACGGATGTGTTGACGAAGAAGACCGCCCTTCTCAACGCGACGATGCTGGCCAACCCCTATGTGCTGGCCACCACAGCCTTGCTGGGATTGACGGCTGCCATCGTGGTCTATACCGTCAAGACCGCAGCCGCGAATGTGGAAGCCGAGCGCGTGAACAAACTTCTCAACGATCAGAAGGAAGCGACCGAAAACGCGAAAAACGCCATCAGTGACAACCTTGCCGTGATAAGGGATGAGACATCGGCCAATGTGGATAAATATAATGCCCTATTGGCCTTGAAGGCCGAGCTTCCGGAAGTTTTCGATAAATATGACACATGGCGCCAGCTGGCCGAGAACCTTGCTGCCGCCGAGCGCGATGCCGCTGCCGCCATTCGCGAGAAGAATGCCGCGCTGGGTGTGAAGAATTATGATGATAACGCCCTTCGCATTAAAGAGCTTCGGCAGTTGCGTGACGCCTTCAAGAAATCTCCCAATCCCTCCAATTTGAGCACAGAAGATCTGAAGCTCTACGCAAAGTATCAGAAAGAAATGCGTGATTTTGGCGGGCCTTTGGGTACGAACGTTGGCGCTCTTGATAGTATGATTCGCGAGAGCGTCAAGTCGCAGAACACCGTTTTTGCAAAGGAGAAGCGCAATGTGAACGCCTCCAACTATGATGATGCCCTTCTGAAAATGGACGTTGAGCAAATAGAGGCGCAGCAAAAGAAATACAGAACCTTTTTGGAGAAATTCGCCAGTGAGAACAAAAAGTATATAAAATATGAAGGAGTAGAAACCCCTGTTGATGAAATAAAACGCCGTATCAAGGCCAATGATGCCCGTATTAAAGAACTGACAAGCCCGAAGAAGCCCACCGGTGGCGGCAATAAGAAAGAAGACAAGAAGCCCACCGGCGGTGGCAGGAATGAAGGCAGGGAACGCGAACAAGCCGCCGAACAGGCCGCCGAACAGCTGGCCAACATCACGCGGGCCAATGAGGAAGAACAAACTGCCCTGATGGAGGACGGCTCGGCGAAACGGCTGAAGCTCATTGAAGACGAATATGAGAAGCGCAAGGAAGCCATAGTGAAACAAGCCACGGCGCTGAGCGATCAGAACAAGAAGGCCGGCACGACGGACGGCAGTCTTACGGCGGAGCAACAAAAAGCCATCGACGAAGCCCATGCCCTGAATGAGCGCAAGCGCCAGAAGGCCCTTGCCGAAGAGTTGCGCGAACAGGCCGAGGCGAAGCGCGAATATCTGAAAGAATGGGGGACGTATGAGCAGCAGCGTTTGGCCATTACCGAAGAATACGCCGAGAAGATACGCCAGGCGCAGCAGGCCGGTGAGGGCTGGCGCGTGCCGGGACTGACGAAGCAGCGCGACGCCGCTCTGTCGAAGGTGGAGCAGCAACGGATGACGATGGACATCGACTGGAATGCGCTGTATGGCGGCATAGACCAGCTGAGCAAGGAGATGCTGGGGCCGATGCTGGAGCAACTGGAAGCCTATGTGAAGGGCGATGAATATAGGAATGCCGGCGCCGAGAACCAGCAGAAGATCACCGATCTGCTGAACCAACTGCGCACCTACGTGCAGAGCGACCACGCCACCACATGGAAAGACTTGGCAACAGCCACGCAGGACTTCACCTCAGCAGTGGCTACATATAACGACCTTGCGGCCAAAGAGCGGGAGGCCTACGTCAATCTGAACACCGCCAAGACGAAACTCGGCAAGGGCGAGATTACGAAAGAAGACTATGACGCCATTGCGGCGGTCGCTGAGGGACTGAGCGCAGAAACGCTGTCTGCCCGAGACGAGATGCAGCGTCTTGGCGAGACGCTGAATGCCACGTCGGAGAAGGTGAAGAACTATGTGTCGCCGCTGACCACCGCCTTGCAGAATGCCGGTGCATGGAAGGGCGTGGACGGCTTTGCAGACTTGCAGAACAGTGTGGGGCAGGTGGACGAACTGAAAGGAACGTTGGACGCCGCCCTGGGGAGCATGGGCGACGGCATGGCTAAGACGATAGGTGGCGGACTGTCGTCGGCCATAGGCAGCGGGCTGTCGTCGATAGGCGGCGGGATCTCCTCCTTCTTATCGTCGAGTGTGGGCAGCATCATTGGCATAGTGGCCCAGGTGCCGAAGCTGATATTAAGCCTGGTGGACGGTGTGAAGAACTTTGTGACGGGTGTGTTGAACAGTGTGTCGGAGCTGTTGTCGTTTAGTTGGCTGGACGATTTGGTGAACAGCATACTGGAAGCCATCGGCAACCTCATCGACACCATCTTCCATATACCGGAGAATCTGGTGAAAGCGATAGGCAGCATATTGGTGGGTGTGAAAGACCTGATAGGCAGCATATTGAACACGGTGACCTTTGGCGGTTTCAACTCGTGGATAGACACGAGCAACGCCAAAGAAGTGGCCGAGACGACCGAGAGGCTGACGGCGAGCAATGAGCGGCTGAACAATAGTGTGAACAACTTGAAAGACGAGTTGAGCAACACCAGCGGCTGGAAAGCCATAGACACGGCGAAGCAAGCCCAGGAAGATCAACAGACCATTAACGCCCAGACGCTGGAGATACTGAAGACGCAGATGGGGTATCACGGCAGCCATCACAGCAATGCCTATTATTGGGATCTGAGTGAAAGCGACTATGCCGCCATGAACCAGACGCTGGCGAACTATGCAGCCAAGTATGGCAAGGAGGCAAAGACCGCCAATAGCCTTGTGGACATCTACACCCTGTCGCCGGAGGAGATGGACTATATCCGGACCTACAATGTGGACTTGTGGAAGAAGATGCTCGACCAGGGCAAATATGACAAGAGCGAATATTGGGAGAACTACGCTGATTTGGCAGGCAAGATGGAGGAGATCTCCGAAAGTCTGAAAGAATCCTTGACACAAACATCGTTTGACAGCATGCGCAGCAGCTTCATTGATGACTTGATGGATATGGACAAGAGCGCGCAGGACTTTGCGGACAATTTCCAAGAGTATATGATGCGCAGCATTCTGAATGCCAAGATCAGTGACCTGCTTGGAAATGAGTTGCAGGAATTCTATGACAAGTGGGCCGAATATGCCGAGAGTGACAATGCGATGACCCAAGCCGAAGAAGACGAGCTGAAACGGATGTGGGACGCGCTGACGGAGAAAGGACTGGCGATAAGAGACCAGGTGTCGCAGTTCACGGGCTATACCGGCGAAGACAGCGGCACGAGCCAGACGGGCAAGAGCGGCGGTTTTACGGCATTGAGCCAAGACCAAGGCACCAAGTTGGAGGGTATGTTTACGAGCGACATTATGCATCTGTCGAGCATAGACAACAAGCTGACCGACATGGCCACCCAGATGAACGTGGCAGAATCCTATCTGGCACGTGTAGCCGCCAACAGCGATTATCTGAAACGCCTGGACGAGATCGCCGAAGACCTTGTGGCGATGAAACGTGACGGTGTGAAAATGAAATAGAGGAGGGACACAAGATGAGCGACATCTTATCGGGACAGCTGCTGATTAACGACGTGGACGTGTGGGAGACGTATGGTGTGTTTCTGACCGAGAAACAGCGTGGCGGCCGGGAAAATCTGACCGCCCTGCTGCAGCCCAGTGCGATAAAAGAACACACGGGTGTGGATTTGAGCGATGTGAACGGCAAGAAATATGCTTCGGCCCTGGAGACGACGAATCAGGAGCGCGACATCACCTTGCACTTTGCGCAATATGCCTCGACGCAGTCGGCCTGGCTGAGCCAATACAAAGCCTTTATTGCCATGCTGAAATCCGGAAAGGACGGCAGTGGCTGGCTGGCACTGAGTTTTCCAGGGCTGGGGCTGACGCTGGACGTGTTTTATGTGGAGGGCGGCACGTTTGAGCCCCTGACCCACCTATGGGCAGAAGGTGTTCAGGCCAGTCGATACAAAATAAAATTCAGAGAACCCCAACCAAAGATATAACCATGGACATCAGTCTGTATGACCAGAACGGCACGCTGCGCTTTACGGTGAGACCGAGCGACAGCAGCACTCAGCAGAAAGAGATACAGGGCGACAACATTTTGTCGCTGAGTTTCACGCTGTATGAGCACGTGGACTTAGACGTGAACGACTATGTGGACTATGAAGGTGAGCGCTACCGCTTGATGGATGCCTATCAGCCCCAGATGAAAGGTCGTCAGCAATGGCAGTATGACCTGAAGCTGTATGGCATGGAGAGTTTGCTGAAACGTTTTTTGGTGTTGAACACCACCGACGGCGACAGCGAGCCCGTGTTTACGCTGACGGCGCCCCCTGCAGAGCATCTGGCCCTGATTGTGGCGTGCATGAATGCCGGCATGGGCGTGGACAGTTTTCGCGTGGGCAAGGTGGAAGGCACGGACAACGTGGTGATGGACTATGAGGGCACCTACTGTGACGAAGCACTGAAGGCCCTCGCCGAGAAGCTGGACACCGAATGGTGGATGGACGGCGAGAGCGTGAATCTTTGCCGTTGCGAACGGGGCGACGTGCTGACGTTGGGCTACAGTAGAGGGCTGACCGGATTGAGCAGAGAGACCGCCGACTCGGACAAGTTTTACACGCGACTGTATCCGATAGGGAGTTCGCGGAACATAGAGGCGGAGAGCTACGGTCACAGCCGTCTGATGCTGCCCGATGGAAAGAAATATGTGGACGTGAACGTGGACAAATATGGCGTGATAGACCACTATGAGGCCGATGCCTTTGCTGGAATTTATCCGCGACGTGTGGGGACGATAAGCAGTGTGTGGAGCGAGGAGGAAACCGATGACGACGGTAATACGTATAAGGTGTATTATGTGGCGGACAAAGATTTGCCCTTTAATCCGGACGACTACATGCTGGACGGGAAAGTGTTACGAATGTCGTTTCAGGAGGGCAGCGAGCTGGCCGGTCTCGGAGAAGAAGAGGACGGCACCTACTACTTTGAATGCAATTATAATGCCGATAGAAACGCGTTCGAACTGATAACGATATGGCCATATGATGACGACACCCAGTTGCCCAACGACACCCTGTGTCCGAAGGAAGGCGACGAATACATTTTGTGGAACCTGCGGATGCCGGACGAATATTACACGCTGGCCGAGGAAGAACTGGCAGAAGCCGTGACAGCATATAATGCCGAGCATGCCCTGGACGTGGCTGTTTATAAAGGACAGACCGACCATGTGTGGATGGAAGAAAATGGCGCTGAGCTGTATGTGGGGCGCCTGATCAGGCTGGAGAGCGGAGAGTATTTTGGTGAGACCGGTTACAGAGACAGTCGTATCACGAAGCTGACACGCCGTGTGAATTTGCCCGGACAGGTGGACGTGGAAATCAGTGAAGCCCTCTCGACGAGCGGTTTGAGCAAGCTGACGGCACGCGTGGTGAACGTGAAGAGCTATGTGAAGACACTGGTGAGCGGACTGACGCAGCCGGAAGTGATACGCAGTTGGGAAACGACGGAACCCTCGGACAATAACCTGCTGACGGGAAGACGCGTGCTGAAGGAGATAGAAAAACAGGCACTGAGCCGACAGAAGGATGACGAGGCCGCCGGTTTTATCCGCTTTTTGGCCGGCATTGGCATTGGTGTGGAAGAAAGCAAGTGGCAGATCACAAAGGATGGGATAGCCACGCTCTATCAGCTCTATGTGAGCCGCATTGAGAACAGCGGCGATTTAGTTAACGGCGGGAACATCACCAATGGCGGCGACCTGACCAATAAGGGCACGATTACCACCAAGGATTTGACCGTTACGGGCTTGGCGCATTTCTTCCAGTTGCAGATAGACAAGCTTTCGTCGGTGGCGGGTGCGCAGGTTATCAGTAATGCGCACGCCAAGGTGATGCGCGTGGTGTGGTATGGCACGGCAGATGATTACACCGAGGGGACGATAGCTGATGGTTGCGACAGTGAAGTGGACGGTTACGTCTATGGGGATGCCCCGATGGGCACGTTCCATGCTTGCCGCCTGCTGTGGCCGCACACCGACGATGACGGCCTAACCGTGGAAAACGAGTGGGTTGTGGGCGACGGCGCAGCGTGCTGGACGGCCAAGGATTTTTCGGCGGGCACGTTTACCGATGCGAGCAACAAGTTTTGGTGGGCAAAGGTGGGCGCCGTGGGCGAGGTAACGCTCACCGACAAGAATGGCGACGAAACCGCCTACAACTACATCGACATATTGGGCACAGACGTGGCAGAGACCGGCGATTACTACGCAGGCTACTTCTTCCCGAGCACGAATGATGCCGTGGCGCAACTGGGGTATTTCGGCGAGGATGCCGACACCCTATCCAACCGCGGGAACGCCATCATTATTTCGGCCTATGGCACGCCCGACATGGAGGTAACTCCGCCCTCTATTGTGCAGTATGCCGCCATTGCCACGGCCGAGCTGGCCCCATATAGGCTGAACGTGATGGCCCGCAGCGGCAACATCTTCAAGGGCACCTTTTTGAGCACGGCGCACGGCGAAGAAGTGGACCTTATCACGAGCATCACAGAGATAGCGCAGGACATGGATGGCATCTCGCTCAAGGTGGATAATCTCCGCACGGGCACCACGAATCTGTTTTGCTTTCGCGATGCACTGTTTTCGGGAACTATCCCCGCCATACAGCTATACGGCGCAGAGGGCGTGAGCACCACATCGCGCATCTACCACTTGGGCCTGAACGGCGAGGGTGGTGCCTTTACGCTGACCTGCAAGATGAAGATGAGGGTTACGGCGACGAGCGTGTATGTGAATATGGGCGACCAAGCGCCGACAAACGGCGGTACCGTGAGCGTGGGCAACGATTGGCAAGAATACACCTTTACGTGGGAGAATGTAACGCAATATATCAGCGGCAGTGAGAATGGGTTTATAGGTTTTTACAGCGACGACATTTCGGCGGAAAATCGTCTCTACGTGCGCGACATTATATTGATGAGGGGCAATGTGCCCGCCGCATTGGCCGTGAGCGACAAAGACAAAGACGACAATGATGGCGGACAGGTGCTCGGTCCGGCGGACTTTGACGGCGGCAGCTGGACGGCTGACGGCCTGCACAAGGATATGATAGTCTATAAGCTGGATAACCCCACCACGGCGGGCGGATATTCCGACTATTTCTATGCCTCGGGCCAAGCCTTAGACGCCGGTCAATACACCTTGTGCGTGTGGGCTAAGGCCAGCGATGCCGCTGTGCTTAGCAGCTACTTCTACACGTGCCACGAGGGCATTTGTGGCATCATCAAAGAGATTGATGAGCTCTCGGAGGGCGAACAGACCGCGGGCAACTCTCCGGACGGGTGGACGGCGATGTATCTCACCTCGGAGTGGCGGCGATACGTGATACATTGGTATAAGGCCACGAGCGGCACCATCAACGTGTTGCCCGTGCGCCTATGGTACGACCACAAGAATAATGCCACGGCAGACATCTATGTGGCGGGCTTGGCGCTCTATAAAGGCTGGTGGACGGCCGAGCAGTTGGAAAAGGGCGAGAAAACGAGCGTGATAGAAGATGGGCTTTTGGCCACGGGCATCGATATTGAGAATCGGCGCATTGAGGCCACGGCGGACACGTTTGTGGTGAAGAATAACAGCGGGGCCACGTCGGCCGTGATAGACGAAAACGGGCAACTCATGGCGGGCTCGCTGAAGACACTCGACGGCAAGGTGCTGATAGCTGATGGGCTGATGCAATTCTTCGGGACGCTGGGCTTTGCCAACATCGAGCTCGGTGTAGATGATGATGGTTGCGCGGTGCTGAAATTCTATGACAAAAACGGCACGTTTATGTATGACCTTGGGCCCAACGGCTTGTCGGACATCGACAATTACGCATCGACCTTCAAGACGCTCACTGGCTACTATGTGTTTGACCTTTCGCTGGCATGGACGCAGACGCTGGCCAACCAATTATCTACGAGTGGCACAACCGCCCTATACCGGTTTATGGAGGGCCGCACCGTTACGGGGTCTATTGTTACCTATTACATCGGCCGCGACGGCGACATGACGCAGACATCGGAATACAATGGACGATACTACTACAGCACCGACCTATCTTCTTCGGAAAAAGATGCTTACCCAACGGGCGAAACCCCGCTGGTACACATCGCCTCGGTGGCGGAAAGCGAATTTTATATGCTGGCCGCGGCAGAGAAGGCCCCAATGGGCGGTGGCGGCTATTACTGCACGCGAGAGTGCTATAAGGTGGCTATCAGCGAGGTGGGCAAGCCTATGACCATTACCAATATTGGCACGCTGATATATAGTCAGGCATCGGACGGCACCGTGAGCATCGACGGGGCGTCTGCTTCGACGACATTCCTTGACTTAATTTCGATGACATGAAAAAGATACGTATCTACAACGACATCGCCGTGAAATGGACGATTACCACTAACGGCAAGGATGAGAGCTTGGAGGGGCGCACGTTGAGCGTGTGGTTGCAGAATCCCCTTGGCGCGAGAATCCCCATGAGTATCACGGTGAGCGGCAATGTGGTGTCGTTTACCTATACCGGCAAAGAGCAAAAAATGATAGGCAACTACATCGCCGTGGCGCAAGAGACGACAGATGGTGTGTGTAGGACCATTGACCACTGCTGCCCGTTTTGTCTTGTGCCGCACACGCATCAAGAGACCGACGAGGACGATGACAATATATCTACCGATGTGGTGGACCTTGATGGCGATCTGCAATCGCTAAAGCATGGCCTTTCGGCCTATGAAATTGCTGTGGAGCATGGATTTGTTGGCACTGAAGAAGAATGGCTGGAGAGCTTATCCTACGACAGCAAGCAGGCGGCAAAGGTAGCCAATGCGGCGGCCGAAGAAGCCCAATCTGCGGCCAGTGCCGCCAACGAGGCAGCTGAAAAAGCCAATGACGCGGCCACGGCGGCCAATAGCGCGGCCGCGGATGCAATGACCGCCACCGCGAACGCAGAGAGCGCTACCGCCGCAGCCAAGGAGGCGACTGAGGGTGCTAACAAGGCCACAGACAATGCTAATTCTGCCACAGAAAGTGCCACCGATGCCGCTAAATCGGCGAATGATGCGGCCGTGAAAGCTGCGGAAGCCGCGAAAAACGTAAAAGATGGCAAGAGTGCCTATGAGTTGGCTGTGGAGAGCGGCTATGAGGGCACGGAAGCAGAGTGGCTGGCGAGTCTGCACGGTATTGACGGGGATAATGGCCTTGGCGGCAAGGTGGACGAAAGGGAGACCACGGGTGATGTGGTGTTGGAGATGAAGCCTAACCTGCTGTATATGTATGGTGAGTTGACGTCGCTGACTATCACGCTGGGGACGCCGGAGGATGAGACTCGGGTGAATGAGTATATGATACAATGGGTGAGCGGGGCTACGGCCACGACGCTGACGCTGCCGGAGAGTGTGGTGTTTATGGGACTCGACACGGTAACGGCGAACAAGACGTATCAGCTGAGCATCCTAAACAATATTGCCGTGATGGGAGGGGCCAGCAATGAGTGAGTTTAGGCGACGGCTGCTTTATGCGGCGAATATCAAGCCCGTGAACTGGCTGCAGAATGATGGCACGGCGTGGATAGAGACGGGGTATAGCAACATGGCCACGAGCTATTATCTGATAAAATTCACGGGGCTCAGTAACAAAAGCAAAGAGATGCTGACCTATTGCCAATATACGGGAAAATATGAGACGTCGACGCTCCGTGTGTATTATGGTTATAAATATAGTGGGCACACCTCAAATGCTTGGAACACAATTTGCGGCAATTCGGGCTATGGGAAGGTGTGGACCTTTGAGATGCTCTCCTCCACGAAATTCAGAATTAATGGTGGCGCGGAACAGACGGTTTTGAATCCTTGTCGTGGAGGCACGGAGGGCTACACGGTGAAGCTGTTTTACAGTGGCACGTGGCGGCTGTATAGATGGAAGGCGATGGAGAACGGCGAGACAAAGGTGGATCTGATTCCGGCACTGGACGAGAATGGCGTGCCTGGGATGTATGACAGAATAGGTGGTGTGATGCACTATAATGCTGCGGAAAGCGGCGCATTTACTTACGGATAAAAGATAAAACACCATGAAAAAATATGTCAAAGAAGGAGAGGTTATCACAGAGGAAGCTACCATCGTGTGGAACGGCAAGCGCATCATCAGCCCACGGAAAGCGACTATCTGGCAGCGGACTGGACGGTGTATGAGGAGCCGGAAAGTGACAAGCCGAGACAATTCGTATGTTTGGTGTCTGCTTGCAAATGAGGTCCCGAAAAAGATAATTTCGAAGGCTCTTATTTTTATCGCTGGATACCATTTCGTTTTCCTGATTTGCAAAACTTTTGACCGTTTCGTTTTAGGTTCGGCGGAAAAATCGTTTTGCGGATTATAAAATTATGATGCAGGAAAACACATTAAAAATGTGGTGTTTGTGGGATGCCTCCAATATGATTTCTATCGCAATGTTTTGTGACTTGAATTGATATTTGAATCATAAACATTTGGGTAGCCTCCACCATGAGAATAAGAGAAATAAAAAACATTATAGCCCTATGGACTTAAACAAATGTGTTTGTTGGCTTTGTGGTACTCGCTGCCATTGGGAAGGCAAGTTTATGAAAGAGAATGAAGCGTTAATATCTGATTGGACTTGCCCGCAATGTGGAAACGTTTATAGAATGTTTGTACCTACAAAATCACCGTCAAAATGATTTTACCTTCAAAAAAATCTGCAAACCGTTTTTTAAAGGTAGTGTTTTTACCTTAAAAATACTCAAAGATTTATTTGGTGGTGTAAAATAAAATTACTACCTTTGCAGACGTGATAATCAAACAATGGTAGTAACATTTAAAACCAATTATAAATATATGGAGAATAAAGAGAAAACTGCAGTTATATATGCACGTGTTTCAAGTGTATCGGATAGACAAAACACAGATAGGCAGTTTGTCGATTTGCGCAACTATGCCGCTGCAAACGGTTACAATGTTGTAAAAGAGTTTAGTGAACACATTAGTGGAGCAAAAAAGAACAGTGAAAGAAAAGTGCTTAGTGAATGCTTGGACTACTGTTTTACCAACTCAATAGATACCCTTTTAATCAGTAGTTTAGACCGTTTAGGGCGTGACGTTTGGGAGGTGCAAGAAAATATAAAACTTTGCAAAGAAAAGCGTTTAAACGTGTATTTTCAAAAGGAAGAAATGTCAATCTTCACGGCTAACGGTGAAGAAAGTCCATGTCTCGCAATCATGATTTCTGTTTTGGGAACATGCGCCCAAATGGAGCGTGAAAACATAAAATTCCGTTTAAACAGTGGACGTGCGCAATATATTGCCAACGGTGGCAAATTGGGACGTAAGAAAGGCAGCGTTAAAAGCAAAGATGCCTATCGCACCAAATACAAAGACGTTATAAAACTTTTGAAGAAAGGTACAACCTTTGTGAACACTGCCAAAATTTGCAACGTTAGTGAAAGCACCGTGTTAAGAGTTAGTAAAATGTTTGCGGATGAAATAAAGGGGGAGTAATTAAGTACTCCCCCCACCTTTTTAATTGTCAGTCAGCATGTTAAACCGCGTTGTACTCTCTTTCACGCAAAAAGTAAAAGTAAAGATTTTTTATATTTTGTAACTATTTTTGTTTTTCTTCCATTGTTGTGTAAATCTTTTTTCAATAGGGATTTCAACCCCATCGGGATTTTTAAATAAAGTATATAGGTGCAATTTATTTCCGTTGGTTGTGTTTGTTTTAAACCTTATTGAAATGGTATTTTTTCCGTGTACTTCAATAAATTTAAAATCTCCATCCTTATATACTTCAACTTCAGAAATGACTGCATCAATAATTTTTTTTCTTTCCAAATCGTCCGTTATTTGCCAAACTTCATGCCTTTTTCTGTACAAATTTAAAAGGTCATTTTCATTTGCATTCTCTTGAATTATGTTCAATTCATTCAGTGCAGATTGGCATCTATTCAATTCTTTTGTTATATCTTTAAGGTCATTTTCATTTTTTTTATTGCGTTCTTCAAACCGTGCTTTGTCAATAGAACCTTCAAGGTATAAATCAATTATTTTTTCTTTTTGAGTTTTTAAATCTTCAATGTCATTTTGACGTGCCTTAATTTTAGTTTTCAAATCCTTTTTCTTTTGTTCCAATTCCTTTTTTGATTGCTCATCATTTTGCAGTAATAAATTCGCGTAAAATTCTTTTGCAACATTCCAAATTGCAGTGTCAACTACGTTTATATTTATGCAAAAATTGTCGATTGTAGAATAATAGATTGCTGTTTTCTTTTTTGGGATCATTACATAACCATTGTGTTTTACCAACGTTTTGCCAAAATATATGTTTGTAGTGTTGTACACTTTTTTATGCACTTTCAAACGTTTATTTGCTGCCTCCCACAACTCTTTTGATACAATTTGGGGGTATTGATTCAAACTCTCCAACACTTTGCCATTACGCTTATATTTGCAGTGTTCGCCTAAATAAATGGGATTCTTCAATATATGTGTTATTTTGCTTATTTGATTGGGCGTGTAATCCGCTTTTGCCCTTTTTATCTTTCCTTCATCCGTCAACTTCAAATAGATTTGTTTTGCTGACATTCCTTTAACGAGACCTCTGCAAAACTCCATATCGTTTTTCGGCTTATATGACAAAATTGCGCTTAA
>Ga0181612_127366_pt1 | contig 18028 bp, 15 predicted proteins | sample HoacroProtozoa21_FD_119630 | JGI IMG/M metagenome (GOLD analysis project Ga0181612, IMG submission 119630) | Hoatzin crop microbial communities from Cojedes, Venezuel. Combined Assembly of Gp0051906, Gp0051904, Gp0051908
GCCCATGGGAAGTAGTGACTGAATTCCTTGTTTTGCTCTGCTTGTGTGCGTGGCTTTTGCTTTGCCTGTTAAACGGCCTTTATCTCAACCCACGAGTTTTCTCGCTTTCACCCTTCCGATTCTCTCCTCCGTCTCACTGAGGGGGAGTGAGCGAGCAGCTGTGTGGGGCTTAGTTGCCAGCTGGGGTTAACCCACAACATTAGGAAATGGCTAAAAAAAAGTCTAAACTTCTTTAGGCTACCAAATTTGAAGTTGAATTTCTGCTATCCCTAGCAGCCTGCTACCCTGACCACAGAGGCATCCCAGCCCTGGGGTAAGGGTACCCACTGCGATGCGCAGGGCTGCCCCTTAGCATCTCTGCATGCCTTGGCTCGACTTGCATCTCCAGCACCATCCATCTACCAGAGCACCAGCAAGCTCTGGGTTAACAATTCAAACCCCAACTTTCTTGCAAATTCGATCTCATACAATCTTCTCTTTCCTGCCCAGCGTGACAGCGACCCAAACCACTATTTTTCACAGTAGTGTTTTTACTGTACCACTGCTGCCAGTTAAGAAACACTTGTCCTGGGTGTTTGTCCTGGTCATTGCCTGAGACAACCTGAACCATCACAACCTGCCACTGCCTTTGAACAGAGGCTCCCAATTGACAGGAATTAGAGCTGGCTGGAAATGAATTTGAAAGTCAAGCATCTCCTTTAAAACAAAACAAAACAAAACAAAACAAAACAAAACAAAACAAAACAAAACAAAACAAAACAAAACAAAACATCCCCTGCAAAAAAAAATCGAAAAGCTATTTAAAACAAGACTTGCATTTTCTTTTGCCTTCAGGACAAAGCGTTTGCCCTGTGTGAGGGTTTCCAGTGCTTCTCCCTTCAGATGACCCCACTGGAGAGGCAGCTGATGAAAGTGGCCCCGTTCTTGCAAAGGACGGGTGCGACAGAGCGTGCATCTGATAGACCTCGGCATGGATGGCTTAATTACCACCAGATGTCCCTTATATGGGAGAAACAGTTGCTACAAAAAAAAATCTCTATCTGACGAGATGCTGGTGGTATTTCCTAGCAGCCGACGCTTACCTCCGTGCTGTGCGTATATCTCCAGCAGGCAGCTGGGATCAATCCGCAGAAGGCCAGAGCAAACCAGAAAAATCCCTGAGGATAAAGAGGAAAAATACCATCAGTTACAGCATGGGGAGAAAAGTATCCATCTGAAAACATCATTTGGATGTATTTAATATGGTAGTTTGAGCAAGTTTAATTGAAGTTAGAGCTAAACATCATCTTCTTTTGACATCCTTCATAAAGCTGGTTACTTAAAAGAAATTAGGTGGATAATAACGCGATTCTCCATCAGGAGTCCTCTAATTAGACTGTGGCCATTTGTAGCGGTTGACCAAAAAATTACTCGGCTTCCTGTAGAGCGGTTAATCTATTCTGCCCAAATTGTCCTTGGGAAAAAGAAAAAAACATAGGAGAGAAAAACATTATATTTGCAGTATGCTTCTCTTCTGCAGCTGAACCGTGCCCCAGAATAGCATCTCCTTACTCGCGGGATTCAGTCCTGTGCGTTTAAAACTCGGCTCTCAGTTTCAAAGAGCAGAAAACCCACATGAACAGTCCATAAAGAAGTGAGTAACCAGGACGGAGGGCAACCTGCTCTGGAAAACGAGCTGGACTTCACCCTGTGAGCAAGGCAGCAGCTGCACAGCCAAGCCACCTTCCTTCGATCAGCGCCATCCCAGTTAGACAAAAGGATGACAGAAATATGATCAAGGCCAGCAACTGACCCTGAAGTGTCTAAACAATAATGGCAACAATGCAGGAGGCGGCTTGACTTCTGTCTTCTTCCCTAGGCTTGCAGAGCTGGAAGCTACACGCGTTGTCTCTTTATTTGAACAAATCTGGTCCAAAAAAAAAAAACCCTGATGTAAACAGTGCTTGCCTGTTGTGACAGCTGGACCAAAGGATCTTGCTCATATTAAAAAAGAAGTCTAAAAAGGAAGGAAAAAAGTGCCTGTAAAGCGTTTGAAGGCCAAAGGGGCTCATCAAATATGAATACACAGCTTAGTCTTGGCACAGCAAAAGATGATGAGTCAGCACCAGTTGAAAATTATTGCCCTTACAAGTTTTTCCATGACACTGTCCCTCTTCCAACACAAAGTTATGTAGCTGGGGAAAATTACCCAACTGACTGCAGTTTGTTTTGGTTTCTAATTCTTTTCTGTGAGTGTTTTGACAGTATGATATAACTGACATCACTTTAAAAAGATTAAATCTTTCGTGAAAGTTTACCAAATTCAAGCTTCAGGACGGGAAGAAGACCGTTGCTACTACCAATTCTGCTTCACCAAAAAAACTTTTGCTTAAAAAGTATGTCTTTAAAAAAAAAAAGCCTCAAACTCCTCCACATGCAGCAAGAAAGGAAAATGTGTTACTTCAAATCCTGGAAATGAACGTGAACATGCCAATAAATTGCCTTTTGCTGGTTCTTGCCCAACTGCTGCCTGCTGTGTTCCTCTGCTCGCAGCAGGGCAATGCCCTGCCCGGGGCCTTTGCTCCAGGACAAGGCTGCTGTTGGCATTTCACCACTTTTTCAGGGCTGCCTTGTTTCAGGCTCTGCATCAGATGCTGAGGAAAACCCTAGTAAGGTTCTTACGAAAAACCTTCAACTATGTAATGCCCGCCTTTCCTTTTCTTTTATTTTTTTTGGCAGCTGCCTGGCCGTATAGGTGGTGAGATCACTTGCTGCCATGCCAGGGGCTGAAATGGGATAACAGAAGACCTGAATGGAGATTAGAGGAAAGTCTCATCAAACGCTGATGTGACAAGGGGGATACAAGTAGTGAAGATAGGGAAGAGCACGCAAGGTGAGATGCTACGGAGTGAAGAGTGGCATGACCAAGCCAAGAACCCGTCCGGGGCAGAAGGTTCAACCCCCGCAGGTGCAGCACAAATCAGAGGGAGGAGGCAATGAGGTTACACGGGTTGCTCCTCACTGGGACCAGACCCTGCATTTTGCACCTCCTCCAACAACTTCCTCCCCAAATAAGCAGCATAATGAAGTCAAGGTTTTCAGCAAAATCAAGCTCAAAGACAAGAAAAAAAGATAAAATTATGGCAGATGAAAAAAACAGCCCTGATAGCAATGTGAAAGCTCTACTGCACATCATCCCAGTAAGGGTTTAATTGAAAGGGCCCACCATGAACCTGAAGAGTGAGAACAGCAGCGTGCCAGTGGAACCACCCAGATCTCTCCCCCCTCCCGTGCTCTCTCCTCCTTCCCCCACCAGCTCCAGCACTTGTGACATCTTTCTGGGGCCAGAAACCCCGGCAGATTAAAATCCTCCTTCTGATCTTCCCTTCCTCACCTCCACCCCACATCTCAGCCCTTCATCTCCAGCATCGGCTTTCCCTGTATTTCTGTCCAGCTTCTCTGGGAGCACCAAGGCGCAGCCCCTCGGGAAGCTCCCCCTCCACGCAGCCAGTGTGGAGCAATTACATGGCTCCAAGAACATCTTATAAATGAATTATCGCTGCTTTTTCGCTTCCCAGCCAAAAGGCTTTCAGAATAGCAACTTTCTAATTACATTAGAAGACATTTGGATGAAAAAAGAAAAATACAATACATAGTTTGCATACAAAATGTGGCAGGGTCGAGTCTTGTTCACCATCTCCCAGACCCTGGGAGCTCCCCGGAGCCGGCCGCAGGCTGCTGCCTTGTCCCTTTGCAGGAGGCAGCCACATCAGCCCCGCGGAGGGCTGTCACCAGCCAGACATCAATTACTCTTTTATGAATGACCTTGTTTCCATCCTTGCTGCAAGGAACAATTTGTCTTTGAGAGCCCTGGCAGAATCTGCAGAAACAGCATCTTGCCCATTGCCTGGTATTTCTTTTAATTCACCTTTCTGGCACTTCCCCTTTGGTTAAGGGATCCACTTCGGATGAGGGAGGGATCCTTCAGCTCGGCCCGGGTTCGGCAGCTCGGCCAAACCCCTGCACTCCCAGGGAAGGAGCTGACCTGTGCCCTGCTCAGCTCCAGCTGCTTTTTGGTGCCACTGTGGCCACTGCAAGGGCCAGCTGCCTGCCAGACTTCACAGCCCAGGGGTGGGGAAGAGGGGAGCTAATTTCAGATTACAGCCATCAGGTTGCATCTCTCCCTCCCTGACCCAGTTCAACTGAAAGCACACGATGTTTTCGTCCTTCCACACAGCAAACATCAGCCAGTGATCTCAGTCTGAAGGAGGAATCCATTCTGAAGGAGGAATCCATCCACAGCTCCAGCTGAGCACATCAGCTCTGCTGCACCACGAGGGAGAGCATGGGAGATAGATAGACTGATTGTGAAAGCCAGAAGCTGAAGTGCACCGCAGCGTTATTGAGGAGCCTCTACACACTTGCCTGCAACGATACACCTGGGAACAGCATATTAAACAGCCTGTGCTGTGTGCTGGCCCTCCTGGCACATCACTCGGCGAAAAACTGGGTTCTATCAGGCTTTCGCTGAGAATGTGGCAAGTGTTTTAAGGCTGGAAAGTTCAGGTGGAAGATTTTCAGCGGCGATATTCTGGATGGCATGTTGCTCCCTGCTTTTTTTCCCCTCTGCTCTCTCCCTCTGACCCGATAACAGCACACGGTGCCTCGAACCCCACCGGAGCCAGAGCCTTTCCTTTGTGCAAGCAGTACTAGCAAACGGCAGCTTTCCTTCCTTCTCCTCCACTCCAACAGCAACACGGTCTTCAGGGGCCGTGAGAGCTGCAGGATGTTTACATTCAGGACTGACTGTGTGATGGACCACGGATCACCAAAAAGCAGGATCTGCCAGAGCTGGAGGACAGCCAATAAACCTGTCACTACTCTCCCTGCTAAAGAGAAGTGTTGGAGATAACAGTGCAGGATTTTAGAACATAATTTTTCATCCTTCAGTTCCCAGTTACTCTCCAGAAACCGGCTTCCTCGCAAGTGTCAGTGGATGCACAGCAGCGTCTGTCTGGCCTGGTGATGCCGTTAATTGCAGCTACAGGATCAGCTCCGGAGATACCTGCGCTTCAACCAATTTGACCTGCTCTGGTTTCTAACCACTGTGCACCCATTATCGTTCTTAGGACAGCACCAGTCAGGCCTGCAAAGACTGCAGCCCCTCCTCTGCTTACACACAAACCTCCAGACAGCCAGGCAGGGTGAGCATTTATAATTTAAATAGATCAGAAAACCCCGCACCTCACTAAGGAAACCGAGGCACCAGAAGGAGATGGGAACCACCCACAGGTCAGTGACCAGGGCAATGCTCCTCTAAGCCCGCCTGCACCCCGGATGGCATTCCCCCAGGAGAGCTGGCTGACCAAGCGGCGTTGTGGTGGGTTAGCCACATCCATGCAGACATCCCCCGTGTGCGGCTCGGTTTCCGATACAACCACTGATGTCAGACACCAATACTCTGGTGTCTTCCCTCTTTGATTAAAGAATGAATAAAATGGTCTTCTAAACAGGACACACGCTTTGCAGGAGAGGAAAAAAGTGCTTTAAAATCAATAGCAGGGAAGGTGAAAAATCCTCTCTATTAACAAGTAGAAAAAAAGCTACAGACGGGGTCTGATCACTTCTGCCAGCTACAGCCCAGCGGGGATCAGCGGGGCAGGATGTGACGCCGACCGCAAGGTTCAGAGGCCCACAGGGCTGAACCCCACTCCCGCCTGCGACTCCACCTCGCAGCAGCCGTTGGGGACTGGCTCTCCCTGCCCGATTTCCCAACTTGCAGAGCACAGATTAAAAGTGAGCCTTGGGAGGGGATAGCAACTGGTGGGAAAACAGGCAGAGGGCTGGCCCTTGGCAGAAGATACTGGTGGTCAGAATGGCGGGGGGGGGGCAATTTATAGGAATGAGGAAAGCTTATTTGAGATGCGGACAAATCGCTTGGACAAGGAGGCCCGCTGGGGAAGCGGCCCCTCACCAGGGTATGGGCTGGTCCCTCTCCCCTCCCCCCCTGCCCTGCAGCTTCACGCACCCTGCGGGCCCCTCACGGGCGGGCGGTGGGAACGGAGCTGAAAGGCGGCCAAGAGGCGTCCTGTCACCGCCTGCTGAAAGTAGGGGGGAGGATGGATGTCTCCCTGCTACAGCACCTCGCACCCTTCCGCCTCCTCCCACAAGGGAAGGATACCACATCTCCACTGCAATGGCACCCATCAGCCACCCAAGAGGAGGATGGCCACCTTCCTGAGAGGACCCAAACTGTGAACGCTAAAGCAAAGGGAACAGGGTGCCCTAGGAGCCTGGGGGAAAAGCAGATGCATATTTTGGGGTTTCTTTGGCAGCCAGAGCTTGGCTGTGTTACACCAAACCTGCCGGGGTGGGGGACTCCACAAGGGGCTGGAGGAAAGGACCTGTTCCTTCTCACTCCCACGGCAAGGGGAAAGGAGGGCAGAGTCAGGTGGCCCTTGGAGGAGGGCAGCAGCACTGGAGTTTGCCAGATATATTTTTCTTCAACTATCCCTTCAGTAAACAGCTATACCTTTAGCAACCTCTTTTACCTAGTGGCATGTCCCAAACCATACTGCACACAGAGAAAGGCAACCGAATAAACATTACAGAGAGGTTCAACTCTGTAATGTTGAGTTACACAACTCAACATTGTGTAACTCATGTTGAGTTACATGAGTAAGTCATGTTTTTCAGGCATCCCTGATAATCTCCCCTAGCCTGTACATACCCATCTGTTGTTTTAGATGCGGTAATTGCAAGCGCACACTGAAGTATACTTCAGCAAAAGAGAGTGGAATTATATGTACTCTGCTAGCTGTATGGATGGGAACTGTGTCACTCAGGCCCCTTTGAGCATCTCGGACAGAGAGAGGAAGACTGTGTACTGAGAAGGTGAAAACATTAACTTAAGCTTTAGTTTTAATTGTGTCTGCTTCTCATTTCCACCATCAGTACTGTTTTCCCCAGTTACATAGCTTAGATTAATCTTTCGAAAGCTAGTTTATGTATGACAGCAATGCAATTACTTTATATGAAGCATGGCTTCATGTGCAGCAACCTACCTGTTAACTCCTGCCCTTCACACAACATGGGCAAAGACGCAGTGAAAAGTGCTTTTCCACCCATCCCTCCAGCCCTGAGGCTGGAAGCTGCTCCGTTCAGACTATGCCCTGTGTGCAGGCTGCGCTTTTAAATGGACCTGAGCTCACAGCCCAGTTTACTAACGCTGGGATGGTCTGGGCCCAAACAGGCACTTCACTGGGGATGATGGAGAGGAGAAGGGTGGCATTTCAGCTCTAGTGGTACCCTTCCACCTGCTCTTTGGAGGCTGAAACCGTGGGTCCAGCCCAAAGCCCTCTTGCCTGCTGCCATGCTTTGTATGCCTTGCACCACCACTGCGGTGGGTGTTCGAAGCGAGGGGGGAAGGAGGGGGGCTAACTTTGCTCTCACAAGTCAGAGGAACAACGTGGGACTCAAAATCGCACTGCTAAGGCTTCCCCACACAAACCATGTGTTGACTTGGTGAGAAAAAAAAGTACGCTGGGAATCATCGTCACTGCAGTTGCTTTGGCAGATAAGCACCTCCCTTTGACCCTGCGCTGAAAGCTGCATACACAGGGTCTTGGCAAAAGAAACCAGGCACAGAAGGATGCAGTCCTCAGCTGGAAGAGCTCTGCAGGGTCATGCCTTTTACAAACGTGTCCCCTTGCAGCGCAGGGTGAAGCAACAGAACGTCCTTCCCCAGGCGTGCACACTCCCGGGCACACGCAGCCCAGCCCCCAGCCCCCAGCCCCACATTTGAAGCGTACCGGCCCAAGGTTGCAAACAGCCCCTCCCAGCCAGTCTCTCCCAGTACGCACCATGGCGGTGAGGCACCGCGACTCCCGCACCGTGGCAGCAGAACTCAGCAGGGCTGCGAGGATCAGGGTCATGCTGAGGCAGATCCCAAAGTAGAAAGCTGGAAGGAAGTCGAACATGGGCGCTGCGGTCAGACACCAAGGCTTTAGGGCTAACAGAGGCCTGGTCTGATGCTTTCGCTCAGTGAGGGGCCAAAAAAAGTGCATTTTGGGGAGCTGGTCTAAGGGGACCAGGTTGCAGAACTGAAATGGTTTTGTAATTTATTCAACACCCTTCATCTGCACACGCTTTGCTTGTCTGGCAGGGCTGTAAACCTCTGGGCGGTTCCCACAGCTCCAGCAGAGTGAAGCACCCTAAAAGGGTGTCGGTCCACCCGGCAGACCACAAGCCGTCAATTCTTCCAGCACTCCGATAAGGGTCCCCCCGAGTGGAGGGGCCGAGGCGCAGGGGCCCTATCGGGACCTCGCGCGCCGCTAATCTGGCGCAACACTCGCCCTCTGGCTTCCTCCCGGCTAAGGCAGGGTCACAGCCGGCACCCCGGCGCAGGGCTCGGGGACCACGGCGCTGCGGAGGGCTTTGCAACCCTCACCCGGGGCTGACTGCGCAGAGAGCTAACGCCTGCAAGCAGAGCAAGCGGGAGCGTCGCTGGAGCGGGGTGGCCGGGAGGGAGAGCCCACAGGGCTGCGTGAAGGGCCAGCCTGTGTCACCCCTGGTGCGTGCAGGGAAGGGGGAGGGCTGTACCTCGGCTTTGGACTAGCACAGTTTTTACACCTATCTTGTTAAACTGTAATCGAGAACCAGGATCTGGAGAGGGTATGAGCATGTTTAAGCCCAGAGCGTAGCTTGGGAGAAGCAGCAGAGGCAAGCACAGCAGAGTATTTCAGTATCTGCGCCGTTCTCACCTCTTTGCTCTAGCCTTGTACCCGAGACTCAGTTTATATTTCTCCCTTGTGTATATATTTCTCCCTTCTTGTGTTTATATTTCTCCCTTCTACCCTCTGCTTCAACTCCTGTAACAATCCCTCTCCCCACGCTCCCAGGGGCCTTCCAGCCCCACTGCACCTTTGGGTCCGTCTGTGGCTGAGCTCCCCTTGCGCTTTCATTGCAGTGTGGGGGAAGGATGGGGAGCAGGAGAACAGAGGGACAGGAGGGAACACAGCAGTGCCTGAGCACCCAGCGATCCCACAGCACCCTTCAGTGTCAGGCGTGTGGGTCTGGTACAGAAACAGGCGTCTGTGGGACTGCGTTCGCCCTTGTGCATCCTCCAAAAGCCAGCCACTGCCTCCTCCTGCAACACCTTGACCACTCTGGGGGATTTTACAGCTTCTGGGTTCACCAAAAATCTCACTGGGATGCGACCACAACGTACCTGCGTGGTGGATGACCCTGTAGGAGTTGCTTTCCAGGGAGATGTTGCTGATGAGGGTGAAATGGAGCCCGTAGTGGGTGACTGTGCTCAGTGTGGCAATGGACAACCCCAGCAGCTGGAAAAGAAGATTTTAAGGAAGGGGTTGACAAGGCAGCAGCTCCTGCTGAGCGCACAGAAAGCTTTGAGGTGTATCTGGATACTCCTGAGCCCCACACAGACAGCCTGATCATCCAAAGACCACTGCATGTACCCCAAAACGCACATAAAAGGACAAACCCCAGACACTTAAACATATTAAAGGTCTTTTTTTCTCTTGCATAATGAGTGCACGTGACACCGCACAGCCCATGGGCTCTTGGCCAGTGTCCATGGATAAAATTCCCACCACCCGAAGAAAGCCCAGAGGATCACACCCATGCAGTCCCACCCCGCTCTGTAGAGTATGCATGTGCCATTATGGGGGCTGCCAGCTGCAAGCATGGCTTTGGGCAGGGATGGTGTTTTCTGCTTTGCTCTTTGCCATGCTAGTCCTGTTGCCTGCTGTTGGCTACATCTCCTGCTGCAGAGTGCAAAAAGCTGAGCGTTGTGCTGTAAGCAATCTGTGCTGGTTTCTGTCTCTGCAACATGCTGCCAGGCTGTCCGTGTTTCTGTCCCATCTCTGAGCGCACTGGTATGCCTAAGGCATGGGGTCACTACCAGTGCATTACCCTCTGTGTTGCCCAGAGCAAGTCCAGGTGACGGAGAGGGAATATTTCTGCTGGCACCTGGTTCTAGAGCAAGGGTCCTTGCAGCACGACCAGTGGCGGAGCTGGGACAGAGGCACCAACAGTGCGACAGTTAAAACCAGCTCCAACTCTAGTGTAACCAACCTGGAAAACACAAGATGTGAGGCCACTCCTAGATCCCAAGATAAGGTTTCAGCATTTTGTGCCTTTACGTTACAGAAACACAAGGCAGCTATCCCTGGGTCGGATGCGCAGTCCGGTGTCAACATAATCCCTACTGCATGACATTTTCTTCCAGAGCAGACTAATAGCTATTACTGGAGAGTCAGAGTTTCAGAGACTAAATACACCCTAACCGTAGCATTTTCTGCTTAGAAATAGCCTAGTTTGTGGCACCTACTGATCCTTCATGCTGCGCATTACTGCATATCTCAATCCACGCCCAGCAAAACACTAAGCGCAACACTGGTTAGCTCAGATTTGGGAGAAACACCAGTCTAAAATCCTCCCAGCAGCAGTAACGTGATTCTTGCCATCCACGGCAGCTGTGCCTTAGCATCTCCTCTAAACACCTTTGGTGCCAATCCTCCTTTTCTCCAAACAACATATTCTGCTATTTGGAAGAGAGAACAACGTGCAGCCACTACAGCCAGTGGTCTTGAAATGTTGAAATTTGGACAAAATGTAAATTTCACATGTGGCCCAAAATAAGGCATCACCTTTTAATTACACTCTTTCCAAGCCACCAACCCTCTTTGAACTAAAGACAGATTATTTTTCTTTTAAGCTTGTGAGTTTTGATGAAGTGAAAAGGTAACAAGCACATACAACTCAAAAACATCCAGTGGAAGAGTTTCCCCAGTTTCTACCATTTCCCATCAGCTCTAAGGGCAGATGTCAAGGAGCTCGCCTTGAAATCGCTTCAAAACCTGATAAAAAGGATCCCTAGAACTGCTTTTGCTTTGCAGTGCAGGTCCATGGGTCTCTCACACATACTTCCATTGAAGCCTTGCAGTTTCTTATCCTCACTGATCCCACCTGCAACTGACCAACCTCCCAGCAACAAGCGTGACTGCAGCAGGTCCATCCTCCCTCTTTTGCTCCAAGGAGACAGGAGCAAACATCTTGTTGCTGAAAACCACCCATTCTGCCAGCAGCGACTTTTCCTTTCAAGGCGGCCACTGAGTTGTGAAAGAGCCGCAGCGGTGTGACAGCCCTGAGAAACCAGAAGTCTATCAGCAGAGGGGGGCGATGCTGGCAGCCGGCGATAACCACCCAGGGTGCAGCGATAACTCAGGCAGTTGGCTTTGCTTGCCCTCCACCCACAAAAAATAGAATGTGGGAAAAGCCGACCCTCTCCGAGCGGGGAGGGGAAAGGCAACGGTTCACCTCGATTCTGCAGAGATCCCCCCAAACCTGCCTGCTCACCATCACACAGAGGCTGGTCACCAGCAGCTGGCACTTGGTGGTCCTCATCCCACACCTCAGTCCCATCGCTGCTTGTCCCCAGAGAGAGCCGGCAGTTGGTCCCTCCAGCTCTTGATAAAGCCTGGGTTTCCACCAAAGGGAGGCATGGCCACAGTGAGGCCTCTCGGGAAGTGTAGTCCCCACCACGTGCCGATGCACCTCCTCCTGCCCGATTATTAAATCCTGTTTAGAGCAGCCGCCTTCTGCCCGGGCTCTCGGTGGGCTGCCGTCAGCTCTGACACACAGGCAGCTGGGAAAGGATGAAAGGCATACAGAAAAACAGCCTTTCACAGAGTTTGGAGTAAAGCTCCTTAAAAAATTTTTTGAAACTGTTCAGTCAAGTGCCAGTATCAAAATACCCTGGTTTTCACTTTCACTGGGATGCAGTTTTGCTTAACAAACATTGCCACTAACTCTTTTTTTTTAAATCTACATAAATAGTGTATTGGGAAAAAGCTTAGGAAAATGTTATTTAGAAAAATTAACCTGTTGTTTAAAGAACAGATCAAAATCCTCATACATAACAGTCTTCCCTCCCCATTTAAAAATCACCACATGGCAATAACCTTTGGCTGAGACTCTACTAAAAATTTTCTTTGTAGATGAGGGAAAAAAAATCCCTGTGGCAGTATTTTATTCGGGAGAATTATTTCAGCAGCTTACCCCTGCCCAGGAGATCCTCACCATCCATGGACGTTTTCACGCTGTCCTTTCCCCTCTCCTAGCACTGAAGACCCCACGGACCCACGGCTACAGAAGGCTCAAGTGACTTCTGGTCTTCAAAACCAGCTGCCTGATGGATGCATATTTTCTGAAAGTAAATCACAAAGAAGCCTCAAGAACAATTTGGCCACAGGCAGAGTGAATGACTGAGTGCCTTAATCATCCTTAGTTTCAGAGCTAGACCGGTGGAAAAGAGGTGAAACAGAATAATGGGAAATAGTTGCGTTCCCCCCAGGTGGCAAAGAAAGGGTGGAAGAAGGTAAAACCATCCCACATCAGTAACTGTAGCTACAGGAAAATGACAAAGAAGAAGGAGGAGGGGAGTGAAGAAAGGAAGGAAGATGCATTTTGCAGAGCGAGGAGAAGCAAGAGAAAGTGAGTTGCACAAAGCCATGTGCACAGGAAAATGCACGTCATGAAGTTCTGACTAAATGACTTAACTTTCTTGCAACCTTTCTTGCAAAACTTGGTTGCAACCTCCTGAGACACCAGTGAGAGCTACCACAGCCCTTTCCGCAAACAGGCGGCCCCCAAGGCTCGTGGGTCCCTGTCCTGGTGGGGCTCCCTTATGCCCAGCCGGAGACACTGATATACCATGTGCACACAGAGACCTTCCTACTCTGGCCACCAGCTGGAAACCAGCTGAGAAAGACCAACAGCTGGACAGCAGGGGAGGAGAGCAGTGGGGAGAGGACTACAGAGAGACGGCAGCAGGCTGGGGAGGCAGCTGATGCCCAGCCACACGTGTCCAGGAGCAGGAACCAGACACCACCAGCAGCAGTGCAGACAACCCAGGCACAGGAGCACAATTGCAAGGTGACCATGTCCACATGGTCCCTGCCATGGGCTACGAGGGGAAAGTGCCTTATAAAACATTGTGCTGGAGTTAGGGCTGCATCCAAACACAGAGCTGTTAGCACCCATCACTTCCTCCGGTGCTACAGGACAGATGGTTGTGTTCCCACCTGCATTGCCAAGGAGGATGACCACCAAGGGGCATGGGTATAAAGGCAGCAGGGTTTGTCCACAGGTGGAGTTAAACCTGGAAGGGCTGCCAGGAGGTATGAAGCACAGCTCTCTACATAAAACCAGCTACAGAAGCCCGACCAAGCGCGACGGTGAGTTCGAAGCCAGGGCGCAGCCATGGTGCGCACCGTGGGCACACCTGGAGCCTGGTTCATAGCCAGGGAGATGAGAAAAAAAACATGCAGCCCATCGTCATCTTCCCCTAGACCCTGCTTTCCTTCCCCAACCCTAAACGCACGCTGCGGGAGACCTGTGCAAAGCCAGATCTCACACTAGAGGTCCCCACAGGCCAGCAGAAACCCTTCCCGGGGATTCAAGGCTTTCCGAAGGGAATAATGAGCACAGTTCCCTGCCCAGTTCCCCAAAGGTCTCCTCTGTCCCTGCAGGAGCCTCGCACCTCACTGCAGGACCCCCTGAGAGGTCACAAAAGCACCATCTACACTCCTTGGAAGTGCTCCTAGTCTCTCCGCAAAAGATGCTCTGCCTGCTTTTGTCTCCGGCCATACAAACAGGCACCTTTGCTGCCTGCCCAAGCTCTCCAAGCAGGTCTGGAGCTTTAAACGCCCGGGTTTAAACAGCTGTTTCCTCCGATTTGCTTGTGAATGCCTGTTCCTGGGTAGTCTGCCCACGTCCTCTGATGCTTTGGATGCTTCTGCCACCTCCAGCGCTTGGTGCCCTGCCTTCGTGCCTGCTCCCTCGATGCCCTGCTCCGGTGCTGTGCTGGATTCGGGCACGGAGGCATTTTCTGCTGTTTCTCTTTCCTCCATCTTACACTTTATCCCATATAGATGCGGCTTGAAAGATTTCCCTCTGGGGCAGAACATATGTGAATTTCTAACATCAAAAAATAACAAAGAGCAAGAGAAGTTACTCCCTCCCCCCAAAAGACAGACGATGGTAGGAGCATTAGCAGAGCTGGGACATTAGGAGGTTGGGGTGGGATTGAGGGCGGCACATTTGGCACATGCAAGGCGACTGCCAGAGCGAGCGCAGGGGGAGCACGTGTGCCCGTCTCACCTGTGGCCATCGAAAGGGGGTCCTTACCACACTTCACTTTCTCTGGGTATAAATCCCCTCTGGGTGCCCTGTCATTGGCATATGTCTGCCTTGGCAGCTCTGCCCAGGGAGCCCTGGCAAGAAGCAGGGTGTTCCCCATCCCTGTCCCAGCGGGAAGAGAGGCAGGGCTGGTGACACGCCGGGGAACCGTCCTCGCAGCTGGCTCATGGGCTGGATGGCAGCGTGGCTTTTCCAGCGGGACTCAGCCTCCTGCCCGTCCTGATGGCTTTTATTAGTTTGTCCCCTTTGCAGGAGAACAACTTCTCGCTCCCAAATGCAGTGCGAAAACCACGGGCGACCGCAGCTCCCTCCTGTGGCTTCCTCCCTTCTTTCTGGTTATCAGGCAGAGCATAGAAAGGGAGTAGTGAGGCTGAAAATCTCCCGGGGAGCCCAGGTACCCTCTTCCTCTAGCCCTGTGGCTCTGCTAGGCTGTGAAAATACATACCGGCATCCCCAGCTGCACGGAAGGACGTGCCACCTCGTCCAGAAGGAAAGCATTGGTTTAAAAAAAGGGAACAAAGCCAGACCACGTATTTTTGCAGAGCTACAAACCTCCAGCCCTCTTCTGAGCTGAAGGGAAATGCTGCCCACGCCGTCAGATGGGTGTCCTGAAAGAGCTGGGGGATTTGATGTGTTAGTGCTGCGTGGGGTGAACTTGGGAGACTGAACATAAATGGAGGGGAAGAGGCTGAATGCATGCTAGGGCTTTCTTGCCATCAACTTTTCTGGCTCTCACCCTGTCGGTGTGGCCGCCGATGATGCAGCAGCAGCACCCCAGCCCCAGCTGCTTGGAAGTCCAGCCAGGCAGCAGGTAAGAGAACCCCGCCTCGGCTTTGGGGTGCTGCTACTCATGCTCCCGCGAAAGGACGGCCTGGAGGCAGGGCGGAGGAGGCTGGCCCAGGAGGGAGAACTATGCCCGTCGTCCAGGCAGGACACGTCTGTGCCAGGTCCCCGCCGCCTCCCGGGAGCCTTCTCCTTTGCCAGCCTACACAACCATTTGGGAAAACACCTCTCCTCCACGGGAGAAAACAGCTCCGAACGCGGCAGATTTACAAGCGCCGCTGGCTCAGCCCGCTCGGTCCCGCGGCTGCTGCCCGTCGCACGGCCGTATTCACCCTGGAGCTCGCTCGTAAATAAACCGTGCCCGTATCAAACGGCGCTGAAGCCGTATGAATGACGGGAAGCCAGGGAGACCTCACAGCCCACGTCTGCCTTCCCGGGCACATCACAAGGACACATTGTAGAGGCTGCTTAGCATTCATGCAGCACATACACACAATCAAAGCTAAAAATCAACTTCTAAACCCGAGGCCGCCTCTTTTCAATGAGGGAAGGAGAGAAGAAAAGGGGGAGGTGCTGGGGTTTGCCAGGCTTCAGATGCACCACACAGTTCCCTGTGAATGGAAACAAGGCTGGCCGGAGGCTGCCTTGGGAGAAACAAAACCGGAGAGAAATCATAAAATCTCCAAAGGACTAATTTATTATTATTTCCATAGCGTGTCTCAGAAATCCTCCAGTGATTCCCAGTCATTTTGAAATTAATTGTAGGTGAGCAAAAAAAACATCAGAAGAGTTATTCAAAAAAGTTAATCATGCCCAGGAAAGATTACATTCGAAAAGAGCGTAAGCTGAAGACAGGGTGTTCCCTTCAAAGAATAAACTCAAATACACTTCTCTCCCCCCCAAAAGTGAAACAACTGCACTCATAGCTCTAACTTAAACTAAATTATTTTTTTATTTTCCCCATGGTATCTAATTGCAAACCATAACTGCCCAGGAGCCAACTGCGCTGGTGATAGATAGAACTCTAGCCCTGCTCCCAGCAAAACCAGCGCGAGCAGAGCCCAGCCTGGCAAGCAGGGATTCACGTGCACGGCAGGGAGAGTGGGGCTGCTTGACTGGCCCTCACCATGTATTTCTGGCATTTGCTCTCTCAAGCCTTGTCACAACGGGACCTCTATTGCTTTCCACTCAGGTGCAGAAAGCGTTGGCAAAAAGCCCCAGCAGCTCCTGCCAGCTGCCTGTTACGCGTGGTCACGGCAGGACTGACCCAGCTCCTCGCCTGCTGCGCTCCTGGACTCACGTGCCAGGACATGAGGGCCCATCACCACAGTTGCCCCCTTCCCGAGCAGCGTCACCCCCTCTCCGGGCAGGGTTCGCCCACCCTGCACACGCCGGCCGAAGCCACGCAGGGCTGCGAGGCGTCCGCGCTGACCATGCGCCTATCGCTTCTGCCTTACCTGTGCCAGGAGAGGAGCGTTTCTGCTCCCCGCTCCCTGGGGACGGGTGGCGCGTTGCTGTTCGCCCTCTCTCCCCAGGTCATGCTCAGGAAGTCGGTTGTGAGCACAGACGGTGTTTGATGGTGTCTTGTTCTACTGGATGTTACATGGATAGCCCTTAACGTTATAAAGAGATCTCAAACAAGATTACATTTCTCCGAGTACGAGACGTACCTCCCTTCCTTCCGACTCTCGGGAAGCCAGCCGTGTTGCTAAGAAAGCGTAAGCACTCGCTGCGTGCTGTGCTCAGGCCCCGGCCCGGCAGCCGCATCTGGCTGGCAACACGCCGTCGCCGTCAGCAGCCCTGAAGCCAGGCTGGACAAGTCCAGCGCGCGGCCGAGCTGAGCGTGGAGACACCAGGGCCGGAGGCTGCACGCTGTCCCCGGAGGCCGGATTTACCAGTGTTCGAACCGTGCGTTATTAACAAAAAAAAAATTCCCTGTAGTTATTTTCGTACGATAAAAATCCGGTTATTACTCTTGAGTGTGGCTTTTCGATACAGAAGGTTTTCTCCCGAAAAGCTTCAAAGACAGCAGCTTCCTCTTTCCTGTGAGCAAGGCTTGCGTTAGAAATTAAAGACGGGGTGACCAAAGAACACCGGTGCCCCCACGCTGCAGCAATGCCCTTTCTGCCCAAGGCACCACCGCAGGGGCAGCTCCCCGCGCCAGCGAGACGGAGCAGCCGCATGGCTGCTCATGGCTGTTCCCCCAGGTCTACAGCGTGGCCAAGGTGGTCTGGAAAGCCGCTGAATTCGGGTGCTAAGCATGACGCGCACTCGGGTGGGATGGCCAGACCCGCAAACCCCTCGCAGGCTTCATCCCGTCACCCCCAGGAATTTCAGCCCGGCCGCGGGTGTGCCCTGTCAAGCCGCTGCCACTGCGACGGACCCGTGGCACAAACGCTTCTCCCCAAGCCTGGTGGAGCCTTGCTGTTCCCGAAACGCCCCTTCCAGGTAGGAAAAAGCCCCCTTCGTGTCACATCTAGGAATCACGGGTGGCTCTTCGCGTTGCTGGTTTTGGCTCAGCTACACCCTGCGAGCAGCACCAGAGCGGGTCGGGGTAGCCAGGGGGGCACAGACCCCCCCTTTGATGCCCGAATCGTGCTGCGGGGCCTCGCTGGCACCCACCTGGGCAGCAGTGGCTCTGCCGCCAGCGTGCGCGCGTCCCTGCCACCGAGTTGCTGCCGGGGACATCGCCCTTGGGCATCTTCCTGAGAGGGGGTTACGTCGCCTGCCAAAAAACGAAGCCCCGTAACTGCAGTGCTGCAGCCCCCTCTGCCCGCGCCCCTCTGGGCGGAGGGAGACCCGCAGCAGGCACTCCGCACCTCTCTCCCCAATTAACGGCTGCTGCAAACCCTGCGGCGGAGGGGCCCCCCCGCCCCCCGCAGCCGGTCACACCGGGGGCCGCGCAGGCACCGGGGGACAGGGCCGAAGGGGCTGGGCCGACCCCGCCGACGGCAGCGGCAGGGGTTGTCGGAGGGGGCCCGGCCCCGCGCCCTCGGCGGGGGTGGGGGGGGTCCCCCGCGGGCCGGGGGGGCGGGGGGCC
>Ga0181612_174719_pt1 | contig 18027 bp, 11 predicted proteins | sample HoacroProtozoa21_FD_119630 | JGI IMG/M metagenome (GOLD analysis project Ga0181612, IMG submission 119630) | Hoatzin crop microbial communities from Cojedes, Venezuel. Combined Assembly of Gp0051906, Gp0051904, Gp0051908
GGTGTTGTAGGGCGCTGCTTCTCCGGGCGCTGCCCTGGGGCGGGGGTGGCTCCGAGGCCCTCCCCTCCGGCGCCCTTAGACGCGGTCTCCGTGAAGGTAGCGCCGGCCTGAGGGCGATGAGCTGCGGCCTGCTCCCCTGTCTCCTTGGCACCGTGTGAGCAGAGGCAAGCGACGTCTAGCTGCTCGATGGCAGGCTGGAACCGCGTTTAGCCCGTTACCAACCAGTTTTGCTCACTGATCTATGTGAGCAACCTTATGCCATATTCATTTCCCAGCGTTGGAAGGGGTGCTGTTCTTGTGTAGGGAGATGGTTTGAATGTCAGCTTTTCTTCTGAAATAGTGTTGGTAATGTTTCCCACATAAAATGGAAATCTTTTCACTTACAAAGCATCCGCTCCCTTGCAGACTACGTTCTTTTAAGTTGGCTCTAACAGTTTGTGTTACTGCTTGATGTTCCAGGAAACGAAGGAGAAAAGGGATTCGGTGTTAGTGTCTCAAAAATAATTAGGATGGAATAAAGTTAATATGACTTCATTTAATTGCTAGAGAGGAGATGAATTACAACTAGTAAGCATTTGGAATGTGTTCAGGACAGTGTTTTTGAAGTGAAACTCTTCATTACTTTCTAGACCCAAGAGGCTTTTTGGTAAAATCTGTTATAAAGGTATACGTAATTTACTGTGGCTTTCTTGTACAAGAAAAGGTCATAAATGGCATGGATTGTGTTCTGCTACTTGTTCTACCATGATTTTGCCATCTCTGGTAAGTCAATGCTAGAGAAACACTGCTGGCTTCCAGTAAATGGAAGACCTGTCTTGCAGGGAGGAGACTAAAACAGCTTAGTTTGTTTAACCTAGCAATAGTGTCAGTGAGGAGGGATCCGACTGTTCTTTCAAAGCACGTCATAGCACTGAAGAGAGATGATGTATTTAAGCAAAGGAGTGATCTAATTTGTCTTAGGGTAGAATCTCTTTGTGCTATTGCTGCTAAGGGTACTTTCTGCATACCTACATAACTGTGATGCTATTCTGTTTTAAGGAAACTCAAGGCAGAAATAAGAGGGTTTTTAGCTCTGTTTGAGGTGATTCTCAGGAGATTTGCTTTGCTAAAGTTCTTATTGCCAAGTTCAATTCCGGAGCTAGTTCAGGTGTTTGAGAACAGTATCGCAGTGTGCCATATGGATACACCCTTTGGTTTTGTGCTACCCTATCACACTACGTCAGCATTTTCAACCTATGCGTTAAATAGACTCATAACTTTTCGAGTTGCTCTAGGCTGAAACTTGCAAAATTTCTTCTTTTTAATGAGCCAACTTAGTTTTAGGTTCATTTAATTGTTTTGTAGGCACTTAACTTTTACTTGTGTGAAACTTGTCAGTAAGGATTGAATCACTTAAGACAGTCTAGGAAGCAGGCTAAAAATTCTTAAGGCGTAAGAATAAACCAGTTTTCTGTGTCACATCTGAAGCTGAGAAATGAGACAGAATTCTAAGAGATGTGCAAGATTATTAGGTGCAAGCAGCTTTATTAACCTACTTAAAGAGAGCTTCCTTTTATCTCGTTCCACATGCTGATCTACTACTCCCTGTTCATTTTGCAAAACCTTCTAAATTATTCTGACATTGGGGTCAGAAAAAGACACACGTGTGAGTGTGTCAGCTTGAGCATTAACTTGTATAAGAGCCTGTTCTGTTGATCATTTAGTATGTCCTCCTGTTTACATTGCAATATCTGTTGTCTGTTAGAGGGGAAAAAAGTGTCTGCTACATTATGGTATCCTTATTAGCTGTAAATGTTAACAATAACAATGTTTTTGTCTTTGAGAGACTTTGTAACTTACCAAACTGCTCACAAATCCTGCAGAATGAATTGTGTATTAGCAGTAGGAAAGTGGTTAAAAAACAAACAAAACTCCCAAAGCCCGATTCTCCCCCCCCCAATAAACACACCTCTTCACACATTTTCATAAGATGCTTTTATGTTTTCTACATTGACGTGGCTTTCTGAAATCACCATTCTTTGGGTTTGTTCTATTGTATGCCTCAAAATCTTGTTAATATAGTTGTTTAGTGTGGATTTGTAAGAAATTGTGGTAAGTTTCACTCTCTGTAATTTCATCCTGAAATTGTGTTGTCCCAGGCTGCCGCATAAGATATTCTCTGAGTCTCCCAGATCAGATGGTACTGCCTTTCCTGACCTGGAATGGGCAAGCTTCACCTAACCTCCTTTTTCCCTTTTCCCTTTTCAGTACCAAAATCAGGCCAACAAATAAAATGAGTGGCCAAAATAACATTACATACTGCTTGCTGCATTACTTTTTTTTTTTAATTTTTCTTTTTTCCCTATTTGAGATGATTCTTCCACGCCCAGTTTGGATGCTAAGAGGGTAATAAAAACAGCTGTGAGTTAAAATAGAAGTGAACAGGGAGAGAATTAAGCATTTGCTTAAGATTAAAAATAATTGCAAAGCTTTGGTACAGCAGAGTTCCTGGAGAATAAAAATCAGGGCAACACGTCTGATGCCACAGTGACTGTGAGATAGTAGGTAGAAGAACACAGATGACTGATACTCAGTGAACGGGAAAGGAGATGAGGTCTGCAGAGTTGACAGAAAGGCTACAGTGAAGATGTTGTTGTAACAAGTGGGACATTTTAAACAGCATTTTCACTGAATAAATAACACTTATTGTTTGGAAGAGTGATGAAAATGTGTTTCTCATTTGATGGATGAGATTGAAACTACAGTAGACAAAATCAGGCCCATTTGAGACACTTTTCCATGCCTTTCTCATTATGGTTTAATAACTGGTGATTGCCGAGTTATTTATAACAGCGGCAGTGGCGCACTTAGTGTATTGTTCTGCTTAGGCAGCTGTCTTCTCAAGCTACAAATTGTATTCCTTCCCCCCCCTTTCCTGTTATGGAGAAAAAGCAGTAGATCATTGCAGATTTCTGAACTTTTCTTTTTCTCTGGGTTTTCCTCCCCTCTACTCCCTAACTCCAGGATGTGCTTTTTTTTCTTCTTTTGCCAATGTAAGACATGTAAGAACACAAATACTCTGTTAGGGAAGTGCCTTATCAGTAAAACATGGGGCTATGAAGTGTCAGGAACATGGTCCTCGTGTTTCCTCATCTCTCTCATAAGAAGACTTGGGCTTCATGATTAGAAAGAACGTTTGTGATACTGATGCATTTTCAAAACTGAGTCTCTCCAAGTGGAGAACTTTCAGTTTTGTAGAGACTCTGCAGAAACCTAGGGTTTACTCTTCTTCTGAACAATCTTAAGAAGTATTGAGTTGGAAAGTCCAAGTGCAATGGTTTTCTTTAACAGTACAATCAGTGTATAGGTTATGTTGTTGTCCAGACATCTCAGCTGACACTGAGTCTTCTCTTAGTCTAGATACTTGATGAGCTTCTGCCAGGCACTCTGGCTGTAAGAGCTTATGGTATAAAAAGAGAAGAGGATGCCCTTTTTTTTTTCTTTTAATTTTTTATTTCTTGCTCTGTTATACAGCTAAGAGAACGATAATATGGAGGATGAATGACTTCCCCACTGATGCATAAGGGTTTGTTTGTAGCAATGTTAATTAAGTTTGAATCTTCTTAGACTCAGCCTGGCACTTTCTCCAAAAGATGGAGGTTTCATCCCCAAACCTGCTGTTGCACTACAGAACTTCCTCCTTAACTTGAAAGGTAACAGGTGAAATCTGATCCTGATCTAGGTAGATTTCCAGAACCGGAGAGCAGAGGGACCTTCAGCATTTGAGTATGAATAGGTAGGGAACCGTTAGGCTACTGAACGCCTTTATAACAAGCTGGAATGACAATTACTTCCACACTGTTAATAATACATTGCATAAATTCGGAACTTTTTTTTTTAAGAAAAATGATATCTCAGCAATTTTGCATTGGCGAGTGGTGATTTCTAGCAGCTGTACGACATCCTGCAGGAGATGGTCTGCTGGAGGGACTTGGACAATTAAGTCAGTCTATGTGCAGCCTCTGGAGTGTAAACTGAAAGAGTACAGTGTCATGGTTTCTGATTAATATGCTGATTAATTGTTTGAAACAATTTTTCAGTTATGGTCAAGATTAAACTATAAACTGAAACATTCCTGAAATTTTTTGTTGAAAGTGGTTTTGAAACTGTGAACATACAAAATATGATATAGTTGTGCTGTGTGGCCACTTAGCATGTGTTCCTGAGGAACAGTGCATGTCTCACGTCGTAGTGTTTTCTCTGGTATGACAAGGTCTGCTAGTACTTCATTACATGTTCTGCCCTTCAAAAAAAGGTTTTTTTGAGGGTTAATAGGAAATTACACTGTGAAGCTCTGCAAAGCTGAAAGGAACTACAGCTGTACAGTGATTTACCTTTTAGGTTGATTGTTTTGTCTACATACTTCTCTTGCTCAGGTCATTCCTTAGCTGTATCTGAAGAGATTAAATCCCAAATTATATCTGAAAAGATTAAAAAGAAGCATCCTGAAAGACCTTTAATGCTGGAAAAACTTCCAGAGTTAACATGATTTTGTTCTTGCGGTTTGTGTCCTTGCCAATTTCCTCTCACATCATTATTGTTTTGGTAATATTTGCATGAAATTGATTTTTTGTTACTATAGATATGTCTTTCTAATGTGCATAATACAGCAGTGTCCCTAGTTAAGCTTGAATTCAGAATAAATACTGAAACGGTATTTAGCGATTACTTTATACACTCTCAGAGATTAAAAAATACCAAAAATATTCCAAATACATTAAAGCTTGTTGTACTCTTGAACTCCTGATAACTGAAATGAATCATAATGTTAACTACATCAAACAGTGTGTATTTTCGGCACTCCAGTTGAAGAGGAGGCAAATAATTAACAAAAACTGGTCTTATTATCCAGGAATTCCCACTCCTGATTTTTCAACATACTCAGTTATGCCAGGAATGAACCAGCCACACATACACACAAAAAAAAGCCCTCTTATGTGCATACAGTACAAATTGTTTTGGTAGACAGCTCACGTTCCAGAAGAAGTCATCTCTCATGAAGAGATGAGCAATAATGTAGCTAGCTGATTTGATAATAAATTGATAAATAAAGACTTGCCTCTGCTGTAGGGCTCTGCTCTGCTGCTTCCTGGAACAAGGTACATGACACGTGTTTTACCGTCCTACACCAATTTATTCCAATCATACTCTTTCTTCACCTTGCTTAGTGCATTTATTTTTATTTTGCAGATATTTTTATTGCATCTTTTGGCATCCCATGTTTGCTATTCCTTTCAAGTATGACACGCAGCATCACTTCATGATAAGTGTGCTGATATACTGATCTTCAGCTTTTCTCCTTTGACTTTAGAAAAGGAAAACTTGTTGGAAAGAGAAGCTTCTTATCATTGTAGCATTAGGGAGTTGCATCTAAGTGGTAAAACTGGGAAACTGATATGCAAAACCAGTATGGTTAATGTGATTTTGTTACCAATATGTGCTGAAGTAGGCATCATATAACTACCATAGTACTGTGGCACTTCCAAGGTCTTAATCGTCTCCATTCCTGAGCACTGCTGATAGCAAAAATGTTACATATATGCAATATCATTACTTAAAGGTGACGTGTATTTCCTTCCTTCCTCCTGAATTTCTGTCTTTGAGAATTTCAGAGCATATATTCTGTTTCATGCAGTGGTATTATTTGCAATAAATTTTCCTTTTCCTTCAAGTTTTTTCAACTATCAACGCTTGTTTGTACGATATGTGTAATCAAACCTATGAATTAATGGATTGTTTGTTCTCATAAGAAGATTGAAAAAAGTCATTCAGTGGCTTAGAAAAGGACTATTTTTACTTTAAGGACACATGCAAAATTATTTGATGCAGTTATGGCTAAATAGAATTAGTTGTGATTGTCCAATGTGTTGTAGTGAAGTCCATAGACTGTGGATGCAATCCTCATTTTGCCTTTTACGTGTAAATACTTACAGATTTATATGACCTGCTCTGGGCATGCTTGAATTGAACAGTCACTGTTTAGCCCTGAATTTGGTTCTGAGCCAAAAGTGCATTGATTCCAAAATTTGCTTTGAACCTTGGGAGTGTGGGTGATGGTGGGATATGAGCCTGTGAACATGGTGTCAATACCATCAGAGGCCATTCTCCCAAATGCTGCCGTAGCTGACTTTAGAGGAGCTGTGTTGTACACATTGCTACCGATTGGACAGAGGCTCTCAGTGTAACATCATTGTTAGTGGTTTAGTGATAAGAATTTAGATACTCTGTGCAAACATGTCTGCTTATTATCACGTCACAGGCTGCCGGAAGACTCCTCTGTGAGCATACACTGTCAGATCTTTCTGTGAAAGCTGCCTGGTAGCAAATCTTGCCTGACAGCAAAGAGTAGAACCTCCCAAGTGACAGTGGTAGGCACAGTTACCTATTGTGTGGGGTAGTTGCATGGGGTTTCAGGGAAGAGTTTAGCAAATACAGGTTGCATGATCCAATAACTTGGAAGGTTTTGTACGAGTAAGGAGGAGAGCCTTTTTGCAATAAGCCATAAACAAATAAATGCTGAGAATGATAACCTGTTGTAACACCTCCTGTGTGGAAGCTGCAGTGTACTGGAATTCTATCAAGAAGAAAATGAGCAGAGACAGCAAGCTGTAATAGCACAGTTGCATGAGCATCTGGGCTTTATATTCTGAATTGGACTTGCTGCCTTATTACTGCAAGCTGAGCCTCAGAAATACGAGCAACACGTATACCAATACACCATTATCTCCCTGAATTTTCAAAGAGATTGAAACTGTTAAAAATGTATGAAGCATCCCACTTATTTTGCACAGGATCCCATGGATTTTTAACTCTGCTTGTATAAATAGTTAATGTTCCAGTATGATTCCAATGTTTGTTGTGGAAAGTACCATTGATATAAATTATGGAACTACTGTTTTGCCATAACCAGCCTCCTGGCACTTTATTTTGCCTCTCTGGCCTGCTAGAACCTGCCTGCAAATTAGTTTTTATTCTGCAACTTTTCTGTGTAGGGTAGAGCTGGTTCGGTTATAAAACACACTACTTGTGCCGTTCCATGGAACTGGGCAGCCGGTGAACAGGAAGCCAGAGCTGGAATTTGGTTTGGCAGTGTGAACTGTGCTACCTGGAAAACAGCACAGCAGCCAAAGAGCCAAAGAGAGAGACTTCTTGAGGAAACTGCAAGTGCTGTTTTCTTTCAGCTTCTTCGCTCACCAGTTTCTTCCCTCTCCTACACCTCTACCTACCTTCTGGGAAATAGGGAGAGGTTCTTTGCCAGGATCCTTAGGCCATGCAACAAAAAGCTTAACAGAAATATCCTTTTACTAGCGACTGTATTCAACAGCGACCCATATATATTTGTGTACATTTTTAAGTGTGACAGAAATGTCTGAGATTCTGTGTTGAAAGTTAATTTATTCTCCAGGAGCAGACTCAAAGGTGTTTGTTATAGAGGTCAGCCCCATTGTGCTGTGTAGCACTGTGCAACCAAGCCTATCTATTCCCATAGGCTTTTAGGGGAGAGGTTAATGACTTCAAAAAAGCAAAATAGCAAAAATATGTTTCATTGATAGGGGATATTCTACGAAAGGAGGATTGTACACTTTCCCACAAAGTTTGGAGAATGGTTTTGCAGTTGAACAGAAGTTTATTGCAGGGTGAGATGAGTGGAAGCATGTCTGCTAGTATCATTTCCTGGCTTAATCTGGTACCGTTGACAGCTCAAGAGTGGCCTGAAAAGATGGTTTCTGAGTATGAAGTGCATAATGAAGAGAGAGGAAGGATGGGCTGAAATAAAGTTACCTAGTTGCTGTTATCTGGAGCCTGTGACTGAGCACCACAACTCATTCCTCCCTCAGGGGACACAGGTGCGCAGAGCTATTTTTCTTTAATCACTCACATAAATTAAATTTATTCCTTTGCATTAAAATAATTAAATAAAGTTACACCCTGTATCTTTTAGTGCCAGATAATATCTCTGAACCTTTGGCTCACCATTTTGCTATCAGCTGCAAGGTATTTTCCAGGGTGTGCTTAACCAATTTTACCATTGTCCTGAAAAATGTTTTAGGCAGAGAAATCCCCTGATAGCAATCAATGTTCATACATACTTTTAATCACTGTATCCACTGGGAATAATGATTTCCGGGTCTCTCTTGAAGTCCACCTGCCCCACACTAAGATAGAAGGGACTTCCGTGCTGTGTATCGAGTGGCGCAGGCTTGATGCTTACCAGGATATTAAGCACAAATTAAAATGGTTTGAAGAATATTCATGTGGATCTGAGGTTGGCCAGTTGCTGGTGAGAGGATGATGCTGCCAAGTCTGGAGCAGATTGGCAATGAGGAAAAACAGCCTTTACTTTTCCTATATCCCCTAAGGGTTTTCTCCTGCTCTTTTTAGGACACGACACTACTTGCAAAGGTGCAGTAGCATACGTGTTTAGGATGGAGGTGTGTGCTCTGGGAACAGGGTTTGTGTGCTTTCCAGGTTAGGAACAATTTTCCTGGGTTCGCTGCGACTTGTCTTCTGATTGTTGAACTTGCAGATTTGGAAAGTCTACTGCTTGGTAGCTGGCGCATCACCCCAGACTTGGCTCTTTGTTGTTCCAACTCGGTTTCTAGCCAAAAACATCAAAGCGGCTCAGGAGCGAATCTGTGCTGCTTCCTCCCTGGCAAATGCTTGATTTGTACAGAGTCTGCCCTCTGTAGCAGCAGGTTTGTATTGTACCAACTATCTTAATTCAGAAGTGTTAGAAGTGAATGACATTCTGTGGTTGGGTACTGGCAGATCCACCACGTCTGAAATTTCCTTATGTTTGTTTTAGGCAGTTATTTGAGACTGACTGTTGAGCAATATAAATCTCTCTTGGCATTGAGACTTGTCCCCCACCTGCCACTCGAAGAACATTCACTGGTGCTTGTATGGAAACAGATGTACTTTTATTTGCACCTTTAGGAAAAAAACTTTACAGAACACCCTTAGAGCTACTTGGCTTTGGTAAGGAGGGTAGGGCAGGGAACACTTAAAGCTCTGCAACAGCTCCACAGATATGCCGTTGACCATCTGTATATGAAAGATGGCTGTCACTCAGAACAGAGATCAGGAGCTCCTCTTGAGTAAGCGTTTTTCCAGCGAGGCAATCTCACAACTCCTTTTCCTCTTCACTTCCAGAATCTCAGGGGATTTTAAAAAAGGGTCAGCACTGTTAATGACTAATTCTGTGTAGCCAGGAAAGAAATAAGGACTTAGGTCAGGAATTTTACTATCCATATCTGGATAGTAAAATTTCTCTCTAACTGAGGGAGCAAATGCTTGTTGGCTTGGTGTGTAAGGCACACAACTGGCTGGTCTGGCTCTGGGCTTTGCAGACTCCTTGTTTTCTAATTTCTGTCTCTTACTGTCTTTTATTTGCAGCTCAAAGACATGTCCTCACGTACATGGAGGATGCAGTGAGCCAGCTGCTGGAGAACAGAGAAGATACTAGTCAGTATGGCATTGCCAGGTTCTTCACTGAATAGTAAGTACATAAGGACGCGGCCAATAGTGCCAGCCTGAGGGGGGCTTTTGGAAACAGGTAGGGTACATGGAGAATGGAGCTGGACACATGCTGATTATGTTGTGAATGCTGGATTTCACTGGGTTAGCCAAGGGCTGCCTGAGCACGTTTCGGAAATGTGCATGGGTTTTGTACATTTCAGTCCCTCTCCTATTACAGACGTTCATGTGAAGCAGTCGTTTTGGGGAACAGAGCTTTTAAAAGAATATAGAAAACCAAATTCCGCTTGCCTTAATCAAGGCTGTTGGTATCAAAGGCAGAGACTGCTTCTGGTTTCAGCAGCACTCATTCTTCCTTTTTCTGAGTATGAATTTGAACTGTTTTGTCTCCATGTGTGATTGTTGTCCTGGTGAATGCTTTAACAGAATGCCTCTTCCGCCCTTATAACCTGCATAAGTCCTTAAATAAGGAACATTATAATTAGCACAGGTAATATCTTCCTACTAATTTGGAAAGATTTTTTTGGTGGGAAAAACTGTGTGCTGGTCTTCAGTGTTGTTGATATTGACTCAGCCGATTGCTGTATGTTTTGCCAACTTAGTGATGTCTTGCACAATGTCTAAAACTTTTACAGGCAGCTTCATTAAAGATCTTTTGGTAATGTGTGTGCTTGCAGGGGTTATATGTTTCTGTCTTTTGGTGCCCGTTGAGAAAATCTTTCCTTGCTTGCATCCTTTCCTGTTACCCTTTTTCTGAGGCAAATCTTTGTCCAGAGTATTTCACAACAATCTCTGTACTACAGTAGTGGAAGAGGATCTGAAAGCATAGGAGTAGTTTGCTTTCTCAGTTGACCAGTTTCAGTGGTTTTTTGTGGGTTTTTTTTCTGGTTTTGTTCTTTTTCTGCGCATTAGTGTCCATCTAATCACCAAATGAGATCTAACTTGCTAGTTTGACTGACTGAACAACTTGCATTATACTTTCTTGCCCCATGCACATTTTCAACTTTTAAACAAGTGTGATTCTCACTGGTAAATGAGTAACTAAGATAAATACTGCAGCAAGTCTGAGTGAGGGGAAATTTTTGAAGCTGCCTTTTTTGTTTTTTTGGCGATAGGCTAATAAGAAGTTCAAGGCTAGCATGGTTTTGACCATCTTGGCAGAGGAGGTAAGATACGGGCCTTTGTGCTGCATCTGTGTATAGAACAGATCTTTTAGGTAGATGGCATTGTAACAAGAAAACATAGTTTTTCGTTAGTACCTTATCTCTTTTGCTCTCAACAAAATACTTCCAGCTTTCACTTGGAGTGAATCATCTCGAGACCCATGCAAAACAGTAAAAAGGAAATTTTGCTAGAATAATCAAACAGCTTATCAAAGCTGTTTAGTTTTACTGTTAATCTTTCTCTGTAGCTTAGTGTAACTAGAATGAATACTAACTTTGAAAGATCTCAGAAATCTATTTTAGAAGCAAATAATACTTGGTACTCAATGGATTTTATAAGGAGATTGGGTTTTTTATTGTTGTTTATGAAGTAGCTTAAACTTTCAAAATGCATTCCCTCTTTGTAGACTACCAAAGTTAAAAAAAATGCACAGTATCAGGAATGAAACTCTTACTATACAAACCAATGAGCAGTATAATTCCATGTTCTGAGCAAGTTGCAGTGGTCACTGTTAAGTGAGGGTTGCAGAGAATTAGTCACGGAGAGTAGTTATTGCGGACAAAGGAAGGTACAACCTGTGCACTTGACGTGATTGGGAATCATGGTACTCCATCTGTTTTAGGTGAGTTTCCACAGAAAGTAGTGCTGAGATTAGACAGCTGAACACATAGTCAGTAAACAAGCACTTAAAGGTAAAGAGCATGACTACAATGACCTCCACCCACCAACAAGATTCTTTACCAGGCTTGAAGGCAAGATGGCTCTGAAATACCCAGCTGAAATCATGATTCAAGCGTCTCTCCAGATCGGATTTGGTTTCCACCTGCTTTCAAGTTGACATCACAGGGCCTTTTCGAGACTTCTGATCGTATCTACTTAAAAAATTTAACGATGAGCAGAAAGGCCTTCCACGCTTTTTGAAACTGCTCACATTGCTTCTCTATAGTATTTCTTCATCATGGCATGATGATTTCTTTTCTTTTTTCCTTTTTTCTTTTATGGTATGTCTGGAGTTTAGCAGATCAAACTGTTTCCCTGTACCAAAGCACAAATAGGCTTAGTAATTTGGAGAACTGTGAAACTCTTAAGATTTGAAATGTGGGATTCTTTAAATACAGTAGAGAATAAATGATTGGCAGTATGGGTGTTGGTAGTCTCAGAATACAGTGTTTCCTACTATGAAAGTGTCATACACTCTGGCTCCCAGGGCCTAGTGGTGAGCCCTCACTGCCTAACAGATTTCTGTTCATCCACACAACTGTCAACATTTGTTCAGGCTGTGCTTTGACAGTTACACTGGATTTTTATTGCTCTGCCAAGCAAATAAGCTTGATCTTGATTTTTATCTTTAATCTCAGTGTCTTGGAACTCAAAGATGACTTGTGAGATTCCAGAAGGTTTGTGTGCACTCTCCCAGTGTTTTCCACGTTCCAGGTGATTCTAAGTGAGAGGACTGGTGTGTGTATATTTTGAAACATGCTGCAGTGATTTGAGATGAAGGGACTTGGTATTACGGTATCCAGTTTTTCATACTGTGCTTTGCCTATTTATGCTCACTTAAAATTAGAGACTAAGCCCAGGGTTTAGAAAGCTAGCAGGTAGACCCAAGCAAGTGACTTTTTTTTTTTTTTTTTTTTAAAGTCTGTATGGGATAAAGACTTCTGTAACTTTAGTTAGTGTGTCAAGGACAGGTGTTAGATATTCTCAAAATTCTTCTCAGAGGGAACACTTTTCAATAGAGTGGTATTCCGTGGACCTCTCTTGCTGGGTTCGTCACTGAAGAGCAGTCATGGCTTTTCCATCCCCACCTCGCTATGAGTCACTTCAAATCTTTATGCCAGTTACAACAACTGTTTCTATGGGTAATTAAGAAAACTTTGTTGGGGGTTAGTTTACCTGAGTGAAATTTCAGAGCTGAAAACTATGTGGTCATGTAGCTCTGTACAGATCAAGCAGTAAGTGTTTTGCAGGCAATGAGTGTTTCTAGTTGTTTCTTGGAAATTAAATGGGGTATGTATTCCACTGCTATCCACAGCCTAGCACTGGGATTGCTAATTGCAGAAAGATGACCTTTATCTCTATACAGTTCTCCTTCCAGAATATTTGTAGTCTTCAAGGATAATTTTTTCTCTCACTTTATTCCATTGTTCATTTGTCCTAACCATGTGGACATCTGTTTTCAGTCTTGGGAGTTCCTTGACACTCCCCTCATCTGACTTACCTGTTCCTGTAAGTCAGGAGTATCAGTCACCCTGCTGCCAGTTAATCCACATCTTTTAGCTAAATGAGTAAAATTGTGCCTCTCTTAGGACTAGTCTTGATTTTATAGATATGCTGAAATGCTACTGGTATTTGTTCATTACAAACCAAAGAAATCTCTGCTCTGCTTTTGAATCTCTATGAAACACAGACTCTTGAAAACTCTCTGTGTAATTACACACTACTGCTGCTTTACTTCTTCCAGCCTAACTTCTGTGCCAACATATCTTAAAGGGACCTGTTCCTTCTATACATTATTATTTATCGTCCTGTTTTCTTGATCTTTCCTGTACTGAAGAAAAACAGGGCCCCCATGCTAATGCATTTGATAACACAGAGGGAATGTGCATAGCATCCCACTTTGTATTTTTTGAGGTCTTAAAGGGAGTCTGTGTGGCTTTTTTCACTTTAGCTGGAAGAAGCAGTAAAAAAAAAATTTGACAAAGAGTCTTCCTACTAGTAATTTTTGCTTTTCTTCTGGGCTAACCATTTGCTTGAAACTTTCTCTTCCAACTTGCAGGTAGATGTGCTATTCTGTTCAAGTCTCTTTAGAAAGCTCAGAAATATTAGCCAGTGATAACTTACCTTGGACAGGAAACTCGTCTTCCTATCACTTTTTATTTAATAAACCAAATACAACTGAAATGGAGACACAGCAAAAGGCTTTTTTTTTTTTTTTTTCCTATGTTCTTCTCCCAAAATACTTCTGGTTTTCTTTTGTTTCTGGTGAAATGTCTCCCTGACCACCTGGCAGCTGGAGCACTGGTTCAGAGAGACATCTTGCTTTTAGCTTGCAGGTGCATCACTACCTCCATTTGGCTCTGCAAACTGACATCTGAGATCCGCTATTTCTGTAAGGCCTGTTTCTTCTGGCTCTAACTTGAAGTGCCCCAGCTGGATGTTGTGTGACAATTTGATAACATTTATCTGAGAAGGTGTCTGTGATGTGTGTGTTGGGGGGGGGTCAGATACTGCGTTTAGATCTGTTGTGTGCCTGACAAATCAAAATACCAGGTCTGCGCTGTGTAGAGCTCTGTTTTACACAAAAGAAAGTTTGCTTTGTTCAGAGTAACAGGACTGCCAGTGCTATATAGTTTGAGATCCTTGGATAGGAAGATGTTATCATGGTGAGAAGTATCAACTTCTAGCAATGAAAGTACCTCATTTTCTCCTCCTGTCTGGATTGGCTGGAACTATTTGTTCAACTCATTCCTTAGGGACGAATATGATACTGCTCTCTTGGCTTTCTCTGGCAATAGCAGTGACACAGCCTTTGGTATCAGAAAAACTTTTGGCTTGTTCAGTCCTGTACTGCTATACAACATTACCTAAATAAATCTGTAAACAATGTCCTCCTCTTCAAAATGGTCTCAGTACCCTGGAGGGGGAAGGGCCAGGAATGAGACAGATGGAATACCCATGAGAGATAAGCCACTGACTGAAGACAACCTTAATTGGCAACTGGAAATAAGATGAATTATCTGCTTATAAGGAGGAGAGATTCTTAGAGCTAGCTTAGAGCCATCTTTTTTTTTTTATTTCTGTTTATGTAGGCCTTATCATCATCTTGCTGTCATCTGCTCTGCATCTTTCCCCTTTTCAAGGCAACTTGTTCTGTCTTGTTCGCAAGGATAGTGTAAGCTCTTCAAGACAGAAGTGATATTGTACTGCATGTACTTTACAGCATCTAGCATTGTAGAACGTTGTCTCTGTGCTTTGTACAATCATAGTATAAACAGCAAAAATAGTAGTGAGAAGGTCCTTAGGGCTTTGACAGGTTGTGCCAGATTCTCTTTCTGAGAGATGAAGGCATTCGTTAGACTTTCTCAGTAAGAGTGTTTGGGGGAGGGGTGTTGGTTGTTGGTTTTTCAGTGTTAGTTCTCTGTATTTTGAGCAAAACGGTAGCCTCTGGGAGGTAACAATGCTTTCTGATTCTGACATAAAATGTTGGTACTCCCTCTGATAGAATCTTACGAGCAATTGCAAAAATAACATTTCGTGTGTTCCTCAAATACTCTCAGGATTCCTACATGTCTTCTGCTCTGGAGAGAAAAAGACAAAATTATCACACTCAGTGGAAGACTGCACTGAGCCATGCAGTCAGTACGAAGCTGCTGCTGTTCATGACCTAGCTGTGAAGCAGCCCTTTGGGCTGAAAATCTTAGCTGGAATAATGTGCTTGATGGTTCCTGACAGGCTCTTACTTGGGATTCCTTGATCCCTAAGGCACTGTGTAAGAGGGCTGTCTGCCTCTCCTTTGCTCTTCAGTTGTCAGTGGAAAGAGAATGCATATACGCACTCAGACACAGCACTCATGCCAGAAGCTCTGAGGAGCAGATTTTGCAGCTAATATGGATAAGTTGCTATGAGAGAGACATTTTTAAAGTCTCTCTCTCCACAGAGTAGGTGGATTTGCAGGACGGAATTTGTTGATAAATCTTTCTGGGGAACCTATAATAGTTGCATATTTCTCCACTTAGAGTGTAGCTAATAGACACAAAGCCTTTCTGTTACAGTCCATTTGTTGCCTTCCAGTCTTATCTCTACAGAGGAGAGTTGTCAGAATGGCGAAGTCTCTTCCTTGTAATCTAAGTTTCTCCAACCCGTATTAGAAATGGGATTTCAGTACCCCCTATCTACTCTGCATGGTGTGTGTGTTTTGTATTAAGAACTATGGAAGGTTGGGGGTGTGTGGATAACTCTGTCTGTGATTGAAATTGTGTAGATTTTGACCAGAACCTGTAGATCTGCCACCTGAAGCATGATGGTTTTATTATAGCATTGCTTAACAGCTGAAACAGCGTTGTTATCTTCATCTCACAGGCAGGATCTATGAATTCCTGATTTTCCCAGAGTTGTTTCTTTGTAACAAACATCGCAACAAGTCCCAGCCTGACAAATATGCTGGTTGGGATGACTGCTGTTGAGTAAACAGCTGGGAAAAATGCATACGTTAATGGTAATAACACACCGATTCCCACTGTAGTTTGTACAAGTTGCCAATATATTGGAAAATGTGGTGTTTTCTTCCCACATACTCAAGAATGTTACAGGTGAGTGGATACTCAGATGAATCCAAACCCTCAAAGAAACACAGGAGGGGAAAAAAAGGTAAAGAAGCTTTTTGGTAAGCAGGACAAACTCAGAGGGATGGTAGCTAAAGGAGCAACACAGAATTGAACATGAAAGACATTTACCGTTGATGCTGGGTGTGATAATATACTCCACTCAGGAAACTTATAATACTCTTTTGGTGACAGAAAAATCTAGAGAATTTTCGATAGCATATGAATGTTAGCACTTGATATCAGGACCGTGTTAGCACTGGGTAGTTGTCTGTAGGTAACCATCACTTACTTATATGCTGACTTGAGATGCACTGTGCTCTTGCTATTTGAAGGGAGGCAATCACAACTTTTATATGCAATGTGGTCAGATTATGATGCTTCTAGTGTGTATTCAGAGGTGTAGCAGTGCAGTCTTTGCCCACTTCTTTCCTGTTCCTTTACATTATGGAAATTACATGTTTGTTTGTGGTCGTTGTCAGAATAGTTGCAGCAGAAGTGGACTGGCTACCTTATGGAGACCTTATATAGTCGGGTATATTTAGATTCCTTCTTACAGCCTTGAATGTTGAAATCCAACACATTTGCCATGAAGTTGAGCTTCCTTTAATGACAGTTAAAGCAAATTGCATATGGGCAGTGTTGATAGCTAATAAAACTGAAAAACAGACGTCTGAAATTTTCCAAAAGCCAAAGTCCAGAAACCTGGCAAGTGGTAGAAGGATTAGAACTGTATGTGTCCGAGTTGACTGTTTCTGCTGTTTCTATGGGCTAGAGTTGAATGTACTATCCTCTGTCTCGTTTTAGTTTATAACTCTAGCATAATTCTGTTTATGCCTCTAATTTTTTTATTGCTTTCATCATAGTTGTTAATGTTACTAGTACAAATTTGGAGATCTATATGTGATCCAAGCTCGGAGTCAAAATCAGACCTTTGTGACACACTTCAAATGAGTAAATTTATTCTTGAAAGAAGTCTGGATAATTTAGGGAGAGAGGGAAAAGGACAACATCCTAGCGTTTACTGAAAACTGATCTCTCTGATCTAGATTAGAAGGTCATAGAGAAGTAATTTTTCTTGGTTGTGTTCATTTATGATACAGTTTTCCTACTCCTCAGTCCATCCCACTGTCTGCATTTAGCAGTACAACAAAATAGATACGCAAGTCATTGCTGTTCCTAAGTAAATCTTTAAGGAACCTCCTGTACTTGTGCTCTTTGTGGTTTATTATGCCATAACTCATTTCATCAGTTGGGTATTTCATAGGGCTCATCATATCCTTTTTGGGATGCCATCAGGTCTATTGTTTAATTTTATTTTCCCAATCAGTCTGCTTGTTTTTAATATCTGTGGTATGGGGTAGTTATTTCCTTATTGCTGTTCTTGCATTTCTGATCACAAATCGCTTCTCTGTTTTAGTTTGTGTTCTTGCAGAAGTGAAAGGCCCCTCAAATCAGAATTGGTGAACTATGGTAATCTTGTCTGACTTCCACCGAAGAAAGGTTTGTAGTAGAGCACGCCATGATGCAAAATAGATATTCAGTGCCAACATCACTGTTTAACAAGCATCTTTCTCCATCACTGGAGAACAGCTCAGCTGCGCTTGCTGAGTCACTGTGTTGGAATATATAGGAAAAAATGAGAAAGACAAATAGTGACATATCCACAACAGATGTAGTGGGACTATTTACAGTTTTTTGCATACAATCTGTAATGTGTGTATGAAGCAGTGATCTCTTTTGATGCTTGGTCCCATGCTGTAAGGATTGGATTTCCTGCAGCTTCTGTAACTGTTTTGAAGAAATCGGTTGTAGTAATGTGAAATTGGCACCTGGAATTCAGTAGAAATGCCCACTGGTATTTTTGTCTTATTATATGGGGGTGTTTTATTTTCAAGAATTACAATGCATAGTTTTTATCCTTTTCTGTTAGGCACTTGTTGGGGTCGATGTAGCTTGAGAATTAGCATGACTAGGCCGCTTAAGCAAAACAGCATAACTGAACGGGCCACTGGAAAAGACA
>Ga0181612_118365_pt1 | contig 18026 bp, 15 predicted proteins | sample HoacroProtozoa21_FD_119630 | JGI IMG/M metagenome (GOLD analysis project Ga0181612, IMG submission 119630) | Hoatzin crop microbial communities from Cojedes, Venezuel. Combined Assembly of Gp0051906, Gp0051904, Gp0051908
AACAATTACGACAACCCCGACACTATCGTGGTGGCCCGCGACGGCACGGGGCAGTTCAGAACCGTGAATGAGGCCATCGAGGTGTGCCGCGCATTTATGGAATACCATAAGGTGATATATGTGAAGAAAGGCACATATAAAGAAAAGGTGATTATTCCGCAGTGGCTCACGAACATCGAGATTTGCGGTGAGGACCGCGACCAGACGGTTATCACCTACGACGACCACGCCAACGTGTATATCCCCGGCACACAACAGAAAATGGGCACTTTCCGCACATACACGCTGAAGATACAAGGTTCGAGCATCACGCTGAAAAACATCACGATAGAGAATAATTCGGCACGCTTGGGGCAGGCAGTGGCACTGCATACCGAAGGCGACAAGCTGAAATTCATCAACTGCCGCTTCCTCGGACACCAAGACACTGTATATACCGGCAACGGCGACACAAGGTTGTTTTTCAAAGACTGCTATATCGAAGGCACCACCGACTTCATCTTCGGACCCTCGACGGCATGGTTTGAGAACTGCGAGATAAAGAGCAAGGTAAACTCCTACGTCACCGCCGCATCGACGCCACAGGACGTGAAATACGGATATGTGTTCAACAACTGTCGCCTCACGCATTTCCCCGAGGCCACGAAGGTGTATCTCGGACGCCCCTGGCGCCCATACGCCTACACCTTATTTATGAATTGCTTCCTCGACGACCATATCCGTCCCGAGGGATGGCATAACTGGGGAAAACAGGAAAATGAGAAGACGGCAAGGTACCTGGAATACAATAACAACGGTCCAGGAGCCGACAAGTCAAAACGCGTGGCCTGGTCTAAGCAGCTCACGAAAAAAGAGGCTGCCGAAATAACACCGGAGAAGATATTTACTAAAAATGATACCTGGAGACCGTAGGTTTCCAAGGATCAATTCAATAATCCCGCATCGCGGGATTATTGAATATATTCCAGTTGCTTTTTGAGACTATACAGCTCTGCCCTGATATCTTTAAGGGCGCTGATTACCTCCTGGCTCTTGTCCACCCCTTTGCGGTTGGCCGAGAGCATTTTTTTTGCCGCTGAGATTTTGAATCCCCTCTCTTTGACGAGGTGATAGACGGTTTTGATTTCCTCTATTTCCGCCTCCGTGTATTTCCTCACACCGGCCCCAACGGTCTTTTTCGGTTTGAGCTGTGGCATCTCCGTTTCCCAGTATCTCAGGAGTGAGGGTGCCACGCCCAACATTTGTGCCACTTCACTGATAGAATAGTACATTTTGTGGCTGTTTTCTGTCATTTCTGCCATAATTTTGCTATTTTTTTTATTTTCTTTTCAATATTTCTTGCAAAAGTAAGAAAATAAAACTATCTTTGCAAGCAAATTCGGAAAAAAGTGCAAATAAATTATGACAGCAAATGAAATAAGGGAGTCTTTTAAGGCTTTCTTTAAGGAAAAAGGACATGCCATAGTGCCTTCAGCGCCTATGGTAGTGAAAGACGATCCGACATTGATGTTTACCAATGCCGGTATGAACCAGTGGAAGGATATTATCCTTGGTACCCGTAACCCCGAGCCGCGCCGCCGTGCCGACTCGCAGAAGTGTCTGCGCGTGAGCGGCAAGCACAACGACCTCGAGGAGGTGGGGCACGACACCTACCACCACACTATGTTTGAGATGCTCGGCAACTGGAGCTTCGGCGACTATTTCAAAGAGGGCGCCATCGACTACGCTTGGGAATATCTCGTTGATGTGCTGAAACTCGACCCCGCCGACCTCTACGTTACAGTTTTCGAAGGAAGTCCCGAAGAGGGTTTGGAGCGCGATGATGAGGCTGCCGGCTTCTGGCTCAAGCATGTGCCTGCCGACCATATCATCAACGGCAACAAGCACGACAACTTCTGGGAGATGGGCGACACCGGCCCCTGCGGTCCCTGCTCGGAGATACACTTAGACAGCCGCACACCCGAGGAGAAGGCCAAGACCCCGGGTCGTGAGCTCGTGAACAAGGACGACCCCCAGGTAATAGAGATTTGGAACATCGTGTTTATGCAGTATAACCGCAAGGCAGACGGCTCTTTGGAGAAGTTGGCTATGAACGTTATCGACACCGGCATGGGCTTCGAGCGTCTCGTGAGGGCCCTGCAGGGCAAGCATTCCAACTACGACACCGACGTGTTCCAGCCCATCATCAAGGAAGAGGAACGTCTCACTGGCAAGAAATATGGTGAGAATGAGGACACCGACGTGGCCATGCGCGTTATCGCCGACCATCTGCGTGCCGTGGCATTCAGCATCGCCGACGGTCAGCTGCCCGGTAATGCCAAGGCCGGCTATGTCATCCGCCGTATCCTCCGCCGTGCCGTGCGCTACGCATACACCTTCCTCGGTCAGAAAGAGGCGTTTATGTATAAGCTCCTCCCCGTGCTGATTTCAGAGATGGGCGACAGTTACCCCGAGCTCCCCGGTCAGAGAGAGCTGATTATCAAGGTGATGAAAGAAGAGGAGGACTCCTTCCTCCGTACCCTCGACAAAGGCATCCAGATGCTCACCGACGCCATGGACGAGCTCAAGAAAGAAGGGAAGACGCAGTTGGACGGCGCACATGCCTTCCGTCTCTTCGACACCTTCGGCTTCCCCCTCGACCTCACCGAGCTGATATGCCGCGAGAACGGCATCACCGTGGATGAGAAGCAGTTTGACGAGGAGATGCAGAAGCAGAAGGAGAGAGCCAGGAACGCCGCACAGGTGGAAAACAGCGACTGGACAGAGTTGCAGCCCGGCGAGCAACAGTTCCAAGGCTACGACTTTACTGAATATACCTGCCATATACTTCGCTACCGTAAGGTTACGCAGAAGAAGAACACATACTATGAGCTCGTTTTGGACAATACTCCTTTCTATGGCGAGATGGGAGGCCAGACCGGTGACCAAGGCGTGCTGGTGAATGAGCAGGAGACGGTGGAGATTTTCGACACCAAACGGGAGAACGGCCAGAGCGTGCACCTCGTGAAAGCCCTGCCTAAAGACCCCACGGCAGAGTTTATGGCCTGCGTGGACACTGACAAGCGTAATGCCAGTGCCGCCAACCATACCGCCACCCACCTGCTCGACTACGCCTTGAAACAAGTGCTTGGCGACCATGTGGAGCAGAAGGGCTCATTTGTGTCGCCCGACACCCTGCGTTTCGACTTCTCGCATTTCGAGAAGGTCAGCGATGAGGACTTGCGCAAGGTGGAGCGCATCGTGAACCAGCTGATTCGTGATGACCTGCCTCGCGACGAGAAGCGCGCCATCCCCATCGAAGAGGCAAAGAAGATGGGAGCCATCGCACTCTTCGGAGAGAAATACGGCGACAACGTGCGCGTGATCCGCTTCGGACCCAGCGTGGAGTTCTGCGGTGGTATCCATGCCACCTCCACCGGCCGCATAGGAATGTTTAAGATTGTCAGCGAGAGCAGCGTGGCCGCCGGCATCCGCCGTATTGAGGCTATGACAGGCAAGAACTGCGAGGAGGCGATGTATCTCGTGGAAGACAACCTCAAGGCTGTGAAGGCATTGTTTAATAACGCCAAGGACCTGCAGGGCGTGATACGCAAATATATCGAGGAGCACGACAATATGCGCAAGGAGATTGCCTCTTTCCAGGCACAGGCCGTGGAGAAGGCAAAGGAGAGCCTGTTGCAGAAGGCGCAGACCATCGGCGGCTATACCGTGGTGAAGGCCGTGTTGCCCGTGGACCCGCAGGGAGCCAAAGACCTCGTGTTTAAATTGCGTGAGGCACATCCCGAGAACCTGCTGGTTGTTATCGGCAGTCATCAGGGCGACAAGCCTCTGCTGAGCGTGATGTTGAGCGACGACTTGGTGAAAGACCACGGTCTGAACGCCGGGCAGCTGGTAAAGGAAGCCGCGAAGCTCATTCAGGGCGGTGGCGGCGGCCAGCCCCATTTCGCCACTGCCGGAGGCAAGAACAAAGACGGCCTCGGGGCTGCCGTGGACAAGGTCATCGAACTGGCTAAACTTGCATAAAAATACACTCTACTGCCGCTTTTGGTATTAAAATTCCGAGGGCGGCAGTGGAATGGCACAATTTTTGCATATTTATAAAAGGTAATCATTATTATTAACAAATAAACAGTTAAAACTATGAAACTAGACGGAAGACGCGAAAGCGAGAATGTTGACGACCGCCGGAAGATGTCGGGCGGCACCGTGGCAGGTGTTGGCCTTGGCGGTATCATAATGGCTATTGCCATAGCGTATTTCACTAATGGCGGTAATTTCGCCGGTGCTCTGCAAGAGGGTATCGGACAGGCGATGGCACAGAGCCAGAACGTGGAGACAGCCTCCGGAGAGAGGGAGTTTACTGAAGAGGAGCAGAAGGCAGCCACTTTCGCCTCACAGATTCTCGCTGGTACCGAGGATGTGTGGACAAAGGTGTTCCAGCAGATGGGCAAGACCTATCAGCCTCCAAAGATGGTGCTCTTCACGAGCAGTGTGCAGACAGCCTGCGGCGGCGCCACCAGTAGTGTGGGACCCTTCTATTGCTCTGGCGACCAGGCATTGTATATCGACCTTAGTTTCTTCGACTTGATGAACAAGCAGATGGGTGCCGGCGGTGACTTCGCCTACGCCTACGTGATTGCCCACGAGGTGGGACACCATGTGGAGCATCTGTTGGGTATTTTGAACGAGGGACACTCTAAGATGGCGCGGCTGAGCACCACGGAGGCCAACAAGGTGAGTCAGTGTATCGAGCTTCTCGCCGACTACTATGCCGGTGTGTGGGGACATTTCGACAACGAGATGTTCGGCTCCATAGAAGAGGGCGATATCGAGACGGCCATCAACTGCGCCTCGAAGATTGGCGACGACTATTTGCAGAAGAGAGCCCAGGGCTACACGCAGCCGGAGTCGTTTAACCACGGTACCTCGGCAATGCGTATGAAATGGCTTAAGAAGGGCTTGAACCTTGAGGGCAACCGCCTGATAGTGAGACTGCCTAATTACCAAGACTTGTAATCTTGCGGTCATTCATAATCATAGGAGCGGCCTTAGTGCTGCTCCTTTGTTTAAATCTCCTTGTGGGACCGGTGTATATCCCCTTCGGGAGTGTCGCCGCTGCCCTCACGGGTGGTGAGTGCGATGACGTGTGGAGGTATATCGTCCTTCAGTCGCGTCTGCCCCAGACCATTACCGCTCTCTTATGCGGGGCTTCCTTGGCAGTGAGTGGTTTGTTGCTTCAAACGGCATTCCGCAACCCCTTGGCCGGCCCTTCGGTCTTTGGTATCACCTCCGGGGCTTCCACAGGCGTTGCCGTGGTGTTGCTGCTCTTGGGCGGCAGCGTGTCGGCGGGGAGTATGACGCTCTTCGGTCAGACGGCGGTGCTTTCGGCTGCTTTCGTCGGGGCCATGGCCGTTACGGCAGTGATTTTCTTTTGCTCGGCCTTGGTGCGCGACGGTGTGATGCTGCTTATCATCGGCATTATGACCGGTTATCTCGCCGGGGCCTTGTCATCGCTTTTAAGTTATGTGTCAACAGCCGAGGGCGTGAAGTCCTACATAACGTGGGGGATGGGTAGTTTTGCGAATGTCACTCTTGAGGCATTGCCGGTATTCGCGCTCGTGAGCATTCTTGGCATCTTAGGCTCTCTGTTGTTGATGAAACCTTTGAATGCCCTGCTCTTGGGCGACCGCTATGCCTTGAATCTCGGTGTCAGCATCCGCCGTGTGCGCAATTTCCTGCTGCTCCTTACGGGTTTGCTGTGTGCCGTATGCACCGCCTATTGCGGTCCGGTGGCTTTCATCGGCCTTGCCACGCCCCATATCGCGCGGCTGCTTATCGGGAGCGACAATCATCGCCGGCTGCTTCCCGCCACGATGCTCTGCGGTTCTGCTGTGGCACTTCTGTGCAATCTGCTCTGCGTGGTGCCGTCGCTGTGGTTTGGCAGTCTGCTGCCTCTGAATGCCGTCACCCCTCTTGTGGGCGCACCGGTAATAATATACATCTTGCTGCGTAAATAACACATTATATATAATATGGTAGAAATCCTTTCTTATCTCGCCGGCCCTGTAGTGGGTGCCATCATCGGTTATATCACCAACGATATCGCCATCCGTATGCTCTTCCGTCCTCATACGAAGAAATATATTTTCGGCATCCCGGTGCCTTTCACCCCCGGCATCATCCCCAAGGAGCGTGCCAGAATCGCCGAGGCCGTGGGCGTGGCCATCAGTGAGAACCTGATGAACAAGGAGGTGCTCGAGAAGAGCCTCTTGTCGGAGGAGATGATCGGCAAGGTGGGGGAGACCTTCGACGAGCTGGTGTCGGCGCAGAAGAAGAACACCGAGCCGGTGAAGGAGTTCGTGTGCCATTATCTCTCCAAGGAGGAGTATGAGAATGCCAAGGCGAGCATGACGGGCGAGCTTTCCACGCTGGTATATAGCCGCATTGCCGAGACCTCGATTGGCGACCGTGTGGCGGAGCTCATCGTGGAGCATCTGAAACAGAAATCGCGCAACGGCTTCCTTGGCGACCTCTTGGGCGGCGGGGTGATGGACGCTTTGCAAGGCTCTTTCGGCCGCCATGTCATCGAAGGTCCGGCGAAGGAATTCTTAGGCCGACATATCAACGAGATATTGCGGAAGAATGCCAAGACCATCGTCGGCGACCTTATCACCAAGGAGTCGGATAAGCTGTCGGAGATGCCTGTGTGCAAGCTCTTGGAGGGCAAGGAGGATAAAATCGCCGAGGCCAAGGCGTCGCTCCTCTCGCTCTATCGTGCCATTATCTCCGAGCATCTGCCGAGGATTTTGCAGACTCTCGACATCAGCAAGATTATCGAAGACCGCATCAACGAGATGGATATGATGGAGGCCGAGGAGATAATCCTCAAGGTGATAAAGAAAGAGTTGAATGCCGTGGTGTGGTTTGGAGCCCTCTTAGGTTTTATTATCGGTTGCGCAAATCTGCTAACAAGGCTGTAACGAGTGGAAAATGGGAAAATTAGTACTATTTTAATGTGATTTTTGCAATTTTTAATCAGAATATTTGCGAGAATGAAATAAAATGCCTACCTTTGCAGTCGAAAGGGAATGTGCCCTCGAAGTAAAAAGATATTTTAGGAATAATAAAATCTGTTGATTATGAAAGTTTTAAGAGCATTATTGTATGTCGTGATAATGGCAGCAACAGTGTCGCTGACTGGTTGCAGCAAGAAGGATTACGAGGAGTCGCAACCGTTTAACGGCATTTGGAATGGCCGCATCTCCAGTGAATACTATACACAGCGTTATAAGGATGCTGACGGCTGGTTTACAGAGATACAGTTCTATTATGAAGATGTGTCGGCAGGTATCGGCGGCGGTTTGCAGTATGACTACAATGTGGAGACTTACGAGTATAAGTTTTATAACTTCACTTGGGTTGCATACGATAATGTTGTGACGTTGTCGTATGACGACAGCAAGATTTCATCGATGATATGGAAGAACTATTCTTTCACCAACACCACTTTAAGAGGAGAGCTGTATAATGTTTTAGGCACAACAAAGCTTTCAGAGTTTATCCTCAATAAGATTGGCACTTGGGTGGATTATTCACAACAGCCGAAATATACCGAGTGGTATTAATTTTTACACATACCATATAAATGAGCAGAGCCGCCTTTAGTGAAAGACGGCTCTGCTTTTCTTAAGCATTATTGGCTCTGCTTTTTTTGTGGTGCTTTATTTCAAGTGCTTCTTAATCCAGTCTTTATGGCCTTTCTCCGTGGCCTCGCTTGTCCAATGCTCGTTGATGGGTGTTATCAGCGCTTCTTTTGGCGCGGTGATGACATTCCATACTGCATAGCTTGTCGTGGGCGGGCAGGTGTTGTCGTTGTATCCCCAGGTCATCCTTACCGGGCAGGTGATGCGTCGTGCGAAATTCACCACGTCGTAGTAGGCCATGGTATTTATCTTTTCGGATGTCATCATTCCGTTCATCTTATTGAAATGCGGGTATCCGCCGGTGCCTCCGTTTTGGTAGCCGGCCATATCCGAGAGTGCCGGGTGGTTGGCGACGCAAGCTGTTACGCGCTTGTCAAGGCCTGCGGTGACCAATGCCAAGGCCCCTCCCTGACTGCCGCCTTGCACTGCGACGTTCTTGCCGTCCCAGTCGCTTAGCGACGTGAGGAAGTCGATGGCTTTCACGCATCCTAAATACACATGGCGCATATAATAATTCTCTTTGTTGTCGAGCCCCATCGTGAGATAGTTGCCGAAGGCATTCGATGCGTCTTTGAAATCCTTTGTTAACATCTCGGGGTTGAGGCCGTGGATTTCTATTTCGAGCCTTATCATACCATCTTCGGCATAATAGCTGTGGCGCAGCGGCTCCTTGATAGTTTTCACTCCTGCTCCCGGGGGACAGAGCACCACAGGATATTTTCCTGCTTTCTTAGGTCTTGTGAGGTATCCATAGATGCTATGGCTCTTGTCGGTGCGGATTTTCACGAGGTAGGCGTCGATTTTGTCGGTGGTATAGAGTTCCGACTTGCTTATCTCGTAGGTCATCGGCGTTTTTGCCGACTCCTCTAATGCCGCTTTCCAGAAGCTGTCGAAATCGGAGGGGTTCTTAGTTTTCGGCTGTATCTTATCTGCGGAGAATCCCACTTTCACGTGGTGTGAGGTCTTTACTCCGTCGATGACGGCCGTGAGCCGGCAGTCTTTAAATCCCGGCTCCTTGAGTGTGCCCATTTCCACTTTGGCACGTCCGTTTTTCAGTTTCACCTTGCCTTTCTCGGTTGGCTCCAGCATGTCGCGCATCAGCTCGTAGCTCACTTCCACATCCTGTGGCACACCGTATTTATATAGCGACACCTCTACCACCGCCTTCTCGCCTGTCTGATACAGCCAGTCGCCGTGGTCGGGCACTGACACCCATAAGAAATCACTGCGATAAGGATAATTCTCACCGCTCGCCAATTGTGGCAAGGCCATCAAGGCTATCGCTGCCAATAATCTGAAAATTGTTCTCATTTTGTACTTTAGTTTTCTCATTATTCTACTCTAAGAACATCCTTTACTGAATATATTTTGCTTAAAGCATCAAAGGAAAAATATTGGTCATCCATAATCATATAATCCTCTCGCTGGGATTTTGAGAGTCTTTTGATGTCGGGAAACATCGAAACCGGAACAATGACTATACGGCCGTCTGTAAGAAATACAGCCATATTGCCCCGCTTGATGTTAAAATCTAACTTCTTGATCCCTAAATTAGTATCCTTGTATTTACACATTCGTCTCTTTCTTTTTCTTACTTTAATATTTTTAGTTTTAATATTTCGCTCTTTCCCATTCTTCTGCAAAATTACAGAAAAAATGGGAAAGATGCAAGCGATATGGAGAAAAATATGTAATTTTGCGGCAAAATTATTTTTGTGTATGGAAAATGAATATGAAAAAGAGCAGCTTTTGCGCAAAATCAACGGCACGCTGCAGCGGATGACAGTCAAGGAACTTGAGGCCCTTGCTTATCAACTTGAGACTCAGATGCTCACTGCCGACGATGTTTAGCCATTGGGCTGACTTCGTCAGACTGTTAAAAGGTTGCCAATCAGCGAAGCCGGTTGGCAGAGAGTATCGTAAATCCTCGGCTGCAGAGCCTTACTCTGCGGGATCTCTTTTAATTTTAGGAATTTCTATTGTATCGGTAACGGTGATGCCGTTGTCGGGGTCGTCGGTATCGTATAGCTTGTTGAAATACACGAAGTTGATGTATGTTTTCCCCGTGGCTTTGAAAGTCAGTATTCCGGAGCAGTCCTCGGTGATAATCACGTCTTCATTGATGATTTTCCTGGGCAGTTTGAAATATTCCCCGTCGCGCCGCTCATAGAAGAGGTAATCTTGTGTTATTGCCGCAAGGCAGAACTCGAAGTGATAGTCGGTATCGGGAAAAGCGTTGCTTATTTTCCCCTCTTCCGAAAGTTTTTTTTCGTATTCCAAGAGTTTTGTGCTTTGCTCCTCGGAGTATCTTTTCAGTGTCGTCGTTTTCAGGAAATTGTTTCCGAAGTCGTGTATGAGCAGCATTTCTGTTGGTTTCGCAAATTCATTGCCTTCCTCGTCCTCAATCTCTTCGTAGTCTCCGAGGTCGAGGTAAAGCCATTCGATGTCGGTGACGGTGTCTATTTTCTCTCCTTTATCGATGTTTGCGAGTTTTGCGATTGTTTCCGGTGCTATCAGTCTCGCCTTCAGTTCACCGTCTTCGACGTATGGATAGAATTCATACCTTTTATATTTTATGCCTGCGTTGGTTTTCTCTTTGCAGAACATAAAGAAGCCGTTTACGAGCTTTTGGAATGTCCAGTAAGTCTTGCTTTTCTTTGTTTCCTGGCTGTTTGCCTCTAATGGGTCATACCAGCATCCTGTGAGAATGAGCGATGATGTAACAGTGCTTTCTTGCGCTATTCTCCCCTCGATGTCTCTTCTTGACTCGTCGAAAGTGTTTCTGAATGTATAGAGCACGTTGGCTGCCACGATGAAGAAATTGATGTTGGCTTTCCTCTTTACGGGGTCTTTGCTTCTTTTCGACGCCATTTCCGCCCTGTAGTATTCAATCATCGGCATTTGCGAGTACAGTGGGTTGTCGGCGGCATACTCGTCGAGTATTTGCAGCAGTATGGTCATCTTCTCCTCGTATTTCTTCACTATCGCCGAGCCTTTGCCTTTGCTTGTGCTGGGGTATATTCCGATGATGATGAGCAAGAGTATGGTAACATCTATTCCTCGTCTTTCGATTTCTTTAAAGAGGGCTTTGTATTCCTTTTTGTTGCACCTCCTGTTGGCCATGAAATGGTCGAGAAACAGCTTGATATTGTTTTCCGGCGTATAGAAAGAGCTCAGCAACACCTTGTTCTCATTATAGAAGCTGCATGCGATATTGAAGTCGGTGAGAAACTGGTCGAGGTCTTTCATATCAAATGTCTCTTCTGCGTAGTGGCACAGCATTTGGTAGGCGGCGTTTTTCATAAATGGGTTTGAGCCTCCGATTTTTCCGAGAGCGTTGCCGTCTTTCTTTATCTCTTTTGTCGCATTGCCGGTTTTCTCTTTGTTAGCAATGCCGTCTTTCTCTTTGTTCGCGGTGGCATTCTTTGCGCTTTCTGCATCCGTCTCGTTTATCCCTTCCTCGTTACTGTTGTTTTTATCTTTCGCCTTTCCCCAGTGTACATATTTAAACATCTCTTCACTGGTGCTGAAGAGGAGACGTAAACGGTTGATGTCGTTGAGCCTTTTTGCGGCTTCCTTGATGTCGTAATGTGCCATAATATCAGAGTTTTGTGCAAAGGTAGTGATTTTTTCAAAATGCCGCAACAACCAAGCGGCATTATTTTCGCCCGATTGTGATTTTTTAATTATTCGGTAATATATTACAGTTTCATCCTCTCGATTTTCTGCCCGCCCAGCCGGGGCTGTTCCTCGCGAAGAGCTTTACTTCAAGACAACCCCGGCCAGCCGGAACTGCTCCATGCGGAGGACTGCTGAGCCGTAAACTTAAGAAAAGTGCAAAAAAAAGTGCGATTTCTTACGTTTACGTCTCGTTTTAGCTGCTGGATTTTGAACCGTAAACTTAAGAAATGTGTCAAAAAAGATGCGATTTCTTACGTTTACGTCCTGTTTTTTGATAAAAATCGTGGTTTTTTGCAAGAAAAATCTCCAAAAAGTCCTTGGAATCAAAAAAAATACCTATTTTTGCACCGTAAACATAAGAAATGTGCCAAAAAAAGTGCGATTTCTTACGTTTACGGATGATGACAGAGGGGAGAAGATGAGCCGTAAATTAAAGAAATGTGGTAAAAAAAGTGCGATTTCTTACGTTTACGAATTAAGACAGGTGAGTATTTGAATAATATAAAACGTTGAAAATAAAAGATTTATACTATGGTGATAGGAAGAGAGAAAGAACAACAAAAACTCCTAAGTCTGCTGAAGTCTGAAGAGTCGCAGTTTGTGGCTGTTTACGGTCGCAGGAGGGTGGGTAAGACATATCTTATTCGCCAGACATTTGCAAACAGTTTCACCTTCGATTATTCGGGAGTGTTTAATCAGAAGTCGAAGAGGCAGCAGAACGAATTTGTAGAGGCCATTCGGGCGCAGGGTTATAAGGAGGCTCCGAAACCGAAAGACTGGTTCGATGTCTTTCGTTCCTTGTCGGTGCTTATTGAGAAATCCCGCAGCAAGAAGAAAGTGATTTTTCTTGATGAGATACAGTGGATGGACAATCCCCGCTCATCGTTCTTGTCGGCTTTCGAGCATTTTTGGAATGGTTGGGCCTCTGCACGCAAGGATGTGCTGCTGATTATCTGCGGCTCCGCCTCGTCCTGGATTATAAATAAGGTGTTTAAGAACCGTGGCGGACTTTACAACAGGGTGAACCTGCAGATTGGTCTCGACCTCTTCACCTTGTCGGAATGTGAGCAATATGTAAAGGCTAACGGGTTGAATTTCAGTCGCAATGAGATTCTTATGGCTTATATGGCAATTGGTGGCGTGCCTTATTACTGGTCGCTGTTAGATAAGAAATTGAGCGTGGCGCAGAATATCGACGAGCTGTTTTTCTCCCAGAAAGGGCAGCTTCACAATGAGTTTGTGGCTCTCTATTACTCAATGTTCTCCAACCCTGACCCTTATATTGATGTGATAACAGCCTTAGGCTCCAAGAAATGCGGGATGACGCGCGACGAGTTGCTCAAGGCTCTTAAGCGCAAGGACGACGGCTCGTTGACACGTATCTTAGAGAACCTGTCGCAGTGCGATTTCATACGGAAATACTATTCTTTCGGAAAGAAAGCGAAAGGGGTGTTGTATCAGTTGATTGACAGCTATACGCTTTTCTATTTCAAGTTTATAAAGGGCAAAAACACCGCCAGCTCCCGTTGGCTCAAAATCATCGACACGCCGCAGTTTTATGCCTGGCGAGGACTGGCTTTCGAGCAGGTGTGCCTGTTGCATATCGAAAAGATAAAGGAGGTTATCGGCATCGCCGACGTGGCGTGCGATGTCTGCTCATGGCAGTACAAGGGCGATGACGACACTCCCGGCACCCAAATCGACCTGTTGATTGACCGCAGCGACGGGGTGATAAACCTTTGTGAGATGAAATGTACAGACGGACCTTTTAAAATAGATAAGGATTACGCAATGTCGATGAAGGAGAGGAAAAGGATTTTCATCGAGAAGACAAAAACGCGCAAGACGGTGCGCACCACGATGGTTACTTCCGGCGGACTGGCAGATAATCAATGGTCGCGAGAGATACCGAATCAAATAGTGGCAGAGAGCCTGTTCTGAAAATCATCATAAAATGATGATGAGATGGAAAATTTTTGAAATGATGATGATTAAGACTTAGAGATGACATGAGAGAAAGGAAAACGAGGAGAGAAAGACTGTTTTTTAGAATTTCTTCCGTATTATAATACGGAAAGACCTAAAATTGGCGGTTTTCTCTGAAAAAAAGCCTATCCGCTCTTGACAAATCGGTATTTTATTACTACCTTTGCAACGAAATTTATTACGAACCATTAAAACACGATATGGGTATGAGTGATAATCAGATAGAGAAGCAGATGAACGACTATTTGGAAGAGCTGAGAGGCGTGGAGCAAGAGCTTAACACGCAGCTCGACTCTTTAGCTGAATCCATCGATAAGACGTATAAGTCTATGAAAGACATGGTCACCGCTATAACAGATTTGGCGGTGCGCTCGTCGCAAGGTATCGTCAGTGGCCGCTATCGCTCCGAAATAGCAGCTGTGGGCAAACTTGCTACAGGTCTGATAGAAGCTTATAATGTGATTGACAAGACGCGTAAGCATAATAAATATCTCGATAAATTGCTTGCCACAAAGAAAGCTATGGCCGGCGAGAAGAAAGCATCGCTGCAAAGGGTGTTTCCTATATTGAAAAAGGTGAATGCGCGTATGGAGAAATTATTGAAGAAAGAGGCGTCAAAAGTGTATTCATTGGAAGAACTCGGCTCCTCTAATACTTGCAACATGCTGTTGGACAATATGGACCGCTTCTTGGATATGTATCGCACGTCAGACTACCTGCTTAAGGTTTCTACGTATCTTGATGCGGAATATACCGCTTGGCTGGCTGGAAATCAGACATCAGGGCTGCAACGCCCTAATTATTACCTTACCAACCAGTCGGTAATGGCTTTGTTGGAGAAGGCAAGCGAGGAGAAACCTGTCGATGCTTTTGTCAGAACCATCGACCATCCCATTAAATACATTTTTGGAAGCACCATATATTATTTAATGGACTCCCAGTTATCAGCAACAATTCTTGCCAGTTTGTCAGAAAGCATAGAGTCTGTGACTTGTTTACCGCTTCCGGATAATCCTGGAGTGATAAATATCATAGAAGGCAATGAGGCAATAATCGATTATGTTGCAGGAACGAAAGAGTTGAAAGATATGATGGACGACAGCCCAACGCCTTGGCGTTGGCTTAAATGGCCCGTGATAATATTTGGCTTTTTCCTTGTGTGTTATGGTTTTAAGGAGTCCGGGCTAGCAGGCCTGGTGTGCGCGGTGGTTGCATTTGTACTTTATAAGTATGTGGAAAAGAAATCAAACGATGCATTAGAGGATTATGTTCTTACTCTCACTTCTATGCCTGAAACGATACACGAGGAAGCCCTTGCTGCTGCCGGATATGTGGAAGAAGTGGCTGTGGACCTTGAAAAACGGTCGGTAATAGGAGAGACTTTAAAGAATATGTTTTAACATTTGAATATAAACTATAAAATTGAAAATTATGAAACCAGAAAATGAAAATTACGATGACTACGAACTCATTGATGAGTCGGGAGTATCGATGAATAATGCGATGAAGAAGTTCGACAATATCTGCAGCTTGGTAAATAATGCCACTTGCTCTGTGGCGGATATGGTCAAGGCGGCGAATGAAACCAAATTGCAAATAGCACAGTTAGACCATCAGCTGGAAACGTTTATTGCCGAGTCGCAAACAAAGTTGGAAAAGTTTAAGACTGTTGCCCCGATGTTGGAGAAACAACTTCAGAATGCCTCCGAGCGTATCGACCGCATCACCGATAATATCCTTGCGCAGTCGGACGCATCGTTATCGGAGGATGTTCTCAAGAAACAATCACTGCTTATAGATGTGCTAAAACAGGCTGACGATTCTTTCAACAATCTGCTCGTTAAACTCATAACTATTTAATATGGAGATAATAAACATTACCGAAAATAAGTATTTCTCTAAATATCATCTTGATAAGATATTTAGGGAGGTTAAGAAGTCGGAACTCAAGGAGCAGCCCTCTTTTCGTATGATGGAGGGAGTGGCCAAATATATGGACGGTTATTTCCTCGACCCTATAATAGGCTTTTTCGTGCCTGGAGTGGGGGATATCATAACGGTTGCCTTGGCAGTCCCATTTGTCTATTTCTGTCTTACCCATCTCAGGTCGATACCATTGACGCTCGCCGTGCTTTTCAACACCCTCGTTGATATGGCTATAGGACTGGTACCGTTTATTGGTGATATTGCCGATGCCTTTCACAAGTCAAACAAAAAGAACATGAATTTGGTGTTAGGCTTTGTCAATGACGATCCCGAGGTGATTGCCGAGGTAAACGAAAAGGCAAAATGGATGGCCGTCGGTATCGGAGTTATGTGCTTGATAATCTATGGGCTGCTTCAGCTCTTGTCATCAATCTTCGGCTCCATCTTCAGTATTTTCTAATGATGTGACTAAATATATTGGCGGCAGTGCTGTTTTGGAATGTTAAATTTAATATAGGAGATAAGATTATGGTAAGAGGTTATACGACATTTACATGCTCGGAATGCGGGCATAAGTTTAGGGGATTGGATGCGGAGTGGCGTTGCACTGTTTATACGGCTCCGGTGGAATGTCCAAACTGTCATAGCATGCGCACATACCCCCGCTCTTTGTTCGGGCTGAACAAATACATATACAAGAAGATTTGGGATTCAATGGAAAATTAAAACGCTTTGGCTGCAAAATATAGAAAATATTCTGGCGTTATGTTATTAAAGCTGCTAATCTGTTTTCAAAAACTATGCGCAAAGGGAAAGCCGAACCCCTTAACAGTAGGCATTATTAAAAAGTTATAGACATGAAAAAATTATTTTTTGCCGTAATGGTATGTGCAGGATGCTTGTTCATCTCATCGTGTAGTAAATCCCCAAAGGAAGAGTTGCTGGATAAAATGGAAAGTCTCCCCGAAAGGTATGAGGATATGATGAAGACTTCAATTGAAAAAATGAAAGAAGGTGATATGGAAGCTATTGCTAAATGGAAAGAAGAAGGTCAAGAAAAAGAAATGGAATTTCGAAATGAAATACAAGAAATACTTGACAAAGCAAAAGAAAAAGATGGTACGGATTTGATGGAAGATCCCGACGTAAAGAAAAAGGGAGAGGAAATTGAAAAACGTATAGAGGAAATAAACAAGAAATACGCTAAGGAAGTTTTCGGCGGATTAGGAGATACTGTTGAAGATGCTGTTGAAGGAGCCGCTGAAGAAATTGAAGAGGCACTGAAAGGTCTGGATGAGTAATCAATAGATAAAACCGTGATATATAATTGGCGTCGCTTTTTCGGGAGCGTCGCCATTATTTTTTCGGGAGCGTCGCTTTTTTGTGGGAACGTCGCCATTTTCTTTCGGGAGCGTCGCCTTTTATATTTTTGCGATAGGAAACACAGAAAATTGTGAGTAGAGACAAAAAATCGTGAGAAAACACAAAAAAGAGGTGTCGAAAAGGTGGAATAATTGTCGCAAGGGGTGGATTTTGGACATTTTTGTGCAAAAGTGCAGAAAAACGAACGATTTTACACTTTTATTTTTGTATTTGTGCGTAACTTTGCATCGTGAAAGGAAAAAAGCAAGATGTTTCTTCGGTAAACAAGATATAGTTTTAAGGTTAATAAAAGATAGTAATTTAGTTTTTTCATTAGTTAGTTATGTTAGTAAAAGTTTAACCCTGGTTCGTGAGAATCGGGGTTTTTTTGTGGGTTTTTCAAAAAAAAGTGCTTTTTCTTGCCATAATGTAAGATAAATGGAAAAAAAATAGTAACTTTGCACTCCAAAAGATAATTATACGAAACGCAGAAACATGAAAAAAGTCCTAATCACGACTGTCGTGTCGGCATTTTTGGCAGTGCCGGCGGTTATCGCGCAGTCTTACAACGACGCTTGGAAGAATGCCGAAGTGAATGAAATCAACCGTTTTCCGATGCATACCGACTTCATCGCCTTTGAGTCAGAGGCTATTGCCAACGGCGACCATGACTTGTCGGAACACTATCTTTCGTTAGACGACAAATGGTTCTTCTCCTGGTATCAGAATGCCAACGACGCCCCCGACGACTTCTATTCGCTGAGCTTCAATGCCGACGACTGGCTGTTTCTCAAGATGCCCGCCATCTGGGAGGTCAACCGCCACGGCAGTCCCGTGTATATCCGCAGCGGCTACCCTTGGCGCGGACGTTTCGACAAGGCAGCCCCCGAGGTGCCGGTGGAGGGCAACAGCACCGGCCTCTACCGCGGTTTTATCAAGAAGAGACCCGAGTGGAACGGCCGACAGGTAATCGTGCATTTCGGTATGGCGGCATCGTGCATCACCTTCTGGCTCAACGGGCAGTTCGTGGGATATGCCGAAGACAGCCGTGTACCGGCGGAATTTGATATCACCCCCTACCTGCGCGAAGGCCGCAACCTCTACGCTTTCAAGATACAGAAATACTGCGACGGCACCTATCTTGAGGACCACGACACGTGGCGTCTCAGCGGTATCGGCCGCCCCAGCTATATCTATACCCGCAACAAGAACACCCAGGTGGAGGACATCAGAATCAACGCCTCGCTCGACGACAATTACGACAAGGGTAGGCTCACCATAGAAGCCGATGTCGCAGGCCGTGCTACCATTTATTATACTCTCGCCGATGACAAGGGCAATATCGTTGCAGAGACATCTGAGCTCGCC
>Ga0181612_145674_pt1 | contig 18026 bp, 16 predicted proteins | sample HoacroProtozoa21_FD_119630 | JGI IMG/M metagenome (GOLD analysis project Ga0181612, IMG submission 119630) | Hoatzin crop microbial communities from Cojedes, Venezuel. Combined Assembly of Gp0051906, Gp0051904, Gp0051908
GTTCATTGTAAAAAGTAAAGGAGCCACTGGCTGGCTCAGCTTTCGGCTTGTTGTTCTTGCCTCTTTTTGTAATTTTTTTTAAAGTAGGGTTTACAGCTAGAATTTTGAATGCCAAAGTTCTATTTATTAAATAATAATAAAAGTTTTCATTGTTAATGACTGGTATTTTTCCACTGGAATTTGTTTGTTGATGTTTGGGATTTGTATCCACAGAGCAAAAATAAATTTTGTTACAAAAGTGACTTCTTCATCGTTCTCATTTGTCTGATAACTGGCACGTGACAGAAGTGACCAAAGCTGGACCAAGGGCAGGAGACAAGAAAGGAATCGTGAAAGACCTTCCCAGTGCCCACCCCAGCTTCCCCTCGGTGGTCTGTAGTTCTGCCTGAGTCCCAGCTGACCGAGCTCTCTTCCTGGCATTAATTTTTTTTTTAAAATCAAGGCCTTGGTAGGAAAAATATTATTTCAGTGTAATGAAAGGATTTTAGAGCAGAGTTCCTTGTAAAGTCCCTGACGCATTTTTAAGCAGAGGCTCCTGTTCTCCATCTTGGATGCTGACTGGAGAGATCACAGTTTGAAAGACGAAGTTGGCACAGAAGAGTAGGCGGGAGCGTTGCGATAGCTGCTTTCAAAGTTGCTGAACTATTTGTCACCTTTGGAACGTGGCTGCCCCAAAGCCAGTCACACAGGGCAAAAAGAAAATCGGGTGGTGAAACAAAACCAACAGTGGGTTTGGTACCATGAAGAAAACGGGGGATCAGAAAGGACGTGTGGCATTAACTACCATTTTACAGTTAGAAAGCACAAACAGGCGGCTGGTCAGACTGAGGAGTAGCTGAGGCAGTCGGAAAGCCCTGTGGCGTGAAACGCTGCGGGTTGGTGTAGTCCAGCACAACCAAGCAACGCTGACTTCCCTCCGTGTCCAGTTAGTGCAGTCTGAGGAAAAGTCAAAGGTTAAGGGGTTTAGTCAATGTGACGGGGGGCTGCACAAGTGCCGGGGGAAGCGAGGTCACCCAAAGATGGTTTCTTTCCTGACAGCTCCCTGTGTAGAAATCTTGGTGCCCCCCTGGAGCGTGGAGTGCTGAGTGAGCTTTTGCGGGTAGAGCGGCGTTCTGCTCGTCCCCACGTGTACTGGCACGGGCAGAGCACGGGAGCTGATGCCGCCTCTGCTTTTCAGAGATGCTGGGAAATTCACTGTCGTTAGCTAACGCATTATCCGTGGTAGCGATCACGTGCTTTTCTCCAACCTGATGACCGACTGTTGAATGATGGCCTTCTAACTCAATTGAAAGCATTCTGTGCCCTGTATGACTGTATGTAAAGGGCTGAACAGGTGCCAACTTTCCGTGAGATTTCTGAGGGTGACCTTTTGTGAACTGCTCGAAGTCAGGTTTAGATTTCAAAGCGCCATGATTAAAGCACTGCTAACAATAGTAGTGGTAGAAAATGTTCTGTTGCCTTTCTGCCACAAACAAAATACAGCTCCAAATGTGGGTAAAAATGAAACCTTCAACAGTAACACGCTGCCTTGAATGAGGACAACTTGCAACAGCAAAATCCGCAGCAGATTGCCTACGTTATGTAAATTAGGCAATTCTGCAGGATGTGCTAACGACACACGGTGTCGTTTGTTTTGTAAATGTGTGGGCTGAGTGTATTTGGAGAACTTCCAAGTGGCAAGGGAAAGCCTATGCTGTGAGCAGTGAGGTTTAATTACATTTCAGTGTGTGCGTATAGATACGTCTTCCTGCCCTGCGCGAGTTGCTCCCCCTCTGGGGCAGGCAGCTGCTGCTTTTCTCCTCCGTCTCTTGGTGCCGCAGCTCTGAATTTCGCGGAGGTACAGGCACGCTCCAGGCTGCTCGGTTTGTGGGGAACCTGATAGGCTCAGCTAATGCTGCGGGGCGCTTTCATGAGCGCTTTGGCAGCTCCCCCAGAGAAAGCAACCCGTGGGTATTAACAGACCAGAGAGCCGAGTTGCTGGTCTGCGTACCTGTGAAAGCGTTTGCCTGGAGGAAGGCAAAAGGAAACCGCTGTCAACTTCTGGCTGAGAAAAACGGTATCTGTTGCTGAGGGGGTGGTTCGCGACGCTGAAAGTTATGTGAAGAGAGTTTTCTGACTGAAAACTCCTCGAGGGGGAACCAGATAGAATTCAGTATCAAAGAAGCTCATCTCATTAAAAGCAGGGAATAGACGTGGTCCCTGACGGCCGGGGAGGTGTCAAAGCCCCCTTGCAGACCAAGTGGGTTGGGCTGAGCTTGACGGTGGCGGCAGGGGCCGAGAAGGAGGGAGCCCCGCTGCTGGCAGCCTGCATCGGGACGACGGCCCAGCCCGACCCCAGCTCCCCCCCGCCCCAGCTCCCGGGGCTCAGCTCTGCCTCAGGAGAGGGTTCCAGGGCCTGCCCCTGGCCTTGTGGCCACGAAACCCGTCACGGTGCTGCGGTGCGGGCTGAGCCAGAGGCTGGGTTTCCCTGGATGCTCAGGCAGACGGGTTGCCCTTCCCTGGTGCACAGCGAGATCCAGCTCAGGAAGGGTTTGGGCTTGCTGTGGCACAGGCGCTGCAGAAACCATAAATCTTACCCGGCCTGCCTTGGCGCAGGGAGGAGCAGGCAGCGTGTGAAGCCACACGAGGATTTTGCCCGTTCCTGGGGCTGCTGTCCTGAGCCAGCAGAGAACGGCAGTTCGAAATGTCTGCGTCTGCGACCGACATCTTTCTCTGGTGAGGCGACGGTTCCTCATACTGACCAATTGTAATGATATGCTATTAGGGGGGGAAAAACAACACCCTTTACTCACCATGTATGAATGAGTTAAAACTTTTTTTTTTGCTATTGATTGATGACAAATTAATTGCTGTTCTTTTTTTTCCCCTGGCTGGTATTTACGACCCCCGTGTTGTGGAGCAGGCACCTTACAGAAACCAGTTTGGCCGAGATCTTGACACTAATGCAGTGATTGGAGCAAGGACTCGTTACGCTCTCTGTAATCATACCCACTTCCATTAACTTACCGAATTATTTTGCAGGACTCCGCGATCACTTTCAGACATTTTAGCTCGGGTTTGCGTTTCTGGCTGTAGGGATCAGGTGTGTTACGTCTGGGCTGGGGGAGGACAGGGAGGAAACACCCAGCTCTCTGCAGAGACGTGGCCTTTCGCAAGAGCAAGGCAGCTTGCAGTTCTCAAGGCAATTCGGATGGCAGGACTCAATGCACTGGTGCATTTTCTAACCCTCTGCTGCTGTTGATCTCGTAATGGTTAAATCAGACGACGATGCCTAATTTATTGTCAGTTAACTGGGGGGAATCCTGGTGGCCGTCACACCTCGAGCACAACACCCCAACTCTTCATTCAGTTCAGCCACGTGAAAGCTCCCGCAGGATTTTCGAACTGAGCTTTCTCCTCTGCAAGCTGCTGGTGCTCACCCTCCCATTAATCCAGACAACTCCTTGTTGTCCTTGCTACATCAGAGCCGGGGTGGCAGGACCCAGTTTCTGGACCCTTTTTTGGTCGGTAGCTCTGTTATGATATATATGATTTACTGTCAGGTTAGAGCCACGAAACAGAGTCACAGAATGGTCGGGGTCGGAAGGGACCTCTGGGGATCATCTAGTCCAGCTGCCCTGCCAAAGCAGGGTCACCTAGAGCAGCCTGCAAGACCTGGAGCAGGTTGCACCAGCCACCTCCCAGAAGAATCATCCCTGAAGTATCATGACAATGACCAGATCGTGAGACTTCAGCAGTCTGCAGCCTAGCTCTTGCCCCCCTTATGGGAGCTCATCGCTTTGGGGACAGAAAATAAAGGTGATGGCGGAGAGGGAGCCAGTGCAGGCGTGCACCCCCCTGCAGAGAGCTCTGCCAAAGGAGGGAGCGCTGTGAAGGGGTTTGATTGATGGCATAATCTGATCAGCCCCCAGACATGCTTCATTATACAAGCGGGTGACAATCAGATCATTAGTTACATTATCACCCGCTGCCTTGATGCCTGTGAAATAGCAATGAAAAGTAGTAGGATATTTTTAGTTTAAATTATGGTTTGAACATCTTAATTAAAAGCTGATTATAATCAATCTGTTTCTAACACCCTTTCCCTCATCCTCATTCACAAAAATTAATTACCACTATGAAGAGCCAGTGAGTGAGTGTGTCCTGCTCTGGGCCAGTGGCATCTTCAGAGCCTGGGTCTGTGGCTGCCCAGGTGGCTGCGTGCACGGAGCCAGCCCGAGCTGGGTGCAGGGGTGAAATTGGTCAGGCAGAGCAGGTGAACATCCTGCCCAGAGCCGGCCATGGCCCAGCATGGGCCGCGTTGCAGAACAGTTAAGCAGAAGTGGTGGTCTGCTCAGACCCAGGTATCTCAGACATCCGTTTGCGTCTTGGAAGTGAGAAGAGCTGAGAACACCTGGATTTCTGCCAATTTAGAAAGAAAATTGTTTTCTCGAAGTGCTGGCATTTTGAAGAAGTCCGAGATCTTCCCCGAAGTGCTGCTGCAGTGTCTGTGAAGGTCAGCACACAGACTACCCCAAATGGCAGAGAGAGCAGCCAACAGAGTGGAGATCCCAGGCAGCTTAAAAGTAAGCATGTGCAGCCTGACTCCAAAATATATTGAGAATGTAAGAATAAATACAAAACTGATCCTTCTATTAACCCCAAGTCATAAGCTAAGCTTTGCCTTGAGCATCTCAAGGCTCGTCACTGATCCCAGCCTGCGTAAACTAAAGGAGACTTTGGCCTTAAAATACCTCATTTGGGAACTAAACTCTTTCCAGCAACTCTGGAGTCCGAAGAAGAAATGCTTCCTCTGCCAGAGACAAATCAGCAATTTTAACTGAAGGCTTTTTTTTTTTTTTTAAAGTAAGAAAAGAGGCGCTACTGTTCTTTCCCCCTGGAAAGCGCGCACGGCTCGTGTGTCCATCAGCAGGGCTGGAAAGCAGCTCCTGGTGCAAGTTTGAAAGGAGGACACAAGAGCAGCCCTGTGCCCTTGCTGCCATTTATGGACCCCCAGGCTGGCATGTGGGCTATGGCACGAACACACTTCTGAAAGTTACCTACCCCAGCAGCTCTCATTCTCTGTTTCAGGATGTTTGGAGCTGGTGGGAACCTTCATCTCGGGCAGCTCTGATGCTGAAGGGCAGATACTCAACAGCAAGGCAGTTCCTCTCTGGCTGCCAGGCTGCAGGAGGAAGGCCCTAAGCCTCCTGCTCATCCTACGAGCGCGCTGTTCCTGGCCCCGCTGCGTAGGAGTCACCGAAACTGCTGGTTTAGGGTGAGCCACGGGGACTCCAGGGAGCAGTGCCAGCCCCCTGCCCGGGGAATAAGCCCTTCCCTTCTCGCTGGGGAACCTGAGTTTGTTTCTCCAAAGACTGAGGAGGTGCAAATCCATAACAGCTACTTCCCAGGAGACCACCTTAATGATGAGATTATAGACCATGGTAAAACGGGGGCAAAGCCTCTTGCTGAAGGTCAGAGGCCACCAGGCAGCTACTGAAGGAGAGTGAATTTCAGAGGAGGCATCCTGCCCACAACCTTCAAAAGTTTTGGAGGAACTTGAGCAAGCCAGCTGACTGTGCCTAAAGGGATGTTTGAGTGTAGCAGTGCAGGACGGTCCTTCTGCTGCCAACCTTCCTGTTACCCAGGAGCCTCTCCAGGAGCTGGGTGGTGCAGGACGGTGGCAGGAGGCACCCAGCCGTCTCAGTGTTTCCTGGGGATCATCTCGGGCATCTTTTTGCTCCATAGAGCAGAAGGCACTGACCCTTCTGGTGGGCATCCAAGCTGGGTTTTCAAATTCCCATACCCAAAGCAAGGCAGTTGGGCATGGCTGCAGTTGGTGTGGACATGCCTTTGTGACTGAGACTGCTTGCTGGGTAAGGGAAGAGTCAAAGCTGTCTGGGGTTGGGAATGAACAGCTCGTTTGAATGTTGCAATTTTATGCACAGTTTTCTAAAGCCCCAGCAGATTTGTTTGTACAACACAGAATGGGTAACAAAGCCCTCTACTATTTCCACAAATGAAACAAACTCCGATTGTTTGTAACATACATTGCAAGCAGTGACGTTACAAAGCACAAGAGTAAGTCAAAGACCTTGATCACGTAAAGTCAGAACATCTAGTTCAGGAAAGAAATTCATGTCTTTTCTCCAAATAAAGAACTACACTGTCACAGGCTTACAGACAAATGAACCAACTGCAATAGGACCCATAATTCATCGGTTTGTCCATGAGGATGTTATAGGAAAGAGTGCTGAAAGCCATCCTAAAGCCAAGGTCTTGTCACCTGTTGCTCTCCCCTTGTCCACTGAGCAAATCATTTTGTTGCAGAAGTCTACCAGGTTGGTCATGCATGATACCCCCTTCGTAAATCCATGCTGACTACTCCCAATCACTTTCTTGTCTTTAATACGTTCAGAAACAATTTCCAGCAGAACTTGCTCCATCACCTTCCCAGGGATCAAGGTGAGACTGACCAACTTGCAGTTCCCTGCATCCCTCCTTCTTGCTCTTCTTGAAGACGCCGATGACATTTGCTTTCCAGTCCTCAGGACCCTCTGCATAACTGTCCAAAGATCATCAAGAGTGGCCTCGCAATGACATCAGGCAGCTCCCTCAACACCCCTGGGTACATTCTATAGCGCCCAAGGGTTTGTGCGTGTCCACCTTGTTTAAATGCCTAACCTGAGTCTCCTTCACGGGGGTAAGTCCTCATTGCTCCGTGTTACACCGAACAGCTCCCACACCTGGGAACTAATCTCTGCCAGCTACAACTGCATTTAGTGCTGCTGTTCACTTGTTTGTAGACATCTTCCATTCACGCACAAGAATCTTTCCCCAAGCTCTGAGGGTGGCAGACATTGCTCCAATAATATAGCTCATTCATTTAAATAAGTTAAAGCTTCAATGCATTTTGTAGGTGATAATGCTAACATGATTTTTTCCACCTTTCAAACAACTTGACCTCAAAAAGTGAAGTAAAACACTGTGAAAGTTCGCTGTTATTCAGAACTTCAGCACGTGGCAAGTAAAAAATCTGCTGAATTCAAAGGGCTGTGGAGGCTGGATGCGTGACCGCTGTTCTTAGGACCTACGCCTTTCCCTCCCCATTTTGCCAGCTGCATGTTAGTTATTCTGTGCTGAAAAGCGAGCTGCTCAGCGCCGGAGCAAAGCCTTTCTGTACCTTTGCAGGAGACGCATCATGTTGTGGGGCCCTCGTGAAATGATTCGCAGCAGTTACATTTCTCCAAGGAACTTTCTTCCTGCTTTTAAGAGAGAGGAGTTGTGCTTGGTGTATACAAGGGAACTTAACGAGAAAAACAAACCCCAGCGTCGTCTCCCACTGCTGAGCACCGATTCAATCCCGCTCACACTGAGAGCTGGCGCTGTGGGGTGCTCACAGCACGGAGCCCAGCTGAGTACACAGGAATAGCTGAAATTGTTGCTTCTCTCCCCCAGCCTGGGGTGGAGTGATGAAGGAAGCAGTAAATCAAGTGTTCGCTGCCACGCCATCTCACCGCTCTGAGCACTCGTGGGCTCTTGATAAAGGGCTGCGTTACAGAGCTCATCATCGGGGCTTTCTGCCACTCAGAGAGGAAGGGTCCTTTACGTCTGTAATTCCCACCATTAGGATTCAATTGCCATTTATTAACATGTAATTTACCCTCCCAGATTTCAGACACAAGACCACATTTGACTCCTTGCGTTGCCTAGGCGTCTCGTTTTGAAACATCACGTGATGGTTAGGAATCACACACACAGACGGCCCACTTGGAGCTTAGGTCCCTACAGGTCTTGCATTTTCTGCATTTTTTTAGTGCTTAGCCTAACCTTTCTTCATGGTCATCTCCAGTAGTCTGAGAGAAGCTCCTCACACTGTGTGGCAAGGAACAGGAGGTCTGGATGGACCCCAAAACACAGAGCCAGGGGAGCACAGAGGAGCTGGTGAGGTCCATATGGTCTCCATGACAAGAGAAAAGGGACAGGGAGAGGCCTTCACCCGGTGATAGATGGGTTGCAACCAGAGGAGCGTGGCAAGCAGTCAAAGCTTAGCTTTGCCTTGGACATCTGGAGACAAAACATTTATACAGCAAGTCAATCATCTCAGCTGATTGAAATGGGGATGAAAGGAGGTTTCACAGAGAGGCGGTCTGAAGCAGCAGTAGTGACATTTTCTATGTCAGGTTTAGGGCTTCACACAGATGTCCAGAAAGAATTGCTAAAAATATCACAACACCATAGTACTATTATTTATATACACACCAATACAAAGGCACAACACGGTTTCTGTTCAATAAAAGCAGAAATATCTATTATGTAAACTGACCTTCTGATAAAAAGAAATTAATTATCCCTTCCCTTACACATTCTAAAGCTGGCTTCTGCATGTTTTGAATTGTTTCAGTGTACAGAGCAAAGAATTTGTTTCTTCTTGACACAAATGGACCAAGAAGAGGTCAACCTTGCATCTGCGGCATGCCTGAAACATATTTCAGAGGCCTCATGAGGCAAAAAATGTCCAAACAGACACAAAATGCCCAAATGTGGTGCTGCCTGTTCTGTTTGGGATGTGCTGGATGACTTTGGGCAAGTCTCTCCACGTCAGTGCCTTGGTGTATGTGTATGTCAAGTGGAGATTGCACAGGCTCCTTTGGAAAGCGTCTTGGCACCTCTGGATGAAAATTTTCAGAAGACTTAAACAGCATCTCCGCTAATCAGCATTCCCACATAAGACTTTGTGTGTGAAACTAGATGCTAAAACAAACTAGTGGGTTTCAATCTATCCAGAAAACTGGGATATGGCATCTCCTGTCTTGAATTCCCTACCAACCCATGGCAATCAGTAACCCAGGAAAACTGTCCTACTCCCAGGACTGAGATTAGTTGAGCTGCAAAAACTAACTCCATTCCTCATACAGTCGGGGGGAGGAGGGGAGGAAGCTTTAAAAAGTTTCTTAACTAATACCCAAAGGGCCAAATTCAGCTGAAAAGTTATTAATTTGATTTACATAGAGCATGATTTCCCTGGATCCACAGGTACTACTGCAGGAATTCCTGAACTATTTTTATGTTCTTCTGTAGACCTAGCTGCAGAACGTAAGTTTTCTTTCAGTGAGTACCAGATCAACCTGTTAGTCATTGAATCCTCTGGGTTTGCTGGATTCGCCACGTTGGGGTCCGGTCAGCCATGGCGTGGAGATTGTCACCCTGTGCTCATGCGTTGCGGTGGAGCGTTGCAGCCTCACATGCTTGCAGAGGAATGACCAAGAGAGCGGAAAAAGCTAGCTCATCCCTCAGGCATTTGGCTTTTTTGGGAAATGGTCCCTCGGGAAGCGAGCACTGCGGGAGAGCATCACTCAACATCGCGGGTCTGCGTGGAGAGGAGGTTTGCCTCCCTTGCACCGCCTCTGCTGCTCTCCCTTTCCGTCCAGCTGCCCCTGCGTTTATAGAGCAGCAGCTCCCAGTGTCCCTTCCCAGCGGGACCCCTGTGCTGCTCCTCCCCGTCCTGCAGCGCCGGTAGCCCACCTGCTGCTCAGGCACGGACATGGGCAGCCAGCACCGCTGCGGCAGTGGCTGCGGTTGCAAGCCAGGGTCACTGTGTGGTTTAATATTCCCAACTGAAAGGCCCCCGCTCCTGTGTTCAGGGGTCTGGCGGTGCTTCAGGCGGTGTATGTGCAATATTAAATGGAAAATGAGCTAGAAAATATCATTAAAAACTTCAAAAGCTCAGGCACAGCTGTTTGTCCTTTGACAAACAGCGGTCAGATTACACTCTCATTTCCGACCAGAAAGAACATCAGGATGACAGAAATACAGGAGTTTCACAAGGAAGGGTCCCGACCAAGCAAGAAGAGATTTGCAGCGCTGATGAGGACAAAGTGTACAGAACAACATGCACAGGGTTAGTTTCCTACTAAACCATATCCTGAAGTGCCACATCTACACGTTTTTTGAACACCTCCAGGGATGGTGACTCCACCATCTCCTTGGGCAGCCTGTTCCAATGCCTGACGACTCTTTCTCTGAAGAAATTTTTCCTAATATCTGATCTAAACCTTCTCTGACCCAACTTGAGGCCATTGCCTCTCCTATCGCTAGTTACCTGGGAGACCAACGCCTGCCTCACTACAACCTCCTGTCAGGTAGTTGGTGCAGATCTGTGCTCTCTGTCCAAGCTCTCACCCTCTCACCATGTTTCCCATCCTCAGTCTGAGCAGGGCCCCACACAGGAATGTGGAAACCCTCAGGGTGGTTGCCAAACTAGCCCAGATAAGACATGATAAACCCAGAGCAGTTCGTCCCCACCACACTATTTCCTGTGGTAGGAAGCTGTTTGGGAGGCTGGGGGGTGGGTGGGCTATGAGGACCCCCCAGGCCCTCCCCACCAGCTCCAAGCCCATCGCAGCCCGGGGCTGCTCTCCTTAGCCCACAGAGACGCTCTTCAGGTGCCCTCGTTTTCCTTAAAGAAAATTCACTATTAATTCTTAGTGTTCCCCATCTCCAGTTACTCGCTATGGCTCTCAGCAATTATTCTAATGGCTGGTGGCAGTAAGTGTACATTTACTTTGTAAGAGTGGGACAAGGCTCAGCCTTTCGGCTCAGCTGCCAGCTTGGTTCCCGAGCTCTCCCTCACACCATCAGCTGGGCTGAGCCCTGAGCAGCGTGGGCACGCTCGCAGCAAGGCCCTTGGGAGCAGAGCTGGGTTTCTGGTTTCCTTTCACTTGGCAGCACAGAAGTGGCTGTAGAGATGTCATTTGGAATAATAACAACAATAAAAAATATTCTTTCTGCAGCCTTCAAGCTTCATTTGTGCTCTGCAATTTTCCCGGAGCACTCAGCAAAACTATTCGGATGCCTGGACTCTACAGTAAGAAAAAGAGGGCTTGGATCCCCATTTGCCTTGGATGAACATTTATCTTCATCAGTGATTTATCACCAGTCACTATTTAATCACCAACAACATTTACCCTAGCGATGGGCACATCGGCTACATTATTAATGCGATAAGGAATGCGCTTCCTCTGTTAGCTGTTCTGTTTCTCTTGCAAAGACAAGAAAAAAGCCACTAAAACCAGCCTTTGGTCCTAATTTATCTCCATAACAACAGCTGCAAACTTGCTCATCCTGACAGCAAGCACGAGTGACCAGGCTGATCAGCCCCGTGCTGCTCCCCAGCTCCTGCCGGTGCCTGGCACCGGCCGGCTGAGTGGGGAGATGCACAGAGAAAGCTTCCTCATGATGACACCAAATCATCACTGAAGGAAAACTGCCCTGTTCCCACCAGGAATTTCTGTTGGCGGGAGAAGGGAGACACGAGAAGTTTACCTGTTTCAGTGAACCTTAGGTTATCGTATAGCAGGGAGTGACCACATCTCAGTTCTCCGTAAGGAAGCACGATGGCTTCTGGAGATGTTTGGCATCAACCGCGCCCCCAGACCACCACCTTTCTTGCAGGGATGTTCAGGGACCCCTGTTATTTAGCAGTACTGAAAAAATCAACATTAAACTGCATTTGGCTATTTATAATGCCAATCTTCCAAAGCAGGATGTGCAGGGAAGCAAGCAAAAGGGGTCACTGCTTGTGCCCGCCAGGGTTTGAGCGCTCTTCCATTAAACATTCAAAGACAAAGGTATGCAAAGAAAGCCCCACAGGTCTCGGTGGACCCTGGGGGAGAGCAGGAGCTGGACATCCCACCTAGGGCTTGCCCGGCTTCTCCTCATGCCGCCCCAGTCCCCCCTGCCCTGCCCTTGCTGTCCTGCCCGTCCCTGCAGGGCAGACCCCGTGTCCCCATCACTCCTGACCACACCACCGCCACGCTCTGGGTGACCCTACACCCAACGTGGGGAACGCGCTGCCTTTTTGTTTTTTCTGGAGGGAGTGGGGAGAAGGTAAGAGAAGCAGCTTGTCAGGAGTATGCATAGCACATACACGTCTGTATAGTGAACACTGCTTCTCCCTCTGAATTTTTGACCCCTCTGATGAGGCGGGGGATAAAAAAGAATGGTGCAGGGCAGAACGGTGTTCCTCCCCCAGGGGCAAGCACAGTGCTCTGCGTTCTCAGAAAAAAAAAAAAAAAAGAAATTCAACATTTGTGTAGGGTGACCCAAATTTCTCTTTTAAGATATGCATGAAGCTTTAATCTTTTTCATTTAAATTCAGAGCAATGGAGGTGTCTATATCCTGACAGACACTCAGCCCATTTCATTCAAAGGTATTCATAAAAATTTCACACATCAAGGATGGCTGTCACTACAAAGAGCAATTCCTACATAACCGTAGAAGTTATTATGATAGCATTGAAATTTATATGTTATTTCACAGTATTTTTCTTCGTGATAGACCAGAAGATGTTAAAAGGAAAAAAAAAAAATTAACATCAAACAGGAGTACAAACGACTTCACTCTAAGTACCTAGGCCTTCCTCCTGCAAGTTACTGACAAAACAGAATGTATTTGTTCTTCACATCCATGACGGACATTTCTGTTTCCAGCCACCACTTGAATAGTCCTGAAGGCAGGAAGGGAGTTTGTGGCTGCCCACCTGCAGCAGCTGAGTGCAGAGAGGCAGCCACCCTGATGCCGGCTCCCCTTATGGACCTGACAAACTTTGTCCCCTGGACCACACTCATAGCTTCCCCCAAGCTCATCTAATCACTGGTTCGTAAACTCAACCAGGCTACCAGAGTAATGATGGAGTCAAACCTACTTTGACTCCAAAGAAGATACAACCCAAGTTTTCCAAGTCCCAGGTGAGGGTCCTTGCATGTGCTTGTAGGTTGTTACAAGGGAGGACAAAACAGAGCAAAATGCATAAAGCCAAGCCCTTGCCTCCTTGCTACAGAGCTGGTCTGAAGAGAGTTTAAGATTAATAGAGGTGCCCATTGTGAGGCCTTCACTCAGGCAACTGTTCAGATCTACTTCTGTGTCTAGGCCAAGGTTAGCAGAAGGCATCTGAGAAACCACTGCTTCAGATGAAGTCAGTTCATGGCACTCACTCCATCTATGGCCAATGGAGATAATTATGCCCCTAACACGGAGCTCTCCATTGCTCCTCATAGCTTTCAGGAACTCTTAAATTTCTCCATAGAATTTACACATTACCTGGGCAGCATCACCATTTTTACATCAGTAGAGAGAGGAGCTTTGAACTGTCAAGTGCATCTTGACAGGTCTAAGTCCAGTCCCTCTGGGCCCCACACCCGTGGTCAAAAAACTATCTAAACCCCATTAATTTTAAATCTACGCGCCTCAGTGTAATTGAAGTGCAAATCTCAGCAAAACATCTTGGCTAAACTAATGAGTTTCTCTTTCAATCAGGCAACAATGCCATTCTTACAGAACAATTTGTTTGACACAAAGCACACAAGCTCTGGAGACCTCAAAGTCTACCAGCACTTAAGCTTACGAATGATAAAATTACCACATCAAAACATGAGAAATTAATTGCTACTAACAGCAGGACTTGTCTGACGGACTCAATTTAAATTTTGCATCTTTCAGAGCAGCACAAATTGCTCACTTAATGGACTTTTACATGGGGCACAACTGTAGCAACACCTTTAAGGCATTTGCAAGAGCCTCAGAAAAAACACACCAGAGCTGAAAAAATGTTTGGGACACCAGAAACTTGGTGAGATGGACTCATTTTAAACAGGCTTTCCAGTTTAAGGAGAACCAGAAACAGTAAATTATTTTGTTTTTTAACTCATGATGCCAAAAAATTGAAGTGTTTGAATCACTTAATATCAGTATTTCAAAGAGTTCACTGTACATGAGGAAAAAAAGTCTGGCATATGTAATACATTTACAAATGTAATATATTATATATAAATATGTAATGCAAATATATGTACATATACACTTACATAGTGGTAATTAAACATGCACAATAAATTAAAAAAAAAACAACACCAAAAAAAAAGATGCTGGAGTGCCTGTACAAAAACCATAGCCCATTTGGATGTTGTATTGTCCTGTATTATCTCTATGGTCATAACTAATAGTCTTTTTTTTTTTCACCACTTAAAATGCTCTTCAGAAATAATTTGTTGTCACACAGCATTAGAGACACAGGTGAAGAGGCACAAACCATGCTCAGATTTAAAACATTGCCTGGTGCCCATGACAAGGACTTTGAAACTGAGGATGAAATCAGAAGAAGAAGGAGGAGGAGGAGGAGGAGGAGAGGCAACTGATAAGTTATGCAGAAATCCTCAAGTAAAAAATGACAGGAACTACATGGATCAGTAACAGGCTGTCAATTTTCAGCACGACATTAAAGCACTAGAAAGCAGTACAAATTTGTGTCCTACAAGGAGGGTCGACCTAATGCTCCACAGTCACACTTTATGAAGACAGGGATGGAGCAGACAGGCAACGCAATCCCGTCCTCCAGGAAACAACCTGCCATGGCCAGAGAGAGCTTGTGGGTGGAACCATTACAGTGCTAAAGAAATACTGAACAAGACCAATAGAAATGCTGCTGCAGACTTCTCAGCTAACGCCACTCCTATTTGATGAGAAACAGGACAGCTGTCAGTCTCTGACTAATGAGATGCTCGCATCTCACAGCAGAAGAATGGTGCGTTCTTCAAGTTTCACTTCAAAACTTCTGGGACTTCATTGACATCTGAAAGACAGGAAATAGATCAGGGCAAATTCACCTGTGGTGTAAGCCTATTTATTTCACTCGATTTAGATTAGATTTGAAATTGGTTCTGGGATTTAAAATGATTATTAAATTTGAAATGTCACTATCAGGCTTCAGAAAAGTGAGAGCTCTGGCAGGCGCATATGGCCCATGGAAGGAAGTGGTGCTGAGCCACTTGGGGAGCAGCCATCCGTCTTCCTGAAAGAAAATCATTAAATTCTTCAACCAGAAGTGTATCAAGTTACCAGACTTTTAACAGAGCAGCCTTCCAGGTATTGTACTTTGTCTCCCTGAGAGCAGCAGAAGTTGCCAAATTTCATTACATCAGGGATAAGATGTTTGGACCTTGTGTCCAACGAGATGTAGAAGCTGTATGATATTGGTAACGATCACTGCTCGAAGGAGTGCAGTAATTTCTCTCTTCAGTGCTGCGCTGGCTGACAAATTTGTGGCATGTCTCCAGATGTGGGCAGACAGCTGTTCAGCAATGCTCCAGGTGGTATAAAATGTACAGAGGTTCTTGTGGCTTGAATGTCTTCTGCACCTCATGTCAACCTTTGTCCAGTCTTTGCCAGGTGGATCCCACCACCTCAGTGATGTTCATCAGTGGCACAGGTGGGAAGGAAATACAGTTTTGACTTCATTTAGACAGTTGTTCAGCATGATCTGGACTGGAACAACCTTCTTTACATTGTAAATGAGTCATTATCGGGGTGAGGAAAATACAAAGACCTGTACACCAATACACTCTATACCCCAAACTTTGCCTGCAAATGTTCTACTTTAACAGCAAATTAAAACAATAAATCTTTAAAAATTTGATAAAATTCCCACCTTTACAGCCCTATTAAACAACTGCCCACCTTAAGTTTTTCTGATGGGCAGTATTGGAAAATTCGTTTCAGCAACTCCTTTTCCAAATCAAAATTAATTGTCTTTCTTGTGTTGTAGACAGTTATGTTTCCCTTCCACAGCAGATCAGAGGTGCTTTTGTGGGAACACATTTCTCCCGGGCGATGGCATCTGGGACTTTCACTGTGCTCTGTGTTTCATTACAAGTGCCCAGTCTCGCAGTGCAAAATAAGCATGTGCTTAAGGGTAGCCCACCTTGCCTCTCCCATGAAGCTGAAGCGTGCATTGCAGAGCACCTTAATATGCTGTCAATTCAGATCTAAGCTTACTCAAAACTTGCTTGTGAGCAACAACAGAGATGTTTTTCTTTCCTGAATGCTATTTTAACCTTGCTGAATGCTGATCAATAGCAGCTTGGGTCCTTCCTCTCCAAGAACTGCGTTGCTAGTAACGAAATATATTGGAGGCAGAACTTCCCCAGAAGGCCCCCATTGCAAAATGGGGTGTCTGGGAAAGAATACACAATGGGCAGGTGGGAACGCTATAAAGGAGTAGAAGGGGAGACACTGCTCCAACAACGTTTGGGCAAATAAGATTTTAAAACACATTTAGGGACTGACAAATGATAGGATCAATATTTGGACTAGGGGTTTTCAAAAAGCGTTTCAAAGTACCTCCGGTGTTGCCCCTCATAAAAATTAGAGCTTTCCCATGAACCATGATAGGAGAGAAGTTTAAGGTCAGTGCTTTGTTCCTCTTGAAACAGTCCAGAACTGACGTCTGATACACTGAAGTGGTATTACTGCACTCTCTCAGAGTGACAAAAGTATGTGAAAGCAGGGATAAATTTCTATTTGGAGACATACGCAAATTTCCAAGGTGGCAAGGAGATCAGTGGAAGAGTAAAAATCAAAATCAAAGACAAATGGCAATAGAATTCCATCTTATTTTACATGATTTAAAGGATTAGAATACAGACATTCACCCAAAGAGGTTATCTTGTTACAAAAATAAGGTAGGAGGGGTAACTACAAGAGTTAAATATTTACAGAAGCATTGACACAATTTAGATTTGCCACTTTGGGAGCACAGAGCAAATAAAAAATCACAAAATAATAGAAGAAAATCAGGAACATCAAAAGGAAATCATCATGGCTATGTGCCAAGGTAAAACCTATTACTAAAGCAAGAAAATATCCTTACAAACAAACAAAAAAAGCATAATGTTCTTCTAATGAGGATTGTGAACTCTGGCACTACACAAGCCAAAAATGTGCAAGGAACAACTTGTAAAGTGTATTCAAAAACAAAAATTCAACACTTTTTAAACCTCATTAAGGTTAGGATATGAAGGACATACAGATGATCCAGATATGATAGAACTTCCTAGAGAAAATAAACCATGGTCAGAAACCTGAGTGAATGTCTTCATGTCTGCACCTACCCTTAAGTAGCTCAAAGAAGTTCCAGCGCTTGATCTGCTCCCTCTTGCTCACCCCCTTTTTTAGTAGAAGCCATAGAGGATCTCTCTCCAGATGCAAATTTGGCAGAAGGGCTGTGGAATAATGGACAAAGTGAAGGGCAGGTGGACAAGCGGTAAATGGACAGAACGGGCAGTAGTGCATGGCCAGGACCTAACCGCATTCACTCTGGAGTTCTCCAGAAACACTAAGATAAAATAGCTGAACTGCCGCCAGTGGTGTGCACCTGCTCACCTGGCATCAGAGGGAAGAGGAAGGTGGAAATGTGATAACAATGTTCCTAAGAGGTGTCAGGGAGGTCAGGCCATTGCAGACCAGGGATTCCTGACTGCCAGGAAAAGTGTTTGGTGTTGTAGAGAAGAGCACCGCTGAACCCATGGGTTGCTGCAGCACTTTGGAGAAGACACAGCCTGGGTTTTGTAAAGGGAAGCTATGCTCATCTATTGTCACTTTCAAGAGAGCAACAGCTCAGATGTCCTTGTCCATATTCTTGTGCCAGCTCCCTCTCTTTTCAAGAGAATTTCTTAAAGTCTCCAGAGCTTCCTAAGAGACTCTGGTGCCCTGGGGTGAATGGAAATGACCCCACACGGATTGACAGCTTGTTAGAGGATCAGAAACAGAGAGAACTGAGCTGACCATTTACAGAGCAGAGCGAGATCTCACACAAATCTGTGCTCAAGTTGATGCTATGCAACATATCTGCAAAAGATCTGGGAGGAAAAAAGGTTAAAAAGGTTTTCTTGGAGTGCTAATTTAATGATTATACTAAAGGGGGGCAGGGAGGGAGCAGGCAAGAGAAGAACTATAGAGGACTTTTTGATACTGAACAATTGTACTGTGAAACAGAAGATGACGTGCAGCTTCCCACTAAAATGTCAGCTCAGCAGTAGTGACAAAAAAAACGAAAAAGAAAGGAGAAGGAGAAGGAGGAGCAGGAGAAGGAGAAGGAGGAGAAGGAGAAGAAGGAGAAGGAGAAGGAGAAGGAGAAGGAGAAGGAGAAGGAGAAGGAGAAGGAGAAGGAGAAGGAGAAGGAGAAGGAGAAGGAGAAGGAGATGGAGAAGAA
>Ga0181612_163726_pt1 | contig 18026 bp, 10 predicted proteins | sample HoacroProtozoa21_FD_119630 | JGI IMG/M metagenome (GOLD analysis project Ga0181612, IMG submission 119630) | Hoatzin crop microbial communities from Cojedes, Venezuel. Combined Assembly of Gp0051906, Gp0051904, Gp0051908
CACATGCAATAATATTTACATGGCAGGTATAATGTAATTACCTTCTGGTCGCGAAATCTGTTGTTTCAGACTATGTTTAGTTCTCAGTGATACATTTTCTTCAATTACTGCTATATTATGAATTAATAGATTGCTACTCATTGCTTCTAAACATAGTTTGCAACTTTAGTCGCAGTAAGCAATACCTAGACATTAAAGTTATTCTTTCTCTCCATTATATGCTCAATCTTTTGAACAGATGGCAATCCCTGCTGATTTAAGACAATCTGCTTTCATTTTTACTGGTAAGGGTTTTATGGAACAAAGAGATTCCTATTGTAATCATAAAGTCATCCACTCAGTAAAGTCCTAATCTTAAAAGGAGACCACTGCATTCTTGTGAAGCCCCACTGACTTCAAGGATTTAGTATGCTCAAATTGTCTATTGAGGATCAGAGTCTCAGGTCACATTCATCATCATGTGTGTGAGGAACATTCAGGAACACAGGAATGTTTACCTGTATTTCTGGAAAGAAGCATTACTCACTGTGAGTTAGCCTGGCATAATATGCCTGAAAACAATGTCTTTAGAAATAGCTACTGTAAATACACAGAACTAAGACTGCATTAGGACTGTATTAGCTAGATCTGCTCTGTGTAAGCAGCCAGATATACTTTTTTGTTATGCTAGAGTCTGTTATGTTATCTTGTTTTGACCTCAGGTGGGATAACTTATTTGAGCAAACTCACATTAGTTACAGAGGAAAAATTTAAATATGGCATGTATATCATGTCATATTACATATGTGCAAGATTAATTAGTCAACTTTTAAGACTGAAAAAATACAAGTCATATGAATGGTTCAAAATAAGATTACTGTTCTTCTCTAGCAGTGATAAATGATCCTAGAGTCCTCAGAGAATTTGAAGAGTTATATGAAGTGCATTAAGTTCCATTTTAATAGCAAAAGAAAGGTCAGAAGCTCAGATACTTTGCTGCCCAGTACTGGAATAGAAATGTACACAGACAGAGCCAAGCTCTCAGTTACCAGCCAAAGATACTTTTTTCAAGCAGGAGATTTTCACTGAAAATCCAGGTGACTATAGTATCAGTTGCTTCCAGTGAGAAGTTAATTTCAGATGAAAGATTTGGTCAATATTTGTGTCCACTCTCATTCTGTCCTAATGGGCTTATTTATTAGCAGTTGTATCATCAGTGTTTTCTTTCCTATGTATGATTAATCATGCGACCAGGAAAGCAGAATACATAGCCTTGTATGGGATGATTCTAATTCTACTAACTGCCACAAAAATATTAGATATCAGTACAAAGTTATTTATTCAGTCAGCCTCTGAATTAGTGGCTACTACCTATATGCGTAATTTTGTTTTTTCGATCAAGCAGAATAAACTTAGTTATTCCCATTCAATTCAGAGTAATATTGCCGACTTCACCAGATCTTAACCAGATTTATTCAACTGTAACTGAGATCAGAAAAGATTGAGTTGTCTTTAGGGGCAGAGCAATGGGAAAATTTTCTGGCAAACATATTTAAGATATCAGCTAGCATGGATTGATATTAATGCTGAACTTGAGCCTATGTCCTAGCTCCAACTCCCTATCTAAATAAAAAAGTGTTTTACCGAACAAAGTTTTTCTCCAGTGTATCTTACAGTATAGAATACAGTTCAGTGTTCCCATATAAAGTTTTTGAACTCAGCATGCTTCATTCTTCTCTCTCCATGAGCAATGCACAGAGAGTAAAACACATCTTTTTTTGTCTTAGCTCAAGCTGTCTTCCAAAGATTAGAAAATGTGGAAAAATTAAGTCATGGGAAGGATCACAGCAGCATTAATTAATAACAGCTACCTCCCAGTACAAAACAGTCCAGAAGATGTCAGGAGAACTTGGTACCAGCCATCACTGCTGTGAGGAATCTACAAACATTTCTCACATGGGAGGTCAAATGAGGAATTATTTCGTATTTTTAATGGCTGCAAAATCAGTCTTTTAAGCAAGATTAGTTGAAGAAATTGGAATTTCCAAGGATTAATGTTGATGTGAAAGGACATCTCTAATATGAATTGGAGACACTTAACAACAGTGAGTTTCTTATCCAGAAAATATAACCCAAAAGCACTACTTTTAAAATTAATGAATGTTTTTTAACATTTATGAATCCCTCTATGATAGACAGATAAATAATCCACTAGATGCCTATTATGGATAGCTTCGCAGGACATAAAAACATTTCTAGAATAATAAAATCTTGCATATTAACAAAATATTTTTCTTATTCTATCCCCATGTCTTCCTTTCCATTTACAATATACACTACAGCAAGAAAAGAAATGACAAGATCAGATGAAGGCTGACACTCAGACTATGAGGCACTGGAGCAGAAGTAGTAAGAAAATGGTGAGATATTGCTTAGAGTTTAAGTAGCTCTGTATAGTCCACAAGTGTCTGAGTGTGAGAGCTAAGCCCCACTCAGACTGAATTCTTTGGTGAAAGAGAAAGCCTGACTTGCAAAAGAAAGTCTCCCCTAGCAAATATTTTGGAATTTTGAGTATGTGTTCATGGTTAACACTTTGATGATAAGCAGGAGAGACTGAATGACTGAATTTGTAACCAAGGGTCGCAAACATGGGGGAGCCAATATCTAGAAATGCTAAAAGACAGAAGAAAAAGAAAAATCAGCACTAAAACAAAGCAGCCAGTAGTGATAGATGTCAGGAAAGAAAGATAAATGTGTCATGAAAGGAAAACAGATACATAAAGATTAAAAAGAAAGTACATTGAAAAGAGAAAAATGAAGGAGGAAGTAAAAATCAATGAGAATAAAATATACATAAAGTGAGTCATAACAGGATGCTTATATTTTGTCAGATGGATTCAGCAATCCACAAAAGAAATAAAAATGTAAAGCAGTGGAATAAAGAACTATCAAAGCAGGACTGGAAATACACTGGAGCTTCCCTGGGGCAGCAGAATGCCTGAGGCTTCCCCTCAGCTCCACAGTCATGTGCTCAGGAGTTTTGGTATCTTTCATTCAGAATAGCAGAATATGTTTTCACAGTTTGTTAATCTCTGTAAATCCTCGTAGAAGTTTATGGTAAAGGTGGGCCCTGCCCATAAAAACCAAATTCTGAGAAGTTTGGAACCTGAGAGGACAAACCTTATATTTCTGTTGAAGAAAAACTCGATATTCCCAGTTGATGTTCGATGTTAAATTGTGTGCCCCTAACCGTTTCTAACTCCTAGTTGTAGCTGGTTCATGAAACTGTTGAAATGAAAGTTTCAGAGAGAATGAAGCTGGTTCTACACACAAGAACATTTACAGTGGACAATACTTTGCTTATGTTTCATAAGACCAGTAGAAATAAGATTTGGCAAGAGCAAAAGTTGGATTATGGAGAATTTTCTTATAGGCAAAACTTGTATTTCACTGCAAATAACACTGAATACAAAAGAAGTATGGAAATATCAATGACTTTTCCCATTCATGCCTTAATTTTACTTCTTGATTGCTGCCAGAACAACTTCAGTTTTAGATTACTAATAGAGTTACAGAATTTCCTAAAAGTTATTTCCTGGCCCGCCCCCCCGCAATTCTTGCAGGCACCACTGACAACTAAATGCATGAAGTTCTGGTTTTAGCTTGCACGTGCCTGTGTGCCCACTATTCATCATCTTTGGTATGCAGAAACGTAGGCTCTTCAGCACATTCTTTATGCTTTTGAATTTGGGCAAACCAAACTGAAACTGAAAACAGAGGCTGAGTTATTCCAGGGACCATAGGAGATTAACACAGAGTGAAGGTAAATTGAAGACAGATCATGGCAGGAGGCATAATAAACACAGTAAGAAACAATCCATACAGTCTTCTCTTTCACCTTAATGAATGCAGCTATGCACAAAGAAATACATATGTACATGTATATTAGTGAAGCAGCACATACTGTTAGAGGTTTAGAGGAAAACAGGTATGGCTGTTCATCAAATAGAAGTGGCTACAGTTAGTTTGCTTTTATGTCTATTACAGGCAAAGTCCTGAAAAGAACGAGAAATGCATGCAAGAAAATATTAAACTGAGCAGTAATTTTATAGCTTGTGTTGCATTTGTTAATAGGAATTGAACTGGTAGGTGGTCACATTATTTATTTAAAGGATAAATGACATAAACTCAGAGGAAGCTGATAAGTCAGGCCCAACTACTAACATTTGTTCATTACTGAGGAAATTATCTGATATCCGAGATTCTAACTGAGCAGAGAATAATAAGAAGAAATGTGATACGAACTTCCTGAAAAAGCAAAAGACAATGGCAATTCACACAGACCTCAGCAGTCAAGCCATTTCTAATTAATTGCTGTGTTTGGGAAGTGGATTTGAGATGTAGTGGTTTAATTTAGAGATGGAATTAGTAATAAACACATGATTTGGATTTCTTTGCCAGAGTTGCTAATGGTTTTATCAAAAGAACCCTTGAGATTTTACATCTGGAAACTCTCCTTCTCTAAGCAAACTTTAGAATGATGAAATGTTCAGGTTCAATAAAAAGAAACTTGACTTAATATGCAGGCTAGGAGAGAGTGGTGCTGCAGGACTGCTATATAGCCTGTTTTCTGAGCTTCCGGTAGCCAGTTCTACCAGGCAACATTTTGTCAAAACTCAGACATTCAGGACTTACCTAAATTAAGATTCCCATGCAATTCTGCTGTTAATGCAAAAGTCTGAAAGTTCAAATCCACACTGAATTTCTCCAAAGCAGCTAAATGGAGATACATCCTAGCAAGGAAGAATGGCACCATAGCAATGGCTCCATACCAGGTGGCTCTATGTGCAGATGAACAGATGGAACTAAATGTGATTTCTGACCAGACTCCCTGCTAACTTCTGAAACCTTCTTAGATTTGCAATGTCTACTTGCCAGTTCCTGAAATTGTTCTTGCAGGTAAATTCTGCAAACTGTAGCAAAAATACACCTGCTAAGAGATGGAAAACAGTTTTTTTCTAGTAACATGGCCAAAGTGTGCCTGTTTTTTGGTGACCAAATGATGACTAAAAGATTTAGGACTCTTGAGTCTACAGATTAGAAGTCTGAGAGGTTATAAAAAACTTGAAATCATAAAAGATTTGTTGGGAGGGGAGAGGTTTAAAACATTCTTTATAATCATAAAGAGATAGAAAAATAGTCAATGGGCTTAAAAACATTAACCAAGAACATTTAAAGTAATAATTTCATTCTAATAGTAAGAATGGTCAGGCACTGGAACAGATAGGTGTGAAGTTAACAAATGTTTACACTTTCCCTGTTCAATCTGCTGCCAGGAATGAGCTACGTACAATGTTCTTGCTTTGGAGCAGATGAAATAAAAGCCCTTCCCAGCGTTACTCCCTATAGGTTCTGTGAAAGGGAAAGAGCCACTGATGATACAGGTCCTACAGATGCTTTTACTGGCTTCCTTTCAGATTAAGGGCCTGCTTAGCTGTGTGTTCGCTCCCTACAATGTAGGGTGCATGACTTGACTTAGGTAGAACATCTTTCTTCCTACTAAAAGAACACTTCTATGCGATTCTTCTGTAACAGGTATGTAGGCAACAAATCTTTAATTATTGTTAGGTATGTATTTCTGTTTTGTGCTTCTCACTGGAACACTTAAATGGAAGACAAATTCTGCTTTAGATATTGAAGTCAAACTGTTAATCAATTAATGCATATGGATTTTAAGTATCAGCAGCAATTCTAAGGAAACAAGGTAACTGCATTCTTTTTTGTTACGTTGTTTTTACCGGTGATGGAATAAAAGGTTGAAAATTCCCTATCCTCTTCTCTCTGTTCCCCTTAAAGCCTGGTCTTTATTTCTTGTAAGTTCCCTTCCTTGCTCAAACTTCATCATTTTCATTATAGTGTACAAATTAACTGTATGCTTTATGCCTATATTCCATATAGGCTCTATTTGAGCTTCCTGTCTAAAACTATTAAAAATTGGATTTGCGGCGAAACTGCAAATAAACTTTCAGAACTATCTAATTTATATCAGAGACTGGCTGGTCATCTTAAGAAACTTGGTTGATGCACTGTTTAGGGAAGTTTAAAATGCTGTTTGAATCACTGCTTAAAAAAATGCCGTAAGCTTAACAGAACAATAAAATAAACCGCCTGTGAAAGGTTGGCTACGTTTAACAGAACTGCTCAGTGGAAAATGAAGGTGTCTTAAACACAGGAATTGGTTTCTTCTGTCATGATGATATTTCTCATTTATAATTTATACCAAAAAAGGTTATCTTTTTTTTCAAATATTAATATATGCCTCAGTACATTAATATTTCTTAGGATCCCATGGAGTTTTCTTCCTCTCACACTCATTCCACTAGCCTGGGATAAAAAGTACTCCTCATATACTCTGTTGCTTTGTTTAGATACAAGGGGAGGGGAAGGGGGAATAAATCTCTATGCCAAAGGACTACAAAAAGGTAAAATTGGTTTAAAAGTAAATTCTGCATCTGTTGTCAGTCAAGATTTTCCCACTGTGTTTGTGTTTTCAGAATGGCTGTTTAGCCCTCTTCATTTTGCTACACACTTTCGTTTAAGTATATATGTCTCTTTTCATTAAATATTATTGTCTGAATTACACATCTGAAACTCCAGTTTCCAAAATCTAATTTCAGTTATTTCTGTTTGAATAGCTTACCACTGCAGTACAGAGACACTCACCCACCTCCTACAGTTAACCCAGTCCCTTCGTGTTCAGGCAGACTGCAGAGGTTCAGAGGTACTGACCAGCTCGTGCTTTAGCAGGGCTCTGGTGTAAGCGCAGATCTGCAGGTGGCTCTCCCTGAAGCAGAGTCTGTTGTTTCTTTTGGGAGAAATATGCTGCAACACTTGGAGCAAACTACTTGCATGATAGATCTTCCCAAGTATCAGACATAGGCTCAATTTCCTTGTTTAGACAAACATCTTGTTGATTTGAGTATGAGTAACAGCAGAAAGATGAGCAGACTGAGACTGTACACAAACACATGCTCCCTTTTTCAAGTAGTTATGTTTCTTCCAAATTTCACTCTCTACTATCCAGCCTGAGTAAGTGTAACTTATCAAGATGATATTACTGTAACAACTTTTTCCACTGAGATTCATTTTTATATGGGTAGTTACACTGTCTGTCATTTGGTCACCCATGTGTTGTATTGATACTCTTTAGCGGAAAGAGTGGGAACAACAAGGACCAGAAAAATTGCATGCCACTTCAGTAGCCATCTCAGATTTCTAGAGGAAATGTTCTTAGGAATGATCCCACAGATACACAACTGTGCATCTACTGCAAGAGAACTTCGAACTAAACTTCTAGTATCAAATGCACAGTAGCATTTTTTTTACATGTTGGCAACGGTAATATAGCTTTTGATTTTTGTTATTTGGATCACATGACTACTTTCACATCTCTGTTCTGTCATTCAGCGCAGTGCATGGCCTCTGCTTCTGTGTCTAATTAGCTTACCCTGTGTTATCCAGGAAGTGGGATCTTTATCCGATATGCAAGCCAATACACAGGGTCAAGGCATTTCTTTTGTTAGAAGTTTGTGGAAAGTTGGGAGCTAGGTGGTATTCCACAAAGGTAGCTCAAAATTCAGTTGAACAAGTACAATATTTATACAGTTTAGTTATACACATGCATTTTCTAAACTCCACTTAAAAGTTACTTAGTTATGCACAGCAGTTTCCTATTGGTCCGTGTATCTTTTGCCTCAATTTAAAGTTATAGTGTACTTTTAATCTAGTGCACAGGCTCAAGGGAGGTGGGGGGGTGAGTCTTTTGGTCCTGAGCTGAGTCTCTGTTCGGGCTCTCCCCCCACTGTCTTTGAGTTTCACCCAGTTACTGTGAATTCCACTGACTTGTAGCAAGATCTTTCCTTTATCAGTCCTTGAAGCCCTTGTTTCTGTTCCTCCTTTGAAAATAAGTGATTAACGAGGCCTGCAAGTTCTTTTGTGATTAGCAAAGCACGCAAGTTAGTTAAGCTTATACCCATACATTTCAGACATCAGCTGTTATATGGATTAATGACATCTGTCTCCTAAATCAGGTTGCTGCCACATTTTCCTATTTTTTACTGAACTATTTCAGGACACTCTTATAATAGAAAGTTAGTCTGCATGCTAAATATTTGGAAATATGAAACAAACTGCCTTGATACAAGTTAAGGTGTTTGGTTTTGAGGTGAAAAATTATAGGTTTCCTTTGGATGCAGTTGATTTGTACAACCAGCCAGCTGGAAGCAGTACAAATAGCATGCAAGAGTCTATGAAACTAGTTCTTGACCTGTATGGTGGTTAGAAGTTTACCACAAACTTCCGGAAAACCAGTGTTTTCAATGTTTTTTATATTTCTGGAGCAATGTCTCATGGAGATCGTATGTTTTCTTGATTATTATTGTTCTGTGTGCTTTAATATTAATGGTAGCATCTTTCTTGGAAACATTCTAATGTGTGGAAGGTACTTTTTCAGATAAAATCTTTAACAAAATCATTTTTTGAGGCAGTACTTTGGTCAAGCCACTCATCAACTTTTTATTCTTTCATATGTGCTTGTGCTCTGTGCCTTGATGCAGACGCTCCCTAAATAAGTGTATTGCTCAAATACAAGTGGAAGAAAATAGAAATCATAGGTGAGATTTTCAGCCATGTACTGTTAATTTAATGACAGTTGACGATATTAGAAGAATAATGACCTCTACTTTAATGATATAATAGAAATAGAAAATCTCCTGTTCCAGGAGTGGAAGATTCTCAGATGCAGACACTGATATATCTGCCCTTAATTGTTCATTTTACTTCTCTCTATGTGTGTTTCCATACTAACAAATAGAAATACTAACTATTCATATGAGCATTTTTCTACAGCAACTGGAGCGTAGTGCTTCACCCACATGCATGAACATTAATCTCAGTGTCTGAATATGCTGTAGCATATTAAATTAGAATTTACAGAAAATAAAAGCTATCTTTTAGCAAATTAATGTATAATGTAAAACTTCACATACCCTGAGTTAACATGTTTAAAGCAGCATTTCTGAAATTGTGGGCTGAGACTGTTTTGAGACTGGAAAGCGTTAAACATCTGCAGCTGGCAATAGTTCACTTGCCCTAAGGTTGAGAATGGAAAATTACTGGCTGAATGTGTTTATTCTAGTCAGAAAACTGCTAATTACCTCTTAATTGCCACAGGAGTTCATTTCCTCCAGGATAAGTGAACAACCATTTGTGACCAGTAATAATCAGGTTTCACTTCCTTGTCTAAATGAATGCGAGCAATTCCCACTTCAAGGTCCTACTTGAAAGTTCAAAAGAAACTGACTTAGCTACTTCGGATAACTTCAGATGTCAGTAATTTTACTGGTTGCCAAGGCATTGCCATTATACTATTGCTTCATCATATGGATCTTATTCATTAATACAGACCTAAGTCTAAATAAATACAGAAGTCAGCTTTGACTCCTTTGAGGGAGTAAAGGTTTCATACTGTAGAGGAACATTTTTTGTTTTCTTGTGACTTATTTACAACTCTTACTGATCTGACAGTATTTTCTTACCAAAACAGTCAGAATTGGAAAAAACAAATAAGGATATAAAAGAAAGATATTAAATATGAATTTATAAATGTTCTATCTGAATTTATATTCCATTTTTATATTCTCCCTTTTTCATTATCCATCATAAGGAAGCATTACACTCAAAGTCTTGTGGCCGAAAGAGAACAAAGCACATATAGAGCCAAGAATTTATCATTAGCCCAATTAAAATCTTTACAATCTAATCCAAATCCAACAGGAAAATATTACTAGTTCAATTACAACAATATTAACACTCACAATCCAAATTAATATCAAAAACCTCATTAATAATACCCTTCAAATTATTACAGAAGAAAACTTACTAGTGACTGTCCCTTTTCTCTGTTACACTCTCCCTTCCAGCATCCTTCTGGCATGTAAGGTAAACAACACCTGCCATCCTCAGACACAGAGGGAGCAAAAATTCACAGCAGGGTATCAACATTCCACAGGCTTCACAAGTAGCACACAGTACAAACACCAACCAACCCCTTCCTCTAGGCACAAGCTCTACATGCCTTTTTATATAGTCTCGTATCACGGTTTGTTCCCCCCTCAGTCACAGCCTGTAAAGCTCTGGAAAGCCTCCCTTAGCCCCATGGCCCCCAGGAGCTGCAGCTGGGGGCCACATCAGTCTTCCCAGAGCAAAGCACAAACATGCAAGCAATGAGCAATGAATGGCCTTGGAGTTGAGTGACAGCATGGCTCAGGCCACAGCAAGGCCGGGCAAGTTCTTGAGATCCTGACCTGTCAGGCCAATACAGAGCCTGGGATCTTCTTCTAGTAGACACGGGAGTTTTATTAGCTTAAGAAAAGCTGTGGAGGAACGGCTGAGATACTGAATTTGGTCTTAGGTTTCTTTCTGCTGACACACGAACAAATCTGCTATAATACGTGTGAGAATCTTTGTGTTGGTTGGTATGGATCATGAGAAACTGGGAGGTCTAATTACAATCTCTGTCTAATTCTTGTAATTTTAAAAAGAAATAGTATTATTTTACATAATGGTATGCAGCAAATTCTCTGTTTGAACAATAACTACAGCTAAATGCCTTAATGTTTCCCCAGATAACGAGTTTCAGCTATGGCATTTTACTCTCTGTTCCACATACGTATTTATATGCACTTTCTCAATGGGTACACAGTGCTTATACTGTAAAAAGAGCTGAACTATTCTTTTTTTTTAAAGAATACTAGAATTGAATGAAGACAAAAAGGGATATGTATGAAATGCAATTTTTTTTTATCAGTACTATCAGTAACTCTCTATGCACCTACTAAGACATGTATCTCTACTATTGAAGTTAAAAGCACATCATAGCCTTATGTCCTTTGTGTGTGTGCAATGGAGGATGGTGAACATGCATGGTCGAAGCAGCTTGAATTCCTTCTATTTTAAATCCTCTGTGAGTAGGAATTTGGTTCATTTTGCACTGTAAATTTTGTTGCCCCTTCACCAAAAACTTAGAAGAAAAAATCCCCACCAGTATCAAAAGAGCTTTGTAGCTTATATCAAGTCAAGGTTCAGTGAGTTGATATGAGTTGATATATTGGAGGAGAACCATTCAGTTATATTTTTTGGCTTTTTGATATGTATTACCTTCATATAAGACTAACAGAAGGGTGGCAGGTCCCAGTATCAGGTGAATGTTCAATTGAACCTCAAAAAGAGGTATGAAATAGAAGAAACCAATTGAGAGATTGATTTTCTTTTTACGAGGTTTAGATAATATATTTCTTTAGTGATGCTGAATTAGAGATTTTAAAGTTCAAGCTACCTGTCCCACCATTGTCATAATTTATACTATATTTTAGCAAATGTTTGTGATGAGAATATTATTTTTATTTTCATGAATGTATTTTGGTTAAACCAATTATTTGAATATCTACATACGATTCAAAATAGAAGTCAGGTTTTTTCAATTTCCCAGTTCACATTAAAATATTATGTAGTGTTGCCTCAGAAGTCCTCTGCCAATTTTACTTTAATGTATAATTTCCTTGTCTCTTGAATTTGCAGTAATAGTTTTATAAAAAAGTTGATGTTTTTTCTTAAAAAGTTGAGTAACCCCTTGCTCACTGTTAAAAAAAAATCTGTTGTTGTGATTTACTTACTGCATTAGACAACGAATGAGTGTGATGACAGTCTTGTAATTTAGTTTTAGTTATGTGTCCAGTTCATGTTCACACATGGTTTCTCCCTCCCCCTCTCGCAACTGGCTGCCTTGACAAACAAGTGAGGGTTGTTTTCCTTGGGAAGTGTAACTTGAGTAAAAAGTAAGACCATATACTTGTTTGTGAGTGTTTGTATAAGGCCTCAAGAAGTTGTAGGAGGTAGGAGGCTAAAATCTGATTAGTGTTAGAAGAACAAAGGCAACATATCTCTAGATAAGCACTGTTTGTAGTTTTGTTTATACACCTTGCAAAATCTGTATCTGAAAAATGGTGATCTATAAAATCCTTATGCTTGATAGTTTCAAGTATAGCTATTACATTGCCAGTAATCTGCTTCCATCCATAGCTGTAAAGCTATTTCATGTCTGCTGATTTCAGCATTGTTATATGTACGCTTCAGCTTGCAAACTAAAATTACAGAATTTTCAGGACTTTCACCTGAAGGAGTTTTCTGGGCTTCTCTTTACAAGTCTGAAGTCATCTTGATGTATGACCTGTATGAATCAGGAATTTGTTCTAAGAAAAGTGTTTCAATGTCAACATATCTTCAGGTCTCAGATTATCAGACATGACAAGCAAATTGGAGTTAAGAGTAATTTATAGGAATATGGCAGGCATTAAAAAAAAATTCAAGGTATCTGATGGAATTCTGTTGCACAAGCATAGAGCCAGTGTGTCAACCTAACCCAAAATTCTGTGCTTTGGAAATATGTTCTACGAATACAAAAGAAGAAAGAAAAACACTGTAAAACAATATTCAAGAGCATTTTTTAAGCAACAACATTTTGTTCTGGTATCTTGATCTAATAGTGTACTTGAACAGTGGCATCCTTCTTGTCAAAATTGTTGTGCCATTAGTTAATGAGCTGCTGTGGAGCAGCAAATTTCTGATTACTAACTTTTGTTCCCCAACTTACTGCTGAAGTTTTTCTAACTTACTGCTGAATATCTACTTTATTATTATTCAATAATGTAAATTAGCATAACCCCTAATATTTATGAGAATCTCAGACAAGTATTAGTTCTGTTGTCATTTAAGTTTTATTGATGTTATCTGCCCCTTACTCGTCTTGGAAATATCCACAAAATCCACATGGATTTTCTGCAGACAAAATTCAACCATTGGTCAAAACCTCCACCTCCACTTTATTCATTGTTAAAATCAGGCAGCAGCAGAATAGAAGAAGGGAGAAGGCTTCAAAAGGTTTCTGTAGTTAACTTGGGTCTTATTTCTAGTAGGTATAAATCTGTTCACTGCAGCATTTGTATAACTGGGTTGAAGGGGTAGAAGCTTGTTGAAATAGAGTGGAATCCATTAAACAATCTTGAAATACTAATAAATTAGTAAAGATAAACTTACAGTAATGTGAATATTGTCACAAGTTAAAAACTGCTTTTATAAATTCAGTTTGTGACCACATCATGCTATGTCATCATGAGACAGCATATTGTCATGTAGGCACTGGCTTTCAGTCTTGAAAGTAGCTATGTTAGCATGCTCTGCTCAGCAGGGTAAGGTATTTTGGGTGCAATTCGATGTCGAAGTCTGAAGCTAAGTCAACAGATGTCATGACCTAATACAGTCTAGTTACCCTCAACAACCCCAAGCGAGGATAAATTTGGTCTCTTGATTTTGGTTTGAAAAGAAACATGACAAAGTCTACTCTAGTCCAAGTGAGCAAAAGGGCTAATCCAGCTGCATATTCTACACATGAAGCATGCCAAAAACATGTACTAAGGGCTTAAAGTTAGTTATTCTTTAATTCATTTTCACACAGTATGTCTTATTTTTTGAACAGTACAATGTGACTTTAAGATAATATAAACACGTCTCTTCAAAAGCTGGGGAAAAATGAGTTGTCAGCTATGACATATTTTACTTGGCTTTCATAACTTGTATTTTAAAACAATAATAGCTATGCATGTTATTATACAAATGCATAATAAATGCACACCAGATGGCAATTTGGAAATATATGCATAAGCTGAGAATATATGTAATACTTCACTCACAACACACCTTGAATTCAAGGAGCATTTCAAAGAACATATTGATTTTTTTTCTATCCTTATAATGAAACACATTTTTCCCATAAATGTGTTTTCTGTTAAGATTGATAAACTAGAATTGTAGCAACATATCTCTCAAACAATGAGATGCTCTGGTTTGTTCTCTTTAAACTACTATATTAAAGCATTAATATTAAAAGCTTATATGGCTTGTGGTTTAGAGTGGTTATGAAAAAAATCACAGATAAAATGTCTGAAATAACTGTAAGAACATAAATACTTTATATTTTTATCATAATAATGTCCTTCCATTATAAGACAAGCAAAAGATCCTTCCTTGTAACTTTAAATTACTCTCAAAAAATTTCTATAAGATGATATTTTTAGATTAGCAAAAGGGGATTACATATTTATAAAGCAACGCTTACTTGTATTTCCTGAAAAGATGCTCCCAGAAGATCTAAAAGCAATACAACTGGGATGCCAGATTCATCAAAATAGTTTGATGATTTGCAATGGAAATATCTTGGAACTTCCTCACACTTCAGTTTTTCTATTTACATGTGTTAAAAGAAAAGTGTTTAAGACTCTATAAACTACTGATTTATTTTTTAATATAAAGTGTGGTGTATCTTCATTATTTAAATCCCAAGATATTTATGATACTTCATTGTCTGCTGTCTCTCACAATATCAGTTATTTGTATCGGGCTATGTAAATAATCAAGCTTGAAAATGCAAGGTTTGATTTGCTATTTTAGCTATGTTGCACTCATTTAACTATCCCAAGTGCAGCTGGGAAAAGGGCAGGTCTGGGTCGTGGCATGTCTTGCACAGAATCTGGCAACTGCAAATCCTCCCTTCCTCCCATCCACCTTTAATTTGAACAAGTAGTTTCTGAGCCTCAAGAGCATCGCACAAGAGAAAACACCAGACAAAGGGAACAGCTATATAATGCCACACAACAGCATAGCAGACTTCTGTGACCTGATCTCCCTGTCTGGGACATTACTTGTTTCTCTTTGTTTGTCAGAATTTCTATTCTGTCATATACTTGACCCGAAAGAATATCTCCTCTGGCACGTTATGGAATACAGTGGTGTGTTGTTTTTACCTTCTTCAAAATAAGTGGGAGATGTTAGTGGCGAGTACCCTAGCTGCCTATTTTTTCTGATTTTGGTGTGGAAGTTGAGTGAGATAAGCAGTGTGCTCAGCAGTCATGTTTACTCCTGAGGCCCATGTAGTGGCACATTGTCATCTGAAGCTCTCTTCTTGTAGTACAGCAAGAAAGACACCTTGCATTTAAACACTTAAGGTAAGGGAAACTATAAAGATACTTTGGAAAGAAATAGCAGAAGAAAGAGTATCTTTCTGTTGAGGACTGCTCTTTTTTGTCTTGATCATTTTCTTGGAAATTACTTTGGGCACGCCTTGCCAAGTAGCTCATGTGAGGAGGAGCCACCTACCTGCTGATCTCAGTTGTCTAATCAGCTACCTTGTAAAACTGATCTCTTCTGCTAAAAGAAAATCTCTTAGATTGTTCATTATCCAAGGTAGTGTTTATCCCAACTAAAAGAACTAATTAAGATTTAATATTGTTTATGGATACCAAAATCCTCTTGAGGGTAATTGAGATCTAAATCATCAAAATTACTTAAAGTCTGTATTCCTGTGTGTAATCCTACAACAGTAGTAACCTCATCTGCAGTATGTAATTCAGTTGCACGGAAGCTGTACGAGTAAGAAGCCTTTCTCATTCAATAAGGAAATTTCTTTTGAAGCATCTGGTATGAAGTGTAGTTTTACTCCTATATTGGATTATGATATATGTATGTGTTGCATAAAATACATTTGTAATTAACTGAAACTATCTTGATGAATCCAGCAAAACCATCTACTATTAGTCTTTTTCTGCTGGTGAAGTTTTCTTCATTGCATTCCAGCCCCTCCATTAAAACTCTACTTCAATAAATAGCAAGATAACCCTGTAAAAGAAATAGAAGTAAATTACTGTTTTTTTCTCTAAAGTATATCTGCTGCCATCTGTTGAGTTCTGAAGTACTTTCTAGTCTTAAATAAAATACAATCAGATTATCAGATGTTATACATACAATTGAACCTCTTAACAGCACTTCAAGATACTGCCAATTAGCCACCTGAAACTGAGCCATATGTTTCCATTTTGTAATAAAAAAGACACACAGAAAAGGCTAGAATCTGTGAAAATTCACTAGTACTTTGCATAGCATGGTACAAAATAATTTGTGTAGCTATTGAGGAAAATATTTGTAGTAAAATCAGTTTGAAAAGACTAAGGCTGCAGAATGTGTTCACAGGGAGATATTCAGTATTTAGATGTGAGATGGATGGAATAATAGTGTATGGCAATGTGAGAACAAAATTTGCAGTTGCGTCTAATTCGATTTTGGGAAGAGTGGTGGGTTTGTGCTTGCTTACGTAAACTTACAGGATTCATTTACAAATTCAAATGAGAAAAAACTACTTTGTGACAGTGTAGAATACTACAACAAAGTAACTCTATGGATATTCTGCATATATTCTGTTCATTTGTTGTGCTGCACGCAGAACTTGCAGTTTTATATGGACTCCTCATTTTTTTCTCTCTCAGTACTGTGTTTAGAAATCTGTGAGTCTTGGTAAGGGAAGTAGGCATTTTTTTTCCTCATGTTTACAGCAGCATCCAAAAGTGGAAGTTATTGGCACGTATACCAAACTTTAAAGATATCCTGTGTGTTGCAATTAATTTGAAATGTAGTCAACCAAATGTAGTTTTGTTCTAAAATTATTGTTTTGAGGACAATGCCCTATAAATTTTTAAGTAATGCAATCATGGCACGTTGTGCTGTATCTATGGGCATTAAGCTGTATTTCCTATTATTTTTTCCTGAGTTGTATTATACTCACCTTTGATATTCATCCAACAAACAATGGTGGTTTCTCTCTATCCTTTTCCTCATCAATTTGTAAGAAGAAATATATGCCTTAGAGTCATGAAGTTCTACACTGTAAGTTGATTTTTCTTGTCTGAAATGTATTTTTTTTTGTTCTGATTTCATCTGTTTGGAGCGTCTTCAGGAGAATATTTTTATCCTTACTGCTTATACATGAACTGAAATATCAACGTAGCAGAGGGGAGTTGCAAAAGGAACAAATTGTCTAAACTGCAGTAATTATTGTTTAACACATTTTGGCATAAGGAATGAATTGTAGTAGTCTAAGCAGTGTCACTCACTGCACCTATTTGCTAGCATAGCCTAACACTATTGGTATTTTAATCCAAAACTATGAAGGATCTCAACAAAATGCAAGTACCATGCACAAAATGCAAGTTCCTGGCACTGTTGTAGTTTTACCGTTTCTCCCTCTGTTCCACAACAAATCACATCTTTGACCTAACCAAGCCCACTAATGTTCAGAATAAGCATGTCCTGGAATAGCATTCTAAACCAGATCGTATTGTTCCATTGGATAACCAAGTTCACCTCTGTCTGTGCTGTAGGCTGTGTCCAAACTCATTTGTGACTTTAAGTAGGTTTTCAATGTGTGCTCCATAAGTATCAGCAATGTGCAGAAGTATTTACAATGCTAAAAGAAAAAAGTCATTTCTACAGCTTCACAGCTCTGTTCCCATGGCAGACTATATATTTTCTAGGTGTCAGTCTGATCAGTTGGATTTATTTTGGTCCAACATATATCTATTGTGATGTTTTATGGAGAAGTAAATAGTATGTTTAAAGAAAATGCACATTTGTTTATCTGTCAGTTGCTTTGGCTTAGATTAATCCTAGCTTGCTACAAGAATCACACATGTCTTGTGTAGTCTTAGTGCATGACACCTCCTGAGAAGTACTGCCTGCTTTCCCCAGGAGGAACTGATCCCAGTTGGCCTTAACATTTCTGCCAGGAAATGACAGTTGTGAACCTTCTACCAGAGGCTCTAGAGGTACTCCACCAGCACAGGAATTTGTAATCACTGCTTCGTTTTGCTTCTTTGCCCCAGAAAAAGACTTCAAGCCTTTTTAAGGATATTCTGATTCATTTTCTATGCTACTAGAATTGTAGTTTTAAAATGTTTTCTCTTACAAGTTCCCAGGTTGTATCTTCTTTATTCACTGACTGTAGAGTAGAAACTGGGGACGTGCTAATAAGTGCTATCAATAAAAATTGAACTAATTAAGTTTCAGACATAATCCCCTATTTTTATAAGACAGCTTAATGAGATATA
>Ga0181612_116816_pt1 | contig 18024 bp, 8 predicted proteins | sample HoacroProtozoa21_FD_119630 | JGI IMG/M metagenome (GOLD analysis project Ga0181612, IMG submission 119630) | Hoatzin crop microbial communities from Cojedes, Venezuel. Combined Assembly of Gp0051906, Gp0051904, Gp0051908
ATCTTCATCCCTGTGCTGGGTGGGTGGTGGGTATGGCTCTGGAGAAGCCAGTGTGACCATGGAATAGCTTCATCCCTGCGCCAGGTTGGTTCAGCTCCGGAGAAACTGGTGTGATCGTGGAACAGCTTCATCCCTGCGCTGGGTGGGTGGTGGGTTCAGCTCCGGAGAAACTGGTGTGACCATGGAATAGCTTCATCCGTGCGCTGGGTGGGTTTGGCTCTGGAGAAGCCAGTGTGACCATGGAGTAGTTTCATCCCTGTGCTGGGTGGGTGGTGGGTTCGGCTTCGGAGAGGCTGGTGTGACCAGGGAACAGCTTCATCCCTACACCGGGTGGGTTTGGCTCGGAGAAACCAGTGTGACCATGGAATAGCTTCATACATGCACTGGGTGGGTGGTGGGTTCAGCTCCAGCGAAGCCGGTGTGACCATGGAATAGCTTCATCGCTGTGCTGGGTCGGTGGTGGGTACAGCTCCAGAGAAGCTGGTGTGACCATGGAATAGCTTCATCGCTGTGCTGGGTCAGTGGTGGGTTTTGCTCCGGAGAGTCTGGTATGACCGTGGAATAGCTTCATGCCTGTGCTGGGTCGGTGGTGGGTTCAGCTCTGGAGAAACCGGTATGACCATGGAATAGCTTCATGCCTGTGCTGGGTGGGTGGTGGGTTCGCCTCTGGAGAAGCCGGTGTGACCATGGAATAGCCTTATCCCTGTGCCAGGTAGGTTCAGCTCCAGAGAAACCAGTGTGACCATGGAATAGCTTCATATGTGCATTGGGTGGGTTGTGCGTATGGCTCTGGAGAGGCTGTTGTGACCACAGAACAGTGTCATCCCTGTACTGGGTGGGTTTGGCTCTGGAGAAGCCAGTGTGACCATGGAGTATCTTCATCCCTGTGCTGGGTGGGTGGTGGGTATGGCTCTGGAGAAGCCAGTGTGACCATGGAATAGCTTCATCCCTGCACCGGGTGGGTTGTGGGTATGGCTCTGGAGAAGCCAGTTTGGCCATAGAATAGCCTTATCCCTGCACCAGGTGGGTGGTGGGTATGGCTCAAGAGAAGCTGGTGTGACCATGGAATAGCTTCATCCCTGTGCCGGGTGAGTTCAGCTCCGGAGAAACCAGTGTGACCACGGAATAGCTTCATCCCTGTGCCAAGTGGGTGGTGGGTTCAGCTCTGGAGAAACCGGTGTGAGCATGGTATGGCTTCATGTCTGCACCGAGTGGGTTCAGCTCTGGAGAAGCCGGTGTGAACAACCCGCCTGCTCGTGCCCTGAAGGTTAACGGCGGTGTCTGGGGATGCCGGTCGCGTGTTATTAATAATTTAATCCTGTCTCAGGTAGCTGTACAGGAACAGGGTAAAAACTGCCGATGGTGGGCGGCGGATGGCTGAAACGCGGTGCCGGTGGGACACCCACGGTGGGAGGGATGGCCTGGGAACCCCACGGGGTTTGACATCCAGGCCTGAAGCCCTCAGGAGAGGGAACTGCCGGTCTTGGCCGTGTTCGCGCCCCGGGCAGTGCTGTTGGGTGCTGAGATGCTCCCCAGCCCCGGCCGGGCTCGGGAGCGGCCGTGCTGCACCCCGACTTGCATCAGGTTCCTCTGCAGCTGCCATTAGGCAATCCCAGCGTATTTCTTTTTCCAGCAGCTCCTTCTCTCCTCTGCTGATGTGTGAAAGACCAACCCAGAGGGGAAGCTGACTCACCAGGCAGAGGAACGGTAAAACGGCGTTGGTACAAAACAAGCTGAGAGAACCCAGAAGTGATTTCCCTTTTCAGAAGGGTCGCAAAGAGAGGGGAAAAAAGGAAGAGAGGGGAAAGTTTTGGAGAGCTGCTGCGCTCTCTGGCAGGGGCGTTGCACACAGCCCTGCCCCAGCCGCTCATTTAAAAATACCCAGATTTCCTTTCATAAATAAAAAGGATAATAATATTTCCTTTGGAGGGAGGCTCAAAATGAGGAAGATCCCGATGACTGCTTTGGCGGAGGGACAAAAGACCTGGGCGAGAAGCAAGCAGAGGCGCAGCCAGCCTGGGAACGTGCACGACCAAGGTCTGAGCGAGTGGCTTTCCTGGATTTTGCGTTTCCGCTCATACCCCTGCTGTAGAGCTGCTCTGGGGTCGCTGGGGAAGGAAGAAGGGGCTGTGGACTGAGTTAGCCGGAGGTGTTTCCCAAAGCGCGTCGGGCAAATTCAGTTTCCCAAAGGAAACAACACCGAGAAACGTGGGAGAGATTACTCAGAAGTAAAGGAGCCTTGGTTCGGCGCAGCTGGCGTGACGTTCGCGTCCCACCTTTGGCTCAGCCTCTGGGTACAGCTCTCGGTAAGCTGCAGCTATTTGCTATTTTTCTTTCGCTGTTTGCTTTGGACGAGCTGTTACACGACGGCGCTGCGGTGAGGCAGCTCCGGGGGAGGCTGGGTGGAAGCAGACTCTCCTCCGGAGTCGATCGTCTGCGCCGCTGGCTTTGCGTTTTAGGGGACCCGGCACGCGTTACAGCATCGTCGTCCCGAAGGGACCCGTCGGTCCGGTGTTTATAGACTGATCTCGGTCCGAGGACGGCAGGCAGGCGTCGATGCACGGCGGATTTTCCTGCTTGCCCTTGCAAGGCGTGAAGTAGCCGTGGATGTAGGGTTCAGGCTCCAGCTGCTGGAGAAAGCCCGAGCTGCCCGGCGTGGAGACCGTGCCCAGCTCGCCGTCGGTGTCAGCAGCCTCGGGGACCCAGGGCTTGGCTTTGCAGCCGAGCGAAGTGGCTGAATTACTTGAAGTTTTGTGACAGCGACCCTACGAGTACATCCGCTACCGCACGTGTGGCTGTTATTTAGTGTTTTGCTTAGCGAGTGGCTGTTCTGCTGTAGGAAAGGGCCTTTTTGGGATCTGGGACTACTTAGGAACTGGTTTTGGTGCTAGGCAGGGGTGCTGGTGGGCGGTGGGCGCTTTCCTTGGCCATTGCTTGCCCCGGTACCCAGGTGGTCATGCCCCATCATCCCGGGGTCTTCGCAGGACTCAGCAGTTAATTAGCAGTACCACTTAATTTGTTTTCTGAGTGGCTTTGGCTGAGGGTCTGCATCCCCCAAGAGACATGTGGGTCGTCTGTCCCACCGCTCCCTTTAATGTGCTTCGTTGGAGGCAGAAGTGGCTCCTGTCCCCTCGTCGTGACAAATTTCACTTGTTAGCGTTGACCAAAATGAGGAAAAATAAAAAATAAAGCCAAGGGGGTGTGCACGGCCGAGCCCCACAGTCCTTCTCTCCACCTTTCCCACGGGTGATGGTCTTGCCGGTCGAAGGTGAGCCCCGGAGATGCAGCCTGCCAGCCCTCTGGGTCTCCGTGGGGTCAGTGCTGTGTCTTTACACGTGGGAGCAGCCGTGGTGATTTCCCCCGGCGCTGGCTGCCGCCCCGCAGACGGACCCCGCTCTCCATCCAACAAGCGGCTTATGGCCCGAATTTGAGGCCACGCCACGCTCCAGCTCCCCAAAGTGACATCCTGCCGGTGGGCACGGGGTGGGAGCGAAGGGCCCTGGATGCGGTGTCCGCGTCGGGAAAGACGTCTCGGGGTCCCAAAACCTGGGTGACGTCTGGCCCTGGCCGGCCGGGGTTGTTGCAGCTTGGCTGCGGTCGGTGCCCTGTTGACCACCCAGGGCTTCTCTCTGCCAACTCCAGATTGTGTTGCTGCAGCCTAAATAGAAAAATCATGTAGAAGGTTGCGCCGCGGGGCAGAAAGCCTGGGGTTATCACGCGGGGAGGGTCTGGAGGCTGCCAAGCGCCGTGTTTGGGAACAGCCTCTGCCTTGTCCTCGGTGGCTGTTTTGTTGATCACGGCCTTGGGGCAGGAGATGATGTCCCTCAGGGCTGCTTTGATAAGGAGGGACGCTGCAGATCGGGGAAGCCACAGAGAGCCTGAAAACCGGTGTGTTAAAGGGTGGATTAAACTCACGGTCATTAGATTAATGGGATTAAGCCTGTGAGTCAAGAGGCTGTTTTGCACCTGGCTCGGCACTGCCAGGAGCACCGGCCGGACCAGCTCAGGCAGCTCAGTAGCAGCTAAGGAGCCCCTTGCTACCTGGAGTAACTGCAGAGCAATGCTTGCAACCCCTCTCCGCACCCGGCCATAGCAATGGGGACTTGGGTACTGTGCAGGGGAATAGGGGAGAGTCCCAGCTCCTCACGCGAGGGGACTGGGAGCTGCTGGGAGCTGCTGGGCAGGGATCGGCTTCTTCCACCCTGCTCGGGAAGGGCTGCACAAACCCAGCTCCTCTTTGGCTTGCAGCTGGGGGGGCTTGCGTGGAGCAGGTTGGACTGATGGCTGGTGAGGCTTGGGAAGGGGTAAAAATTGGATGTAAAGGCTGCCTTGAAGAAAGCGTGCGGGATCAGGGCTGTGCCGCAAGGATGATGCGCTCTGGCACATCCCGGGTGTTGGGGGGTCCTGGAACTGGGCAGCTCTGCAGGTCCTTCACGCAAAATATGTGCCCATTCCTCCTCGGCGAGAGGAGCGGTGGCGATGCCATGCGTGGCGATGCCGTGTGTGCTCTGCAGGAGGCTGAGCCGGGAGGGAGAGGCTGGAGGGGCTCCAGGAGCTGTCTGGAAGCAGGCAGCACCCCGTGCTGGTGCGTGGACCCCCATGGTAGTGCATTCCTCCCCGTGCCAGTGCCTGACCCCCCGTGCTGGTGTATCCCCCCCGTGCTGGTGTATCCCCCTGGCACGCATGGAGGAGCAGCATCCCCAGCATCAGGAGTCATCCATCGCAGAGCAGTGGAGATCCATCCACCCATGTCGGGGGCGTGGGAAGACTCCAGCCTCCGTGATGCAGAGCCGTGGGCCTCTGCTGTGTTTCCAGACCTCACAGCTGCGCCTGGGTGTGTGTTTGGTTTTGCAGCACCAGGCCCAGCTCCAGTGGCCCCGCCGAGCCGCAGCCGGCCCCTTGGATGGCCAGCCCTCCTTGGGGCATCAACGGGACTGCACTGGAACAGGCTGCCCAGGGAGGTTGTGGAGTCTCCTTCTCTGGAGATATTCAAGACCCGACTGGACAAGGTCCTGTGCAGCCTGCTCTGGGTGACCCTGCTTCGGCAGGAGAGTTGGACTAGATGACCGACAGTGGTCCCTTCCAACCCCTACCATTCTGTAAGCTACATGAAGCACTTGCTTTCTAGTTAGAGAGACCACTTTCCTCTCCTTCACCCCACAGACAGAGAGCATCAAGTCTTTATGATCACCAGGCTGCTCGCTGTACAAGATGCATTCCCACCCATTCACATGGCTGATACTTCTCCATTACTGATAGCAGTCTGAGTTTACGGAGGTCATTTTTTTCACAACACAACAGCTGGTTAGCGATAAAATGCACTAAGTAAACAACACATCACAGCTATTGTTGGTACAGTGCCAGGGACGGTTTGGGGGCAGGAAGGACACCTGGGAACCAGATGGGGCCAAGTACTTTTTAAGCCAATCTTGCCTCTGAAGAAACTAATTTCTTTTGAGGTTGAGTTTCATGAGACATTGTCTGGCCAGTAGAATCAGCTGAAGAGGCTCTTGTCTTGTCCATCCCACTTTCTCCTTCCACCTGTCTCCCCAGACCACCAATCATCATTGCACAGCTACTTGGGTGGCCATTTTTTAAGCCAGTTTGGAAAATTGACCTGGCTTGATAACAGTATGTAACATTCCTCTCCCTGCTGCTCCCTCCCATAAATCATACTTTAAAGTGAGTTCTGTTCCCTGACCTGGTTTGCAGTACAGGCAGACTGGTAGAACTGACATGATTCTAAAAAGATAGGGAAAAAACAAGTAATTACCTGACAGTATTTCTATTAAGGAAATCCGTGTAACAATAGCTATTCCTCCTCAATTTCATTGCTTTCATTTCAGAATGGCATACCCAAACCCTTCTTTCCCCCCCGATTGCTCAGTCCTGTCACATAGTTTTAAAAAACAATCAAAAAAATTACCACCTCTGCCTATGGGTCTCTCCTCACTCAGGAAAGCGGGGGGGACACAAAACAAAAAACCCAGAATAAACCCCTCAAAAGCACTCCTCTCAAAACTGAAGTCTCTCTAGAGGTTCAATTTCAGTGAAAAATAGTCCCTGAATGTTAGCTAGAAGTTGTTCTTTTTTTTTTTTTTGCCACAGGAAGACAGTTTACCAATGGTCAGCAAAGGCTGACTAAGTGTGTAAGTTACCCCCCACATCCACCTTTTTTTTTTTCTAGGCACTGCTGGTTATACACATGCATTTTTATCAGGTACCTATGGATATTGCTAATCACATGTAGTGGTTTGGCTGCATGCCAGAACATTTGAGTACATTCAAACATGCTATGGATGGGACTTGAGACATATGAGCACATCTTGAGATATCTGCAGCGTAAGAAGTTCACATCTGAGCTGGTCACCTTGATTCCTTGTGGAGTCTACAGAAGGAACAGGCACTGCTAACATGCAGTCCAGCTCAGGCCAAAGTAGATATTCAGCCCATACTAATAAGCCTAATTTATTTGTAGAGCTGATGATTACAGAACTTGCCCACCCAGAGGACTTCAGGGGCTGGACATGGGCAGACAGTAACAGGAAGCTAGGCTTTTATTCTTCATACTCAGATCAAAAGTGGCAAAGACTGATCTGATTTGACAGAACTTCATAGTAATATTTTGCCCAGCCCTGCAAGTACTCAAATATTCATCTGCCCATCTGGCTCCACTCGCTATTATCTCTCCTTTCAGATTTCTTTCTACTCCACTTCTTTGCTCCCCCAGAGCAACCTGTTTTCCCTCCAGTCTCAAAGCTAGGCATCAGAAGCTATATTAATGATTTTCCAAGAGCCCACAGCATTCCACGATCTTACTGCCTCAAAAATAATTCCTTGAGATTCATTAAATACTAAATATATATTTAAGCGCCTCTTTTTTTTTTTCCCCAGAAATAACCAACTTTTGGCAACCTGATTTCAACTCAGCTTCTCTTGCTGGAGCTGAAACAGCCTAAGGACACCATAGTGTATTGAGACACCCAGAAACAATACTGTATTCCCTCTCTGGCAAGGCTGTTCACATTGTGATACAATAGATGGATAATCATCAAAGAGCAAGATTTCCATTGCCTTGGTGTTCCCTCCCTTTCCCTGCTCTCTGCCCTTTCTGCTCTTTTCCTGTATGAGGATGGCTTGTCAACACCCTGGTTGCCAGGACCATCAGTCTTGCCACAGGACGTTTAGTCCACTTCCCTATCCTATTTGTCAAATTTCTTTTCTAGGCATTTCCTCTCCAGTATGCCCATAACTACCCATATTTTTGCCTTTGACCTTATACTGCCTCCTCACCATTAGATTTTTTTTTTTTTTTCTTCTTCTCTGGCTACATTTCCTTTTTTCCATTTCAAACCAGAGGGCAAATGAGCAGTGACCTCCGTAGCTGGCACCAGGGCCTCTGCTGTGGCTAGAGAGGAGCCAGCCCTTGCATGAGAGGCAACCAAGTCCATTCCCCAGGAGAGGATATTCACCTCCTCACAGCAGTTCCTCTCTGCTGAGAAGCTGAACGGAGTCAAGTCCAATTTAGATATTGATTAATCCTTTGTTTTTCTTTTTTCTTCTATGTGAATCTACGGCCTCTTTCTGTGAAGCATGCATTGTCTCAGCAGAATGAGGTGGCTATAATAAAAACAGCTTTTCCACATTTCCTAAAGTATAAACTACATCTATAAAAAACCCATAAAAATTTCAGCCTATCAGATTAAAAAAAAATAAAATAAAAAAATTAAAAGCTTATTAAACTTAAGTGTCTGGGTTCCAGTAGAGATGTATCAGAAGTACCACAATACTACAGCTGGTCAATTAATTTCTTGCAAATAGTATTTGCTGTGAGATGTGTTGCTTTCGGTGAACAAGTGTTCAAACTTGCATGTTTCTGTTTTTCAGCTAGGTTGTCCTTGTGCTATTTATGAACACAAGTAAAGCAGGAAGCACCCTGAAAAAAAAAAATCTCATGGGAAGGTTTCCCCTTATCATTAAGATCCAAGATCAAAATTGAAGGAGATCAGGTCTGACTTGCACAGGTTTTGCTCAAGTCTATTTGTGAAACCACTGTCACAAGCCTGCATTTACTCAACAGCCCTATGAAACTATGTAATACTACTGCCCTACATGAAGTTACACAGCACACGGTGTAAGTGGTATTCACATTTGAACCACTCAGGCTGTGATTACTGGCCTCAGTACATGCCCCAGGCGACAATGGCCATTACCATTGATACTGTCTGTGGCTTTAGAAAGTACAAATTCAGCACTGAATGAATTGATACAAAGATGCAGAACTGACTCTATGTGTGTCCAAGACTCCTAATGCTAAAAATAAATAAAAAAAAATAAATACATGGATACATTAGTTACGCTTTTGGTTTGGCATTCAAAGTCTGTATTACCCACAGGGCACTGATTCTGTTATGATCTTAATCGCCTTCTAATCCCTTTTTGGTTTAAATAGGAAATGGAGAAAATTATCATCTTCCAAGGCTTCTGGCTCTCCCCAGGTTTGTTGTTGTTTTTAACATTCAGCAGGACTGTATGTTTCAAGGTTAATTTTGACTTCACCACGCAAAAACATGTTACGGTGACATGCAGCGCTAGAGCTGTCCAGCTTCACGCAAACTGATTCCATCAGCTGCCTGCATTATTCTAGCCCTCTTTTGCCTCTTTCCCTGCAGAGCATCATAATCCAACCGATTAGCACATGACAAATTTAGCAGCTATTAACCCAAACTATTGCAAGGATTTTGCACGGCAGACGCTTTTTCAAAGTTGATTTCAGCCGATAAACACAGGAATGCCAGTTCAGTCCCTGTAAAAGAGAGTGATGAATGGCACATCTGAAGTGGCCGGCGCTGGCTTCCTGTCACAGGAATGCCACACTCCCCTTTGCTCGGACTGCGATAAGCCCAACTATGTTTAGTAGCTTTCACTAGCAGGCTGTACATCAGAACAGCCAAAGCTGCCGTTTGACACATTGGGTGTCCTGTCAGCACAAAAATGCTTTAACCTTTAGTTGGTTTTGCACATACTGTTAACATTAGAGCCACGCATAAATCTAGGTCATCTCAGGAAAATGTCGCGGCAGGAGGGAGGTTAAAAGTTGCTCTGAATTAAATAATGAACTGTTTTGAGAGAGGTGAGGCACATAGATCTTACTGTAGTACTTTGGTGATGAGAAATTGAGTTCATGCTTTTACTGATGTTCCTATAAAGTCCCATGGGACCTAAGGTTCCCAAGTTGTGGGAAACGGACTTTGTCGGAACAGAGAACCCTGGAAGCCAAACTTAAAAGACAAGAGAGAGACACTAGTTTTCTCTACAGAAAAGCTGTCCTAGAAAAGTAACTTCTGCACTAATAGTCACAGAAATACAAAGGCTTTTGAAACAAAATCACCCTAAGATATCCAGTGAAATGCATTTTCTTTAAAGCTGCAAGCACAGACACAAAAGCATAACTGGGACATGATCTGAAAGTCCAGGGCCATTTACACACAGAAACATTCATACCTCTAGACTTGTCAGCTGTTGACATCTTATTACCAAGGTCAATATCTTGAATAACAAACAAACAAAAAAATTTCAACAATAGGAACTAAAGATACAAGCTAAAAAAAAAAGCTGCAGTCTTCTGTTGGTTAGAATCAAGAGCTACCTGAAAATTAAAAATTATATTTGGTCAGTAAGTTCTATTTGACTTAAAAGTTAATAAATATAAATGAAATCCTATTTTTGATGACCTAGATTAATTTTCAGTGTCTTGTTCTGATATTCATAGAGCTTAGATTTTTTCATTTTGAAATAAACTCTATATCACATTTATTGAAGTAAAATAAATTTTGGTAAAAATTGAAAAAGTATGAAGTGACCTGAAAACTTCTTCCTCCAGATTCTGTTTCCAAATCTTTGGAGACATTTACCTCCGTCACAATTCAGGATTTAACGTAACAATGCACACAGATTAAAAAAAAAAAAATTTGAAAAAAACTATGTTTGCAGTAAGTAGATTCTAAATATTGGGAAATAAGAAAGAAGCCAAAGAATTTGAGGATTTTTCCTCAGGGGCACAATAAACAAGCAACAATAAACAAAGGGACAATAAAAACCTAGTTGTCCCATATGATCGTTCTTTCTGTGGTTAAAAACACAGAACACAGTGCCAGATTATGCTGATTGCCACTGGTATATGAATTAAAAATTTTAATATTAAAAACAAAATCCAGAATAAATTAAACAGTGGTATCTAGTGCTGCTCAGAGCAAATCAAAGCCTTAAAAATGATTCATGACTGGTAGAAAAAAATGCAGAAATAGGACGAAGATAGCAGCAAATACTCTTTATCCTCCATTAACAAGAAAGACACATGCAAAGCTATCAGAAAGGCTCACATCCAGGTGCCAACTAGAGATGCAGCAGACAATTCATAAGCAGTATGGGGAAAACATAACCCTCCCTCCACTGAAATACAATTGCTGAGGAGCAATCAAAGTACGATACAGATATCAAAGTGCTGGAGAAAAAAACAAACAAACAAACACTGAACTCAGGCTGAAAATTAACCCAGATATATGGGGTTACACACCATAGTCAAGTAACAAGAATCATTATACTGGAGTTTAAAGGCAAGAAGAAAAAAAAAAGAAAGAAAAAGCCTATGTCCAGGAATCAGCCACTGACCTGGAAGACAGCACTTTCATGATAATGCTGCTGTTAAGCTTTCATGCAACGTTGAACACATAATTCATGAAGCTCAGGCAAGTTCCAGGTTAGAATAACGCCAAGACAAGAGCAGAACATGCTTACAGTAACTGGCACATTGCAGAGGTGATGCAAGTAGATCTGTCCCAAGCATTTCTTCAGCAAGAAGGGTACAAAAGGTCACCAGTAAAAGATAATTTATGATAGCAAAGTTACACTGCTCAAATCAGCAACCGCAGGATTTTGCCCAAGATGACAGCAGAGCTATGTCAGGTGAAAATCCAATGTCCCAGGCCCAGGCATCACATACTAGCCAATATGGCCAAGGGTTATCTAAAACACAATGAGCAGTTACAATTGAAGGGTGTGGGAGTAAACAGGAGAGGCACAGAATCAAAATAAACAGCATTTCTAGCAGATGAAAGAGCAAAGATCTTCTCACTGCAACCTCTGACTAATCAGATTTTGAGGAACTTGACCTCGCTGCTGTGACTAGAATGAACACAGCAATGAAGCAGACTTGGTTTTGCACACTGCTTTTTCTGAAAGCTGACTTTGGCTTCCACTCAGTGGCCCAGGTATGGGAATTCAAGCATATCACATTTTACTACGTCAGAGCAGTTAATTAGTAAGGCTGAAAACAGATATTGGAAACCTTCAACACAGTACTAAACAAAGCTGCAAGGATGTATGGCAACTACTCCTAAATCTACAGTTTGCACAGAGAGACCTTTGCGTCTTGGAACAGTAACACCACAGCTCCAGCATTACTAGAGCTCACAGAGAAAGGGATATCCCAGAAAGCCAACGCCTACAGCAGTCATCAAGCAAAGGACCTCCTCAAACCACTACTACTTGAGTAAAATTATATGTTAGAGGATAGTCCACATGAAATAGCGATTTACAGCTTTTCCCTTTCACTTCACATGACTGTTCTGTGACATTTGTAGGGATGCAATAAGCTACAATGATACTTTTGAGCTGCAATACACATAGAACACATGCGTGAGCTTCAATAAAGCTCATCTGTGGTTTTTAAAGCTCACTTGCAGGGAGAAGAGGCAGTAATGAGCTGCATCATTACAAACAGAATCATCGCAAGCATTGTCCAAGGTTTGGGTTGTGCTTCTATGAAGGTACAAGAAGGACGCTTCTGGAGCAAAGCCTTTGGCGGCAGTAGAAACTATCTGGATAAAGGCACATCTGAAATGCACCACGATTATAAAGGCCATTTCTTACCAACTTTAATGCTATTTGACAAGTGCCCCCCAAGCTCTATCAGTATGTTTGCTTCCACAAATATTTCTGCAAAGGTTTTAAAATAAGTTCACAGCTCTGTATTCTGACCCCTTGGAATTTGCTAAAAGGGCTTTAGCAAAGAAACCAATGTCGCTGTATGACAACTAAATTTTTTAAAAGGGAGTAAGAAGCTCTGCAGAGCTAAGTAGTGATCCATTTCTTCTTTGACTGCAGTTTTTGGACTTTTGCACTGAAACTGAAGAGGAACAGAACTCAGCCATTTGGCTTCTGAACAACCTACCTTAAAATGTCGTCATTCCCTTCTCAATTTTGGGGCAGAGGACAAATATCTCTCTTAAATCAGCACCAGATACTTCTCCTAAATCAGAAATAAATTCCTGCAAATAGTATACTTTCCCCTGGAAACAATGAATTTACAGCTTGCTTTGTTTCTTTTTTTCTGCCCTCTTACAGTTCGTCTTTTTCTTTCCTGCTCCCAAACCATCTGGCTCACTTTTCCCCATGGGCTACTGATGGTATTAAAGTGGACTGTTCAGCAGCTGTGCCCTACTGCCTGCCCTATCGATTGGTTTCTCACATGGCTTTTAATAGGTTTATTGATATTTTGGATTCATTTTGTCCTGAATTTTGTCAATCTTCACATTTTCACAGTCAGGTTCCATTTTGCTTGAGGAATGTATGCAATTAGTCCAGTTCTTAAAAGCCAAGTTTTTACTAATAATTTAGCCAGTGGCTTTATCTATCCAGGTTCTTTTCCTTTTCTAGTGTTTCTTTGGAATTTTTTGTTTCAGTTCATGTATTAAGGTAGGGTCACTGTATTATATGCCGATTTCTAAATGCAAGCAGCTTGGTAGCAAACTATCTCCAAACTAGTTTTTGCTCTTTTTGTGGACCTTAGTCTACCGTTCTTATTTCATAGTGGTTTAGTACTACTTTTATGTTTGTTAGACATTTTAACATCCATGAATTTTTATATCTTTTGCTGGCATTAACTGACATAACATTAATGTTGTTACAAATTAATGGTGCTTTACTCCAGCCAAAGATTAGTTTCTTTGCTTTTAAGAAGACAGGCTAGCAAATAAATGTGTTGAAGTCTGAACTGTTACTCATTCAAAAGTCTTACTGAAGAGAAGAAAGCATATATGCCATAAAATGTTTCCAGGTTTCTCACATGTTGATTATTTCCATCGAATTGGGGTAATTTTAAAATATTATATGCTTATTTTCACTATTCATGTGGTGTTCTTTCTGGCTTGATTTGAAAGATTAAAGATACTCTTTATCTTAAAGTTTGTTTTCTCAATACAAAAATGAACCGCATATATAATCCTTACTTTCAGTTATTTTTATGACCTTTTCCCAGGATGCTACTTCAAGTACTGTATTGATTTACATTTTTCATACAACCTTGCTGTTTAGTTTTACGAGACCAAACCTACTGTTCATTTACAAATTTATGGTAACAATGTTCTTTGCAATATCAAAGATGTTAGATCAGTATGAATATCACTTGTAGATTAAAGCAAAACAAAACCAATTCTACCCTTCTACCATATTAAATGTCTACAAAAGGATACGTTTCTTTAAATTCACTCAGGGAACAGGGGAAACCACAACAGTGGACTCTCAATATGTAAACGAGACATAAGAATCATTTTCTCACGTTATTAATACAATTTGTAATCAAATCTTGTTTACAATAGACAGATAATAACCTGCCTCACTGCAGGCTTTGTTAGAAATTCTCTTGGTACTCCACAGATCAATTCATTGCAAAAAGGAAGGCTTATTTTTTTACATAAAATCAGAAATCGCAGTGTAACCTTTGTAATTTTGAATACTGATGGAGTAAAATCCCCCATGAAGTTACTGGAAATTTTACTTCTGACATGGTCAGATTTTCATCCTAGTATCTACAACATTTCAGGGTCTGAGGAAGAAGCAAGAATTTTTAATTTATGAAAGTTCATCTTGAGGAATCTGAAGGCTTTATAATTTGCACCATAGAGTCATTAAACATATTTTTAAAAGCACTACATTTAAGCAAGCTGGTAAATTAGGGAAAGCATCAGCCTTTAGAATAGCACAATAGATTTTTGCTTGACAATGAGATATTTACAACTGCCTGTGTGCTCATTCACTTAATGCTGAGGTGCTTCTTACACTAAAGTATGCCACAAATCGGAGGTTTAGTGATACCAAGATGTTTTTACATTGGTTTGTGTTTTTTTTAAATCTTACAGCTTTTACAAATATGACTTCCCTCTGTTTCAGATAAGTGTTTATGTACATAATTATATTATTTTCACTATCATTCTCCATGTTTCTTAGACAACACTTCATCAGCTTTTAAAGTAAAAAAATTCTTCAGCATTATGCCAACGTCTGGCATAATGAAACCCTAATTGTAAGTGATGCCTCTGGATTCCTCTGTAAAACAAATTAAACCATATTTGAGAAAGTAAAATTTCTTCAGATGTTCCTCAAACAGTAGATGACAGTAATACAATTTCTTTAAAGATACACATTTCTGGAAAATAGGACCATCTATAAGTTACATTTAGACATTGGGAAGCTTTGATTTTTAGCTGAGTTGGAACCAAGACTGTATCTGCCTTTTGTTTACACAGCAGCATTAGAACAGGAGGATAAATGAGGGTGTTACTGGCTGGCTGAGGATTATAGAAAGAACAGAAAGACCTCATAAAAACAGATAGCATCCTGCTTCGTACTTGCAGCTCCAAAAAGCTAAAGTTTGGCAGGCACACACTGTGGTTAAATCTTCCTTATTTGGGAAGAAAAATGGAGTAATACAAAAAAGGTTGAGAGAGAAGCAGTGTTCTCTGGAAAGACTTAAATTTAGATAAGCTGTAGTAGGCATATGTTAACTGGGCAAGCATCAAACTGATGGTTTGATAACTACTACTTTCAACAGAAGAGTTTGGACTCTCCGAATTGTGTTTCCAGTCAATTTTTATTAGACAGCAATATTTAATAATCTGAACACAGAGTGTTCAGGCTTCCTTTTCCTTTGAAGCCTGGAGTGTTATGGCTGCACACAAGCAGGGAATTAGAGAACCTCCCGTTCCCTTTGGTCAGCAGCATCACGCTCACAAGCCAGGAAGGAGGCAGTGCCAGCTGCTGGTCAATAAGCAGCTGCATTTTCCTGGAAAACTCTATGCAAAAAAACCACACCAAATGTGCAAACAATAAGGGCCAGTGTTCAATCCAAGTCATGCTGGAAAACTACCTGCCATTTAATAAAATTAGGTCCTCAGATAAATCGTAGGACTGAAAAGAGCCTCTGAAAAGTCATCTGGACTATTTCTTTGCCATGAGGTATCATTGGTTATACCCATGTCGTTCCTGACCTACAGTTGATTGATCTGTTCTCAAAGGTCACCCATGACAGACAGTCTGCAGGGCGCTCTGTTCCAGTGATTCACCATCCTGTTAGGTTTCCGAAAGCCTAATACAAGACTTCCTTGCTGCAGTTTCATCTTATAGGATTTATTGTTCTTCTACCCCTCACAAAAGTGGGGAAAAGTCACCCTCTGTCACTGCAGTAGCCATTTAATAGACAATGACTACATTTGTAATCCCAGTATTCTCTAGTGTAAGCAGTTTCAACTCCTTTGACCTTTTTTTTGTAGCTCATGATTTCTGAACTAGTGATCATTTTTGTTGCCCTTATCTGGAACACTTCCAACGGGCCCACTTCTACTTGAGGAGCAAAAGCCCAAACCCAACACACTAGTCAAGATGTTACCACGCTTAGCAGAACCGGGATGCCTCTCCTGTCTCGCATGGTCTACTCTTGCTGTTACAGCCCAGCATGAAAAGTCGCTTTTTGCAACAAAAACTTACAACAAAATAGTATTAATACAAACAAATCCTTTTCAGACAAAAGGAACAGCATATGAACTCAGGCACAGACATTTGTATACAAACATGTAAGCGCTGCATTCTCACACTACCAGGAGACATATGTAGTAAAAATGCTTCATATTCACTTTTCCAACCCAAGTCTTCCCAGTGGTCACAAGCCATATCTCTTAGCCAGCTGTAAGGATCCCACCCTGGGATCGGATCCAATCTATTCTAGTAGTGGCTCAAATACTGTGAAAACTACACGGCCTTACAATGAAGACATGGCTTCCTTGCATGTGGAAGCCAACATTTTCAGACACAACTAATCTTTTGCATGGTTGTATACTTATGAATATGGATCTTTTAGTGGGTCAACTGAAATTTCTACATTTGAGACCTCTAATTCAGTTCCAGGTGGATTTTGTAAAATTTTCACCAGATGATTAAAAAACCCCAAGCAAGTACACCTTTTCTGGTAACACCTTCTTAGACACTAAAACCTAAACTCAAATGGAAATTAAAGATGAAGATAAAGGTATTCCTGAAAATCCTCTCCGCTGCAAATATTTCTGTAACTGTCATGGGAGTCATGGAACTTAGGAAGCTTGGAGAAAAAGATAGACTACATTCTGTTGTGCTCAAGAGGATCTACAGGGATGCCAACACCTTGCGGATCTCAGATACATTGCAAAATACTGTATCTTCACAATACAACTCTCAGCTTCTTATCTCCACATTGACTTGCTGCAGCTCCACTATCTCCTTTGGTGTCTTCAGGAGATACAGGGAGGCTGAAAAGGATCAGCAAAGCTCTGGAAAATCTCTTACGCTGGGAGACTGGGTAAGACAGATGGGGTTCTTGCAGCAGTTTATTTATGTAAGTTTGGCTGCTAGGACCAGCTTGTACACAAAACTAAACATGACCGGGGTGACTTAAGGCCTCAATACTTTTTCTAGTCACACAGCATTCAAGAAAATCTAGAATTTGAAAACAGATTTTTTTTTTGTTCTTAGAGCAAAAGAACTCCTGAAAAGACAAGTAGGCCATAGAGTGTCCCTTTTGAAGTCCACAGTCCTTCTGGTTAAGCTAGACATGCTGAAGTAGCTGGTAGAGAGAACCACCAGTTAAATCTGTCCCTAAATTCCAGTTAACTCAACCTGTGATTTTGGGTCAGCAAAAAACCTCTATTGTAGAGGACTGCAGCAACAAAAGAGAAATTAAGAACAGATCTTCTGAAGTATTTCTAACGCGTCTAACCTTTTCTCCTATAAAACTGGTAAGCATATTTCTCACACACAGAGAAACAAGAACATGCATACAAATGTTTACGTGTAACTCGAAGGAGAAAAGAAATATGTAGTTCCCTAACTGTTTTCAAAAGCCATAAATGATCTTAAATATCTTTATAAACAGATCTGACTGAATGCTTCATAAGGTCAAAATTCTGCTGTGTACTCTTGAGCTAATTTACTGTGTCATAAAACTTGAGATCAAAAAGTATTTAGAATGATAAAAGCAGAAGACTAGAAATAATAGTAAGGATTATAGCTCATGATAAAGTATATTGTAGTGCGTCAAATGGAAGAGTCTAGCATTTATTTCTGAAGAGCCTGGAAGCAATTATTAAAGCTGAAGAGCTGTAGTTTTAATGAACATAGAAAATTATTACATGTCAAAAAGATCAAATCCATTATTTAAGGATATTAATTAAACCAATCATTTGATCAATTGCTTTAAGCAAAAGCCTAAGTAGAAAATATTTGAGAAAAGCAATTGTAGAAACTGTAATTTAAAATAACAAAAAAAAAAAGAAAAAAGATGAAAAGAAGTCGCACTGTGAAACATGCCTTACTAATAAACAAATAAAACAGTAGAGGTCTGGAGAAGCTCCCAGCAGTAAGTTACATCATTTACTGCAATGTCTGACTAAATTTCAAATGGACTTTGAGTGCAGAATGTTCTTTGTGTAACACTAGCAAGCCAATGGTGGGCTCCCAATAAAAGGAAAGGATTCATCATTTACCATCCCTCTGCAGCTTTCTTTTCATTACAACAAAAGGCTGTTTCAATTAGAGCTGTGCAGATTCTCTGTGCTGAGTTTGGTTCAAAGCGGTTTCATGCAATGCCAGCATCTCCAGGGATTAGCTTCTCTGCAGGCCAAAGCTCTCCCAGCGCTGGGACTGTGCTTTTTTTGGGTC
>Ga0181612_130699_pt1 | contig 18022 bp, 5 predicted proteins | sample HoacroProtozoa21_FD_119630 | JGI IMG/M metagenome (GOLD analysis project Ga0181612, IMG submission 119630) | Hoatzin crop microbial communities from Cojedes, Venezuel. Combined Assembly of Gp0051906, Gp0051904, Gp0051908
TCACAGATCACAATAAAGTTTGTTGGTGCAATATAAAAACATAGCTTTAATATATTCAGGAAAGTGATGACAGCAACGTATTTCTCCACATAGAATATATGACTGCAATAATAGATCAGATTCATAAGACAGCAGGTATATATTCAAATACATACACATTATCACTTACAGGAAGAGGGCCCAAATCATTAGGGTTCAAAGATGCTTTTGATCTCAAATGCACTGGAAATTTCAGTCGTGGATCCTCCTGTAACAGAAATACAGAACTGTAAATCCAACAGATCAAGTTAGGTCTATAGACTAAGACAGAAACAGAACTATCTGGAAAAGAAATCTTCCTACATCACAGTTTTGGTTTTTGGTTTTTGTTTTTTTTTTTAGAATAAACCAAAACATACGATAGCGATAGAACATTTAGTATTTGGATGTGTCGCATACTTGATTAGGATTCATATATTGAAATGATTTTTTAAATGTTAGGATTTAGTTAGCGCGATGTAAGACTGACTCCATTACGTACGCTCTGTCTAGAGATATGCTTCAAAAAATACAGCCCTATTCTGAGGAATGCATGCACTCCCATAAGTGCCATTTAGATACATATGCACATTTTTGGCTCTTAAGAACGTAAGGGAAATAAGCCATCCTATCACAAAAAGGCTCAAAAATTATGAAAATGAGCTGCTTACATTTTTATTAATGCACAGGTATTATTACATCAATGACCAATGAGGCAAAAAGGGGCAAGTAAAATTGGTCATCGAAGACAAAATTAGACAAAAAAATGCTTGAGATCTCCACACACATAATTTACTCGCATGCACCTGGGAACACCATTAAAAATGTCATGTAAATAATGGTCACAGAATATGAACGATGCCTAACAAATTAAAGTGCAACTCATATTTCAATAGTGATGTAAAATAGTGGGTCGTCTTTGAAATTTTTTTCCTACTGTAATTTTATTTGTTCATTTTGTTGACCAAAGTTGCAGAATTACTGAAAAATGGATCCTCTTAACACAAAACAAATAATAAAATGGATTCTGTTAACTGAAGAAAATGAACATGCATCGTATTAACGAAAAAACAATGCTAGACACAGTGAAATACAATACAATTATGGACAGCCTCAAACTAAACAACAATCCAAGGCTCCATTGCACTGTATGCCTCTAAACCCCAAATCTGCGGAATTTAAAGGACAATACTCCTATGCAATGATCTGTCAAGTATAAAAAGGTCAAATACAAAATGCAAAACACTACTGCATGGTATCTGATGTACAAATGCGCCAAAATCTAAGAGGATACGAACAAATAAGTTTCCTTTCTCCGAGTGCAGCAACAGCAGCACTGCAGTAATTTCACGGGATTAGCTACTCCGATCTATCGCTACCCTATGTGACTGCATGGAGGATTCGGGGGGATCCCTACATCAGCTTTATGGGGAGGCAGGCTGACAAACCCCTCCTCAAAGACAAGACAAACGCCACAATAAAACGGGGGATATACAGGCAGGAGAACAAAGGCAGAAACATTTACAAGATGGCAACTGATTGAAAATTCACGAGCTAGAGCTTCTCTTACCCACGTAGTAGTTTTAGTATTATGATCAATGAAGAAGGGCCTGCCGTTGGGTGCTATTCGCATCCCCCAGCCAGGAGGAAGGAAGCTTTGTGCAACTTTGTGTTGTGGTTTAGGTGAGTTGTAAGGTGAGGGCTGTGGAGACTGGGGGTTGGAAAGGGTGTCTTTCACCACTCTGCGCACAGGTGAGTCCTTGACACCCTGAAGACAATGAAAGATATTAAGATTTGTCATACGTCACTCCATACTGTAAAACGAACAAAACTCGGTTTCAGCAAACAGTTTTTCCTTCCAGACATAATTAATACTAGAATCCAGTGCTAGGACTGATTTCCTCCAACTAACTTTGCTAAATTCTGCTCCTTATAACACACTGAGCTTTTTGCTGTGAAAGACCCAGTGTTTTATCACTTCCCTCTGCAATGATCATGCCCACAGTATTTACATTTGCTTATCTATTTTACTGCGGCTGCCCTGTACATGTCAATATTGCATTTTACAAAGGAAAAAAAAAAGTACTGCTTCGGGCTTCATGGTGCAATGTATCTCACTTTACAAGAGAGTATCCCAAATGTCAGGCGACGTTACCCACTTTTCAATGAATTTCTCAACTGTAATTTCAGACAAAACAGTTAAATGTGAACTGAAAACAAGTTCCTAAGATAAACGGAGGTTTGCAATGACAGGTTTTGGACAATTTATTTATTTATTTATTTTTTTTAGAAATGATCACAGCTGCAAAACTGCTTCACTGATCAACACTTACTGGTTAAAACCAGACATTACACGATGTGGGCCTTTTCTTAAATTTCACTTGGAAGCTGCACATTTAGCTGCCTACGCAGCTTGAAAAACTGGATCCAGATTCACTCACCTTTGAAAACACAGACTATCCCACTCCGGGAACAAGACTTCAGTACAATGTTTACTTCTTGCTCACATTTGTACTTTTCAGTTACGTTCCAGAAACATGTACTCATTAGCTGATGTGTGGTAACAGTTTGTTTTCTTCTTTCTTTGCTAATTAAGATTCATTAAATCTATGCATGCTTATTTTGGCAATTCTCTAACTTAGCCTACATTAATTACTATTTTTTGAGTATTGTATTAGAAAATGAGGCCTCAACATGGATATTTACAAAATTATTCTCGCCTTATCTGTGGCTTGTTTTGAGCTGCACTTGGACGGAAAAGGCAGTTAGATTACCGTGTTCAGAAGTAATATTCAAAATATCTTGCATTAAATAAAAGCTTTCCCTATGTCTTGTACACAAAGAAGTTGAACGCTTTACAATAAAATAAATATATTTAAACAAATGTAGTAACTTCTAAGAAGTTGAACTCTTTTTTTTCTCATGGTTGTATCCTTTTAAGTTTTTAATATTAGTAAGCCTACACCTTACTTTAAAAAAAAATATAAATTCAGAGGTGGGTATAAGACAAGTTTGTGCTCTTCAGCAGCCTCGTGGCTTCTCAGCATTGAACAAACTAACCACACGGATCAGCTGAATATTCTGAAGCGAAGAGAATACGGGGTTTGTAGCTACGGAATAGGTTACTGCCCTAAAAAGCCAGCTCATCGCCCTGAGAAACTCGTTTCAGATGCTTGGTCAATGACTTCCACCAGCTCAACTGTTTCAAATGTCAGAAGGGAGAGGAACACCCTTTATGTTTTAGTTTAAGATATTCAGAATTTTTTACTTCACATACATTACTGTAAATTTGGTATTCAAAACTAACAATGGCAAGGGTAGTTTTAAGTCATTTATTGTTGAAGGGTTTATCTGCACTACATATAAGCAGAGATAATTTATTTTAAATATGAACTAGAATCACCTCACTACCATCTGTCAAATAATCGTACCTTTGTTTAACAACTTGTTCAATAGTTTGAGTACTTTTCAGTACAAGGAACTAAGGATAATGATGCACAAAATGCATTAAATGTTACAATCTTCACTTGATTGTTGCCAAACTTTCACAGGGGCAAAAGGGGTGGAAGCAGAAAAGAGATGGTGAGAGAGAAGGCCAAATAAGGTGCCACACCTGAAGTTTGAAGCAGACATTTTTAAGAACTTATTCTCCTCAACACAGCCACGTTTAACTGACTCAAGAGTTTTAATCACACTTTCAGAAGTAAAACACACACTGCCTTCGACTGCGTAGGAAGCCACTTCAGTTATTTTTCAGACATGCTGCAGTGAACATCATTCGACAGTATGCCGAATTACTTTTAAAGATAATCAAAAGAAATTAAATATCCTTTTGAAAGATGAGGAATATAAACCACACTCAGTATCTTAATGCAAAGATTTTCCAAATGCAATTGCATGCATCACTTTCAAAGTTATTAGCATCAAAATAAATGTTTCAACTTAAAAAAAATATTTCTGATTTTATACCCTCCAAGCACTTGCAGGGAGTCACGACAGCTTATATTTCAGGCATGCATACATGTTTTAGCTGACAAAACCAAATAATCGTATATAAAATACATCACTCAATGACCACAAAAGTTAAGTAATACAGTTGTACAATACAAAGATCCAGATGGAAAACTGCTACAGCAAACCGCAACATATCAGGGCAAAAGCAGTAACGAGGAAAAGCAGCTGTGTGGCATAACTAAAAAGGTAATAAAAAGTTACACGGACCACAAAGAATGAGAAGTCAGACATGAGAGATCTTTCTTGGTAACGGCGTTTCTCACCTCTAGCGGAGCAGATAAAGTGACTGTGGGTGAACTGAGGCTACGAGGCCGTCTGATCTGGGGTTCACTTAAATGGTTGCTGCTGTTTGCTGCCGATCCAACCATGCCATCCTCTGCAAGCTGTTTCAGGAGCAAAGCCAAGTTAGAAACACAGCTCATCCAGAGTTAGGACACTCAAAAAATGACGCAATTATTTATTATTATGATGAAATATTAAATAGACTTTCTTAAAGATTAACTATTTAATTCCATTGGAAGGGCAAATAATATACGGCACTATTAACAGATCAACACAACTCTCCAATTCAATCCTAAGAACGCATTTGCCTTTTTCTTAATTCAGATGAATCTATCTAAACTCCTTTCATTGTCGCAATCAACTTACTCTGTACCTCAATATAGTTAAAAGTAGTAACAAAAAAACCCAATCATTGCAATTTTTTATGGTTATCCTGAGTTGTCATGACAATGCCTAGGATTATTATTCTTTTTTTAAATTTCAGAGTTCTGAAGAGCTGCTTCAACTGAAATGACACTCAACACATGCTAAGTGTTTGCTCTCTAAATTAAGCGTTATAACAGATCTTCCTACCTGCATAATGGGCCGTGTCCACGTCGTGGTTCGATTGTTATGATTGACATAGTAAGTTCGGCCCTTTGCATCCTTTCTTTCTTCCCAGCCTGAAGGTAAGCCTGGTGTAGTATGTACATAGGCCACTGAAGGCTGTTCAAGCAAGAAATCACTGTATTGTTACATTATAATAGCTAAAAAAAAACGTATTTCCTAAATCTGTTGTTTATGAAAAAAAGAACTTGTTAATTTACAACATTCTTAAACACAACATATAGAAGAATATGGTTCCTGGTTCCATTTAATGTAAGGTCATCTTCATATACCTTTGAGTCAAACCATTTTTTCTCACAATAGGTCTTTTGATTCACTTTTGCACAGATTCAGGTATCTTGTTCAGAAAACAACTAAGCTTATATGCCCTCAAACTTTTTAATTTGTAGATTACACACAATGACAAAAAGGAACTTTGATTTTTCCTTGAAACGGTGGATGTGTTTTCCTTTCATTAGTATGGATACATAAGCATTGAAGTAACCGTGCAGTCAGGCCAAAATCTCCAAAGTTCTGTTCTGTTCTTTACCACAGGGTTCCTTAAATCAGTTGCAAGAAACCACTGTGGGTTTAAAAACTGAGGTTTAATCATTTTGTTACAGTTACAAATGTTGTATTCAGGGTTAGGTGTCCTGAAGACACAAGATACACCCCTAAACTGGAGCCCCAGCTTTAGTATACAAAGATTTTTTTCACTAAATTAATTTCCACATGAAAGACAATGTTCTAATGAAAATACACGGGCAATGGTTAACGGTGCACAAGGCACTAACTGTCATTAAACAACTTATGTCACTATTCAACACAATAATTCTGTTGTTGTGTGTTGCTGATGTTGTGGCATGTACTTCCTGTGAGGAAAACACGCCCTGCTTAAACCAATTTGACATTTTTTTCTGGGACATACAGAGGAAAGAAAAAAAAAAGCACAAGCAGCAAAGCTTCTTGAAGAAAGATAGCCTAGAAAGGGTTTTTAACACTGACCCTGTCTGCATCTGACTATGTATTTGAGAAGGGGAAGATGTCCAGCCAGTTATCATTTTTAGACCATCCACTCTACATAAATCTACAAGTTTATGAAGCTTAGTCCCGTCCTAGTTTGGGAGTCCTGCCTGATTAAACATTTGTTTCTATCCTTTGGCTGTGTACTTTTAATATTCAATTTATTTTAAACCTGAAGTAGTCACCATAAAATTCCATACTCAAGCACTATTTAAGACCTATACATGCCGAAAGCGGTGAACTAGAGAACTGTAATGAAGTGGAATCAGCAAGATGCGTTAATTCAGAGTTTGATGCACTAGAAACTATTTTTTTTTGGCCACATAACAGTAAAAGGAAGAGTAGTAAAAGCTTAAAAGGACTGAAATTTAAAGTCCTGTGAGAAATATCCCAAAAAAGATTTTTAATTATATCAAACTTATATTACTTTAAAGGAAATTTTTTTTGCCAGATTAGAAAAAAAAATCTCTAGCAACTACAGTTGCTGACACTGTAAGAAAAACCTCTAACCACTTAGAGCATACACAGGATGAACAGGATGAATGCAAAATTAATCAGTAAAACTTAGATGGCTAAGTGTGATTCCAGTTCCCAGTTCAACACCTGCAATTCATTTACTGACATCTTCAACTCTAAGAGTTTCACTGTTTTTCCTTATTTTACTACTTAGATTCCTCAATGCCAGCATTCTGCATCTTGTTACAAACATTACTTGCTTTTCCCATCCTCGGAGCTACCAGGCAGACTCACAAGAGCATGGGGAGTACTAAGCCACAGCTAAGGCCACCCGGCCAGCGGCCTCTCTGTTTCTAGGTCTGTAGCTCCATTCACCACACCAACCACAACGCAAGCAAGAAGCTACTATTTCCACGTCCTTACAAACAGTGATTTGTATTTTCTAAGCATTCCATTTAAAAATAGTATATGGTGGAAAATTACTACCCAAAGATCAAAGACATGAATTACATCGCACAGTAGAATTAGGTAACTCTCTCTCTGCCTCTGAAGGCTCCTGCTGAAATTTAGGATACATTCTTTTCCTACACTCCACATTCTTTACTCCAGCAGAAGAATTAATTGTAATACTTGTTCTTGCTTGATATTCTTCAGGCCTCTTTCCCAGGGCTCTTGCCCAAGTCAGTATATTAGCTTTTCAGAGAAGAGCATCAATGAACTGGAGAACTGCCCAGATAATCAAGAAAGGAACTGAGAAAAGATACTGAACAGATCAGAAGGTTCATATACTACAACAGGAAACAGAAAACAGAGGAAAACAGCTGAGGAAACAAAGCAATACCACTGAAACAAACTGTGAGACTGATTTATTTCTTTCCTAAATAGTCAAGTGCTGGAAAGACTACGCTATTTTTCCACTTGTCTCAGTTCCCAGAGCTGGCAGGCAATGATAAGGAGACTGCGTTTTCCAAGACTGTTCCAAAGGTTTCCAAACCATTAATCAGTGGTCACTATAAGGCCACAGCAAGTGGTCTGAAAACTGTCCACAGACGACGTTTGAGTTAAAAATGAGATAATTACGGTACGTAATAGTCTGGGAGAAGTCGTGAGGGCTAACAGCCATTCACACATTTTCTAGACCAATGGATGACTACTACACAAGGTGTGGATAATTCAGAGATTTTTCAGTTAAAACATTGAATCCTTTAGCTGTAATAATATACAATCTATTCACTATATGATGGCATGCAGCAAATTATCAACTTCGACTGTGAAGATACAGAAAACCAAGAAAGATGCTCTAGTTACACCACCTTATTTTTCCTTTCCCTTTAACACCCTATCAGAATAAATTCAGCTACCAGCAGCCCTTCTCCTTACTATTCATTCTGGGTTAATGCAGCCCATAATGCAATCTGCAAAATGGAATTTGCCCTTCAATCTCTTGTCCATTATGTTAGACACCCATGTAAAAGATATTCTATCACACAGAGTAGAAACTTGGGAGTTTTATCAAGAGCCTTTTACCCAAAACCTGAATGGTTTTCAACAACTGTCTTCAATAAATCGCAGGGAGAAAAGAAAGTATTACGGTTAAGGACAAAATGTCATGAGAATGGAGATGGTGGGACATATGATGCCTTAACTTCTGTTTTCCTCAGCCTAGTTTTACAACGCAGCCTTCACAGAGGAATGGTAAAGGTCCTTCAGGACTTTGAATAAAATAAAAAAAGGACATCCTGACAAGCAAAGTGCTTCATAACCGCAGATATATTTACCCAAACATGCACTTTATCTACCATTATCAACACCTACTTCATTACACACGCTCAAGTAACAAATTTACTCATCTTCTGTCACTGACCAATATCAAAGGTCAGCCACACTGTATCTAGAGCAGATGTAATATTTTTCCAGTTACACGTAATACATAGTGTATCAATTTCTTATGAGCTCCCTAAATGCTTAGACTTGGACCCACAGGGGTAAGAAAAATCAGATTGCTAGCTTGCACGAATACGCCCTTTAATAGCCTCCTCCAGCCCCGAAGCTTGCCAAGACAAACCGCGGATCAGCACAGACTGGTACCGACTTCCGTCACACTCCAAAGCAGACAGGCTCAGCTCTCACACAAACCAACAGTAACCAGAGCAACCAATCTGGATATCCCACTCTCGGCTTTAACGGCTGTTCCGGGAAGGGCTCGACTCGCCCGGTGCGCTGGTCCTCAGGCTAAAGAGCCCAGCACGGTGATCGCTCCCTCGCCAGCACAACACTTCTTTCATTCTCACTGCAAAACAGATGCAAGAGGACAGACCTTCTGCACTGGGACTGTCCCTGAGAGAGCCATGAAACATCTCACGCGCGGGAGGGCACAGGACTCGGAGCCTGTTGCTCTTCAGCAATTCAGCTAAGCCAGCTCTAAAAAGGGGCATCACCACCTGGTAGGCCAGAGCACGGCAGCTGTGTGCCGCCCAGCTCGGTGCCTCTGTGCCAGGCATGCTCCCAGCATGCCTGCTGAACTGGGCTTCTTCACAGACTGGGGCTGGAGAGCACCATCATCCGAGAGCCCCAGCCCAGGGAGGGGTTTTACAGGGATCCTGAAAGCAAAACTGAAGTGACCTAGAAACTTCTACTATTGCTAGACTGTACGCCTACAAACGTCATGTGCCTGAAGTAAAAAGAAAATGGCAATCTTTGAAGATAATGTTTTTGGATTTAAATGCATGAATCTTATTTAAGTCCGAAGTCCTCTGCAAATTTGGATTTCAGAGTCTAAATGAACGCTGAATGAAGACAAAGTGGTAGGGTCCCATTAGTAAGCTGCAATATAATTAGATAAAACATCTATGATATAGCTGTATTAATTATGAGTCGGTGAAGTTTGAACTCCGTTATTTGCAGAAAAATACTTTTTGCTCTAAAAAGTGAAATCCAGACAAGATGCTCTGCCAGCAAAAGACCTTCTTTACAATACAGTCCAATATAGCATACATTTTAACTAATGATTAACAAGTCAAGCAGGTTTTGCCAGGACACACAAAAAAAAGCTCTTTGCAGGAACAAAATGCAAGTATGCTCCTCTGACTCTAAAATTCAAAAACCAGTAAATGTATACAGTACTACAGAATGATGCATCAACACCCAAATTAAGATCTGACATTACCACATACAGATAGAAAACATGCCAAGTCTATATTATGTTTCTTTCCCTGCAACAAATTATCTAGGAGCACATATATTCATACAAGCTATTTATGATAGTTACTATAAAATGACTTGTACGAAATAACTTGAGACTGACATTTCATCAGATTAAAAAGCATGGGTTGTTTTTTACAAAGCCCAGTATAAATGAAAACCACTTTCCGTGTATAACCCTTCCAGAAAAGCACTTCCAGAAATTTGCTGGATGATCAAATTAAAAATTCAGCCTTGGACTGCTGAACAACTATTGGAAAATGAAAACTAGCATGAAATAAGACTATTAAGAGTTATATATCGTTGTACACCCACGGTTCTCAAATTAAGATCAACTTCACAAACTAAAATTATCTAGTCTCATGGAGAGCAAGGGAAGACAGATGCAAACTAAAAACACAGCTACATATATACGGATCTGATGTCTCTGATCCCCGTTTCTTTCAATATCAGTTTTTAAAGAATTAGGTATTGTATCTTTCATTTTTTAGAGGCCTATGTTATTTCCTTAGAGCATAGCTTTGTTAAGTATCCACATCATTAGAACATGCTAGTACTTGAGTGGAATTGCAGTGTTTTGAGAAATTTTGAGAAAATTTGAACCAACAACAAAAAACATAACTATTGATTCAGAGGCTCTATTTCATTCAACACACTGCTGCTCTGTGAAAAAAAGTTCCTTGTTGTATACCACCTCCCACATTTTATTTAGAGACAGTGCTTGATAAAGAGTATTATTACCGTTGGTTCCTCACCACCTGTGACAGTTGAAGAACGAGCTCTCCTAGATGGACCACTCTGCTGTTAAATGATAATGTTATAGATAAGTATATTTAGTGATGAAGGGCACAGATTACTCTCACATCTTCAGGAGTAAGAAATCAGACACTCAAATTTATTAAAAGATAGCAATTAGATGGAAATAATGCTTAAGACAACAGCAAAAAAAATGAGCCATCAATCACTGATAACCAAGTCAGAATCTCATATGAAAACCACTACAGGAACTAATTTCAAGAGTTCCTGTATCTACTTCTATACATCCAGTATTGCTAATAATATTAATAAGAACATTTACTGTAAATGTAACATGATTCCCCCCCCCCAATTTTGCATGTTCTGCCCATAAATAAGGTATTTAAAAACAAAATGGATTCATTCAGGTCATCAATGAGTGCACAGAAAGTCAGACGAAGAAGATGGAACTGTGAACTTTCAGTAAGGATTAATACAGTCAAGAACAGCACTGCATTTAGAAAGAAGGTATGTATTTAGTTGCTAGAATATAAATTATTATTAGCTCAGAAAGGATTAAATATCATTAAGCTCAGGTAACATACTTGGTTTAGAGCAATGCTTTCAATTCTGCTGCTTTGAACATCTGCTAATGAAATGAGTGTTCTACAACAACCAAGTGAAAGACGGCTCACCCACCCCAACCTGACCACACCAGTTACAGATAGCCAGACTCCGGAAAGCGATACTAAAGCAAGAAGCAGAACACCCCTGGAACAGATGGCGGTAGGAGTCAGCTCTGCCTAGCAGAGAGAGAAGACAGCTAAGGCATCGCTGTACTGGAAACCACACCATCGTTCACCCAGAAGCGAAGGTACAGAGCCAGATAATACTTCAGAAGCAGCTCTTTGAACAGCAGCTATTACACGCGTCTGTAAGCAGCAAATGTAGACACACTAAACAACTTCTAGACATGTGAAAAAATTAAACAAAGAAGAAACCACTATGGTTATTGTAAACGTCTGCCCAATAGCAACAGAAAGAACAAGCAAAGGAGAGACATCACTTTTAGTAACAAACTTATTGACCTATTCTATTTACTCAATATTTCCACAACAAAGATACACAAATTTGCTATTTGCAGATTCATATGTAATATATTTCTAATTAAAAAAAAAGGGGGGGAAAAATCCAAGAAGAAAAGTATCATTTTAAAAAATATTAAATCGTTTTGAAAGTCTGAACAGTTTTACTCAAAATAGTAGCTTGCACAATCCTATTTCAAGTAGTCTTTCTACAGCCTACCCCATCTGCAATCCTCATGCTTGGGTTGTAGGACAAAGTATGTAGAAGTTTCTATAAATTACACCAAAGGTGTGCATGGTTAGGATGTGAAAGAGAACCTATTTTTAAAAAACGCCTTTGTATCTTTTTCCGTTTGAAGAATCTACTTAAACAAGATTGCAGAAGCAGCTGCTTACCTAAACTACTCAGATTTAAAATCTGCAACAGATGCAATTCTGTTCAGTTCTATCGTACCAGGACTATCGCAAAAAGGCTCCTTTAAACTACAACCAGGTAAAACGCCAATCCTTTTAAATGTTATACAGACCTATATATTCCAAGTAAAAGCAATTTACAGGACACAAAAATGTACCTGATAGGAGAGTCCCATAGCTGTACAGTTCCAAGTACAGATGGTGCTCCTGCCCTTTCCTAACCCAGCTGAAAAAAGCCCTTGGAAGATTTTCTCTTTCCACTGACTATGTATCTAGAGTTTAGTAAACTAAAATTCTATGTTAGATAACTAAAGTTAGTGTGACTATGCTCTCAGTCTCAAACTGTTTTTCTCTCTCATAACTGTCCTCATTTTAGTTGCTGACCGTGATGATATTAATTTGGTACCCATTATTATTTGGGATAGTCATTTGACTGTATGGGTTACTGATCTATATCTAACTAGAACTGACCTAAGAAAAGATATGATTCAGAATCAGAGAATGTTCAAACAAAAAGAAATAGAAGTTAGCTTTGGTTTACCAAGGATAACTGAGACTGTTCAGCAACTGTGTCTGTTACGCTGCAAGATCTTAATCTTGAAGAAGGATCTCTCTGCTGAGAAAAGGAAAAGAAAGATGTCTTTAAGTTAAGGTGTCTTAAAACATGGGTTTTTATTCAGTAATTTTACTATTCTCCCATTCATTCCAAACCCCTAGAAGTTAATATTCATGTTTCAGTGCCTTTAGTTTTAGTGTATCTACAGAAATGTGGCAAGCAATGAAAAATCTAAATTCTAAGCATTCTATCCTACACTGTTTCAGATTAACTGAGAAAAGAAGGTACTTGGATACACATCTTGTACTCATCTTTAGCATTCAAGTTACAATGCTTTATTGACGTGATCAAAGAGAAGAGGATAGGCCATCCCATCTGGGAAAACAGGCAGGAAAATTAACAGTTGTGCAATGAGCAGTAAAGGGGAAGACTAAATACATAATGGGATGTTGTATCTGTTGGTAATTTGGCTGTGTTGTAGATTAACTACGTATGGACACAGAGACACCGGAGCTGCCTCTGTACAAAACAACGAAAGGTCAGGCTGGATATCCCAGTACAGGCATGCTGTTGGGGAAATGCATCTGTAAGGGCTTCTGGTTTCAGCCCACAACCTGGAGATCTGAGCCAGTTATATAAAGCCAGTTTAGAGCTGGTGGGTTTGGGAAAAACCCTGGACCCCACCTTTCTCCATGCAAAGTCATGAAGCCGATCTCACAAGCCTTTGGGAAGCGGAATCGAGAGGAAATGTCATGTGGACATACCTGAGCACGTGGATTATAGCTTGTGTTCAACTGGAATTGCCAGACTTTTCCTGCCTACCTGGCCCAATCCAAATGAAGCTCTTGGGTGTCTCTGGACTGTGCTTGCCAACCTCCACATTGTGAGGGTCTGTTAGCCCAGGGTAGGCACTGTTCATTCCCATGGAACCAGCTCAGCCTTAAAGGGCTGCCTCAGGCCAGTGAGCCCTCACAGAGGCCAGAGCAGCGGGAAGCACAGTGCAGAGACGTGAGCTGCCTTGGCAGATGTTCTGGGGCTGCACGCCGAACACTGCTGGCCCATGCACGTAAATGATTCAGATTAGATCAAACAGAAGATGACAGTAAGAGAAGTTTCTATAGAAAGAGCAGCATGTCACGTACAATCAAAGAACTGAGTTGTTCCCCATTGGAATCAGGAGTGACCTGAAGTCTTCTGCTCAGCTCCTCAGATAGCTCCTGAGGACTGGTACGGGATACTGGAGATGCCGGAGGAGGTGGCAACGACAAGCTTAAGGAATCTCCACTTGCGCTTGCCTCCTCTGAAATGGTTTCCCACGGCTAACAAAAGAGAAGAAACTATGTTAAGGATTTTATAAAGACAGATCGAGTCTTCTTTCCCTTTATCTTCTGTGTGACCACCTCCTTGTGACAAACACAGGGGGGATAATCAGCCTTAATATTTAACAAAATAAACCAATCCCCAGTACACACAAACGTTCTACTCAGTGTGAAGCAGTCACAGGGAAAAACACTCCTCACGTTGCCTTCAAAGCGGTTTTCATGCTGACGATGGCACAATGCTTTACGATTCAACAAAGAAAATGATGTAGATGAAAAGATGCTTAAAAAAGAGTTCTCATTAAATAAATTCACTTGAAATTTTGTTCAAAATATACATTTAATTCTGCACTCTTACCAAAAACTTGTAAGAAGCAATTGTTGATTTTAATTTAGAATAAAATGCATAATAGAAAGTACTCATTAGTATCTGCAAATCAAATATTAACGGGTGACGAGTGCAGCAATAGTTTCAGCAGCCTATTTGTTGCTGTGAATAATATTTAGGGAACTAAAACTAGGTTTCTCAAAGAATTTTGCCTGAAATTCACATAATAAATTATTCCTTAAAGTTGAATGGGATTTGACCTTTGCACAAACTCTCACTTAGACCTACAAATACCCACCATATTTAATTTTATTTAGTCTGGCTATAAATTAAACAGTCACCCTGATCCATAAGATCTCAGAATTCTAACTGAAACAAAGTACTTTGGGAAAAAAGCCAACAACTTATCTTTCTCTAAATCAAGACACTAAAGAAAACTGAAGTACATTGCCCTTCTTTTCACAATTTATTCCACTGTTTTTCAAAGCAGAATATTGGAAGTGTTTCTATCAACATATATATATATAAAGCAATGCGTGGAATTACATTTGTCTCAGCATTTGCATAGTATTTACTACTGTGCATACATTATCAGGCACCGACAAATACACGGGACCTTGAAAGCACAGCTCTGTTCAGGATTTTTATTGTGTCACTGCTCTTTTACTTAGGCAATTTCCATCAGCACCACGTGAACGCATTACTATGTAAGTTTTACAGTAATTAGCTTACAAATGAGAAACACAGCTTGGAGTTTAGTCAACTTCTTAAAACCAAGACCTTCACATACCTCAGGAATGTCTCCACTCTCCATAGGTTCTGGTTCCAAATCTTCACTAATGTGCCTCCGAGAACGGAACCGCCTATGGGCTGCTTCTTGGTTTATTTGTCTGATATTGTTATCTGAATCAGATCCCACATCACTAGACAGTGTGGAAACGAAAGCATGTGAAGGAGAAAAGAACAGAAAATAATGAATGTTAAAGCAAAATACCTACTTTGTCCATTGCTTTCAAAAGCTCATTAATGCTTTTGATTATAAAAATCATTATTCTTGCATACGCCATGCTTCATCAACAGGAGACCGTTTAATCCCTCAGTCCAAAGGAAATAAAACTGGAAGCACTTCACAAATGTCATGTTACACTGGAAATTAACATTCATTGTACATCAAAGCTGGCTGAGCAGAAATGGAAGTCCATGCTCAAATATACTAACCCATCATTACTCAGTCTTGCCTGTGGTGACCAGAATCATTCCTGAAAAAGAGATTTCACCTTTGTCCCTGCCTTTATGCCAACTGTTTTTTTTCCTTTTTGCGATAGCCAAAGCAAATGCAAGCTGTTGCAGTATGGATAACTTTTTGAACTGGCTGCAACCACCAGCTTGGCTCACATCATCAGTGATGGAAATGGAAAACACCCTGCTTCCCCAGATGGAGACCCGCCTGGCTTGTGGGACTTCTTGATGGGCACAGACAGATATAAATCTCCATTACAGCACTCCACGGGCAGATGTTATTAGAAGGCAGGATTTTACTTGAGCCTGTCCTTCAGGATGAGGGACGGCAACTTTGAAAGATGGTGATGTTCAGGAAAAACTTCTTTGTGCAGTCATTTTATCATTGCACATTTTAAAGAACTGTGAGCTCTCACCCTCCTACTGCAGACAGGGACTGCACAGCACTCAATGTTGTTCTTTGATCACCGACAGCGTCTGGGTTACTGGCCTAGAAGTGAGAGGTTATGTCTCTACTTTCAACCTCGTGCAACCTTCCGGTCTTAGTGGTTTCATGGGTTCCTAGAATGTAAAGGCTAAACAGCATCATTCTAAAGTCTTCACTCTTCACTGAGCCTGGTGTCACGCATAAAGTTTATCAGCAGTAATTATGCATTTGTTTCTCAACTACCCGTGATGATACCCAGCTAAAAGGGAACCCCTGAGGCCTTCATTCTATACACCCACCTGACGATGACGCTTTCTAGTGATGATTACTTTTTGGTATCTGCCAGTCAAACATCTCTGAATCCATGTACTCTTTACTTCATTTAGCATAATTAGATCACAAGGAAGTTCTAAATCAAGTAATTTACAAAACCTGTTTTTTTATAGACATTTCTTGACCATTTGATAGTAGTTAATGAGATTTACTTAACAAAATACACATTGCTTAGTAACTAGCTCAAATAGTTCAACAGTAAATAGTTCAAAACATACAGAACAAAAACTAATTCAATTTGAAGTTAAATGCATCAGACAAGAATAAATAGTGCTTTAAATAAGCACAACACACATTTGCATAATTTAGCTATGATTATGAATACTCAAGAAAGAATAACCATTATTGTTGTAATAAGCAATAGAATATTCACTGCAAAAAAATGATGCAAGATCTTTAACTAATACATGATTTCAGGATAACTCTTGCTACCGTCAATTATGCTTACTTTTTAAACTGTAAGCTTGCTACAGCTTTATAAATCTGATCATAAGAAACATGTAACAAAGGCTTGAACATGAACTCCACATTAGCACAACCAGTGTATGCAGGTAATTCAGTCTATACACTGAATACTAATCAGGATATCCTCAAAGGTAATCAGTTTCACTTCATTAAAAACTAATAGAGTTGACTTTTTTTCCCCTTACCCTTTCAACAGGGTCTACAGAAGAAAGTAATTTCTTCCTGTTAAATTACTTACTGAAAAATTCCACATCCGTCTCCCAGTATTCTAAGGTACGTTGTTAGTGCACTGCCTTCCCTCCCACCCCTTCAGATTTCCTAGAATTTCCCAGAATACCTGTGTGTGTACGCGATTTGCTGGGAATGGGGAAGTCTCTTTCATTCTTAAAACAAAATTATGTTTCCTTTTTAACTGAAGATATCCAGACTTTGGTGCTCAATTTACTAGCACATCTGTGAAAATTTTTCCATGAATATAGTTTCAGACATGTAGCACAGCACCAAAGTCAGGATTAACCTGTTACTGAATAGTGTGCCTTTACAAACTGCTTCGTAAAAGTCTTGCTTAAGACTTGTAAATTCAGAATGGTTACATTGCTGGAAAAAATCACTACCCTCACTGAAAATTTTTCAGAACAGCCACATAACATTGAGCTACACTGCCACTTACATTAAACTTGGTCGATGCCACTGAGTAGTCCTGTTGTTATGGTTGACATAGTAGGTCCGCCCCAGGTTGTCCACCTTTTCTTCCCACCCAGGAGGCAGTGGGGGAGGTGGTAACTCCTCCTGACGCTGAGATGCAGAGTCACTGGAATCAACCACATCCCATCCATGCTTAAGAATGAATAAAAACAAATCAAAATGAAAGATTTTAAAGTTCAAGTTAAAGAGCAATTATTTGATTGTTGCTTACATTAGCGTATAGGTGCACATTTTGAACATGTTCCAGAGAAGTTCAAAATTACTTAAATGTAAACCACACAGAAACAGAATAAGCTCCGTGGTTACAGTGCGGACCCTCATCTCAATGACCAAAAACCTGAAATACCATCAGTCTATTACAACAGGGATTCCCAAATGTATTTGGGTGGTTGATTGTTCTAGCAGCGGCCGGGTGCAGGTTCCCAGTCAAGCAGTCAAGAAGAATCAGCTGCTAACTTTTGAACTCAGAGATGTCTGGCTTGGGACGAGAGCCCTCATTCCCAAGTTGGAGATGATGGCTGCACACCATTAGTAAGTATGGCAGACCTGGGCTGCCATTCACTCTGTCAGCCCTAATCACAGCTAATTCTTAAAGGGGATGATGGCTGATAAGAGCATTGAGTCTTTAAACCTGCTGTGCTTGCATGAGCTTTATTCTCTGCAAAGTCAACGCTGCCAAGGAAATAAAGAAAAACACTGTAACACCTATTATGAAATGGCCTCTGAAGAAGAGGTACCTAATACAGACCATTATGTTTATGAATTACTTGCAGAGACTTTCTGAATTCTTCTGCTTGGCATGACTTCCACTTCTACTTGCTCACAGAGTCAGACAGA
>Ga0181612_150913_pt1 | contig 18022 bp, 11 predicted proteins | sample HoacroProtozoa21_FD_119630 | JGI IMG/M metagenome (GOLD analysis project Ga0181612, IMG submission 119630) | Hoatzin crop microbial communities from Cojedes, Venezuel. Combined Assembly of Gp0051906, Gp0051904, Gp0051908
ACTGCTGCAGTTTTCACAGTGAAGACGAGTGGCTGATATTGGTGGTAGAACTTGTACTACAAAACATTTTAGGCTGAGGTGGGATCCTTGGCTCACCGAACAGCTGCAGCACCGTAAGATACAATTGAAATGTCATTGCCTTTACATAAAATGCTCCTGGCCAGCAGAGTGCTTTGTGTGCTCATCTATACTGCCTAATTCGCTTCAGAAAATATCACCCACAGTCGGTCCTGCAGTGGGCTGGAGTGTGGAGCAGGGGAGGCTGGGCATGGGATGCTCTGCTGCTGAATCAGTAACCTCCTGACGGACAGGGCAACTCCTTCAGCCCACTCAGCTGCATCTGGAAGAAGGCAATTATTTACAACTTCTTTGAGAACATAGCTCGAACTTCTGCTCTCTAGCTTTTCTCATCAGCCAAGGAAAACCGGGCAGGCACCACCTGAGTTTTTCATCATATTTCTCATCACCTTCCCAGCCACCATGACAAAGACTTGGGGTGTGTTTATGGCCTCATTCTGCATTTGTATGGGGAGTTCTATGTATGTAAATACACAGCATAATTTTTAATGTAAATTTTACTCTGCAGGCAGTGAAGTATGAAGTTTGTGTCTACACTCTTTCCCCTCTCAACAGATTTCTTGCAGCTTAACTCCACTCTCCTGGACAGTGGCAAGAAATCCAAAGTAGCCAAGGCTGCCAGTGACAGCTCTGCCCTATCTACACATGCTGTGTGCAGCGTGATGTGAACTGCCTACAGATAGCTCTTCTTCATCTGGATCCAGCTCTGCTGATTGCCGTTGCTCAAGAGCTGCAGGTGACCATCTCTCAGTTCCACTGCTGCAGCAGACCATGCTGGTTCTCACTCCTCCAGTTCAGGACCACCATCAGGTCTGTTTCAAACCAAGTGCTTGGACTGCTTTGAGTAACCTGGTACAAACTAGACAACATCTTTCCTATAGTCCCCTCCACCAGCAGTCCTTGTTGCAAGATGTCTTTGGCAGAGTGTTAACAGCAGAGGACATTCATGAGTTAAACCAGACAACTGTAGCCAGCGACTGCTGTAGCTGGAAGGATGTTGGCAGCTCACCTCTTCGCTTAACGACAGCACGGAAACTCTGTGGAAACTCATTAAAGCAGTAGCTTGCCCTGGTCTTCACTTCAGTGATCAGCACCAGAGGTTTCCGCCCTGGCCTGCTCACTGGGACTGTGTCCAAATAGACATGAGTAAAGCAGCAGTAAAAGCAGGAATGTTAGTAGCTTAGTTACTCAGAGTCCAGTGATACAGTTATTATAGGCTGAGATCTAATCAAAATCTGGGGAAACCTCACAGTTTAGGGAAAAAAAATTGCAGTGTTTCATTTCAGACAAGAGGTAGAAACCTAAAAAATATCCTTGGGGCACAAAAATAGGGTAAAAAAAAGAGCAAACATTGAAATAAGCAAAAGTTTGAATATTCCCCACTATCTATAGTGGCTTCCAGTGCTTCTTCATATGGAAATTCAATGATCTTTGAATGCCTAACCAAATCCAGACTTTCAGAGCTGGAGAACAGGAGCTTCTGACTTCTGAGAGCCTGGAAGAGCAGCCTGTAAGTGTCAGTGTCCCAGCATAAGCTGAGATGGTCAGATTTTCTAAACTCCCAGGAGCATAGGCGTGGGATGAGCAGTGGCTCCACGACCTGGTGACACACCAGCTCCATTTCACTGCATCTGTGGTGGCGTGGTGTCAAAGACTCTATAAGCTTTAGAAACCACAGCCCTTTCAACTGTCTGTGTGAGATATGTGTTCTAGGACTGTATTTTCTGGAAGCCTGCTCTCCCTGCTAACCTTCAGCAAGCAGAGAAGAGACTGCACAGGTTCTGACAGAAGCTTCCTTGGTTAAAGCCTCTGAAGTGAATTTCTAACTGCAGCTGGCCATTTTTCCTGTGTTTCTTCCTGAGGAGCCCGTGAAGACCTGGAGGAAGCAAGGAGTCCCACATTGTAAGCTTCTATGCACTTGACAAGTCCAAAGGAAAACCTAGACTCAAGTGCTGGGAATATCAGGGTCAAACCCAGCCTCGACTCCTGACTTTCTCTGTGGCCTTGGGCAGATAATATCACTGCTTTTCCGAAGTTTCTGTAAAACACGAGTATGTCTGAGTCACCATTTTTAAAGCACTTGGGTGATATAAAGTACAATGTAAGCAGTTACTCCCACAAGTTAAGCTTTGCAGAGATGGGCTTATAGGAAATTGATTGCTGTCAAATATATTTTTTGAGCAGGTTTTGGTAATTGATTTCTGCCAACTCTATTTTCTAAGTGAGTTTCATGTGCATATTTTCCCACGGAAACATTGCTTTGGTGGCTGTGTGTAACTCAAAACTGTCAATTTTGATTTCATATGTTGGGTAGAAAGTAAGAGTAGGTTGCATGCGTCCTACAAATTTACAAGAAATCTTTACAAATGACCATTGACAGTGTATGAAATTGCATACACTAAAGTGGGCATTTCTCCTGGTTTTCTATTAAGAAAGTGGGAGGAAAATACCTGTTGTTCTCTGGTGAGGGTTTATTGTATGTGCAAATGTTCCTTGGGCTTCCTGTGAATGGGAACCCGACATGATGAGGGGAAAAAGATAAAAAACCCTAACAACCCCAAAATCAGCCACCCCACCACTGGCACAATAAAGAAACATGAATTTTTATTTTTATCAAAGCATCTCACATTTCTGGTGCTTTTCAGCAGCACATATTTGATGAAATAACTCAGCATGGGAATGAAGAAGCAAATTAAATAAAGCAATCAGTTCACAAAAATGTATTGCAACTGGAACAGCCCTGCAGGAAGGATTAAGAAACCGAGTCACTAGTATGAACCTAAAGGTTTATAAGTAACTACTAATTTTGGTTCATTAAGAGGAGGTGCCTGAAAAGGCCTTCACTTCCAGAAAGCAGTAAATTGTCAAGGATGTCTGGAAGATGAGCCACTTTCAAATGTAGACATGCAAGAGAGCAAAAGGTAAATTAATGCCCATGAGAATTAGTTATGTAAATAATTTTGAGGACCTAAGCTTTATTTACACCAGGACTCGGTGTCTGGGACAAAACGTAGACATGCTTCCCACAGAAAAAGCTTCTGAAAGTACATCCAGGGACCTCTGAATACGTCATGACACTCCTGCCACTGGAACGGATATCTGGGAGTAGACAGATGTCCTCTTCAATACCGAGACCATTTAAAAAAGTATCCAAGCTGTGCAGCCGTGAATAAAAATTCCTAGTTAATGAATCTCAGTAGATATTTGTTATCTTTTCAGCCTCTTGAATTAATGATCTCTTTGCCAGATGATGGCTTTAGCAGCTCTGAATTGCATTTTTTTCTATACAGCTCTCATGCCATCTGAGCATGCATTGCAATTGTTTTCAAAATGAATAAAGAAAACAGGAAACAAGTCTTTTCAAACCTTCTGTGTTTAAAATCCTTAGCAGCTCTAGGACCCTTGTTTCTCAACAGTCCTCATCTTGGTTAAAGGCCACCTAATATTTATATATTTGTATGCCTCAGAGCTGCATGTGTCAAGCATACATTCACTACACTAACGTTGACTAAAGGTAGTGGAAAGGCTGGCCATGGCCCCACACTGGGTCTTCCTTTATGTGAGCCACAACCTTGGAGTCCGGTCAGTGGAAGGAGTAATTTATGTGTAGGTTTCAGGATTTTAGATCTCATTTCTTCCTCTAGCATCCCCTCCTTCTCACTGTTGTTGAGAGGCGGGGCTTTCTGGCAGCTTCTACCACAGATGTGTATGACAAGCAGAACATGCTTGGTTCCCTTAATTTAATATTTCAACATCATTTCTAGGAATTATGTCCCTTTTGACATCCTGTGTCAGTTGTTTCCTGTGGCAGCAAATATGGGAGAAAGAGATGATTAAAAAAGTTAAATACACAGAAATGTAACATCACATTACCCTTACCCCTACGTCGCGGCAGGGAGCCACCTTAGGAAGATGCCCAGGTCTAGCCCATTCCTGCCCCCAGCCACCCCTCGCATCAGATCTAACAATCACCTTGAAGAATCAGGTCTGTCTGCTAAACCAGCAGAAAAAAAGTCTTTTTTTTCTTTTGGGTAGTTAGTTTCCATATCAACTCACCACACATTCGCGTGATTTGCAGATGTTATGGGAGGGAGGGGCAGAAATATGTGAGTGGGGGCAGACAGGGGAAAGTAGGTTACATCAGAATAAACTGAACATAAAACTGCACCCCAAATCCCCGGTGGCATATCTAAATCTACCAATGCATTCATCAGTCTGAATGGGACGCTGAATTACATGAGAATCCATGAAGTCTTTTCACCTTATAACGAGAAACCTGAAGGTTTGAGGAGTTTTAGCCAAAAGTTTCAGAATCTATATCAGACATCAAAGAATGACGGCCATAAGCACAACACTGAAATTAATGTTTAATGGTTGATCTTAGTATAACAAAGATCATTTAATTCAAAGAATAATACCAATCAACCTGCATTTTATTAATATTTAAGGACTGAAACAGTGTTAAAATGGAGAGTAAGGGTGTTTTATCATCAATAGTCCTTATGAGTTATCCATATCATTAGGATTTGTTTTTCATTAAACTGGTAAAGTTAATGTTTGACAACTCTATGATACTGTAATAAAGTAAGTACTATTTTTACCAGCTACATAAAATGTACCAAACATTACATAGGGTACCTAGCCTACAGGCGTAGTTCATGCAGCACGTGTAATTTGGATGATGTAGGGATTTTACGGAAAATTAATACCTGTGTTTCTGTTAAAAGAAAAGTTTAAAAAAATCGATAAAAATCTGTTATTAGAGATCTTGCTTTTCATTGTGTGATAACAAACTGTTAAAATCTCCATGTATGTTGGTTGCAATGAAAAGTAATGAAGGGTGTTTATATTGTAGCTTGTCTTTTGTGCCAGATAGATAAACAAACAATACTTCTACAGTCATCTGAAGACCTGTCATACAATTGCAGAAAGCTGAACCTTACTAAAGAACATGCATTTAAATGGCCTAGATTTGTCTCCATCTTTATTAAAAATACATAATACAAATAGAACTTGGAAAGTATTTTAGCAATATATGCAGCATTACTAAGAACTTTGCTGAAGTATAAGTTGCAGTCATCGTATGTATTTTCAGAACGGATTTTGATAAATGTCAATTTAGAACATAGCTAAGAGGATGATGTGCTTTATCAGCTAGATCTGTGAGAAACATAGTTATAGCACACTTAGAGTTTGAACTAATTTTAGCAATTAGTTCAGGTATCGATGTTGAAGCTCATGCTGAAACATGCTAATTCCTGCCTGTGACTCTGCTAGCCCTATTAAAGGCAACCTGAGTGTCTCTGCAGATACCCACAGCTGCACTCTAGACTAAGCCAGAACAACTTTTGAAGTTAAAGTCAGGAAGAAATCCAGAAACATGACCTCAGCTCAACAGTAAACTCTGCAAACATTGAATTAAATGGGTTAGGAGCAAAAGTGTAAAATTAAAGATGTGCTTTGCAGAATCACAGCCCATAAGATGAACTAGCACTATCAAATACTCCACTGACAACCAGAAGTCCACCAAGACTTTGGGAACTGACCCCTTGAGGATCTGCCTGCATTCACAGCTCCATGCTCCAGTCATGTAATGAATTTATTGAATTTCGCATCTGCCAGAAGAGAAACATATTGCCCCAAATGTTCATGTTGCAAAACTACTTGCCTTTTCCCAGACACTCACATTGATGTGAGACATAAGCTCACCATGCTTATGCCTTTAGTCAGATGGGACCTTCATGTCTGAACCAAGTGTTCCTTTACTGAAAACTGGGCCACTCTTGCTGAATCTGATACACAAAATATTTATGAAAGGTGTGAGGAGCTCATTTGTTAAGATATGACTGGTGTTAGCCGAGTGTCTCTGACCGACATGAGTAATTAATTAAAAATACACTGAATTGCCTCACATAGATAGAATACAGTTTTGAGGGGGGAGGTCCAGGCTAAACCCATGTTTCTCCAACCAGCAGATGGTACTGGAATCCTGTTACTGGAGGACCACATTCCCTCCCCACTAATTCTCACCTTTGTGGCTGTGCTCTGAAAAACACAGAATTGCCATGGTATGAAAAAAAAAGAAACATTTGTCCCTTGGCAATAAACTCATTACAAAGTGCTGGTTCAGCAGAGCAGGAGAAGAAACAAAGGACCTGACTACCACTACACTGTACTCCCTCCTGGTTTCCAGTAATTTTGACATTAGAAACCAGTTCCTACACAGAGTAGTTGTTTCATTTAGCAGAATTACGCATGTACAAAACATAAAGCGTTTATCGTAGCTTCTAAAAGTTAAGCAATTCCAGTGAGGATGAAAAGCTGTCTATAAGCCATTTATTTGCTGGAAAAAAAGTCCACTGTGTTTGGAACAAGGTTGAGGTCCATGGCTATCCTTCATGCAGACCTTAAGAGAGATGAAGAGGCTGGGGAAAATGAGAATTTGGCAGCAGTGCTGATGGGTAGGTGAAGCCTGCACTGGAGACCTGCACTGCTCCGTGCTAACTAGAAATGCACTTCTTTGCTATCAGCCCCATGTTCTACATTGGTATGGACACCCTTTCCCCTGCCCCAACCTTCCCTTTTGACAAAGTTTATTTCTTTGGGGGCAAAAATACCCATACTTTGAAACCTGCAACTGCACCTCCACTGGGAGAAGTTACTAAAGTAACCAGTCCAAAAATCCTGTCTACATTATAGGGATTTTTCAATGTGAATATCAGTATCTTGACTGCTTATAGGATAACTCCCACCAAGTTCTGAGGATTTGGTCCTATGGGCTTTAGCTTATCAAAATATAAAGCAGAAATTATAATCTTATCCTTCCTCACTTGAGCACTAAATTTTGCTCCTTAGTATGATATTAATAATTATGTAGTACCAAGAACTCACTGGGACCTTTTCCGACAACATCCATTCCAATAAATTAAATAATGCCAGGGTCAATCCCAGGCAAGGGAGCTTGATCATCCCCACTGTTGCTAGTCCCTAGCAGAGTCTGCATCTGTGTCAGTTAGCGTTCTCTGAAAAATATCCCCAGGCATGATTTAGAAGCTTGCATGGACCAAAGACCATTCCCAACAGGCAGCTTCGATGCAGCCAACCAATTTGATACGATAAAAGGAGATGGGGCACTCGGGCCCTGTGCCAGAGAATGGCTCTGGGTACAATTCCTTGCCTGGACATACAGTCAGGCCATGAGTGAGGGAAGAACAAGGCAATTTCTGAGTGGTTTTAAAACTGTATTTATCATTGTTACAGTCAGACACATAAATAAATGCACAGGATGTTGCTATCATTAAGTATTCTGATGCCAAGTCTCTGGCTATGTCTATATTAAGTAAAAAAGGCCAGAGCCTGTCCTTGGACAGGATGGCTGATACCCAGACAGCTAAACTGCCCCTTCATTCCTTGGTCAGGGTGCCAGCTGCTGAGCCATCAAATCCGGGCTGCCCACAAACCATGCCAGGAAACTGTCCAGGAGAGCTCTCCATGGGTGATGGTGTGACTGAGCTTTACCCCATGCCCTGGCCCTTCATATTGGCGGCTTATACATAGCTCTGTACTCTGGAGCCCTCTGCAAATATAGACAGTACAGCAGGATGAACTCTTTTACTGAATACCTGTAGTGCAGTATACTTTCTTCTGTATTTTCTTTACCATCAAGCCATAGCATCCATCCTGTGACGTGCCATGAGGTCCTTGCATCTCCACCTCATCATGAAACTCCTCAGCCAGTGAATAATGCAGGCTGAAACAGTCTGGGGATCCAAAAAGAAAGTCCCCTTTCTAGGAAGCAGGAGGCAGAGGAATCAGCCAGAGACTGGTTTTGTGTTGATTCAGCACTATGAAAACTATTTCTGTCCTTGTCCAAGAGAGCCAGAAATTTTTTTAACATCTCTAGGTGTGGAGCTGGGAAGTAGGTCAAGTAGAATAAGTGTGACAAGACAGGCCACTCTTGGGGAGGTGGAAAGTTCAGCTATTATAAGTACAGTTGTGACAAGTTTAGATTTGGCATTCGCTGATGTTGATCTCTCAAACATCCTATAACTTCAACCTTCTCCTGAAAGGACAGTGTGTCTGTGTTTGTCCTTCAAACATTTTATGAAGTCAACAGTAGAAAGTAATGGATTCATTTTAGGGGCTGAATATTCCATTAAACAAGCAATTGCAAGGTACTTAGGACAGCATAATATTGCAGTTTCAGAAATTACACTTAACATTACACAGTTTTAGGGCACTTCATTTTTAACTACAGTGTGTTAATGAGAAAGATCTGATTAACAATAAAGCTAACAACTGTGTGAGACTTGATCCATGCCTATTAAGACGTATTAATGTACTGTAATGAAATATTTTCAAATCATAACATTATTTATTATGTACGAGCTGCCTAAATTTAATTTTGTTCAGAAATGAGCAATACTGGTGTCATTTGTTATTTTACTTATAAAATAGCCCCCAGCTTTCAGAGAGATCTCAATAAAAAATAATTATAATAAAACCATAATTTTAAAAGTGGTTCCTTAATGTTCATACCAGTAAAACTGGAAATCTTGTATAATCGGTAATATAAGAATATCTACAAAAGGCAACTAAAACTCCAAATTCCAACCAAAGCAGTTACAGGCCCAACCACTTACAAGCTAACCTGTGTTAATGTAGAGTTCATATAATTCTGTAGTCTTCGTTTCAGACCCCATCACATATGCAGAGCCACACACATCCAGCTCAGCTGTTGCTCATCTCATCAATCAATTCCAACAATGCAGACCCACCCTGATGTTCCCACTGCATTACAAAATTTTGTAGCACCGTTGTCATCAAGACTGACAATAGGATGAAGGTTGATTCAGCAGGACACTAGCACAGGATTTTGGAGATGTATGTTCTAGTCCCTCCTGTGTCACAGGCTTTGTGCCATGGACCATCTATATTGAAAGACCCCAGAAAGACTAGAAAGTACTTTCTGTTGTCACCACCCCAAGTCCCCATTCAGCCTTCACACACTGGAAATTTACCTCAATGCTAACTAGATGTCCATCTACGAGCTTTGGGTGGCCTCAAAGTGATTTCAGAATTCATCTGAAATACAGCAATTTGCATACTTTATACACTAAAAGTCTACTGATCTCTGGCAAATTTTTTTTTCTCTTTCCCAGAAAGTCAAAAACTGGTCTGTTTAAAGAAAAGCCATACCATATGTTCAGAGATTTTCTTCCTGAATGTGTGGACCCCTGCTAATGCCGCTATACCACAGAAAACCCTTCTCTGACATCCTATTGCTAGCTCGAGCTTGCACACTGCCACTTGCTTCCCTGAGGCACAAAGGCATCATAGAACCAGCAGCACTTGGTTTTGGTCATGTCCAAGCCAGGCTAAGCTTCAGAGACCAAAACAAACTTTCAGTCTCACTTACACATCTACGGGCAGCTTGCTGTGATGCTCAGAGCCATAAGACTCTCTTGGGAATAGACTTTTGGTACAAAAAGCACTTGTGCACTGCTTGCACAGGAAACAGAGAATTATGATAAAATGTGCAGTTAAGAAAATTACCAAAGTTTTTAGTATTATTTGGGCATTGCCTTGCAGGGTTTTGGACCTAAGGAAGTCAGTGATATTGGATAAACTGGGTGTGAAAGACTTCTCAGATTAGAAAGTCTACATTTTACACTTAGCAATCACTCTGTTGCACTTCACATTCTTCATATTTTGTAGTGTGGATTAATAATAATAACCAGATATTCTGAGTTACCTTTCACAGGGAAAATATGGCACATCTCTCCTACAGCCGTGAAAACTTTTGTGAGATACCGTAACTTTTGGAGTTTCCTAGCTTTTCAATGCTTCATCTCACATGCATCAGACTGTGCAAATGCTGGGGGATTTTAAGGGTGACAGGAGGTGAGGGGGTTCTGGTTTTGTTTTGATGTCTTCTTTTGGGGTGGGGATTTGTTAATTCTTGTTTTGCATATAATCTCATAAGTATTTTTAAGCACAAAATAAGGAAACAAGAAAATCTGCTGCAGTGTCTAAATTTTACCTATTCTCACGCTTTTCAGAATCTGTATTCTGTCCTAACTCTGTGGATAAGTTTCTGTCTGTGAGCCTCTTCAGCTCTCGCCTGGCATCCCTCATACATGGAGCGTTTTACCTTCCTTAAAAATTACTTGTATCTCACAGCCTATAATCTTCTTTGACTTTTCCAGTAGTTTGGTTCCTCTTTGAAATGATAAGCACACCCATAGATCATGCACACAAATCACTGCACACACATTACAGGTTCAGTGGGGCTCTCATATGAAATATTGGTAAAATTTACATGATGCACCGTGTGCACCATGCACTAATTCAGTGGGGCATCACATGCACAGGCCCATATTTATCCATCTAAACATCTAAGCATGTGTTTAAGTACTATGTAATATCTGGTTCTTTCCCAGCAAAATGTTCTTTCTGTGCAATGTCACTTAATCGCTGTTCAGTCACCCATCATTTCTTCAAGAAGCACTGTGCAAATGGGCCATGCTTGTACAAGAGCAAAACCAAAGCTAAGACAGGCTAAATTGAAGGTCCATAAAGACACCTCAGAGAAGTCAAGGGTCTTTGGGGCTAGTTCCTGGCTCACACGATTTGGTATCTAATGGTTAAAGTGAATTTAAAAAGAGACTGCCGTTCTCCACGTCCACACGTGAGACGAGCAACAGTACAGAGACACCTGAACCAGCAGAACCACCACGCAGAGCTTACCTATTTGTAGATAAAATCTGTTCCCAATACACATTAAGTTTGATACAGAAGACATTTGCACCCAGACTCAGAGGCATTAAGGCATTTACATTTGATCCATTCCTGGGCTGCTGAGGACACCACAGAGTTGTACCAAAACATGTGGATGTGCTGGCTTGATCTTTGCACGTTCCCTTTTCACACTAAGGGCAAACACGTCGAAAGGCATGTGATCATGGCTTACCAAAGTAAGTTTACCACTGGTGGGATGTGAACTATTTTGACACGCACTGCAGCCTGGCCCAGAATGAGGAGATGCCACAAGCAGTATCACCAGCACCTGGCAGCAGAAGTTTGGAAACCTCTGGCTTACAGACACTGGCATTAAGCTCATCTTTTGGTGACGATCATTTCCCATCCCAGAAAATCTGATGCCCAGAAAGGGATGTCCTAGATAGCCGTGTGCTCACAAACAGAGGAGAGCCTTTCTGAAGGATCTCTCAGTAGGGTCTTTTCTCAGGCAACTATTTGCATCTCTTCTTTCAAGCAAGGGTGTGGGTTGTTTTTTTTTGTTTGGGCCACTGACAGCATGTGATTTCATTAGCCATGTGAGTAAAACTGTAAGTTTTGTGTCTTCCTCCTGTGAACTCCCCTCCCACTTACCCCATTGCTTCCGAGAAAGAGAAGCTGAAAATGGCTGCTCGAGATTTTCCTTTCTCTCGAACAGAAAATGAGAGAAAAGCTAAGACTTCCTGAGTGCAGCTGTACTTTCCTAATCAATAAAAGCTGATCAAGAGCCCGAAAGGCTCTTGCACACAGCTACAGCCCTGCATTTCCTGTCACTGCCTGAGGTGAAACCTTCCATTGCCTGCTGCGATGATTCATTTCCAAAACTTCGGTTAAGCTATCACAACGGCAGGTGACCTCTGATTTTCACCCATGTCTTTTCCCCACCCTTGCTTTCTTTTATTCTTTTTCAATTAAAATGTGACTCACGGTGATGGAATTTTGTCAGAGTCCATCAACCGCAATGCTCTTCCTCCCCAAACCCTGCTCCTAATACATCTGTTACGAATTTTTATTTTAAGCCTCGGTTTCTGGTGCTGTTGTTTCGTTGGATATGTCTTCATCTTCCAGAAACTGAATTCAGAAGGGCTCTGTTGCACCGGATGCTGTACAAACATAATGAGACCTTCCCCTAGGAGCTACATTCTAAAAAGATCTTTCAGTCCTTTTATGATACTCTCTATGTCTCTTTTTTATTTCTGTTTCTCTTGTGGGTGCTCTCACAAAAGCAGTCACGCGGCTGCAAACTTTGCTACCATCACAGCAAACTCTATTGTCTTATTGGAGATGCAGAAACACTCTGGATTTACATTCTGGGTAACTGACAGCAGGACGTCCTCTCCTCTTTCATGCTTTAAAAAACAGTCATGATGAAATGCTGGGATAAGTGTGATAGAAAAATCCTTTGAAGTTAGAGACCCAGTAAACCTTCCTCCTTTTTTTTGCTACTATCTGCTTTAAGAGATTTTAATTACTAATTAGCGATGCTGTGCATTTGTTTTGTTATATTCATCCTTGCTTTCTGCTGGGTTTTGAGCATCTGTTGGGGAAGAAATCTTGGAAGAAAGCCAAAAAGCTGTAGTAAGAGGTGTCAGTGATGCTCTTTTCAAGTCAGAAGTGAACCACTGACTCCATTTGAGGTAGTTACCCTGCTGTGATACTGCCTTGGACCACATCCTGGGAATGTGACACAACCTGTGCTCATCAGAACTTATAAGTCCTAACAAAAAACTACAGCACATTAAGCAAAATTCAACAGGTTAAGTGAAAAGGAAATTTTTTTTTAAAAGCACTTGGTATAAATTGCACTATCTAGTTAATAACCTACTGAGGAACCCTTAGCTTGAGCACCCTTGGTGCTCTCATAGGCAAAAGACTCCCACTTTCCCTATCAAACATGATCATCACTTCAAGAGATAGTAGGCAATAGCCTGGTTTACAGGCAGACACATATTGGTGGTGGAGCTAATTGATGCAAATGGCTCCAGGGTGTTTTGCAGAGGATCTCCCAAGAAACTTCACTGTCCTCGTCATCTACTGCAGCTGCAGAACAGCTTTGTTACAGAACTAGTTTACCTTCACAAGACTTTCCCTAAGAAGGAGAGTCTAAACAAGGATGAGAAGTCAGCACCAAACTCTAGTACTCAATATGTGAAAGCTGAAGGTAGGTGGCATTATTGTTAGTCTCTTAAACATTTCAGTCAAGCTCTAATAACAGGTTTTCCCACATAAAAGCGTAAATGATCCTGTGTGTCAGAGGTTATGTCTTCACTTCAGAATTAACTCAGGTGAAGTAGTTGTCTCTTCCTCCTTCTGGTTCACAGAGAAACCCCAGATCTGAGGGTGTGCTTTCCATTCAGAGCAGGATTACCAGTTGAAGCTCAGGACCTATTTTCACCAGGGCTGGCACCCTCAGTGCCGAGGATACAGTCGCAACATTTGAATGCTGAGTTCCCCAGTGTTTTCCCACATGTCTCTGTGCCCAGAAAATCACTCCAATTTACACACATATGGGTGGGGGTATGTCTACACCATCATCTCACTCCCCACCCCACAACTGGTCTTGATTCACTGATCCTCCATATTGCATAAACACTAATTCACTCCCATGCTATTTTTGGTAAGTGCTAGGTAGCTCCTTTGAAAGAAAAATCAAAGTGCTTTTTCCTGGATATTCTACTCTGGTAATGTCTCCCAGCAGGCGGTATGAACAAGAATGCATCAGGTTTGTTTTCTTCTGCTCTGCAGAGTCCTCCAGCATCTTCCCTACAGGTTTCACAAATCCAAGAACTCCAGTCTTGTCATGACATACATACAAGACCAAAATGTAGAATCTCAGGTTCATTCCATGAAAACTCCAAGCAGCAGGACTGCAGCACAGCTCTCACTTTCAACTGAAAAGAATGGACCCAACATGACAGCTATGTTTTAGGAGAAGAAGGAACTGCAGGACACATAGGGCCAAGACAGAGCTACTCGGCTGTCAGTGAGGCCAGCCTGTCTAGTGTGGATGCAACCACTAGTGAATGCAGTCATCAGGGTAGATGTAGTCAGTGCAACATCATTTAATGCAGTAAAGAGAATTATGGGATATTACTTTGATGGGTTCAGAGACGCACATGGGTGCATGCATTCCCTTTGTGGAAATAATGAGTATGGAATATGGCCGCTGTTTGCTAACTTGAGTCTAGACTCACATGGAATTCAATCGCATTTTTGCAACAAAGATCTTCCTGCATGATTGATAGTGGTCCTTTTAAAGGATTCAATGCCCGCCAGACTGGAATTTTTTCATGAGTAAAAATATGACAGATTCCTTAGATGATGATTTTGTTGAGCGGAAAAGCCATTGTTACTCCCTCATGAATCAGTTTTTCTGACACTGTTCTTTAGCCATGAAGTTTTTTTCTGGCGCATTATATGGACCAGTAACTTTGCAGACAGCAGAAGCAGGGAGGTCTACTACATGGGTAACTGACCGTAGTCTTGTTCTGAATGTGGATTTCCTTCCGTGATGCTCTCATACTCAAGCAGGAGTATATGAATTGTGATTCAATTAACATCGCAAGATTAACCTTAATTGGAGACCTCCTATCTGCAGTGAAGACACAAACAGTAACACTTGTCAATCTACCATTTGAAAAATTACCTACCCTCTAGTCTGTCTCAGACAGCACATCATAGCTGGCTGCCATATTCAGGAGCTCCCCAGTTGGTGCTGAGAAACTGATTCAAGAAGAACCATGAGATCCAAATCGGGGCAAAACATGATTAGTTGTCTGTGGGTCATGACAGAGAGCAAACACTCTGCTGCACGCTAAGACGAAGAGGTTGTAGCCACTGCACTACCTTAAGAGTGCAGAGTAGTCTTGTGTATGTCTACAGAGGTGGGAAGGAGCGAAAGATCCTCTCCATGCTCACCTCAACTGAGGATTATGTAGGCAAAAGTTGTGCACCTTCAGTGCAAGACAACTACCACGTCTGCACTGCTTCTGAGGACTTTCTACAGTCCGGATTTTATCTGTGGATACACTGGAGGGGTAAGATGGGAAAGTTTCTCAAGATTAGAGAAAAAGGACTCACCGTATTTATATCTGCTTTATCTAAAACCCTTAGATCTGCACATTTGGCTTGGATATCTTAGAAGGACAAATATTTGCATGAGATTTCTTCTGATTTTTACTTCCAGAAAAGCCAGAAATAGTATAAGAATATCAAGAACGATCTCTTTACTTCTGCTTTGGGTTCCCTATAGAAGGAGAAAGTACAAATCTCCCAATAAGCTCAGTTCAGCATCACTTTTTCTGGGTCTTTTTGTCAAAGCAGTTTTTCCAACTTTAACTGTGGATAAGCTACAAACCCTGGAATGGAACAGACAAGACGGCAGAAGTGTTGGGTGGAAGTGGAATAATTCAACTATTCTACCATCGTGCAGAGGGAGCGTGATATTGGTCGAAGACTCAAGACTTTCTTGTACTCTGGAGTCACTAGATCACACTAATGCACAGACCTATTTGCTGCATGGTATGTATTTCTGGAGACAGAAGAGAGAGATGAAAAATCTCTTCCTAAGCCTGTCCAGAGCCTTGTTCAATAGCAAAATGTTGACAGTTCTTAGATCTAGGCAATCATCTTGTTTAAGTAAAAGTTCTCCCAGACTACTTGAAGATATTTGGAACAAAATATCACTGTAATTGGCAGCTCTACACCTCCACCTTGCCTAATCCACCAGCGTGGTCCCTGACTGAGCAGACACACAAGAGGGGCCAGGCAGCTTCATTTAGGACAAAGAAACATTTACAGCTGCTTCCCTTAGCAGTGTGGTTCTGCCCTCCAATGTCGGTGGCATCTTTCTTTTTACTTTCTTTTCACCAGAAAAGTAATTAAATCTGCACCAGGAACAGCATTACCGGAATGTGGCTTTTTAGGGTCAGAGGTATTGTAACATGGGTCTCTGGAATTCTGCGCTGCAAACAGGACAGGAGATAAGAAACTTCACATCTGGGGTGGCCGGCATATCTCCTTTGCAATGGCAAAGTAAGCAAACAGCTTTGCTAAATGACAGCTGTTGGATTCAACAAACCATTGGCTCCGTCCGTTTTCACATACTGTAAATATCCATATCAGAAAGCCCACAACTAACCCATATGGAAACCTTGGCAGATAAAAATCAAAGCAGAGATACTGAAGTCTGATGTCTTCATCCAAAGCTGATTGAAGTCAGTCTCTTAAATGATTTGGCATTTATAGCTATCCCTAAATTACCCTGTCATTCTTGGGGATGTTAGCAGAGGCAGAAATCTCTCCAAAACAGGTTTAAGCAGCATTAGTATGACATTATATGAAGTTTTTTTCTCAGACTATGTCCACAGAATCCATAAGACAAGCTTAAACCTACACATCTACGGTCAACCTTAAAAATCCAGGCTTCTTGTAAAATAAATAAATAAAAATAAAAGGCTGCCTAGTTAAACTGCCCCTTTCAAATTCACAGTGGCAACAGAAACCTTACTACCAATCACACACTAAGTGTGCTGATGTGAGCACTGCAGATCATTTCTAACATGAGTTACTGCCCATTTTCAAAGGCTTGTGCAATCAGTGGGTTTTCTAATTGCTTTGGGGATTAATAACACAATAGGAGGCGATTTCACATTGGTTGACAATTATTTTATCCAACTGTATAAAGAACAGGTGATAAATTAATAAATTATAATCAGTCAGTTATTAAAGCTTAATGGCAGATGGCTGTTACAAGAATAAAGAGAGCCTGAGCCTCACAAAATGGTATTTTGATAGTATTTTTCAATGCATTTTTAATGAGAGGCATATAAAATGCATAAAACTTATAAATCATTTATGGAAGAACAAACTAAAGAGTTGAATGGTCCAGTTATAATGCTATCATTATATCATTAATATCACTAGATCACACAGCAGCCTGCAAATCCGACTGGCAGCTTATTGTGTTAGGTGCTGTACGAGCAGAGAGTGCTGCCCAGCACCGAGGAAATGCACGGCCACGGCTGGGTGCTGGGGGCCTGCACACTTGGAAGATGACCTGCCAATGTCACGGGAAGACCCCAGGGCTAAAGCTCACTCATCAGCATAAGCTCTGCACCGAAATCCTTAGTGACTGCTGAACCTAATCTAGAACTCTGGGATTTTAACCCAGAAGTGCATGTGTTTTTTATGCATTTTGGTGTGCAAAGAGCACTGTGTTGCAAGGCCAGAAAACATCCTGCATGCAGGCGGGGGAATGGATGTGCAACACCTTCTTTGTTTGTTTGTAGATGTATGGTATTTCACAGCACAAATCCATTTGCAGGCATGTGTTTCCTGAATGCATTTTTTTTGGTATAATAGTCTGAGAACATGGACAATCAAATCAGTCCAGGAAATTTATTGTTTTTCTGCCTCTTTTTACTTCCTCTGAGGCATTGCATAGCCTACTGTACGTATTTTATAATTTTTGTATATTTGCTTTAAATTCTCACCATTTATAGGTCACTAGTAAAACTATTTTTGACTGTAGTTGAGGCAGAATTTCTAACTTTTTCTTTATTATCCAGGTTATAAGCCTACAGAATACTGTTTCTTCACTTGTACTCATACAGCACCCAGACAAATAAGACCTTGGAGTCCTAGTCCAAGTCCTATTAAGACCAGATAATAGTCTCTGAAGCCTTTTGTTGGCTACTGACTGGCTCAACTTGACCTCAGTCAATTACAAGTTAGGGTTTTCCCCATGGGCAATTTGGTGCTAGAATGACACTGCTTAGGGGACATTGACACACTTCTGTCAGCGCACACAAAAATTCAAGCTCCTCCACCTCAAAACTCACCTCACACAAAGTTTTCCTTAACTCCTCCCCGCTGAAGATCAGCCAGTGATTTAGGCAAAATGAATTGAATATTCCAGTTCCCTACAGCCAGATGCATTCCTCACAACACAGTCATCGTGGGTAATATCCTCTCTGTCTGTATTAAGCCAGAGATCAAGAACTGAATAACCTCTAGAAAGTAAATAATGCTTCTTATCCCAGAGGTAAATTCTTTGGCACTGCAAGACTTTAAAAATGTGGTTGACAGCCAAGTAGTCATCCTTGAACGTGATCTGTCACTGCGACCGGTGGTGTCTCCTGGCTTC
>Ga0181612_118402_pt1 | contig 18020 bp, 7 predicted proteins | sample HoacroProtozoa21_FD_119630 | JGI IMG/M metagenome (GOLD analysis project Ga0181612, IMG submission 119630) | Hoatzin crop microbial communities from Cojedes, Venezuel. Combined Assembly of Gp0051906, Gp0051904, Gp0051908
GTCAGCACTTGCCCAGTTTATCAATGTCTTTCTGGTACTGGCAAGTCAGCCAGCATCAAGAATTTCTAAAAGAGATTCCAAACTTGAGTAGCTTCCACTACGAATATCCCCCTTTCTTGAACTCTGCCTCTAGGCACAAAGTCCTGGGAGATCTTGTTTAAAAACAATACAAAGAGAAGGGTTTGAGTAACTGCTTTAAATATATCTGCTGTCACAAAATTGACTGCCCCACTGAGCAACAGGTCAACGTTTTCCCTGTTTATTCTGCCATTAATATAGAGGTAGAAGCACTTCTTGTTGCCCTTGTTCCTCATTGGTTTCAATTCTAGCTGAGCTTTGGATTTTCCAGCATGGCCAGGAGATTCCTCTACATTTCTTTGCTTCCTGTCCTTGATTCCAACTCCTGTACATAGTAAGTTTGTGCTGAAGCTCAATTCCTGTTTGACAAAGCCAGTCTTCTCCAACATTTGCTAGTATTTTTGAACATCAGCTGGACTGCTTTTATGCTAGGAAGAGGTTGTCCTAAAAGACTTGCCAATTCACTTGAGATCATTTGTCATAAAGAGCTGTTTTTCACAGGATCCTACCAACCAGGATTCTTCATACGTATTATTGTTTTTTCACCTTTAAATTCATTTAAATTCATCTGAGTTTTTTAAGCCTGATCATTAGTAGCCTGTCTTGTCTGATTCCCCTTGAGGCTATTCAGAATGATTCCTCTTCACCCAAATTGTTTCTTGTCCCCTTCAATGCATGGCATTATCTGTTAGTATACATCAGGTGGTATAAATCTTGTCACTTCTTCCATCAGCTCAGAGGATGACTTTCTCCAAGGATTCTGTTTTTGCTTATTTTTTCTTATTTCTCTTTCATTGTATGGCTTAATAATGGAAGATGGCAAGCATTCTTTTGTCATCTCTTTCTCTGCAGAAACCCATTGCAGCCACAGTTGAAAGTTCAGGGAGAGAAAATCTAACACCAAAAGAGAAAAACTAGTCTAACTCAACTGATTAGAATGCATCTGTCATGGTCAAAAAAAAAAACCAAGGATGATTGTATCTTGGTGAAAGATTATAAAGGTAATGCTAAAAGAAATGAATGAGCTCTGGCTCATTTATTTCTCATACGGATGTACTGAAACCTGCTGTTAGTTTACAACATTTTAGCATGATGACTTTCTTATGTGGCTTTTGTTTATATGAATTGTTGACATTTTTCCCCCTATGTCTTTTTCTTTGAGAAGAGAGGAATCCTTCTTGTGCTTTTATCAAAGTCTGAACAGAAACAAGAAGTGTTGGTTTTGGCTGTCTTACTCTGATGGTTAAGGTAGATACATGTTTCATCAGTCCTATCTGAGAATAGCTTCAGATAGCTGAGGTACTTCATAAGTATTGTAAGGGCAATATTTAGAACAAGACGTCAGGATTTTTGAAAACTTGTAATTGGTTTGGAACTCTCTTTAATCTCAAGTTATACTCCGTTTCATGCTCTCAGCAGCACATTGCTGAGGAAACACATTAAAAAGTAGAGTGAGAGACAAGCTGACCAAAAGAGTTGGATAAAGGGTGGCTTAATGGAGAACCATGACTGTCAGAAAAATAGACTGCCCTTTATGAAAAGATGTTTTGTGGATTTAGAGAGCAACTGACATTTCTGTAGCCAGAAGAGTGACAGCGCACAGATTACTTTCTTCTTCAGTAGACATATGGGTGCTTTGTACTGTTTTCTTCATTTGGCTTGCTTTGTTTGAAGTTGCTTTAATGCTTGCATGCCTGGCTAACTCGAAGCAGGCTGCTCAGATGAAGTTCTTATGATTATTTTTTGGTCTGGAAACACCTAGCTCCTTTCCCAATAGGTCAGTATAGCAGCTGTCGTCTTGGTTATGGGTGAAAACATCTTTCTCAGCCCAGTGGGTAAGTCTGAAGCAGTGGGTGACACTACTACTAAAACTGAGCTAGCATGAACACTGCTAATGTGGTGAGGCAGGGTGGGTAAACGCTGTACAACTTGGATTGTTGTGATCCAGCTCTTTCCAACTCAAAAGTGGATACAAAATGTACAGAATTTAGTGACAGTAAGTATGCAAAGCATGCTGGAAAACAAACTAATCCATTTTTGGCTGTACAAGAAGAAAACGGTTCTATAATCTAGACTTGAAATGCAGCCTATTACAATGGTGTTGTTTTATGAAGAGCATGTGAAGCCTTTTAAGGTGGCCTTTACTTGCTTATTTCTCTCTTCTGATTAGATATGAAAATAAAAGGGACAGATGAGGAAAAACCTGTTTTTCCTCCCTGTTCTCTTCCACACTTTCACAGTTAACTGGACAGCATTTTTTTGTTCATGATATGACATAAAAATAATGACATTTTTTGCACTTACAGTAAGAAATAGGGTTGAAGTGCTCACCCAGAAGTCATACGTAGTCCCTGTTACATCAAAACAGAGACGGATGGCCATTTTGTTAAGCATTAATAGCTCCATTATTCCTCTTCCCACAGCCTGACTATTAGGGAACTATATTAGCATTGTAATATGTATAATAATTTTTTTTTAAAAAATCTAGATTAGAAATATAAAATCAACAGCAAGACATTTTGATGCTCAGCCCAAACTGCTTTGCCTATATACAAGAAAGACAAAAATACTGCTTTCCTGGAAGTAAATTCCTAAAATACTCACTGTGTAACCTTTATGTAAGGAAACAACCCAGTGGGATAAAGGTCTTTGAAAGTTTTCTATAGATGCTGCTGTTTAGTTGTGTCTATTCAGTTTTATTCTGTAAGCAGACCTTATTGTTACCTAGAAAAAGATGTTTCAAACTGAATGTAATACCAGGCTGTCCTATGAATAACACGTTTATAAATGGGTCTGCGCCTCAGTTACACTGGTTTCAACTCACCGTGCCCATACGCATACTTGAGTTCACATCAGAGCCATAAACCATGTGGCACCACCAGCAACCCAACTCCTATGCCACCTCTTTCCTTCCACAAAGCAATGCACAGAAGCTGTGTCCCCAGCTGCCCCCTACGCCTAGACCTCAGGGGTACAGGGTGCGGGCTGCATGGCTGACAAACAGGTGTCAAGCAAGCCCAAAGCATTGTAGGCCAGAAACTCTGATGGCATTACTTGAAACTGCTCCTAAACTCCTCAGACGCACCTGCCAAATGTGTTGCGTTACAATGGAGACAGAGCTTGGGGTTTTACAATCCAGTCCTATTTTTCTTGTTAACCTGTTAACTGAGACCATGATACCCCAACGGGAGTTGAGGATGCCTGGCTTTTGTGCCAGAGCTCTGTCATCTTCTCCCTGCCTGAAAGCATCGTGCTCATGAGCTCTGTTTCTTGTGGGAGAAGCAGAAAATGTACGTTCTCTAGCAAACCTTTTGGCAATGAACGCTAATAAGTACCAGAAGGAAATATGTCCAGTCTTTCCCTTAATCTTATAGAGAAATTCACCAGTGTGAGGACTTGATTATTCTTTTTCAAGTAGAGCCAAGTAGCTTGCAGAACTCTCACCTGTTGTGACGTACATGTTCCGAGTTCATGACCCGTGTTGCGATTTGGCACAGTAAACCAATTTCATATACATCTATAGATTTTTGGGGGGGTAAAAAAGGTTGCGCAAGCATGTTACTGAGCTAATTTGTTACAATGTTGTTATGATAGTTAACAATGGAACAGTATGGTGATCAATTTACAATCTGTTGTCTTTCATTTGATCACTGTATCAAGCTTTAATTCTTTGTCAAGGGAAGCTACTTGATACAGGCAAAATTCCTGTTCGTGCCACAGAAACAAAGGGGCTTTTCCAAAGCCCTAACCTAGGCTGAGGGTCAAATTGTGTACAGAAAATCAGGTTTTGAACCCCATCACTCTTTATTGAAAGACACTTCATGGAAGTGAGACTTCAACAAACACACATAAGAATATGTTACTAATAAGATAGAGTAACAAAAGGTAAAGTAGTCACTTCACTGAAACAAGGGTAAAAATAGTTTCAAGCGCTTCTGCTTGATTACTCAAGATCTTCAATTTAGGTAGCTGTTGGCAGGCCTTTGAGACATGAGTCAGCACATCTAAATTCAAAGAACTAGATCCATCACAGTTTTCTGGCTGATGATTCTAAATTTTCTTATGTGCAGGAAGCCTAGGGCAGGGAAATGCAAAGAGTTTTGAATGTTACGAATAATAGGAAAGAGAAAGTCCATTTTCTTCGTATTGCCTTGTTCTTGTGGGAATTACTTCCCATTTTCCCCAGCTCATGAGCAGTTGTTGTGGCTTCTGGACTAACAGGGTTAGTTCAAGAGTCCAGAATAGTCATTGCAGTCAAATTCCTTTGGCCTAACATTTAATGTCCATGTGGGAAGCCTCATCATGGAATAAACTTCCATTTTGGCAAATAGACTGTAGGTAAGATGATCTTTAAAAAAAAAAAAAATAAGAAAGACTAAAGATGTCAAGAATATATTGTTGGGAGGGCTGTTACATTCCTTCCAGTGTGGAAGAGGTAATGGAGGGGACACCTACAGCTGTCAAAAATTGTGTATTGTGTAAAATGCCTAACCATCTAATCTATTTGTATTTCTAGAAATGTCTTTCATCATTCAGTGTTTCTTGAAATACTCAAGACATTTTAGTAAGCAAAGACTAGGGGACTAATATGAAACCTCAAGCATTGACAGGACAACATGAGCTTGTTGGTTGCGGTGATGTAAAACTATCAGCTGCATTTGTAACAAAATAAATTCTCCTTTGAATTCATTTCCCCACAAATGGCCTCAGATTTAAGTCAACGCAAAACGTGACTTTCTCAAAAGTGAATTAGGTCTGCAATTTTTGGTGAAACAAGCTCCAATGTCAAAACAAAAAAAAAAAAGGTGGGGGCTACTAAATCAAAGCTAATCTTCATAATGGAAACGTTTTACTTCTGTAAGAAGACTTTGTGTGAGTAATACCACTGGGTGATATTTATAACGGTGTTTTGAAAAGACATTTGATAATTTCATCTAAATTATTTACTGGGTGGAGAATCTGATGGACAACAAATGGATGCCCTTGGAAAAGGAGTGCAACATCTGGAGTGTAGTTAGTAATCCCAGAAGTACTACTCTATACCTTGTACTGCTATCAAGAGTTAGTGAAGGTAAAGGCAAGAGGAGAATCAGACCTGTAGCGTAGTCAGCAGATGTGATGTCTGTAAAGCAGCTCAGCCTGATCTTTGCATTGCCTGTCTCAGAGATAGATACACATATGGCATAGAGAGTTTGCAAGAAGGTGGTGATGTGGAAGGCAGAGAAGGACTGAGGCTTAACTCTAGGTTAAACAAACTGTGAAAGTGTTGTGCCCTCCTTCACTCTTCTGTCACGCTTTGCCTGGGGTGCATATGCAGTGAGTGCTCTGGCCTCTCCCCTGTAAGCAGCTCTGCTGTGGACTGCTGAACGGCTGCGGCACACTAATACGTCGGGTAGCTGCGCAGTTCACCCTGCACAGCTCTACAACTGGCGCGCAGTGCCAAAAAACCTGTTGGCAACTATTGCCTTTCCTACAGATTTGACATCTATCTGGAATAGAGGAATTCTCACAGATGCACTCTATTCCTTCATGCAATCCCCTTTTCAAAATGCAGTATTCTTTCTGTGTGTATACAGCTGTGCTGGACAGCATTTTTACTTTCTGACATAAACAGTAAAAACATCCATTAATACTGGCACAATAAAACAAGTGCATACAGTCTATCTATTGTTCCATTTTCAACTCTGCATCTAGAACATAATAAAGCAGGTTTGAAGGAGGTAAGCTGGTTAACGTGTAAAATGAGACAAAAACCCATTCTGTGATGAAATAGCAACTTGTAAATCCCCGAGGCCATTCTTTTGTATTGCTTTAGAAAATACGTAGTGCCAGGGTGTGTCATGCTTCCACCACTCTCTTGGCATCTTGAAATGAAGGATGTGCCAGGCAGTATGGCCTAAAATGCGACAACTGGAGAAAGCAGATGCCAGATTTTTGGACCACATGGAGTCTTGAGCTCCAATGAAAAGGAACATGTTTGCTGCTATTCTGAGCAGTATATAGCGAACTAAACAAGCGTATGTCCATTTATACCTCAATGTTGTTAACAAATTATAGTGAGGTAATTCACTGCCTCTGGGTTATTTTTTTTTTTTATTCTGCATTGCTGTCTTGCACGAATCATGCTTGTCTTACAAGTAAATATCCCAAAATTTTAGTTTGTATATATTTTTTTCTGTACATATACATGTATACTATAGTGAGACAGAGGTATGTAATGTCAAATGCTATTAGAAGGAATTTGTTGAATGAAATTGAGTAAATTTCAGATATTGAAAATGCTGGAATTGGCCTTGACTCAGAGGTTTTTAAGCTTTTTTTTGAGATGCCTTGATTTCTCACTGATGATATTAACCTGGTATTATTTATGTATGTGTATATTTTTTGATTTGTTTTTACAACTATAATGAACTTTATTTGTAAGCTACAAAGTTGCATGCATGTAGTTTGGGTACCAGGTAACCAAAAATCAGTCTGGTTCCAATTATGTCGGTTTGAGTTGGTCCCTGGTGTTCTGCTTTCAGAAGCAGATTTCCCTGCAGATATTCACTTTATGAGTATCCACACATCAGAGTAATGTGTGGACTTTACTTTGGTAGCTTAATTTGTTTTTAAAAACAAAACAAAACAAAAAAACCAACCACCATCACAGCTTGAACTCACTACGTTTGTATTCTGTTGCGTTTGAGGGAGGGAAAAGTGTCTGTTGTATCCAATGCTACCTTCCCTGTGTATGGAGAGTCAATGTCTATGCAAGGAAAAAGCGACTGTGATGAAACAACACAGAGTTGAGACAAGGGAGATGAAAACAAAGTCAAGTATGGTGGTTTGGGGGTTTAGGCTTTTTTGTTTGCTTTGTTGTGGGTGTACCTGCTTCCCCCGTATCTTGGAAATCAGAGTTTGCTATCTCTGCTGCACAGTGGAACTATTCACCCATGCAATTACTAGGAGGATAGTAGCCTTGAATCAGTATGCCTTAAGAACAAAGGTATAAATATATTTTAAAAAGAAAGGGACAGATGGACCAATTGAATAATGTAAGATTCTTGGGTCAGAAATGCTGCTGTAGTTCTTGACGGATGAAGAATTGTTTGCTCTGAATGTAATTTCCCCCCCCCCCCCATCTCTTTTTCTTACAAGCAAATTTTAGGAAGTAATGGAAATAACCTGGTTTGGGAAGGATATTTATAGGGCAGGGTAGGAGAACAAAATGTGGTATAAGAGAGATTAGTGTTGGCCAGCTAAGGGTCTTCCTTAGCTATATTGTGTGCTTTTCTGCAGATGTGTTTTTAATTCCAGTGTGAATTCAGTTAAGAGCTTTGAAAATGCCTAACCTATTTAAGTTCAATACAGAAGGCAATAGGGAATCATTACAATGACTCATAAGGTGTGGGATACCAATACTGAAATAAAAATGTCTTGTTCCAAATGCTATGTTTCAAGCAGTAATTCTGCAACATCTAGGACTGCTTTATGAAGCACAGTTTTTTTCTTAAATAAGGAGATAATCAAAAACAAGTTAGCTGGGCTTGAGAGAAAAAATGGTGTTTCTCCTGGCCGACTGGGCATCATAAACATGTTTTTGACAAGGGTTTAGAGAGCTCTGGCTGGATGAGGTCATATAACAGAAGCTGGGCTTTCTGACCCCAAATATATATCTGATGTGGTGATTCTACACTTCAGGAGCTGTCAGGAGAAAATCTCTTGGGTTATTTTTGTTACTGCTTTGACAGCAACTAGTGTCTTGAGGCATTAGGAAAGAAAAAGTGAACCTGACAGGATAGGAATGAATTGCCTCCATGACGGAAAGAAACTGCTGTATGTAAGGAGGTAATACACAGACTGCAGGAGGGGGAAGATAAATAAGAATGTATATGAGGACAATATCTTTTCTATATTGAGTGTCTAAGGGCATTAGTCTTCCTTATACTTTTCCCCTTGTCTCCTACTTTCTCCCTGTCATCAAGAAGTGTACTTTTTTCAAGTTTGCATGTTTGTTTCTGTAGTTTTTGTTATGTATATATTCATTGTATTATGTCTTTCTCACCATTTTGCATATAAACCAGATATTGAAACACCTCTCCTAATCCTACAACATCTCTTGATGCCCCTGAGAGGTTTTTTTAAATGGATGACATGGATATAAATCTGTCACTTATGCAACCCACTGGAGGCCTCAAAGCCTAAGCTGGGTCTGCTCTAAAGCCCCCAGGAACCTGGGAAGCAAGATTAAATGTGTACTGGTTGATTTGCAAGGATTTCTTATCACCCTATACTTGTGGGCTTGGATTATAATGCCTTGGACTGAAGGCTTCTTTTGTGATATTGCTTGGTTTGCTTAGTTCTGTGAAGTGTAGGTGACGTAGAAAAATGCAAAATCTTGATGTCATTGATGTCTGTCAATATTTTGAATGTATAAAGCTGTTAGCTAGGAAGCATGTGCTTAAGAAGGTATTGTTCAAATAACTAACAAGGACTATGGTTAAAATTATTTCCATGCTTTTTTGATGTGTCTGTGATAACTTTGCCTCTTAGCTTGTTCTTCTCCTTTGACGCTCCTAAAACTGAAGTCTGAAAACCAGCTTAATCTTGTTCACAAGTCCCTGCTAAATTGCTAATGAAAACTTATTTCAGTGCTTTGTGATTTAGTCAGAACATAAGAAAATGGAGATGAGAGTAGGTAGATTAAAAACTTTCAAACACAGGCTTATATTTGAAAGGTGGTTGATCTATAGAAATAGAAGACTTTAAGAGATGTGAAATATGGGGGAAAAGAAAGGTACAATCCTACGCAGGGCAGGGATAGCCTAGAAAAAAGTGAAAATGTCTTTATTTCTGTTATCTAGATCTTTGTAGTACCATGTCTCATAAGCAACTTGTCTGAGGCTACTTAGACTGTTTGCTGGTAACAGACTTCACAAAAACATGAACATAAAATTGAGTTAAAGGTTGATTTTTGCCATTGTGCAGAGAAAAACAAGTCTCAGTTGTAAATAAGGACCAGCTATTTCTCACAGCTACAGCGAAAATTTTTATTTTTCATTTAAAATACAACATGAAAAGATCTTTCTTGACTTTTTATGCTGTTCAGCAAAAATAAGTGATGTTAGAGAATTGAGGGAAAGCAGAACAAGTAGGTGTGTGCATGTTCTCAGAAATGGCTCCATCAGTAGCATTTGTCCTGCCTTGGATGTGGAGATCAGATTGAAAAAAACATCTGAAGAAAATAAACTCACTAAACTCTAATTGGAAGAATAACTTTCTGATCCTTAGGTGAACAACAAATACATACCTCACAGGGAAATTAAACAGTGTATTACAACAAGGGCAGCAAGCTTGCACAAATCAAAAGTCAAAAATGGTTCTTCTCTGGAGTTCAGAGTGGTTCCTCTGACATCTATCCGCAAGCTAGAAATTACTCAGCAAATGTGCAGAAGAAAATAAACTTATATTTTGAAGTCTTTTGGCCCTGTCCCCTCCTCTTTGTCAGGAATCAGCCACCTTTCACCTATACCTGCCTGCCTAATTAAGAAGAAACTTTCTTTTCAAGGTAGGCCTATCATCACGCCATGCCATGCCTTTCTCCTTCTCTTGCTTTTTCTCTGTTTTTTTTTGATAGGGACATGATCTTTATGGTTTCATATTAATACTGGTTCAGATGAGTGGGAGTAAACTCGTAGCATTAGGAATGACTGGCTTCACTCAGATACCATTGCATGGTTGGCATACTTGTTGCAATTTGAAGATTACTTTCAGCATATAACTGTGTTCACCTAAGTCAGCATCTAAACTAATAACTTAACAAAAAAGCTAGAGCACAGATTAGTCTTACCTTCTTCCTGCCCCTCAATCAAACAGCCACAATAAACAGCCGCTGGTGCTAATTGGATCACTGAAGATCTTTGTAAGTTTTCCTTCTTCCTTTTCTGGCTCTGTTTTTCTTGTCTTTTTCTGTTTGAACTCTGTCAATGCTGAAGGAAAAGGACGTCTCAATCTGAAGAGCCAAAGCTGTGGAGGGGCACTGAAGCAAGACCACATCACCTGTGAACTGGCAGTGAGGGATGTATACTGCATACTTGATAGTACCTGCAGATCATCTGATCGATCACCTCCATGGCAAGTGCTGTACAAACATGTTATAAAGGAAGACAGTCCCATCCCCACAGAAGATAGAACTGAAAGTCTCTCCTGTCTACTTTCTTCTCACTTTTCTATGCCTACTCTAATTAGGCTTCTCCTGTTCCTATTCCCTGTTGCCTTTCCACTCGTCTTCTCAGGCTCCTTGCAACAAAAAGATCCTTTCAGACAGCTTTGTACTACTTCTTGCTCCATTTGAAGTGCCTCCATATGGAGCTAGCTTGTTTTGTTCAGGCTTTACCATAGCAGACCTCTAGCTGGGGTCTGGGGGAAAAAAAACGTTTCTGTGGGATCTGGTGTAGTTTGAGCAGTTGGCCTTGCTTTGTGGCAGGCCTGGGCTGAGGGATCTTTCTGTCATCCTCTGAAAGTTAAATACAAGTAAATGAGGAATAAAGAATGACTATGGAAGCATGTAATGAGCTAACGGGTCAAATGAATCAAGAAACAGATTACAGGTGAGCCAAACAGAGAAGGGACTGCGTGTAGGTTACACCTAGGCTGCAACTTCAATCATATTGTGGTTGCCATGAGCAAAAACATAGAGTCTGTCCATAGCTAGCACAGGATGCAATTGCTGCAGCAGTGAAAACTGCCAAATTTTTCTTCCTCAGGAAGGACCTAATTGTTAATGAGTCTAGATGAGTGCTTTTAGGAATGAAGCCACTTTTGGCCTGCCAGAGTAGAATTGCACTGGAACAACTTCTCTTGTACAAAAAAAAAATCCCCAAACTGATTTGCAACATGTGAAGAACAGTGAAGGAACAAATTTTGACAAATACACTCAGTACCTCAGCAGGGAGCATTTTAGAGGATAAGAGACTACACATGGGTGTTTTCAGTGGTAAAAACTTCTAATCAGTTTTTAATTCCCAAAGCTTGCAGCCAAAATCTCTAGCTTTCAGGAAGTGAAGGAAATTGCTGAGAGCCTGGCTTCTGGTTTACAAATGCTTTTCCACTGAGTTTATTGGAGGGGAAAAAATAGGAAAGTATTTTAAAGATTTGAGCCTTTACTGGTTTGCAGTCTTTCTGCTGAATTCTGGGAACTACATTAAAAACATCATGTGGACTGACTGCCAGAAATATTGCATACAAACATAGGAGTGAACAAATGCAATGTCTGGCCTCATATGGTCAATTTATATGGTCAGGAATAGCACAGCTTTAGTCTGCAAGTCTGCATCTGCCTTGATCCCTGAGATGTGCCATTGGCAATAGTGTCTATGTCAGAAAAGACATGGAAAAGACATATCTGAGAAGAACAGTCTTGGAAGTAAAAGGTGGTATGACCTAGGGTGCAGAGTGATCCAGGTACTGGATACAGCAGGAGCACTTTGTAGGAAGCAACGAGGAGGCACTAAAGCAGCTCATTTTGAGGTACTGTGGTAATATAGCAGAGTGCAAAACCCAAACAGGTAGTGGAGCAAGAGGAGATTAAAGAGATGCTTCTTTTCTCTCCTTAAGTTGGCCAACTTCAGAATTCTTTAGGCAGAAGGTTTGCACCGTAATGTAGCCGTATGCATACTCTAACTTTGGAAAAAGAGCTTCTTGGGGACTTTTAGTATGTGTTCAGTTTTCCCCTTTTTTTTCCTATATCAAATAAAGCTGCTGTGGAACATTTCTGTTCAGTAATGAATGACACCTGTAGGCTTAAGAAAAATAGGTGAATTAAAACTCCATGGTTTAGTAGAGGTTTTTTTTGCACAAAAATCATATCTTTTGGTTGACTTTTCCGTTTCGTTGTTGGTAGTTCATTTTTCTAGAAATAAGAGCTAGTATGTTTATGGGTAACTTTTTTGTTTCCTTAAAGATCACAAAAATTCTTTAAAATAAGTTGTGTTCCTGCTGACAGACTGAGTCATCCACATATTCATGCTGTTCAGTTACCTGTAAATATGGTGGCCTAAGCATGTCTATTGTGTAGGGCTGCATGTCTATTGTGTAGGGCTGAATGTTACCAAGCACCTCTTTCAGTAAAATGACAGTTTTGTCTGTGCCTGCATTTTGTTTTACTTCACTCTTTGCTTACCACTGCTCTATCCACTGCACTGTGGTGGCTGTTCTTGTCAGAACAGCATGTGCCACAATGGCAGTATCCTTTGAACCAAAAAAGAATAAATTCTCATTTCAGCCAAGGGTTTTGACTGGATGAAATAAACTGGGAACCTTTGACATTTTGGAAAGAAGTTCCTGGGATACTAGTGCATCTAGATAGGACAACAACCTGGCTCACATAACAAGGATATTGTGTGCTACCTACTGGTCTGTTCTAGGTAGAATAAAATTATATTGAGATATCATTCTGAACATCAAATTTTGAAGAGTTGTCAAAAGAAAAACTCTTAAAATTCTGTCTAATTCTTACATGTGCAACTAGAAATTGGATGAAAGGAACTTTGAAAACTGTTTCCATCCTGTGTTGCCATGCTAGAAGTGAAAGTAAGTTTTCAAAGTGATTCTTATCTGCCTTAGGTAAAAGGAGGTTGATTGTGGCTCATAATCTACTGTCCCAGACTGGATATTGTGACTTTTCTATGAAGAAAAAAGGTTACCTGAAGGCAGCACCTTTCACCTATCAAGAAAAAGATCCTGTTCTTGACTGTATAGAAATCAAACCTTGAAGAAAAATTCCACTTAAAAGCCTTACTGGCTTTGGGAGCAACTCCCAAGTAAAGCTTGTACTACTGCTTTAAACGGTCACGCTGAGTCAAGTACTTCAGAATATATTTTAGCAAACGATGTTACTTCGGCAAAAGAATGAAAAAAATGCAATTAGGTTAACAGTAAGACTTCTGTATCTGTAATAGCCTTTATTTAATAGGAACTGTAGAGAAGCTGACTTGCTCAAGTCTTTTTTTTCCTTCCAGATCTCACCAAAAATTAGAAATAAAAAGTAGAATATGCCAGTTGTTTCTGAAGATAGAATAAAAAATATGGAATTTTATGTAAAGACCGAGGCAGATGTAGACTTTGAAGGTGACAACAATCCTGCTGCTGTAAGGGGAGCAACTTGTCTTGGGGTCTTAATTCTGTAGTATTTCTTGCTCTGTGCTGTCAGTGGGGCAATAACCGAGTCCTCTGTAGCAAATTCAGTTCTCGCTGTGACTCTTTCTCTGTGGGGGAGCCACGCTCTGACTTTTCTGACAATGCAAAGAGATGGTAACAGAGGGCAAGCTTCACAGATACTGCTGCACTGTATTATAGTGTTTTACTCATTCGATGGGATACTTTTCCAGTAAGGTAAGAATGTGCCTAGGTGTCTAAATACCACTGTCACCTGAGGAAGATATAATACATAGCCTGCGTAACAGATACAGCTAAAACCCAACAGAATAATACATACAGCAAGGAGTCATTACTTTTTTGTGTATGGAAGCTGATATTTTATTAATTGTATCAAAAACTACAGTTTTTGCAGTCTTCTCTGAAGTAGGAAACATGGCCTTAAGCTAAATCAAGAGATCTTTTGAATACTTTGGCAGTACATTTCTTCTGGAACAGCTAGATGCAGTTAATTAGCAAACACGCTGCCGCAGGAAGCAAATTTGTAATCCCTCTCATGCTTGGAGTATGAACTGCTGTTGTAATGCAGGCCCCAAAGCACATAATCACAGAGTACATCCTCATTGACTTGAAAGCATCCTTTTTTCACTTTTGCCTTTCCATAGTTGAGCTTTTGGGAGTAGGTGAATCTGTTTTGTACATGTAGACTGTGCTTTGTCTTAATTATAATTTTGTATTCCGTTTGTGGGAGAGAAGATGGGATAAAGCTGAGGAACTTGTGTAGTAGCCTTCTTGAAAAATAAAAGCTATGGAAGGATCTCCTGTCTCCAACATGCTTTCAGGGCATCACTTCAAATGCTGAATCATCACTCAGACAACAGTTAAGTAGCTATTTTGTTGAGCCCATTATGTGTTAATTACCCAATACTCCTCAGTAGCAAACTAACACCTAGTCGACAGTTTTTTGCAGCCCAGGAAGAGAAATTTATTTCTGTCAGCTGAAACTTTTATTACCAGTATGTACATGATCTATTGACTGATCTTAGCAAGAGAGTGATCCTTGAACAATACTTGATTTACACTGATTGCAGGAAGAAGATCTCAGCATGACTTTGGAGGTCCTCAGCTGCTTTTAGTGTCAAGCCTTATGATTAGAAAACAAGCTAAATAGCAGGCCAGAAAATGTCTGTCTTTCTCAGTGTGTCAGAGTGGGAAACTTCGAAGAGGTTTACTCACAGAAAACACCAACTTCAGCAAAGAAAGAAAATAATGCTGATCTTGAAATATTGCAAAGATGCTCTGGAGGAGCTGCATCTTGAAATCTACATGTCCTCTTTCATTGGCAGCCAGCTGCCTTGGGTATATCACATGGTGTATCATCCTCTCCCCTCTGTCCAGTGTCTCATGGCCGGAGATTAGGTGCTGAAATAGTTGAATTGAAGTTCCTCTGTAACTTATTCAAATCAAAATGCTCTGGGTTTGGATGCTCTGTTACTTGGCAAAGCTTCCTTCAGAAAGCAGTTGCTTTCATATTTTGCTTCAAAGAGATTTCAACAGAAAATTTTTACTGTCTTTATTAGGAAGTGATGAGTATGTTAAACTTGTTGTCTGAGTTGACTTCATTCAGAAAATAATTTACTGTTTGCCTTAAACTTCACGAAAAATTGCTATATTTTCTGGCTTAAATTTTTATTTCACATCATCTTGATTATCTGGATTACATTCTTCAAACTGATGTGTTTTATATAAAATGTCTATCTACTTAAATATTCTTATTTGTCTCGTAAAAAAATAATGGCAGATGGATCCCTCTTGGTGTTTGCAAACAACAATAATGTTCGATGACAAATGCACAACATTGTCATCCAAAATTGCTGTTTATATTGAAATGTGGCCTTTAATAAGAACTTCCTGTATACGTTGAACAGTATCCTGGATTTCTGCAAAATACTTCAATAAATTTGTCACACAGATTTCTCTCCCTACTAGAAAAGACAACTTAATGCCTACTCTATGTTTACCACCGTTTTGGATTTATCAGTGAAGGCATGCATGTGTATATACACGCTAGAAGGTTTTTGTGAATAGCACAGTTATTGTTATTTCCCTTCATACACAAAGTAAAAGGCTCCTTTCAGCCTGACTGAATTTTAATTCTGTTTCAGAGAATAACAGAACAGGAAAGCATCAGTCAGACTCTGAGCGAGAGCATGTCGTGGGTGTCCTCTGCATAATCTTTGTGGCTGTGGGTGACACAGCCTAGGCTTAGCTAACAGTTAGAACAGCCTGATTTGTCTCCTGTAACCTTGCTTTTTTAGTATTTGAGGATTTTATCAACTCTAAACTCCTCAGGTTAGAGTTTTCCATGCTGTGTGTGTGCCTCCGGCTGCTTGTATCCAGCAATTCTTTGTGAAAGCTTCAGACCAACATGGTGCAGCTATTTATAAGATGATGATTAGGGGGAAATGCCATGTTTAACTCACTTGAAAGAATAAATCTGAAAATATTTTTGAAAACCACCAGCAGTGTTTTCTACTTCTCTCAACCCACCAAACCCCATGTTTTTAGTGCCAACACTTGAGGTGATGAATTGTTACCTGCAAATGTTCTCTTTGCTTCCATTAGAAACAAGTCGCTTTCAGCTGTGTCAGAAGCCTCAAAGAGGCTTTCTGAATATGATCAACAGACTTTTTTAACAGAGCACCAGATTTCTCCAGAGGTGATCTGCCTTAATTACACCCTGGCCCACCTGACAGTGTTTGCCCTTCTGATCATACTGTTGTCCCAAAAGTGGGATAGTTTTACTGCCCCAGGCTGTTCACTCTTGTGTGACTGAGTGTGGTCTAGGCTTGAGCCCTGGTAACTGAAATGGATTTATTTTTTTTTTTTCCCCAAAAAAATTGTGCCTGAAATGAGATTGAATCAGATCTGGGAATTGTGGACTAAGATGTTACCTCTCCCCTGAGTTCTACCCCTTAGCCCTATGGAGGAAAAGATTCAGCTGAGATCCAGAGGAGGTGTGAGCTCAACCTCCAAGAAGGTGGTGGAGGCAGGTGTGATCAAGGCCAGATAAGGGAACCAGGGCAGAGAGCTGTCTAGGGTGAAGATACTGGGAACCCAAGATAAAGAGGAGTAGGGTGGTTACAGAGACAAGATGGCATGACTTAGATGCCCGCTGTGTAGGGAAGGGAAGATAAAGCTGAGGTTTTCAGAGTAATTTTCATTATTTGTTTCTATTTTTTATTCTCATTTTAATGATCATTGAAACATGTGATGGCATCCTGAACACTTGTTTTACGCACTATCATGCTCCTGTTCATCTCCTACCCCAATAAGTGTAGGAGGTAGTTTCAGCCTGTTGACATCTCCAGTCTTGACCTTTTTGCAGCAACAGAACAATGCTTCCCTCATGTCACCTAACAGCCTCATTCCTAAGAGGACAAGCTGAGCTGGCATTACATCACTGGTAGTATATTTTGAGCTCTGCTACTCTATGCAGGATGGTAGGAAGAAAGTATTCTGAACGTGAGAGTTGACATGCGGGGAATAGTTTAGCTTCCTTCATAATGTGGGTTCAGCTAGGAGTTTCTTTCTTTGAATCACCTGCAAGTAAATTTCTAATTTCATGTCAAACGTGCTGTTTCCGTCTTGGCTTAAATGGATGTACATTTATTTTTCACTAGACTGCAAAAGATACCCATCTCTTTTCTTGCTGTACAGACTACTTCCCTACAATCTTGCCTTTCTGCTGCTTTTGTAAGGTGATTTTTCTCATTGAATCCAAGTTTGCATGTGCACTCCTGCCATATTAGGGACAATCAGCATTATTTATTTGCATATATTATTCTTCTGCAAAATTCTTTAATTGCTCATTAGGGCCATTCTTTAGCTAGGGTTTCTTTTTCACCTGGCACATGCTTGTTCCTTAGCACTTTTACAAAGAAAATAATAATTCTATCTGTGGTTTCATCTAGTGCATTTAGCCAAACAATATCTCTTGCTGTCTTGATTCTTCCACATGGCCTTTTTGAGTTGATAGTCAGCTGCAATCTGAGCTTGCTTATGCACCTTTCTGTTCAGCTCAAGCATTTTAACTGGTCTTACCTTATTTGTACCTCTCTGTTACCTAGGATTTCCAGTGCACGTATGTTGGCTAATACAAGATATTTTTTTCTCCAAGTTTGATTGCTGCTTTGTGTCCCATTCTCAAGTGTGCATTATTAAGGACATAGACTTCCTGTAATCTCTAATGGCAACACTAAATATCGTATTTAGTCTTAAACACTGACCTTAAATAGCCAACAAGATTTCAGAGAAACGTCTTTGCTAACAGCCTCACATGACGAGCAGGCATGTGGATCTTTAAAAACTGTGTGATATTTGTGAAAAGGGTGGAGTAGCCAGAAATAGCTGGGGCTAAAATCCAAGAAGGTTTCTTCTCAGTCAATTGATATAGTGAAGCAAACAGATGTGCTGGTTTTGGCTGGGATAGAGTTAATTTTCTTCATAGTAGCTAGTATGAGGCTGTGTTTTGGATTTGCTCTGAAAACAGTGTTGATAATACAGGGATGTTTCGGTTATTGCTGAGCAGTACTTACACATAGCTAAGGTCTTTTCTGCTTCTCACACCACCCCAGCAGAGAGTAGCCTGGAGGTGCACACGAAGTTGGGAAGGGTTGCAGTTGGGACAGCTGACCCCAGCTGACCAAAGGGATATTCCATGGCATATGATATCAGGTTCAGCCATAAAAGCTGGGAGGAAGAAGTGGGGATGTTCAGAGAGGTGGTGTTTGTGTTCCCAAGTA
>Ga0181612_156386_pt1 | contig 18020 bp, 13 predicted proteins | sample HoacroProtozoa21_FD_119630 | JGI IMG/M metagenome (GOLD analysis project Ga0181612, IMG submission 119630) | Hoatzin crop microbial communities from Cojedes, Venezuel. Combined Assembly of Gp0051906, Gp0051904, Gp0051908
GGCTGGGATCTGAGCTGGACCAAGAACTTCAAAGGAACCTGCAGCTATCACTGGGAGGTTTTCTTTTTACAAAAATTAGAAGATCTGTGCCCTCCTCAGCCCCATCAAATCCTGATCCAGGCTCAGATCTGCACACAGAGCCTCTGCTGTCAATGGGGAGTTTAAATCAGGTACATATAAGCAATAAGCAGTGAGTAAGCCCCTCTAAAATACTGTCACAATGAAGGAGCTGGGGTAGATGGAGATGGTTTAGCAGTGTGGCTAAAGAAGAAACATCAGTGCTGAGTTTGCTTTTACTCTGTGTTGTTTGCAAAGTTATACGAAAACTGCCCTGCTGATCACTGAACACTCCATAAAACCAGGAGTGGGAGGCCTGGAGTGCTGCTAAATCCAGTAAAAGAGCAATCTCACTGCAGATGTCTGATAAAAGAAGCATAAAAGGCAAGAAAGAAAAGGTCAAATAAAAATGGCTGTGGAGGCGGCTGTAATAGCAACACATCCCAGTTCCCCTGCCAATGACTCCTAGAGAACACGCAGGAGATTTAGGGAGAGTCCAAAACCTGTTTAACCTCATTAGTGAGGGCTGGAAATACCAGAAATGTCTCAAATTTTTACTCTTTTCTGCAGAGATGAGAAATAAGCTTTTTATCTGTTGGAAGGAAATCTGTGAGGAGCCTTTGCATTGGTCTGCCTGACACTCACTATTATAAATGCTTCCTGCAGCCTTGGGAGAAACTTGAACTTCTCCATCCTTCCAGGATGCTTTAAAGCACAGCAGAGGACCTCCTGCCTCGAGAGGCACGCACCCCTTTGTCTTTTCAACTTGTAATAGGAGTTAGTGGAGGTGAAAACAAGGTACATCTTTTAATTTTATTAATTTGGAAAAGTTTTAGAGGCAGATCGAAGGTTGGAGGGAGAACTATTAAAGCTGGCAGTGCTTTGACTTTGTAGTCTAAATAGCTTTCTTTTAATCAAGTAGTTTGGTTTTTTTAATGGAATATTCATTGCTATTAGAGAACCCAGCCAAGCCTGAAACCCCTCGTGCTAAGTATAGTATGCACGTAAGTAATGGTTCCTGCCTCCAAGAACCTACAGTCTGAGTAAACAAGACATATGATGGGCTGGGAATGGCAAAGAAGGTCTAATCAAGGTTGTGGTGCAGGCTGGTGACCCAGCCCTGTGCTAAGGTTGAGTACAACATGAGTACAAGGCGATGCAGAGGCAGATACACCGCTTTTAAGATTGTAAGGAATCTCTCTATTCATCAGACTGCCCAGCATGCCAGGGAAAAGAAAGCTCTGGTTTGCCCATCGTGAACAGAAACTCGCAGTCACATTGGGCCATGGAGCCGTGTCAGCTCTGTGCTTTTTCAGCCCACAGTAGGATGAGGGAACCTGGAGGCATTCAGGCAATGCTAGGGCTGACCGGGCTTGGCTGGAGCATGAGGTTCTGGACCTGCTGAGCTAGAGCAGGCCTCCAAGAGAGACATCTTCCACAACACTGAAGCTCCAGAACAAGCTGAACATCTCAGTGAGTTTTGTCAGTGCTTTAATATTCCCTGTGAATACCTTGTTTACATTGTGAGTTTTTCCAGTTTAACCTTCCCTCTGCTGGAACTCATTACAAGCCACAGAGCCAGACTTACTGGGACCCTATACAAGAGCATGATCACAGTGTGGATCAGATTTCAACCTTCTGCAGAAGACCCAACATGGCACAGCATGACTGTCAACCTCAGTGCATGGAAGAGTGTGAAGAAGGCCTGTCATGCTTTCAGATGGGGATGTGGTGACTGGGGTGACACAGCCAGCGAGAGGGAAAAGCTTCAGAGCTCTTTTCTGTGCAAGGCTTTGAAGAAATGCAAACTCAAGGCAGCAGAGCATCAGCAGCAGAGCAGTGTCCCACCTGCTCTGTCACCCCATGTTTGAGATGAGTCGCAGATCAGATTGTGATCAACAAATGGCGTCCATAGCAGGGAGAAAGGCCATAGTCTGGGGTATGAAACCTAACCACCATGCAGAAAAGCTTTGTGCAAAGGTTTGCAGAGTATGTCTGATGCTTAGACCTGTGCACAGTGTGTGTGCCTGGCATCCGACCACCTGCATGCAGCCCATCCCCTAATCAGCACAAGAGAGCAAGCCAACAGCCTAAATAAAACCACCAGGATTCAGGAGAGTTTCTTAATTGAAAGGCAGAGGCAGGAATGCCAGAGCAAGCGTGGGCTGGCGGGCAGAGCGCAGCAGTGAGCAGGGAAGCAGGACGCAGTGCCTGGGGGAGAGGGAAAGGCCATGTTCCCTGCAGCTCTTCCGAAACTGCCCCATGGGACCGTCCACTCTCCAGCAAACAGCCCATGCAGCCCTGCCCTGCCTTCACTTTCCCGATGTCGGATGACTATCTGCAGATATGCAAAACAATGCAAATGAGGCTATTACGATGTTAATTATGCTGAAAGAATTAACTGCTCATTAACTTAAACTTCCTGCTTAATTATTTTCATTACTGTCCCTCTTTTTCCAGTGAGAGGAAAGGACATGTACCAGCCCCGATGCTCCCCGGCAGCCCACCTTCCCACAGCCTGCTCAGGCAGTCCTGCCCCACGTCGCTGCTCAGCCCTCCTCATCCCCACTGCTGTTCCTGACCTGGTGTCTGGAGGCAGCGACCCACACCTGGGTTCTGCGAAGGGCCACGGCGACTACGCCAGCAGGCAGGACACACGCAGGTCGCATGTCCGGGAGGGGGGCTCTGCTCCCATCTTAGTCACTGCATGACTTGGATTGAATTAGATCATGTCCCCACGCCTCAGTTTCCCCATCTGCAATATAATAAGGCTGATGAAGAGCTTGGAAATCCACTCATGGAAAACTAGAAATGAAAGCCTGGGGGTTGTTAATGTTAAAACGAGATTCAGCAGCACGTTAGGAAATGTGTTATGAAGGGTCATTTTGCAACAGCCAGGGAAACAGCCAAGTGATTTAACGCTGACAGTTGTTGCCATCCCCTGTTTTTGTCCACAGATATGACTGGACTGATATCCCAAGTCGTTCCTCATATTGGCAACTTTCATCTCTTTCCACTCAAGCAAGCGCTATAAACTGCCTATATTAAAACAATTAAATTATGTGCTCAGCGTTTACACAAATACTGGCACCACCACTAATGGCAGCACTTAGAGATGCGAATGTTGTCTTCATGTGCCCTGCAATCCATCAGGGAGAAGAATCAGATTTTCCAGCCGATTTGGTTAAAATATTTAAATGAGAGGTTGCTGCACTTCAAGACAGAGGAAATATTGCCAAGGAATATATCTGAAAAATCACAACTTATCGTGACACCTCTCAAGGATAATTTAGTCTGATTTGTGTACCAGAGATAGCCACCCATGCTGCTGTGTCCCTGCAGTCTGGATGCTGCCTGTCACACATAGAGATCTGCGCTGAGAAATTAGGAAATGAGCTAAACCCAGGCTGGAAAGCAAAGGTGGAGAAGGAGAGGGTAAGTAGCAGCTTCTCTGGCACTACGAGGAGTCAAGAGCAGCTGCACAAGGTCAGCCTGCACTTCCCTCTAGCCCTGTCTCCTGTCTCAGATAGGACAAAAGTGAACATCAAGGCATGGGTATATCAGAGCAAACATATATCACACTCCCCTCCTTTAGTACCACCTCAGCCTTTGAGGTTTCTATGTGGTTATTACCCCTCAGCGGGTTTCCTCCCGTGCACTTGCCCACTTTACCACTGTAAACTTGCAGCAAGGAGTCCCCACAGCCCAACTCCACGGTCAAGGAAAAGCTGCCTCCTTTGGTCTGCTGTGAACCCGAGTCCTGCTAACATCATTCATGTCCCCTAAATCTCATGCTGGAAGAGATGATACAGAGCAAATCCCCGTTTCTACCTGCCTTCCCTTGTAGGGGTGAAGTGGTTCTCCTAGAGCATCGCTGAGAAGGCTGGCTGAGCAGGCACTGCTGCATGCGGATCTTCCTCCTCCCACGCTGATTTTATTTTACCTCTATTTTATTTGTACAGGTGAAGCCATGTAGTACAATGGAGCAAGAAACTGTCCAAATCTTTAATATCTGGATGGCTGTTTTCTCTAGCTGGGTCTGTTCCTGGCTCCGATTCAACAAAGCAAAGGCTGGGGCATTGCAGAGGGATGCATGGAAGAAAAATGAGCAGCCAGATGTGGGGCACATCCCTCCCACGTGCATTGGTGTCTACTGAGGTTGGCAGCCCAGAAACCCTGTGCTCAGTGTCCCCAGCAGATCCGGTCTAGTGTTGAAGCCACTGTCCCACCACGGGACTCGGTGCTGAAGAGGCCCGTGGCGAAGGCTGCTCACCGAGTCAGAGGTGAGCTGCCAGGAAAGGCTGGGAGCGGGGAACAAGAAAACAGCCCTGGGAAGAACAGACTTCACAGAAAGAGTCTGTGGTTTGTTGAAGGCAAGGTTCAACAGCAGTTTGTTGTGGTCTGTAATTACCAACAGAGGGAAAAGATAGCTGATACCGGGAGATGCTTTCATCCAGCAGACAAAAGCCTGATGAATCCAATGGCTGGAGGCTGAAGTTAGCAAAATTGAAATGTAGGATGCAAATATCTAAGACTGAAGATAATTAACAAGCTCCCCAACGACTGCTGATTGGCTGTTCCAAGAGGTCGCAGGCAGAGCTGACGAGGTGCCCACGTTGGGGTTAGCTGCCTATCCCTGCTTAGTGCTGCATGGCACGTAGACAGCAAGGCAGGGCTGGCTCCAAAGCACTGGAAGCTGAGCTGGGGTTTGCCTGGGTATGAGCAGAGAAAGCAAGAACTTAACCTGCATGTTGTCCGCCACACACTGCCCCACAAACTTCATACTCATACTTCAGCATCGCAGGAGGAGCCACGTGGACTCAAACCCTTTTCTGCCCGCACAGTGTCCCTGGGTAGCGCCAACCCATGGGACACAAAGAAAATTAAAGATGTTGAGCACCCCCCCCCAGCCATGCCGCACATGGTGATTTTAATGAGCAGTCTGTCGTTAATGCCTTCGCTGTTTTGTGGGTTGTGACGTGTCGTGGGATGTGCCACACTGATGTGTTATGGGGGGTTTAAGTGCCTACTGTGATGACTTTCCTTCAGCTCCTGCATTGTAGGGACTGCAAATCTGCATGGGGCGTATCGTGCCTGATTAATTTTATGGACTGCAGTGGGTCAAGGTTGATTTCTTTTCCAAATAAAATATCAGTTTAAGAGTAACTCCATGTGCTTGCTAGCTTGGGGACATGGGGTGCCATTTTATTGGCTCATGTAGATTGCTTGCTGGCTGTTTTTATTCTTTAATAAAACCTTTTGGCAGAGCTGCGGCTTCTTGTTGCCTTACAATTAGGGAGAGAACAACCAGTGCTCAACTCCGACACAGAAGTTTATGAAACCAGCAGAGATACGCAGGGAGACCTCTAAGAACAATGAAAGCAGAGCTGCTGGCTGCTAACGAGAAGGAAATGTGTTATTTTTAGCTATCCAAGAAGGTGGAAGGTGAAAAAAACAACACAGGAACAAAGAAAATCTATAGTCCAATCCAGGAAGCCAAAAAGCAACGCCAGAAAAAATAACAAGCTGACTCTCTGGCAGGGTAATTCTTTCACTCATGGGAAGGAGGGGGCTTGGTAGCTGGCAGAGCCCCCAGGGCACGAGGGGTCTGCCCACCGCCTGGGGCTCAGGACCACGGTCTCCCCTGCTCGGGGACCCAGTCTTCAAATCCCAGCTGGGGTGGCTGAGGTCCACTGGCAGCGCTGGTCCCCAAGCAGGAGCAAGGCTGTGTGTGCCTCCAGCAGACAGCTCAGCTCGTTAGCCCGCGTAGGAGGAACTCCTCCAGGCCATCAGGGCAGGTCTCCAGCTGCCCACATCTGCAAGCCAGGGCAGGGAAGGAAAGAAGCAGATGAGCTGAGGTGAGAGCAAAGAGCAGCAGTGCTGGTAGTCCAGAGGGAGCAAGGACAAACCAAACCCTGAGCTCCATAGAGAAAACATGAGAGCGGAGCGCTGCGGGATGCCCGTGCAGGGCTCTTGGCAAACACTGAAACCAGCCGTGCATGCAAACCCCGCAGCCCACGGTGGGAAAGGGGCTTGCTGGTGTCGCTGTGAGGGCAGGATGGCAGGAAGGTAACATGGTAAGGATAAGCCCATAGCCTGAGTGAGGTGTTTGCGTGGTCGATCACTTGCCTTCACCAGTGAGCTTGACCGTCCCCAGGGTTGTGAGGGTGACAGGGAGAGAGATCAGCAGCAGGGAGCTGCTGCCTGGCACAGAGAGCAACTGCTCTGGGCTCACTGCCCTAACATCTACACCAGTTTTTGTGATCAAAGTTAGAGCAGCTACCTAAGGGATGGGGCACAGAGGCCTGTGCTGGGTTTAGCATTACAGCGGGTCCAATTGGTTGTGTAAATAAACACCGAAAAGAAAATTCCTCTGTCAGAGGATACACGTTTGCTAATGTCCAAGTGCACAGACAGTGCAAGAACAGAACAGAGAACATGACCAGGAGTCAGAAAGAGGGTATTTTTTAACATATATAATTAAATTTCTAATGGGAAACATTATTCTAGGCTGGAACTGACTCCCTGCCAGTGAAGCATCCTCCCATGGAGGAGTTGTTGCATTATCCTGTGTTATAGGTTAACCAGTGTCTTTGCAGACGAGCAACCCTTACAGCAAAATCCTGATCCAGCACTGGAGAGTGCATTTCCAGCTAGAAGCCGTCTCACCGGGAGCACCCCTGGAGCTGCCAGGCGGTGAGAGAAAGTGACACTAATCAGCTGGCGAATACAGTGTAGGAGCCAAATTAGGAGAAGAGAATAAAACCTAATTGACTTGTCCAGTGGGTTTGTCAAGGGACTCCAAGGAGTGTCGAAGGTCTCCCAAGCTGCCGCATCGCATTCCCACGGCACTGTGGTGGGGCCCGGAGAGAGTGTTGCTGGGAACAGGGGACTTTGCAAATCCTCCCAGCTCCTCTGAGCATCTAAACGAGCAATGCTTGCCAGGAGATGCAGGCAGACAAAGCACACCGTGCCCTGCCTCCTCCCCGAGCGTGGAGCCGCTCTTTCCTGAAGCCAGCAGGGATGCTGCCCGGATAGGCACCGCTCCCGCTTTTGGCCCCGCAGCTCTGGCCCTGCCAGATGGGATCTGCACAAAGGCTGTGGTCCCACCAGCAGTGCCACGCACTCCCTCTCCTCATAGGGAGGGTTTTGTAGGCAGGGAGGAGAAAAAACCCTTGGCATGGAACAGGAGGGACCCCCAGGGTCGACTTTATGGCTTCTTTCTTTGATTGTTCAATATTTTTTAAAAGTTGCATTCTGACTTTTTTAACCCTTTTGCCCTGCTCACACGTTTGCATCTCTTTTCACCTTGTGCTGGTCTCTATGTGCCTCTGACCCCAGTGGTTTTGGGCTGGTCAAGCAGCCCTGGCCGGCTGCAGGTCGTTCCTGCACAGCCCTGCTCAGAAAGGGCAGTCAGGGAGAGCAGCTGAACTGCTAGCTCCAGCCCTACAGCCCGACCATACCTCGTGCTATAGGTTCACAAATACCTGAAACACATAAACTGGTCTAGTGTTGCCCAGATTGCTATGCCCACCCTGATTTAGCTCAAGCTGTGCAATGAATTACACCAGGGAAAGCCTTTTGCTGAGAGGGAACTAGCTGCTTGTTTCAGGTGCTGGGTTTCATGCAGAGCAGCTCCCAGGTTCACCAGGAGGTTGCACTGAGCGTGCACATGCTCGTGCAAGAGGAGGGTGCAGTAGGCTGGGAAGGAGCAGGCGGTGGCAGGATGAGGGCAAATTCGCTCTCGCATTTCTCTGCGCTGACTGCAACTGAAGAAGTTCAAGACATTTCTTTAGCCTTGGACTTGTACCTTGGACACCCCTCTGTTCGGACCTTTGTCTGAAATTTTCTTTTTTTTTCCTTTTCTTCTCCTTTCCTTTCTTTTCCTTTCCCCAGCCCCATCAGGATGGCGTAACCACACATGGGACAAGCCCTCCGTCCTTCTGCGGTCACCATCCAGCTCCCAGCTCTGTCTGGCTGTGATGGCCCAGCCTCCAGCTGATCTTTCGAACAAGACTTCACAAGCAGGACATCCACCGGCTTGCCGAAAGAGGAGTACAGCTGCGCTGGTGAGAGCAGCCAGCTCCCAGGCACTGTGGAGGTGCAGGCGTTAGCTTCAGCATTCGCATCTCACCTCCTGTAGCCTCAGCGAAAAAAAAACCACAGCGTCAGGAGCTGCGACAAGTTGCCGTGTGTGCAATCGCCATGCTGCTGCTTGATGCTCACAATACCAATATGGTCTGTGCCAGCCCAGGCTTAGCCTGGAAAAGGGGTGCTGCAAATACGTCACGATCAGGACCCTGTGGGTCGGCCTGTGGTGTTAATTCAGCCCCAGTGCAGTGTTACAGGAGCTGGCAGCAGTGAGAAAGATAAGAGCTGTGCTCTCCATTTACCACTTGTTTGATCACCAAGGGGTCTTTTGCATTGTGGAAGTCCTGTGTTCAGACCTTGGGCTCAAGTTCTTTTTTATATGCATGGATTTTACGCTTACTCAGCTCCATCAACTGCAGGCAAGGCATTGCATGTGTTCCCTTTGCAGGGGTTTGCTGGGTTGCCCCAAAATGAGCTCAGCACAGAAACGTAAAGAGACTTTTAACATCGCAAACGCACTGGGCTTCCCGGACTTGGGAAGCGGGTAGTGCTGCACAGCTGCTCCGGAGGCAGCAGTAACAAAGGCATAAAACTAATGGTTAGCTCTGCTGTGACTCCACGCCTGAAAGCACCTTCTCCAGCAAGGTATTCCCAAGCCTGGAGGTGGGAGACAGTTTGTCTTCTGTCACCAGAAGCCCAGTTCTGCCTCCCAGCCGCACGCTTCTGCCACCAGTACAACGCCCCGGCTCTTGGTGGGTTCGCAGCCCACGCCTCCTTGCTCAGAATGATTTGCTTTTCTTCTCCTGATGTGACAGTTTTGAAGGCTGAGTGTGAACCAAAGGTGAAATTATTGTCAGTTAAAATCCTCTCTGTTTCTACCCCTCCACATCGGATGTAGCTGCTTATACACTTGTATTTGCACAAATAATGAAAATCCCTTTGGGAAATCATGTTCTCTCCCCCGCTGTGTAACAGCAGGCTACCAGCAGATGATAAAACACATGACGACAGACATTGCAAGCTATAACTTCTCCACTTCTCTGGAGTTGTCCCCCTTTTTAGTCCTGCTGCAAACACACTTTTCCTGTGGTGTGAAAAAGGTGATCGGATTTTTTACACACATGCATGAAAAAGTGAAACAGCAGTGTCCTGGTGCTATTGAACATTTGTGGCTGCCCTCCTCTAGGAAATTCTTGTTATCATCTGACATTCAAAGCTTTTCAGTGGTATTTGTATGAAGACCTTCCCTATATGGCAGACCAAGTGTCCCAGGGAAGATGCTTTGATTTTTGGAAGAGGTGGGAGTTTACTCCTCTGCTTTCAACACATGACATTTAGTGGGGGGTAGAGACTTCTAAATCATGGCCAGCCATGCCTTTAGAGCATTGGTGTTTTAGCTTGTAGTGCAGAAAACATGCTCCCAGAGAGCAGAAATGTTGTGTTTCAAAAAATTTCAAATTATTTCAAAGATCAGAAGTTTCCCTTCTCTTCTTGTAAGCAAATGAAACCAGAGCACTATCAGAAGTCTTCCAGACTCCTGTGTGAATTGGCACCCATGAGAGACAGCTTTCAAGACAGATCAGGGTGCTGCAGACAAACCCTTCAAGGTTGTTTGAACTGCAGCCAAGGATGATGCTTGATTGGAATGGAGGAGTCTGGGATAGAGGAGTACTGGGATGGATGGGTACCAGGGTGTCCTAGCACAATAAAATCACAAGGTGTCTCCTGTATTTCTGTGTTTTTGAAACATCCCTGACACAACAGAGAGAGAAAAGATCCTCTTAAATTGCTCTGTGACGTGAAAGACAGAAAATGAAACCAGCACCAGGATGAAGGCTGGATAATAACAAGGCAGAGTCTGGACCAGGACCTGGACCAGGCTCTGCTGGGGCTGGCTGAGGACACTGGTGAAGAGGATCCATCAGAAGCAGGATCTAGAGACCTCACATCCAGAAGCAGTTCATGATGGCAAAACGAAGCCCATGATGAACAAACAAAACCACTACAAATATTTTAAAATCCCTGGGTGCTTGTAGGGTCAAAGGAACAGGACCACAGCACCACGCTGGTTGGTGGCTGATGCTGTACTAGTTCCCAGGGCTGTGCAATGTAGACATCAACAGAGAATCACCCTGACCCTCCCGAGAGGAGTCCCTCACGCACGCCCCTGCACTGCTTTGGACACTACAGAGAGCTGCAGCCAGAGGAGCTCATTACAAGTCTATTGGGCAAGTGCTGCTGTCATTTTCTGCACGGAGCAACAGTTTCCAAGGCTGATGGATTGAAAACAATTAGTCGCTTCTGTTCCTTTCTTTGAGGAAAATACAGGCACGAGCAAAGTCTCTGGCAGTGCATGTTGATTTCTGATAAAATAATTCATCCAAATGCCTATGCAAATCAACTCTGGCCGATAATCACTAAAAAAATTTAATGCTGTAAATATAATGAAAACATAATTAGCAATTAAAGACAGGGGTGACAGCCTGGTGCTGCAGATGGAAATAATGGGAGTGTTGTTCTGCATCTGAATGCTGGGCAGCAAGCAGCAGCCTTTCAGGACTGCTGTTTTAAGTTCTGCATGACACTAATTGAAAGACACTTTCCTGGGTGAAGACCTCAGCATCTCCGACAGCTTGGGATTACTGAAGCACTGGGGAACAGGCTAATCCAGTCTTCCCTCAGAGCATGCTGGCACATGTGCTCATCTCTCAGGCTCTGTACTGCCTGGTGCTCAGCTCCAAAGTGAGGTGGCTGGAAAACAAGGCTCCCGTGAGCTGTACTGGACAAAGCATCTGCCCCATGGCTGCTTGCCAGCTGGGGAGTGGGGAACGCGGGGAGCCAAGGGGGGCCGTTCAGTCCTCTGTCTTCTCTCTTATGTTTCTTTGCTATTTACCTGCTTGTGAAAATCTGAGTTTTCCAAGCCAAGGGTTCAGCTTTGGAGGACATGACTGCAAATCGTGAAGTATTTGAGTCTGACCTCTGTGGGAAACAGGGCACAAATATCTCCCACTGGGATGGTGAAATCCGTAAAGATTTATTCTCCTCTCCACCTTTAATGAACTAGAATTAGGAATTTAAATGCAGAACATTCAACATCAGGTTTCCACACTTTGGCCTCCTCCTCGTGCTCAAAACCCTCCTTCAGCTGAGAGTAGCAATTATCTCTTGCCTCCTTCACAAGGACAGCGAGAAGTGTAATTAAGCAAGACATGATTTTTTGTCAGTTGTGCGCCTGCACCTCGCATTAAAGCCAGTGGTAGCTGAAAGGATAATTGAGCCAGTGGTGTTTATCAAGCACTTTGAGATCTTTGGGTGAAATGCGGATGTTTATGACTGTGACTGCAGCACCAGGGGCTCGCGCAGAGGCTGACATCCCAACCTGGGTGGCCTTCTCCATCCTACCAACACCACGTCCATTCACAAACTCGCACTGCGTTTGTTTTGTTCAATACACAGCATAAAAGCATTGCCTGGGCGGGGAGGGTGATCTTCCAGGTCTAACAGTGTATGTGACCTAAACACCCCTCTGTTTCCCTATTCTAAGAGCGCAGGAAACTAAACTGGTACACAGCATGGTGAGGAGGGAAGGAGGGGAGCTGTGTTTTTGTCCATTGTGCAGTGCTCCAGCACTGGGACCGCTCTGGGCTTTGATCTTCAGCCTGTTTTAAGCTGAGATCTGAACTAGTCCATTTATTGGCACTGGCTGAAAACCAAACTTTCTCTTCCACCAGAAAGTCTGACATTTTGAGCTCCTTTTTCAGTCCAAATCCAAAACCTAACAGCCCAGGTTTAAAAATTCCCTGAGGCAGAGAAGGTTCTAAAAATGTTGCTGTCACATTGTGGAAATATTATCTCGTACCTGGCCAAGTCTATCGCAGGATCCAGCCTAAAATCTGAAGTCTTAGTTTTTAATAAGAATGGGCTTTAGCTTAGGAGAGCAAATGTTTGAGCAACATTAAAAAAAATCTGTATGTTATAGGAGGGAAATGAAAAAGTTGAAACTATTCATTTTTGTGCTTTCCTGGGTGAAAATCTCTTTGCAATCAGTATTTTTCTTTGAGATTTTTGAATGATGACATTGTCACATTTTTCTGATAGGAAACACCTCTGCTGAAAATGGCTTAGCCGCCTCTCCTGCGGGGCACTCACACGGCTTACCCTGTGCCTTGTATCTTGCGCATCGGATTGCCCCTCTGCCCCAGCCCCACACCGAGGATGCTCTCAGGCTTAACCAGGTATTTGCACTCACCCAACTCACACATATCACTCCTGAAGACTGCTTCCTAGCTTCATACTTTAAGAGAGTGATTAAGATTGATTTTCATTTTTAGCAAAGAGTAGTTGAAAGGAGTTTTGGAGCTTGGTGGAGCTCAGCAATGAGGGTGGTTTCTAACTGCCCTACAGACCAGACATACCAGGAGCAAGGAAGCTCCTTGTCTGCTCTAGGGATGGAGCAGACTTGTCCTCTGCTCAGCCTCCCTGCTCTGCAGAGTTTCATCCTTTCACCCTTCTTGTCCAAGAGCCTGACCTACCCCGTGGTCACCCTTCCTTCTCCATCCAACTCAAGTCAGCAGGACCAGCTTGCCCAGACTCTGTGTCTAATGGATCTCTTTGCTTGGCTGGGTTCATATCTGCTGCCGAAGAGGATACCACTAAACTCAGATGACTGGAAACAATTAAAAGAGATGCGTCCTGCTGTTTGCCATATTGATTAAAAACATCACCCAGACACCATGAAAACGGACAAAATTTGTCCCTAAAAGCTCTGTGCTGGAGAGATCCTTTGTCACTTGCACATCTCTGATCTTGGCATTAAAATGGAGAGCTACTATATGTTGCCACAAGGGATTTATATCTAAAGTAATGACTTAATGTCACGGCAAATGCTTTAATTTCTATGTAGTATAAATTAGCATGCTAATCTTATAATAATGCATTACAGCCTGGAAAAAAAAAATACATCACACATGGCTAATCATTATAGGAATTGAAACCAAAGCAAGGGATCGCACTGTGGTTTGGCTGAAATTTCATGGTCGTACACCGGGGAAGGTGAGGGGGAGTTAGATCACAGAAACTTTTCTAAGGGGTCATCAAAGCAAAGGCTATCGTGGGCATGGCCAGACAAAAATTTGACTGCATGTTTACTGGTCTCTCATCTTCTGTGGAAGAAGCATTTGCTGGGGTCTACTGAAATAGAAGGTTTAACATGGGAATGTTGCCTAAACCCGTCTGGGGCTGGTTTAGTCAATCTGGGGTCTGTGAACTACAGAAAGTTCGTAAGATAGGAGAAGGTGGTGTGATTGCAAAATGTTATTTTAAAAGCCAAAACGCACGCACTGAGGTCTTGCCAAAATGCAATTTGGTAAAGAGAGGGAAAACAGACTCCAAGGACTACACTGAGAAGTCTGCACTGACCACATCAGGAGCTCGGACACGTAAACCAGTCTCAGCTACCCATGCCCAGACACCTAAACGTGGGTGTCCTAACAAGGACCTGAACCCCATCCTTAACTGCTCAGCAGCCTGCACCCCCCCCAGCAGCCTGCTGGCAGTGCACCCCAGACAACTCCTTCCAGCAGAGCAAGGTCTCAACAGGGAAGGTAATTAAGCATCAGAAGCGATTACCAGGAGATATAGTGGTATCTGCACCCCTTGAAATCCGTAAATCCAGACAGGGCAGCTTTTGCAAAGCTACGTTGTAGCTCAACCTGTAATTACAGGCTGGACACCCACCAGCAGATAGGATTTTGTGGTCTGTGTTTATGCAGGATGATCTCAGGCTGCTTTCTGTGCCGCTGGGAGAGTCGAGGCAGTACGAGGAATGTGCTCATTTTCCAAGGTGGGCACTCGAGGAGGTTGGAGAGCTGCACTCTCTGTTCAGGGTCTGGGTTTTTTTGACGGGTGTTTTTTGTTTTCTGAAGAGTCTCTCTAAAAGAGTGTCTATAAATCCATCACACTCCTGAAATGAAGTGTTTTGGCAGAAATAGCATAGAATTTAACTGGAAATAGGTCTGAACATTTTCATGGCTGACAAATTAAATTACCTTTAGTGGCTATGAATTTCACAAAGCTCATAAGGCAAACATCCTAGTTAAGTTCTGTTAAATTTCTAGAGATGGACTGAGGATTATTCAGCTCTGTGTTTGACATTCCTTTTCCTCTATTACATCTGCCGACAGAATTCAGGGTCCTTTTATCACCTGCAATATGGAAAAAAATTCTTCAGCTTGCAAAGTAGAACTTCCTAGTTAAAACACTTTCTGCACAAATTAATACCTAGTAAACACATGGCACCCAGCTTCTACAGTAGAGCGTGAACAGCACAAGTAACACTCACCAGACAAAGAACTCTTACGTTGGTGAGCAACTGAAACAACTGGGAATCAAGAATTTTTGTATCATCCCAAAATGTTTTATATTCCCCTTAATGAAAGGATTTCTTTTAAGTAGGAGTGGTGCTTGGCTTCATTCTATTATTCACTTTATGTTTAAGGAATTCAAACTATTTCTGTGAAAACTGTGATATTTTCTTCCTAGATAAGTCTTTCTCATTTGGTGCTACTTTTTCCGTCACCCTGTGACGTGATCTATCATGACCATGTGCTTTCTGCTCAGGCACCACAGCACTCTCTTGGTTGGCTTTTTTTGGTGTTTTTCTACCTTGTCGCAGTTTTGCTGAAGCAGGAGCAGTGATGGCCGAGTCTCCCTTTGAATCAACAGGTCTTTTTTGAATTACGCAGAAGAGAAGCTGGCACCTGCAAAATTAGAGATTGCAGGCAGAGGTTAATAAATTAGGAATACCTATGCGTTTTCAAAGAAGATCATGGAAGTGCACAGTTTTTGCAAACTGCATGAATTCTACCTCCATATCTCACCTGCTTCCAGCTAAATTCAGCTGCTGTTTTTTTTGAAGGTTGCTAGACAGCAAAAGACAACTCCACGGATGGGTAAGGCTCAAATTAAACCTGAAATGGAGCCCAGGGAGCTTTGGTTCATGCAGAAAATATCCCCAATAGTCAGGAACTTCAGACAAAGCTGAAGTTGACTTAAAAGTAGGTGTGTGGGTAAAAGCTGAATCGTCATAAGGTGATTTCTAGACTGTTTGATTTACTTTAGCTGAAGATCCAACCTTAAATACCTGTATGGCCTTAGATACCTGCATGGCAGTGGGAGACGTTTAGAGGTGAAAATATCCAAAGTGGAAGAGGACAGAATGGAAATGGGACTTCATGCAATGGGCAAAGATGCCAAGATGCCTGAGTCAAGGTCGAGGATGAGGTCAGAGTCAGCAGTGATGCTTAGGAGGAGCATCCACCAGATTTGCACCGCTTTTTCATTTCTTTTGAGCAACAGGTGACAAAAATGGGAGGAAAAACAGTCCCCTCCAGCTAAGTGGATGCAAGAGACTCTTGTTCTTCTTGCTGTAAGGGCGTTGCTCAGGTGGAATTGCTTCCACCTTGATTCCTATATTCTTTGTCTCTGTTCCTGCAGACCCAAACCAACCCGTCACCTGTTTTGCTCCATGTTGCTATGGCAATTGGAGAGGTGTTGCATGGCCCTTCTGCAAACGGCAGCAGCCCTCCATAGGCAAATTGTCTCACACAAAGCAAGAGATCTGAGCTGGCCCTAGGACTAACCCAAAATGAAATATCTACACCTGCGCTTGGCATGTATCACGTCTAATGTTCCTCCTGCCGCGAGAAGGAATTTAGATAGGCACAAATGAGGCAGATGGGTAAAATGCACCAAGTCAAGACCTTGTCTTCAAAATTCAACTGCGGAGGCAGCTGCTTCATGGCGAGAATCTGGAAGCTGCTCTCTGAAAAATTAAGAAGCAAAGGGGCAAAATATCACAGGAGAAACAGCTCTGATATTTCTGAGGCAAGCAATTAATCTTGGGAAAAATGCATCACATGGTCCAGATTTCCAGAGTAAAGTTAACATTTCCAAGGGCATCAGAAGAGACTCTGGAGGCCTGAGCCTGCTTCTCTGAACCATTCTCCAAATTAGCTTCAAAATCCTCAGCCTAAATTACCAACCAGCGCTGAAACTCTGTGTGTTTCTCTCCAAAGCTCTCCATCACCTCATTGCACTAAGTTTTCCATTTGGGGAACTTCCCAGCCCTCCCAGACTACATGATTTTCTGTAGAAGATGAGACCCAAAAGGACAGTGCGTGCCATGTCTACATTGTCCCTGCAATTTCCTGGGCACGAGGAGTTGGCTGTGATACCAAATTAACTTCTAGCTTGAGAAATCTTACTTTGAAAATATTCCGAAGTGCTGCACCAAAATCTTGATGCATATAAAACTTCTGAGAGCTGGAGGTCCCTTGACGGTTCCCCCCTGCTCAGGCTTGTCCCACCAGTTCAGGTGAAAGCATACTGATATTAGTCCCAGCTGGTCAACAAGTCGGCTCTAAACTTGCCAATTTAACCGGGATTAACATTAATTATCCCCGTCAGCAATTTTAGCCCTGGGATTTCCCCTGAGCCCTGCAAGGATACATATGACATGGGTTGAATTTATACAAGGTCTTGGAATACCCCAAGTGCCTGTAACATCTGGCATATCTCAGGGTTTCCACGCTCTCAGGGTCTCAGACCTGTCACAGGCAGATTGACCCCTGAGGATATGAAGTCCCCGGGTCAGGACCTATTGATTCTCCAGTGCTTTGTACAGCATTTGTCAGTGATTAGGGAATGGGAACTCAACCCAAGGTATGTTGATGTGGGCTGTGTGCATACAGACACCGCCATCTGCCTTGAGGGAGAAGTTAGATTAAAGGGCATTTTTGTTTATCTATCCCCTTTTTGCCATTTTGGGCTGGAAGGAAGGCAAAAAAGCTGCTCTGTGATTTCCGTATCCCAGCATACTGAGCAAAATGGTGAGCGGCATTTTTGCTGCCCATCTGGTCATGGAGAAGTGTCCTGGAAAGGTGTATGTTGGAGTCAGCAAGAAAAGAGCTCTTATACTGCCTTTTCCATCCACGCTTCTGGGAGTAGGGGCCAAGGTAAGTCACTGTCTCCATACCTGTTGTGCTGGGGATACTGAGGCACGGGAACACCGCAACTTGCTAAATAACATCCAGCTGACCAGCAGCAGAGAGGGGACCGTGCAGGAGGCTGATGCTTGCCTTGCCATTTCTGGGCCATGAAGCACGCATCACTGATGGTGCAATGATAGATTTTAGATACTATAGAGGTCTCCCATACCCTGCTGAGTGCTGCTGCTTCTCATGGAGATACCTACTTACCTCGTGGAGATACCTCCTTAGCTTCTAGCTTTAGAAGTCAAGGTACTTCCTCACCTTGCAATGTTCCTAAGCCCTGCACCAAACCCTGGGTGCATGCCTACCTCCGGATCAGAGCTGGGGACTTCACCCTGCCTCTTACTGCCACGGAAAATAACCTTGGGTCTGTCTGGAGTACTTGGAGAGGACAACCTGCAGTCCAGTCCCTGTCTGCAGCAGCATAAGGGCATTGGAGGGGAATAAACCTCCCCTGCACAGGGACAGCTCTGCAGTGATGAGCTTTTATCTGCTTTGGGAAGGTTATTCAGTTAACAGCAACACAGCTTTTGCACGCCATAAAAGCTTCTCAGGAGCATAAGCCTTGAACCAGACCTTCGCTCCCCCTGCTCCCCCCGCCAGAGCATCCCTCCCTCCGCCGGCTGGCCCTGCCACGGGCCGTCAGCACCTTGACATACCGCTGTGATTAATTGTGCGAGCTCCCAGGCTCTCTTCTGGGGCTAACTGACAGGAGGTGAAGCGTAACAGTGAATAATGGCAAGACCTTTGGAAGTCCAAGAGAAATTAAATCAACGCAACAGTATTTGTTCGCTTTCCAGTCCCCTGTCCCCCCCCCCAGCC
>Ga0181612_164083_pt1 | contig 18020 bp, 6 predicted proteins | sample HoacroProtozoa21_FD_119630 | JGI IMG/M metagenome (GOLD analysis project Ga0181612, IMG submission 119630) | Hoatzin crop microbial communities from Cojedes, Venezuel. Combined Assembly of Gp0051906, Gp0051904, Gp0051908
AAACATTCATTTTAGACTAGCTTTATAATAAATTTACTACTATGTAAAGTTGATATATGCAATATTTCTTCACTGCCAGACAGTGGAAGGTTAAGGCTAGATTTTCTGACTCACTGAATACTTCCTACTGAGGAATTATTTTGCTCAGGGTAGTTTTTTTCCTGAAAACGAGGGTAGCAATCCTCCTCTGCCTCACAAGGAGGATAAAAATATTGAATAACTGTGAAACCCTAAACTTAGATGACAAAGAGAAGCTTTAAAATCCATATTTCAGTTTAATTTCTTCTTTTGTGTCATTACTTTGAACGTATGGGGTTTTTTAACTTATGCAAGCATGACATTCAGCTGCCTAAACAGAAGCAACTAGTAGCACTTCAGATGCCCAGCCTCTTTGTAGATACCCAACGTACGTGATATCTGCCAAGACTGGAAAAGCAGTTGCAGAGCTCACAGAGTACTTGCACCCTTCTGGGGTGGCAGCGTTGCAGGTTATCACAGGCATCTTAAACGGTGTAAGATGCAGTCCTGCTCTCCACAGGCAGTGATAGGCCCTTAAGCACCTAACTCATCTATAGATTCTTACATGGAGGCATCTTTGCCTCAAACTGAACCTTGCCCTGTGTAACTTTTTGAGCCCTGTGAAACTACTCCTGTTACTCACAACAGGGTTCATATGCTTAAGCATATGAAAGCCTGGAATTTTAAAACTTTAGCCTGCAGGAGAAGGGATGGTCATATCTACCCACATACATCTGTACGAAATTTACACAAACTGACTTTGCTCTGAAGCATTGGCATTGTAACAGAAAAGGAGTCAGTGTGTTGGAAAACAGGTTGAATTAATGCAACAGATCTTAATTCATAAGTCCGTATATTTTACAACCAAGAGGAACATTTATTAACATCTACTGTGGTGATTTCAGATTAATTTTTGCTGTTGATGTGTGCAGCTACAGCAAACCTACAAAGGCATGCAAAGGTCAGGGTCAGTAGGTGTGTTTCAAATTTCACTAAAGACTGAGGACAAATATTGTAGCTGTGGTCCTACTTAAGACTTGCTGATATAATTTCATTTAGCACTGTGCATAACACAGGCCCAAAAATTCAGTTCTTTTCGAGTTCGTAATTTCTATTTTAGATATAGTACATCTTTTGAACAGACTATTTTCCGTTTAACAAATTTCAAACAGTAAGACAATCCATCACATCTTTATGCAAATTACCCCCTTTTAATGACTCTCACTGTTAAAAATGTGTGCTAACTTTCTAGTGTGAATGTGTTAAGTTCAGCACGCAAAATGCTCAACAAGTTGTTCCTTATCAGAAATCAGAATCTTTGCAAAAACTTCACACTCATAGCCTTCACGTATCTCTACTTAATGGTTTCAGCTTCTTTAGTGTCATTAAAAAATGTATTTTCCAAACCTTGAATGCTTCTGACCTTTCTTTTATAGACTCTTTACAGTTTGGTGACAATTCTTTAAACTCCAGGCACTAGGAACTCGATTCATCAGCTTGTTTCTAGTACTCCTATGGAAGCTTTACCCATCACTCCTGGCCTCCATCTGAATTCCAGAAGGAAAGCAGTCTCCCTTGTATCTGTGGCTACATCTGCTAGTCCTATATGGACATCTTGGATACACTAGGCATTAATGGCTCAAAAGGCACAAAAGGTGTCTCTTTTTAGGCAACTGACATAAGCCCAAGAAATATTAAGAGCTTTGGCAAGACTACCTGCAGAATTAACATGATATGCCACATCTGTATTATGTGTGTTGTATGTCTGAAAACAGCACTTGCTTCCCAGCTATAGCTGAACAAGGTCTTGACTGGCTACCTGTAATGACCAAAAGGTTTTACTTTGCAAAGCACCTTCTGAAATAGACTCCCATTTTTTACAGCTAGGATTCTCATTCTGTTGTTTTGATAGTTCAGTGTACTTCAACAGGAAAATGAACTAAGACAGGACTCTTACATGGAAGATAAAAGGTCTGTTGCTATGGTTTACTTACCTTTTCGCTAATATTTCTGTCACCTAAAGCTTTCATTGCCAACAAATACAGGTTTTTTTCTCACTTATTCATATCTTGTTTCGTTCCGAGACCACTATTTCTTGCCACTTCCTAACTGGACAAGAAGAACAAATTATTGCCCAGTCCTTTGCAGCACAATTGTACATATTTGAACACTGTTGTCATGTCTCTCGTTAGTCTTCTCTTCTCTAGACTAAACAAACCCTCTTCTCTCAATCTCTTCTCAGAGGCCATATTTTCTAGACCTCTGATCTCTGTACTGGACAGTCTCTAATGGCTAAATGTTCTTCCTGATATGTGGGTTCCCCAAACCCGTGAAAGCTTTAGAAAAGTCTTAACAGTGTTGAGTAAAGGGATTATATGTCTTACACTGAACTTGTCTTATGTGTTCTTTTATGTATGATTCTTGCTTTTTTTCAGAAGACTATGACATCATGTTCCCAGCATCTCCTACTGGAGATGTCCAAAAACAGACTCTAAAAGTATTTTAAGATGGAGTACAATGCCAGCTGAGAATTTTTATTAGTATTTGGCACTAGTGTACAGCTGAATCATATAGAAGACCATGAGCGCTTCTACTAAAACTGGAGTTATATTTTCATGACATTCTTTTTTTTTTGTCAAAAGAAAATCATCTTCAAGAAAAACATAAAAAGCAGATGCAGTAACAGGGTTCATTAAGGCTGAAAAAGCATTTTACATCACAACTATAGTTATTCTAAGTGAAATGTCTTAAATATCAGATAAATAATTTAGTGTGTTTCTTCCTGAAAATAATTTAACAAAAACATTTCCCCATGCCAGAGATAAGTCTATTTGCACACCTCGTATTGAATGCTAAGAGGATCTTTAATATAGTACTAAAACCTTGTGTGTGAAGAAAGAAATATGTTACTTTTAGATTATATTATTAACTTAAAAAATCAGTCTGCCTCTTTTTGAACAGAATTAGATGACTGCAATAACTTGCATTTTGAATGAAATTAAAAAATAAATTTAATTCTCAAATATCAGTTTTTTCTAATAAAGCAAAATTTGCACACGGAGAAAAGGAAATTTCCTGTGGAATGAAAGCTGACTCATTCCCCTACACTGTGTGTGTTCAGATGTTATTTAGACCATTGCGCAGAACTGAAATATAGCAGCATTTCTACTGACATATTTGTTGTAAACTTTTCTCTCTGACATGTATACTATACCATTCCTTATTCTTTGTTAACTGCATATTACTTTAACCTTAACCTATTCACAAAGAATGAATACAATAGATTTTGACTCAATACATCTTTCCACAACTATTTTAATGTGAAATGACAAGCTTAGCCCAGCACCCCTCATCTTTGTCCTTCAGACACTGATATGTACAGCTAATTATGTCCATATGAGTGGTCCCACTAACTTCAGACAGGACTTTCAGACACTCTGAAGTCACTTAACTCAATCCTGCCCATCACTGGGAAGCATTATGGATCTGACAGGGAGGACCGAGGGCTGAACCTGCTATGCATCGAACATTTTCTAGTCAAGAAGAAAGTAGGGGAAGGTTGTGCTTCTTGATGTGTCAGCTGAGGCTCGAATTCTTAGTCAGGGGTCACTGTTCTGGGTGTAGGAATTCCAGCACCCAGCAGTCTGTATTAAAGCACAAATAAGTAACAAGAATAACATAAGTATATGTTTTGCTTTAGCTTTTAGACACTTCATGCAAACTGTGCCATTAATAAGCAATGATTTCTTGTTTCTTAAAATCATAGCATTCACAAAATGTGTTGCTTCCTCTGAATTTTTAGAAATCTAATTAAAAAAATTATGTTTCAACTTGTCTCAGTTCAACAGCAGATGAACCTGAATTAAGGCATTTCTTAACACATTAAACAGATGATTACAATAGCAGATAAAATACAGTCTCTGGAGCCCAAAAAATACTGGACTTTCAAGGTTCTATCAACTTACAAGTAATTATAAAGTAATTATACTTGCAAGTATGAATGGATTACAAACCACCATTCCTCTATGTAAATTTAAACAGTACCCTTGATCTCTATCAGTAAGTCTTTTTCTGTTAACTAATAACACATTGCAGCCAAACCTTTCACTGCCATCTGTTCAAATGGAAACATGTGGTATTAGAGTTCTGATACTGTGCCCTTGGTAAAGATATACCTTAGAGATTTCTTTTGGAAAACTTCATAGTTAGCAAACAATTTGCGGGTAGTTAATTTGCTCCCTTGCTGGGGTTTGCATTCCCACATGTGAAATGTGCTATTCTGATGGTAACGTTCAATTAAATGAATGTACACAGGATCATATTTACATAATATGGATTGTATTTACTCTGTGGGAAACTTGACTGTCCTGCAAAAGACCATTATTAAACAGAACACAGAGTATTTGAATTTATTTTTGTTGTTCATGAGCTCTTCCTGTAGTACAAAGCTGTAGAACGAAACGTCCTCTTCTTGCATTGGTTCAAGCCTTACTACGTTGTAGAAATGAAAAACACCTTCAATACATGCAAACACACATGGAGCCATACACACTCATCTTGCAGTACAAATTCTCAGGGGGCTATGCTGATTGAAAAAGCATAATGTATTCACACTATAAACACATTTCCTTTTGTTTCTTCTTTTCCCTTTTCTTTTCCCTAACAATTGCAAAACAAACTATTTTGAGAACATCTTCAAAAAGTAATGCCAGATTGTGAGACACTGACGGTGAGTACTGTGTTTCCTCATGCAGTAAAGTTCTTCTGTGAGTATGGTCATCACAATTTTACTAATTATCTTAGGAGCTGAATACATAAAGCAATACGTATCTTTTGTGATCAAAAGTTATCCGTAGTAAAAGTTACTCATTTTGGAATCATACAGTTTAGTGAATATGCTTGGCAAAAGAAAATGAAGATCAAATGATGACACAAGCATTTGGCAAACATTGTTAAGTTCGTGTTTTAATAACAAGCCCTCAGATTTATAAATTAATTCAGCAGATCACCTAACCATTACCAAACCAGTAGTTCAAGAAATTGAGAAAATATTAAAAAGTAATTAAAAACTTTTGTGAGTTAAAACCTACAAAATAAGTGCAACAATTACAGCTAGAGTTTTCAAGTTCTTCTCTTCCAGACCTACTTCATGTATATGAAGATATGAAGCCCTTTCTTTTATGACAAATGTTTGGACCTACCAAAACACGTGGTCATTCATGCTGAGCTGGTCAAGGAAAATGCAAAGCAGCATCCTGCCTGCACCCCTGGATGAAGACTATTGCTAGCAGGGGAAACTAAGGGAAGGAGCATAAACAGACCAACCTGCAGCAGTATTTCTTCTGCTACATCTTAACTGCATTTTCAAGCAATCAGCAGCTTAGAGGCTTCCAGACAGGAAGATCTGTAGCCGCACTTAGTTCTTCCATGGCTTTTTAAAATAGTTTTTAAAGCCCTCTATGATTTTTATTTATCTGTACTATTTATATGCAGCAATGAGTTCATGGCTTAAATACACCTTACAAGGTGAAGTGTTTGTTTGGCAGCCTTTTGTTCCAAGTTCGTGAGAAGAAACCAGCACATATTCTTACCTACCATCACTTTAACTTTCTGATAGAACACTCCCATGCATTATGTTTTCAGAAGAGTATTAACAGTTTTGCAAGGTCTCTCATAGCCTTTCTTTTATAATACTGCAGCTCTGTGGTAAAGCAGGATTTCTACCCACACAGATTAGATGGGACTCCCTTCTCTAACGAGACATCACTCATCACCTTGCCACTTCCTTGCAGGCTGGTTCCTGGTCCCCACTATGTTTGCCCATGCAGTTTTGCTTCTTTCATGCTTGGCAGCTGCACTCTCAACCATCTTCATGGAAATACTTCTTATTTTGTGTAAACTAGGAAGTGAAGAAGAAGTATAGCACCACTGGGCTGCAACCTTGCATCTTAAAGATAGTGTAACATTCACTGAAAAGAAAATGTTACTGGGGACACATTTTTCTTAATATAAAGGGTGCAGTTTGGGGAGGTCATAAGAGACTAGAAAGAGAATCTTTTTATGAACTGAAGTTTTCTTCATTAAAGAAATATCCTGATAAATGCATAAAATGTAAAGTCTTATGAAGATCTTAATTGAAAACTGCCTTTAGTGAATACCATTTCTGCAACTTTTCCGCATGTCTTCTGTTTTGCTTTTAAGTCGTATCATTGACATTTACAAACAGAACTTTCCAGCAAAAGTAACAGTTGAAAAAGCCACATATTTCTCAAAGCCAAGCTGACCTAACACAATGTTAGACTGAAGTTACATTTACATGACATGCTGTTTTGTTTGTTTTCAGTGGGGTTACTATCTTATAACAACATTTGGAAACGATAAAAGCCTAAAGTGAGGACCCCCTGTCCGTTTATACTAACACTGTATATTCATAAACAGGAACGAATCAGTGAGTACAAATCCCCTTAATTGCTTTATGGTTTTATTTATTTTTACTACATTTTATGTATCCCAATGAGAAGCATTAAGTTATTAATCATGTAGTAAGCCGTATTATGTATTAACAGAACTGTATGCAAAAAAATTCTTTCCAGTTTGCCTTTCTGACAAAGAGATTACACTAAATCATCTACAAAATAACTCCACCCATAGTATTTATTATAAATGGACTAATATCACAAGTGTATTAAGTACTTCTGGTATTTTCTAAAGTCATTTGTCATCATATGGAATATGTGACAAATAGTGAAGATCAGAAATATTTCTGAGGTCTCAAAACCCTGCAATTCTGGCACTATTCTTAGCACAATTTATTAGCTGAAAACATAAATCAGCCTCTGGGGCTTTCAAGACTTATACTGGTATACAACCTTTTTCAGGAGACTGTGGGAAGGGGATCATAGTGTATTTCAGAGACTCTGCACTGTCTTTGTGAGCAGCATTCAGTTAGGTGAAGAATCCGTACAGGCTAGGAATAAAATTTGGTCTGAGATAGAATACGCTGAAAATCCTCTGTGCATGAGATGCAGATAGAGTGGTGAGAATTCTACTTGCACTAGAAATGCAGTGGGTTTAGGTAGACCTAAAGATATGAGAATAGCAGGGTTTTGTTCATTAAGCTAAATGTCCTGATATTGCCCCTTGTCCTGGTTTCGTCTTGGATTGATTTCATTTTCTTCCCAGTAGCTGTTGTGTTTGAATAATGTTTTTAGTTGTTAAGAAACCAAGGACTTTTTCCAGTCTCCCATGCTCATCTAATGAGCAGGTATGCAGGAGCTGGGAGGGAGCACAGCCAGGCAGGCAGCCCCAGCTGGCCAGTGAAAATATCCCTTACCATGGACGTCATGCTCAGCCTATGAACGGGGGTTGGCTGGGGGGCAGGAACCTTTCTGCTCTTCTTGTTTCCACAAGTTCACATCTTCTCTTGTCTGGGAGTTTGGTCTTTTCTGGGAGTTAGGTGAAATTTGTGATTTCTGGGTTTTGTAATTGCTGCTCAGGGACTGGCTGTAAATCGATCACTGGGTGGTGAGAACATGTTATTGTATATCAGTTGTTTTGCATATTCATTATTAATATTAATATTATAATTAGTAGTATTAATATTAGTATTTCCTTTGTTGTCATATTAAAATGTCTTTCTCTCAACCCCAGTTTTACCTTTTGTCCATTTCTTCTCCCCATCCTCTGCTCATCTAAGGGCAAGGGTGAACGAACAGTTGCCCAGGGCTTAGCTGCCAGTTGCCAGGTTAAACCACAACATTCCCAATCCTGTTGAAATGAGAGGAGTACAGCTAACACACCCACTGCCTCCATCAGTTGGGTTAGCAGTCTGTCTATTTGTAACCCACCAGGGGATGAGCTTCATGGTAGCATGGTGCATCTCTGGCATCCTCCACCCCAGAAGAGTCCTTCCAGCCCCAAAGTTGTGGGAGTGGTTGTTGGATGGAGGAAGCTCTTCACACAGTTCTTGGAAGCCTGCACCACACAGGAGGGGTAGAACTGCTGATGGTCACCTTGTGTTTGGCACACAATGCAATTTCATCACTTTGCACCAGTCCCCCTCCAGAAATGCCACTGCCAATGGCAACGTTTCTGTGGAAACACATCTCATCTCAGCCACATCAGTTTGGCTTTTTTTCGTCTATCACCAGCACCCTCTTGTTTGGCAGGACAACCAAACCCAAAAATTCTTATCATCGTCCCTTTTGTTTTTTGACTGTCTCATGCTATGAGTACTCAAGCTGTAATCACAAGTATCTCCTCACCAGATCCGTGGTTCTTTCTTCCTGCTACCAGCTGCCTGCACTGAGCAGCACGCTGCAGAAACACAGATGTATGCGAGGGCCCACTGCCTGTGTTGGTGGCACAGGAAAACTTCCTGCTCTCCTTTCTTATTACCAGACGAAAGTTATCACAGATATCTTGTATGTATGTTTTTCCCCAGACAATTGTTTTGCTTTCACAGGCTCAAATCAATTGCTTCTTTGACAATAAAGTAAAAAAAATCAGTAAGATGCTTATTAAATCTACAGCTGGTAAGAAGCTGCCTGATAGGCATTGCAATTTTGGGGTCCTGCAGCATAGTCATTTGCCCTGTGGCTGCAGCCACCTCATGATAATCTTTCCCAGTCAGCAGTCAGAATATCATCTCTAGAGGCCTGCTTCAGTGCCTCAGAGATACAATAACTACCTCCATTTCACAAGATAGGACTTTCTCAAGAGCTGGTCTGTGTCCCTGGAAGTTGCTCTTCAGGCATGCCAGGAGCTAGCGAGCATCTCAAAGCTCGATGGTATTTACTCAAAGTGTGAAAAGCGTTTTTCAGAGTTTCCCTTCTCTGATGTGAATACATGGCAAAACCAAAGCAAAACTTGTCTCCTCCCAACCAGCCTCCAGAGCTCACCAGACAATAAACCATGACCATACAAGTGTCTCCCTTTGGCAGAGAGGGTAACATTAGGAACAGTATACCGGAACTGTTAGTCTTATTTTTCAACAGTTTTGGAAAGTGTCTGGGTGTCAGACAGTACACAGCAGTCTCAGATGCAATGCTAAGTCTACCTCAGCTCCGTACAGAAATGAAGTGGAGTTAATTTTTATGCAAACGTTCACATCACAGTTAGTTGTTACTTGTTTTTGTGTAGAATTAATCAATATACTCTTGGAGGAACATACACAGCCTCACATGAACACCTACTTAGTGCCTAAATTGAGGATCTGCACCTGAGCTCAACCCCTCCTATCACCTGACTGAGGTGATAAGGCTGGGAGTACAAGTGCTCTTTGACTCACTAAAGGAACTGAGGGGGAACCTGTAGAGGACAAACTGGCTCAACAGAAAGCTGAATCATGTTCTCAGCTGCCGTCTCTCTCCATCCACCCCACATATACCCCTGGGCAAACACACTCCTAACTTCAACATCTTGGTCAAGTAGGCCTTACATTACCCATATAGCTCTGTACAGACAGCAGTGATGTATCCAGGGACATGCCGTCAGTGCTTGTCCTCGAGCTTTGCGTTCAATACCACTAATACGTGCCTAAATCTTAACTGTTACTGTGCATTAAATCTGCCAGATGCAAGTCAATATATTCTTTTGCTAACATTCACCTTCTGTTTTGCTGTTGACAAGACATCCCCACGGCCTCCTTAAACCAGCACAGGTTAAATATATATGAACAATTTTAAAACAAGAAGCCTTAAGAAGAAAGAATTATATATTACTATGGCAGACTGTGTATTCAGCAGTGCTGAATGCAAGCAGAGAGCTCATTGCTGCGGGAGGTGCAGAACCATAGCAGCTACTTGCCTTTCATGTGAACAAAGTGCAAGGAGGGAAGGCTCCTGCACAAGACATGAGGCAAGACAGCCTCCCGTGTGCCAAGTCTCTGTCCTGAGCCCAAATATACCCAAAGGCTGCAGCATGGAACTTGAGATTTAAGAGAAAGTCAGTAAAAGGACTGAGGAGGATTAGGGCAATTTTTGAAGTGGTAGAGCAACTAAAGGTCCAATAGGTTGATTCAGAGCATCCAAGTCAGGACCTTCACCCTTTTCACTGAATTGACAGTAAACTCGAAGGGAGAGCCCTGGCTTTAATCTGCATGAAAGTGCTTCCCAATATATTCTCCTATTTCTGGAACGCCCATTTCTCATATGAGCCTTTTTTTTTTTCCTGTCTCATGGTCTTTGATCTGCAAATGATGGAAATGATGGAAAGTCCTTGACTGTAAGGCCCCACTTCAGCTATTTCCTCCCCGTGGATACATGTGATATGACATTTATAGATGCAAGATTTTATGTGCATGCTTACGTGGATGGGAAGTCAGTGGCTAGGCTGAGACACACCTGGAAGTGTGTCCCTACTCTGAGCCCATTTTCTGCCTACACCTCTTTTCCTTTTTGTCTCTCCCTGGGTGATTTCACTCTGATACTACTTTTGTTTTTTAATGTCTTTTCTCCTCTTCCATCCGCTCCTTTCCTTTCATTCACTTCTGTTTCATCTCCAAGCTCCCTGAACACCTTTGTTTCCAACACAGTGGTGGCAGCACAGGGATTGCTTGTCTATTTTTATTTCCCTTTTGATTTCCTCCCCCCCTCTCCCCCCCTACGCCCTCTCTCCAGTATGTGTTTTTCTTCTTTTAGTTCCCCCCTTCTGAGTCACTTTTCTGTTTTGGTCTTTGCAGAACCATTATCCTCTGAATCGTCTTTGCTCTTGACTATTCAACACCCTCTGGGCTGACTCAGTCCAAGCTGTGTGGGAACTGATTGGGAGTGAATCAGCAGCTCAGTGCTCAGAAGGGAATTAACAATCTATTTACTCCCAGATGATTCCTGTCTCTCCACCTCCATCCCCAGTGACCATTTTCCAAATAAAACTATTTATAATCCTCAGATGTATGAACAGGCAGAGTGCTAGAAAGGGGCTGGAAAAGTTGCATGAAGGCAGTAGGTGGCTGAAACCATTGAAAGTTTCAAGTGGCAATAGCTAAAATTAGCTCAAGTGGAGAGAAGATTATTAGTTAGGAGACTTAAGGGTCCTACGCAGCAGGTGGTCTGTTTCCAGAAATCAAAATATTCTAAAACCCAGCAAATATATTTCACATAGAAGTGTTATTTTTATTCAGCTCTAATTACAAAAATGGTCTTTCCTCGTGCAGAAGTATCATTAAGCAATAACAGAAACAAGTACATCTACCGGGTGGGAACTTGTAGAGTATACAGAAACTTATTGTGACAATGTTTTGAAGTACAGTTTTTGAATACTTCATCTCCAGCACAAAGGCCCTTTTCAGTAGTGTAAGATGGAGCAGCCAAAGGACGAAAACCACAGAACAAGCAGAAGCTATTCTTCAGCAAAGCCAGATTCCTCTATCTGTGATCCTGGGGAAATGGTCTTGTTAATAGGATGCTTCCTAATTTTTTTCATAGTTTAATATTATTGTAAGGCCTGCTGTTGCCACTAAATTGGATGCGTTAACAAGCAGGAATATACTGTCGACTCTTGACAAGAGGATAAACCAGGAGCTAGTCTATTAAAGTCTAGATCTTACAATGGCATAAAGGGGATTCTGTAGAGAAGAGGGAACAGTTTCTGACTGGCTCTTTCTGCAATGGCTGCAGTCTGAGTTTGACAGATGACCCTCTAGATGAAACTGTGATGTCTTTCCCTTGTTTGTAAGTACAACTGGAAGGAACTTGTTCTGGTTTGTTCCCCTTTAAAATCACTGTGATTAGAGACTCAGAAGCAATTAGAAAAAGCAAAGCCTTGTCATTTCCCTCAGTTTTTAGGCTTAGAGAACAGGGTGATCACCCATGAAGAATAATTCTTGAAAATTCAGCAAGACTCTTGTGCTTCACTCATTGTGCTTTGCCTCAGCTGAACACATGTCCATGTCTGGCCTGTAATTACAGTACTGACAAATAAAACAAATTGAAGGGAGAGTAAAAAACGTAATACCAAAGCTGCAATAGCAAGCTTTTTACTTTGAGGAAGCACTCTTTGATTTGCGAGATAGAGGGTCCAAACCCTTATTTAGGAGGAAATGCCTCAAAATATTCTCCCTTCGGCATCTGATAAACATTAAGTTTTTAACAAGTTCAATCTGAAATGGGCTTTCAATGTTAGTTCTAGAGGCAACTCTCCTTGTAAATACACTGTCACAGGCCTGCCACAGAAGAACGGTGAGAGACCAAGCCAGCATAAATTGCTAATAACCCAATTACTTGAAATAAAAATGTACCACTGGAGAACCACTTGCTTGGCTTCCACTTTTAAAATGATTCCCAGGCGATTAGAAAGCAGCTTAAGAGAGCTGTGAATACAGAAGAAAAAGAAGACGAGATGGTTTGGATTTTTGACGAATTTTACTGTGCCCACCAAGGCAGGTAATACACTGACTTCAAGAAAAGTTTAGCAGATAGTTGAAAGAATTACTGGTCCTTCAGTTATCACTTGTGCATCGTTAGAGGGAAGCAAAGAGAAATAGTTTTTTGAAGCACACAAATGATTTCTTACAGGTCAAACACATTTCAATGGGTTTTACATTTTGGAGGCTAAAATTTTAGTTAACAACAACTAAGCTTTACAGAGCAATCTCTGGAGAAGAGCAATTCAGCTGTTCAGGAGCACGCTGACCTGCTAAGCAAATGTACAGAGGGTTGGAATTACAATATATTTTAGGGTCAAAAAAATAAGAGATCTTACTATTTCCCTTTTCTTCTTCACTGCTTTACTCGAGGAACAGTCCCATTACAAACGTCATTTGTTTGGCTCTTGCACAAATAGATTATTAATGAAAAAGTACCCTAAGATGGCCAGCTAAGGTTTCCAACTGACAGTGTGTTTCCGTGTCACATAATGTGATTTTGCTTCACAATGATTACTGAGAAAAAAATGAAAAGAAGGAACTCTGAATTAAGAAACCAGAGCTGTTTTCTCTTCAGACAGAACCACTAAGGCATGGGCATTACCATTCCACAGAATAATCAATTGCATTAGCCTTTCAGGTGCTTGTGGTCCCAGTGCAGTGGGAGCAGGATACAGACTCATTCTAGGCTCCTTTCTTCTGCCTGAACTTTTTTTTTTGAGGACCATTGGTTCTGCATATCAAATTCAGAAGAGAAAAATATTTTCAGTTTTAGAATTTAAAATCACTGTATCTCCCTCTTCCGTTTTCTTAGTTTTCTTGTTAGTTCCAATTTTCAAGATATATTTGATATTAGAAGTCAGGGAGTATGTTGAAGTGAGTGGTGTGGATAGTTAGGGAGGCTGTATACACTTGGAGTTTAAGCGTACACCTTCAGACCTGAGTCCTTTAGTGCTCATTCTGCTGTGGCTTGCTGCAGCCATAGCAGAGTCAGCATGATGGGGGCAGGTCACAAAACCCCACATAGAGGTCTGCTGAGGCCCACTGTCTTAGATACCGGTGGCAGGCAGGGACATGTGTGTACCCATAAGTGAAGACAACTATAAAGCAGCAGCTACTTGCCTAACGTTTTACTGGGACTAAAGGTCCAGGCCAGGCAGTACAAATATCAATCCACTGTCTTTTCCCATGGCCTCAGCTTCTGTCAGCACAGAGCCTGGCCTGGATTGTCTGAGGCATTTAATGGCAACTGGCATTAGAGAAAAGTAAAATGGAGAGATAAATCAGAGCTTCTCCAGTGATGGCTGCTGCTGCCTAGAAAGGAAGAGGGCAACAAGAGGAAAAGAGTTTTAGGCTATGCAGAGGGAAAGGACAGCTTCATGGAGGCTAAAATACCTTTTTATGCACCTGCAGCGTAGGGGCATAAAAGAGTCGATTGCCTGATGGCCCATCTTAAGCCTTGGGAAGATGTGCTGTGCTCTGCACCAAGATCCCCAGCCCTGTGGAATGGCAGAGTAATTGCAAGATCAGTCCTCTCTCACACTGTTTTTCGGCAAAGGTCTGAATTTGTTTTCCCAAAGTGATGATCAGGACTGACTCAGACTGCCTGGTATTTGAATGGTATTGGGAAGCTGGCCTCTGTAGAAGCTAATGACTTTAGTCAATAACATAGTGAAGGTTTTTTTTTACTACTACTCCTGGCATGCATTCAGAAACATTACCATACCAACAAAATAATTAAATAGCACAATTTGCTCAGAGTAGACTTTGAGATGACAGCAGCTGGGACCAAACAAAACCTATTAAAGGCTCGCTTCACAGGTGCTATTTCTGGCTTCCAGCTGTCCTCAGCTAAGTGGGTCTGGATACTGACTTACCCCTCAGATCTTTCAGTCTGTGTCTCACAGAAAAGCCAGTGAGACTGCTGGTGTCTCCTTTGCATGATTTTCTTTCTGGAACGAATCACATTGTGTCTCTTCTTGCATATCACACACTACATGCTTCTCAGGACAGGGAATGATCACTGCTGTCATCTGACAGAGAATGAAGTAAATTAATTGTGCAAGTGCACATCACTGTGACCCACAGAGGATCACACTACCACTTCTGCACCACAAAAAGCAATTACAAGCCATGTCTAGCACAGGCAGATTCCCTGAGTGCTGCACACAGAAGAGCGCTACTGGCAGTGCACTGCTGTATTTCCTCCAAGACTGCAGCAAGCTAAAAGACAGAGGATGTGGCTGGAACATCATCTTCTGGCTCGTCCCAGCTGTCAGGTATTGATGGCACCTGGCCACTAGGCATTTTTATTTTATAAGAAGGATCACATGTGAATGGCAAAGTCACATATGAGCTGGAAAATCATCTTTGCCTCCCCAGCTCCATACAGAGCAATGCTAAGAGAGCATAAAGGTAGATGAACTACTGGTAAGTTGAGCTAGAATTCTTTTTTAATACCAGTGAAAGGAATTTACCTCCTGTAATTTCATCCATTTCTGGCAAACCTCTCTTCCAAAATTTTATATCTCCAACTGAGCAATACCTTTGTACTAGTTCTTGACACGGCATGTCAGAAAGGAAAACAATGCTGCCCTGTTTTCTTACAAATAATCTTTTCTCACCCTCTACAGGAAAGCAAAAGATAAATACAGCACATCCATCCTAATAAAAGGCCATATCTGTGCAAAATTAAACGAGCTTCTCAAAAGCCATCAGACATAGCACCGTTTTTGAAAACAGTAACATGATAGGATCGTTATCCTTGAAATTCCTTCTCAGTTGAAGAAAAACAGAGACACTCCTAATCAAAGATACACCTAGTCTTGGGTCCTGGTAACACTTCCCTTGCAGTTTGACAGTTCTGTTCTTCTTGCCATAAATTGCCCTCTTAGGGACAAAAGGTGGCCAGGACAGCAACAAAACAGATTCTTGAAAAAAACCTATTATTTATAAATTATTTATTGGTAAATATGTGTTTCTCATCTCCAGAATACCCAGATGGGAAATGGATTACAGTAAGCAGTAGGAAATAGAGACCAGGAGAGTTGCTGTGAGTCCACTGTTATTCCACAGCGACTTCAGTGGCTTGGATGCTGAAACAGGAACCTGTGCCTGATGACAGTCAGAGTGACACAAGGCTACTGGAAGAGAGAAGCAGATCCCAAAATGTCTCCAACAATAGGAAGAGAGTGAAAATCCTGAAGAACAATGAAAAATACTCTGAACTTAGGTAAGAATATACAGTTACCCATTGATAGGGTGAGAAAAATTTGTTTTGCAGCAGTATTTCGGGACTGGCTCTGTAGTTTTCACTGGATTATAAGCTGAACAGCATTGTTCTATTGGACAAAACCCAAACATTTTATGGGAGTACATAAACATAAGTAAGACTTCAGGGAAAAAAACTCCTGTTGACTCAGAACTAGATGGTCTCCATTTCTTGTAGTATATGTCAGGGAAAAAAAAAAAAAAAAAAACAAACGCAAAAAAGAGCAGACTAGTTGGAGAGCATCCAGAGAAGGAGAAGTTACTGTTCAGAGGTGTGGAAAACTTAACTTCTGAGAAAATAGAATAAAAATCAGATTTAAGCAAATAAAAGATTGAGCAGAGACACAGTAATGTAAAAAAGTATCTGCAGACTGGAAGGCAATAGATCTTTCTGCATGTCACTTGTAAGAAACATCACTGCTTATATCATAGCAAGGAAAATTTACATTTGGCACAAGGAAGAAGTCTGGAGCCATGGGGTACATCAAGTACCAGATTTCTTTTCAGAGAGGTTACAAAATTTAAAAACTTACTGGACAAAAGAACCTCCTGGAGCAAAGCAATGATGAAATCTGCACACCAGCCTTCAAGATTGTGGGCCTAAGAATAGCTCCGAATGTTGCCACAGAGACGGCATAAGATGCTGGTTAAGACTGCCTTAATATTTATAGAAGGAACTCCAAGGCAACTTCTTAATATTTACAGAAAAAACCCTAAGAAGTGGCAGAGTGATGTAAATCAAACATCAGAATGGATATATTAAAGGATAATGAAAATGACAGAAAAACTGACAAGCGTGACATAAGTTACCTAGGATGCTATCAGAAATTTAGAGTTACTTTTTAACATAGAGAACATTTCAAATGCAGCAGAGAAGCATATTTTTTCTTTTTCTCTCCTCCTTGTATACAGTGTCTTGTTTTCATGTCAGGTAAAGATGCAATAAGAGGGAAAGAGAAAGAGCACACATACTTTACCTTCAGAATAGGTACAAAGTATCAATGGGAGTCCAACTTCAGGCATAGTTGATAACCTTGGACAATCATCTTTTTGCCTAAGATCCCTCAGCTGGAGCATACTCTGAATGGACTGCGCCAGACATCTCTGGACACATCCATTACTCACTGGAAAATAACTGTTGATGCCAGGCTGGCTTAGCAGTTGCTCCTTACCTTCATCTGTCTCTCTGCCAGGCCAGTTCTAGAGCTCTGGAAGAAGATCAGTAGACACAACAGCTTATTGGATCAGTTCTCCTGTGGTCATTTTACAGATGAGGGGACAGATCCTGACTATGCTAAGCAAATACTGAGCCTCAGCTGGCCCCAGCTCCGCACTAGGTGCATGGCAAGTGTTTCTCAAGGCTGGGCTAATGCTACCCGGGCTGAGAATACTAAACTTCATTGAAGTGTATAAAAGATAGAATTTCAGAACAGGCTGGGTTCTGAGAGCGAGACTCCTGTTGCAGACCTACAAGCAATAATCTTATTGAGGAAAGAAGTGAGCCTTCCTCATGCCCCCAGAGCACCGGGGAAGTCTGCAAGGCAGTGTCTGGCTCTGAACTGTGCTTAGTTCAGATAGTGACACAGATTGTGGTGTGAGGAATAAAGCTATTGGTCTTGTCCTGGATATGAATGTGCTGAGAGCCACTCACTGTACAATTTCAGCTCTCCTCCTCTTTCCTGGATGGAAGTTACAGCAACCAACTCCCAGGCTGCAAAGGGTTTGCTTTTTCATGAAGAAGCTCTTGGTTGCTAAGCAGTAACTCTGTGGGCATTAGACCTCCACAATGTCTTGGGGATTTGCCTCACCAGAATGTCATGGTGAAGCTCAAACATCCCACTGAGATGTGATTACATGCAAAGTTTCCATTATACGGTGCTAATTTTATTGCAGTGTCTTAAAATAGTTTTTTTGAAGGGGTCAGAGAGCCGACGTTTTTTGAGAGCTTGGGGAGGTGGATTCAGCATTGTGAAGTCTAGTGGGAAACCAGTAACTAGCAGTGTACCCCAAGACTCAATACTGAGTACGATACTGTTCACATCTTTATTAATGAATTGGATGATGGGGCAGAGCATACCCTCAGCAAGTTTGCAGATGACACAAAACTGGGACGAATGGCTGATACGCTAGAGGTCAGGCTGCCATCCAGAGGGACCTTGACAGGCTGGAGAAATAGGGTGAAAGAAACATCATCAAGTTCCACAAAGGGGAACCGCCTTCCCTGACTGCCTCCTCCAGGTACCCTGTGGTAGCTCGGGCAGTGCTGGTTGTCCGGCAGTAGCAGAGCGGGCAGGGGGTGTTGGGTTGGGGGCAGTGTCCCTGGGGGGAGCCGCGGGGGACAGGCAGGGCGGGCGGGCGGCCCCTCGGG
>Ga0181612_112767_pt1 | contig 18019 bp, 12 predicted proteins | sample HoacroProtozoa21_FD_119630 | JGI IMG/M metagenome (GOLD analysis project Ga0181612, IMG submission 119630) | Hoatzin crop microbial communities from Cojedes, Venezuel. Combined Assembly of Gp0051906, Gp0051904, Gp0051908
ACAAGTCTTATGGGGAGTGGCTGAGGGGTTGTTCAGTCTGGAGAAAAGGAGGCTGAGGGGAGAGCTTACCACTCTCCACAGCTACCTGAAGGGAGGTTGTAGCAAGGTTGGTGTCGGTCTCCTCTCCCAAGTAACAGGCAATAGGACAAGGGGAAAAGGCCTCAAGTTGTGCCAGGGGAGGTTTAGATGGGGTATTAGGAGAAGTATTTAAAAGACGTATAAATGCTGAGCTTAGGGACAAGGTTTAGTGGTGGAATTGACAGTGTTAGGTTAATGGTTGGACTCGATGGTCTCGGAGGTCTCCTCCAACCTAAATGGTTCTATGATTCTATGATTGTGATCTTCTGGGCTTTGTTTATACCTAACCTCTTAAACTGTCCAGTAGATTTTCATTCAGCATCAGTCCTTCCCTGGCCTTACTGATGCATTTTAATTGCTTGTGGGGAAACCAGGAGTCCTGGCTCCCTGTTTTGGAACTGAGAAGGTCCTAGCTGGCTAATGGCAAAAAAGTTCCAGCCAGAACACTCCTGGTTCCAGCTGGGAGACCCCAGCCAACCATGGCTCCATGCCATTTGCTGGCAAACAGATAGTGGCTGGCCAGGGAACGACATTGTCTGGCTGAGGGACAGGCAGGAGGGGAGCCAAATTCAAACCCCTGTAGGCTGGGAAAACCTCTGCACAATATGGAGGCTCAAGGGGACCCTCAATTTTTGCAGTTGCCACGTTGCTGAGCTGCAGGCTGAGCCTGGTGAGCTTTATTTGGTTGTTTCCCGCTACAGCAAAATGTTAGGGCCAGAAAGGGCATGCTGGCGAGCAGACCAGGCTGAGCAAAGATATTCAGCCCTACAGGATTCTCAGAGTGCTACAGGAGGAGGGAAGGTGGGAGGCTCAGACCTTGAGCACCCTTGGAGGCAGCTGGTACCTGGAGAAGTTTAGCCATTGTTTTTTCCAGGGCTTGCTGTGCTCTCTTCCTCTGTCTGCCACACCAGAAACGTGAGAAGGCACCAAGCTTTTCTCTGCCTATTGGGAGCACAGGGTGTTTTGTTTCTCCTCTGCAGCTAAGGAGGGAGTGGGGTGAAGCCAGCCTGAAGCATGCTTCAGCTGCAGGCAAGGCTAGTTCAGCTGCAGACTCCCAGAGCCTGGTGGCCGAAACACCCAGCTGCCCCTTGCTGGGACTAGGAGCATCCTGTACAGTCTCTTGCCTGCTTTCCCAGGCCCGCACTTAGTAGTTCCTGGCCAGGATGAGTCCCAGGGTGTGCCCTAGGTTACCTGCATGCACGGTGAGCCTGGGCGGGACATTTAGAAGGAGCGGTCTTTGCTTAAAGATGTATCTGGCGTTTGGGCACATGCATGCACATGAGCTGCCGGAAGGAGAGCTGGGCCTGGAGTAACACCCAGGTGGTGCGAAGGAAAGGCAGAGTGCCCCTGGGCTGGTGGTCCTGGCAGCCAGCCATCGTCAGATCACAGGGAGATCTTACAGAGCTACTGACTTGAGGCTCAGAATAGCTCCCAGCTGGGCGTGACCCTGAGAAAATCACAGATGTGGCTTTCTGAAGCTGCAGCCCTTTTCACTTGCTCGTCTGACCCTGGGCTGCATTCATTTTATTAATGGTGAACTTTGTCTTTCTCCTCTGGGTGAGGTCTAGACCCTGCACGGCTGCTCACCTTCTACTGACCTCAGCTAGGCTGGGTTTTCCTAAAGCTCTCCACAGCACCTGGTGCTGCAAGGCCAAGGCTGTGGGTCAGACCCCCCCTCAGGTGCTGCTACAACACAGTACAGGTAATGGCATTTCTAGCAACCCTCGCTGTAATTGCCTTGTTTCCCTCCGGCCACTTCAGTTTTCTGGGCAGAGGCCTCGATAAACAGCAAGCAATGAGCACACAACAGTGAAAGCCTTTTGTCTTTTTGCAAATTATTCCAGTGCTTTCACACAAGGAGCTGGGCAGCACGTGTGTGTAGCAGCAGCCCTTTGGTATGTTTGTGTTTGTTGGGAGGACACCTGTGCCTTCTGGAACATTTCTCTGCAGCTGGACCGCTGCTACCTGTACCCTGCTGCAAAGTGCGCCTGAGTATATGAGTGAGCTTCTCGGGCAGGAAAAGCTGCGGTATGCCTGCAGTCATCTGCTGTGAGGCCGTGTCTCTTCACCAATGCTCTCTGCAGTCTCTTCCATGTGAAATCCACTCCAGAAGACAGCGAGAGCCTGCCTTAGTTTGGGAAGTGCTGCAGCCTAGAGAAGTCCATTGATACTGCAGCAGGGCCCTGCGTCTTCTTCACCATCGGGCGGCAATACAGGCTCTGGGGACTGGCAGGGTTGGGATGTGCCCGGAGCAGAGAAGAGGAGCATATTTCATTGATGAGAAATATCTCGGCTACTGCTCCCTGCATCTCACCTTTTACAGACTTGCCTGCTGGCCATGTCAGCTGAAGAGCTGAATTTTTAATCCAAGAAATGATTGTGCTGTTAGGTAAGGGTGTGTGTGTAGAGGGAGATGTTTTGTTGCCTCCTCACCTCCTTTCTGCCCTCAGAGTGCCTGAGGTGGCTTTGCTCTGACTTTGCAAACACGACACTGTCCTGCAGGCTCGCAGGGAAGCCCGTGGGATGACCTGCACGCTGGGATGCAGAGTGGACAAAGCAGAGGCTGTTGCTCCTGCAGACCTCTGCTGGGCCAGAGCTGTGTGCCAGAGGGAGAGGCAGGCAAAGCTGCAGTGCAGGTGGCTCACGTGTTGGACTGCACATCCACCCAGAGGGATGCTGGCTCATTAGTCGAGGAAACACCTCTCTCCTATCTGCTTCCTTCCCCCTCCTCCAAGTGGGAACGCAGCCCCCATCCTTCTCGCCATTCCTGGTGTGTATGAGTATTCTTTTCTAAGTGGCAAGCAGAGTATTTTAAACAAACACTGCTTAAAATGTATAATTTATGGGCAAAACTTCAGAGGAGGAGGTCAGTCCCCTGTTGGTGCTGAGGGTGACTCTCCATCTGCAGCAGCCCCCACTGCTCTGTTTCCAGTCAACTGGCACAGCATAAGGGATTAGCCTTGGGCACGGCCGCCACGGAGCAGCACCCAGAAAATTCCCAGCTCTTAATGAACAGAAACCGGATTGTCTTCTCTTGCAGACAGGAGCAACTCTGAGCCCTCCCCTAGCACCTGCCCCCAGGAGAGAGCCCTATCCTCCCTAGCTTGCCTGGGAGCAGCTGGCTGGGTCCTAGGGTTTGGCTCAGAGCTGGGCTGTTTCAGCCTGCACAGCTCTTGGAATGCAGGGTTAGGAATCCGCAGCCTTCCTTCAGCCCCTCTTGGTGCAATGTGTTGGCTCCCGCTTAGGTGATACAGCAGCTTTGTGGCACCTCTACCTTCTGCCAGCGCCCTTTGGTGCTTGTGCCAGGAGCCCAGCTGCAGCTCCCCCTTCCCACTTCCTGGGCACTGTCTCAGCTGTGGCTGCTCCTTCCCGTTCCTCCCTCACCAGCCCTGCATTCCTGCTGGGGGTGCTGGGGCCCAGGAGTCCGGAAGGACCCCCTGACCTTGGTCCAGGGGAGTTTGGCCCAGGGAAAGGAAGGAGGCAGGTGAAGAGGAAACAATGGCCATTTTTCAGGGTTGCTGACAGAGATCTGAGAAGGAGCCTGCATGGGCTTTGAGTTAAAACCTGAGGGAGCCAGGGCGCAGGCGAGGAGTCCAAGCTCACAGAGGCTGAACTCTCAAAGCTGACAGGCTAGACATGACAGGAAGTTCAGCCAGGACCTGAACTTGAGCTTAAGGGTACTGCTGGACAGTGGGAGACCCCAGGTCACGAGGGGATGGCCCTGCCTCTGCTGTCCTTCTCCCCCCTGCGCCCCTGAATGTTCCCCAAGCTGAGCTGCATGTGGGAGGATTCCAGGCTTGTTTGTTAATGGGAGTGGAAAGACTTGCTTCGACTAATTAATTTGCTGCTCTTCCCCATTTTCAGGACCATCTTTTATTCATAGCCAAGTGGTGCAGACACCGCTGCTTGCTGCCTTCTCAGGATGCTGGTATGAATATTTCATCCTGGAGCCTGATCGTGCTGAAGAGAGCTCATGTCCCATGTACCTGCGTCTTCCCGCAGATCACCTGCCCTGGCTCAGCTCACATTCACCTCTTCCAGTCCCAGACTGGGTTTCCCTGTCTCTTCACCAGCTGTAGGGCCTCTTCCCTGTTCGTATTTCCTGGTAATTAATGTGGCACGCTTAGAGCTGGGGCTTACAGCTCACTGTCTTCTGTAACGCTGGGTAATCAGCCCTGTGCAGAGGGTGCTGCAATTACTGTGGCAATAACAGGTTCTGGGAGCAACTTCTTTTGATATGAAGCAGCAGGAAAGGGGAGTGACCTGTATACTTCTGTTCTTCTGCCCCCTTTTCTTCTGAGGAAAGCAGGGAATCAGTTGCCAGATGAGCAGTTCAGTGCTGTGGCTGCAACCTCGGTGGAAAGAAGGCTGCTGAAGAAGGAAACCCTGACTGTACCTGTCAGAGGAGCAGCAGAAGTGATGAAAAGAAGCTCTCCTCCTGCTTCTTCACCCCTCTCCTGGCTCCTGTGCATGGACTCTCAGGCGTTACTTAGCTCTGCAGCGCTCCAAGGCCAGGAGCAGCCTTTGCCTGCAGCTTCTGTGGCCCCAGCAAGGTACTCTGTCTGAACAAGGGCAGGCCACAGAGCAGCCGTTTGGAGTGGCACTTCATTTACTGAATGGCAGCTCCATAATCCTCTTCAAATAAAAAGACTGTGAATTTTCTGTGCTGGGAGCTCATGGAAGCCTTTGCATTCAGGCAGGTGGCACAATGGAGTATCTCCTTGCTGGATGTAGGAGTTCTTGGATTTTATTTGGGCTTTGTTATTTGATTGTTTGTTTTCTTCTTCACTGGGAGTTTTAAAGATTCTTCAGAGGGCCTGATAGCTCACTCCTGGTTGCCCTCTTCAGGACCAATGTATCCTATGCACATTCTGTTTGGGGCTCTCAGCAACACACTGATCTCTGGCTGTTGCAGTTGAGGAGGCAGATTAATTATGGTTCAATTCGTTACAGTTCACCTCTAGATTCTAGGAGTGCCTTTCATGTCAGAGTGAGCCTGTGGCTTGGGAAAGATGTGTCTTTCCTCCTTTCCCACATTGCAGACGAGGGCAGGGTGGCAAAAAGGGGACTGTAGGGATGCCCATGCTGCCTTTGCTCAGACAGGTGCTTAAGAAGGGTGCTGGTGTGGAGAGTTGATGCTGTTCCCAACAGCAAGGTATCTTTGGCACTAGGGCTAATGGATGGGATACACTGTCCCTGACTGAAGTGCTTGTTCTGGTGGGGAAATGCTTTGCAGGTCTCATGGAATGTGCCTTTACCTCTTCACTCCAGCTCTCAGCAGAGCCAATGCTTTGTACATTGTCCATCTCTTCACGGGCGAGATAGCACAGTAGCTCAGGAACTGTATGCCCCAGCCCTCTGGCTCACAGTAAATAGGCCCTGACTGCCCTGCAGCAGAGCCAAGTGCTCTTGGCTCAAGTAGTTACCAAACAAAAGCACGATCTTCAAAGAGATCCCAAAACTGGGCCAGGAAAATGTGTATCTGCTGCAAACTGACATCTTTTTGGAAAGACCAGATGTTGCTACTGGAGAATCACAATCCCCACATTTGCCCTATGGCCGCAGGAGCCTGGAGGAGGCACGGACAGAGAGGGGAGCTGGGAGCAACTGTTCTGCAAAGGGTGGATTGTGTTGCAGAGCAAGTGCACGTGAGTGTGCATTCATATATGTGTAGTGGGGATGTGTTCAATTAAAAGAATGTGACTGCAGGTTGCAGGATGTGGAGGCTGTGAAGGCAGCCTCATTAAACTCTCATGTCCAAATTAAATGTCAGATTTGCATATCAGTTCTGTGTTTTCAGGCCCATTATGCAGCAGCCGGGAGGAAGCGCATGGGCGGGGGTGCTTGGGCATCCAAGATGGTCTTTGGCTACAGACAGGTTCCCAAACCAGCTTCTGTTGCTTTTTCACTACCCACTTGCTTTCAGGAGACAGAGAAAGGGCACTGCACTGCCTAGGCTCTGGCTGTAGAGCTTCATGTCCAGTAAGCCCTTTACAATTTCCCCCAGGCTGTATTCCAGTAAGATCTTGTTTTAATCTTGATTTAATTATCTGTAAAGACAGACAAGCCTCTTCCTTGCCCCTTGGGAAGCCCAGCCAGCAGGGTAGCTTCAGGTACTGGTACAAAGCCAGACTGCAGCCCAGGTTGGTGAGCCTCTGAAGTGCACAGGAATTTCCATTGTGGATGGAGACAGACAAATGTGTCAAGGGACTGAACTAAGCAGCACTCAGAATCAGTGATACAGCACCTGGGAGAGGCAGATCCCGCTTTGTGGGCAGCAGGAGGTTTACCGAGCTTTGTAGTTGAATGCCTATAATCCCACAGAGATTTCTGCCATGGGTCTTGTTGCAGAGCAATGGGTGGCAGCAGCAGAAGGATGCTTCCTAACAGCATGCTGGCAACCGAGCAGCAAAAAGTAGGACTGACTGCAGGTGCTTCTGTCCTGCAAGACAACAGGAGCAGAGCAAAAACTATCCTCTTCACCACCCCTCCTCAGGCATGACAAAACTGGAGACTCATGAAGGATTAGCATGAAGATTAGAGAGCATGATTTGCAGGGAAGGTGAGACAATGTTTCCTCCATCAGGAAAAGAATAATGGTCACCTGGGTATGCTGTTGTGTGTTGCCCCAGCATCCCCTCTGGTACCTGAAGGAATCAGGCAGACTGTGTGCCTTCAGTCCCTGGAAAGAGATGGCGAGCAAGGACGAATGAGGTTTCTATTGCTCTGTAAAGCCTGTGCCTGCTGTCCTGCACATCTGTGAAGCATGTCACATCCCTAATGGGCCAGATGCTGAAAGATGCTGAACATCCTTAGAAGGTCAAACTCAGATGGCGGAATACCCTCCTGGCTAATTCTGAGACATGGAAGTGACAGGGCCTACATGACAGGAGACGCCTGGGAGACAGAGCGGCATCTGAGTCAGCCATCTCCAGAGAAAGACTTGTTGATGACTGGGCTAGTTTTCATCAGCTCTGCAGCTGGTGGCAGTTTCTGCACTTCATGCAAGAAGCATCTTGTGGGGTTGACATGCTGGTCCCTGGAGGGCAGCCAGGGGAATAAGACCACTCCTTTCTCACTTGGGGTTGGCGCCTGTGGACCTTATCAAAGCACTCTTTGCACTGCAGTACTATTTCCCCAGGAAGAAAAGGGGCCCAGCATCATGAAAGGGCCTGCAGGCCCAGGGCTGGAGGGCTGAAGGGTCTGAAGCATCTTCTCTGGCCACCTTCCCAACTCACGCCTGTGTGGGAGGCCAGGCTATAAGTGCGGCCCCACAGCTCACCGTCTTACAGCAGGCTGCTGGTCAGGCAAGGACAGTGTATTTCCAGGGGAGTTGCTCCTGATTTACACAATTGTAAAAAGAAAGGATGCAGCTTTGATTAAACGTTCTGAGCCCTGGGAGGGGCAAAGTGATGGAGGACTGGGATAAAACTCTCAGATCTGCCATAGACTCCCTGTAGGTCTGTTGTATAATTCCTCCCGGTCCCAGTTCTCCTATCCGTAAACGCTGGGATGCCTCCTGCCTTGGCTATGAGGAATACAAAACTTTCAGGACTGAAATGGCTCCTGCCGACTGTCAAAACATCCAGGAGAGTAATGGAGTTCCATGTGCAGCTCTGCTGACTGCTTCAACCCTGATCCTTGGTTGGAAAAACTGCCCATGGAGCAAAGCTCACATTTTCTTTCAAAAGTCTCCATCTGTGAGACAGCACCCAGCTCCCTCAGCCTGTGGTGATGTTAACCCTGACAGCCTCAGTGCTCTCCAGGTATTCCTTGGTGCATTCTCTTCCCTATCAGGAGGAACGACAGCTGCCCTCTGCAGTAGGGCAGCAGAAAGCTGGTGGTCACTGAGCAGTGGAGAGCATTCTTCATTGCACAATGGAAGCAGTGACCCTGGGGCTTTTGCAGGCAGGAGAGCAAGCCACGCAGGATGGCTGAGGTCATGGGGCTACGAAAGGGAACGGCACGGAGATTTTGTGTGCACACCCTTTTATGCTTGCCTCTATTCATGCCAGGAAGGAAACTGCTTTCTCTGTATCCGTCTTTCTGTTGGAAAATCCTTAGCCTCTGTACAGATTTGCTCTCCTGTAAAGAGTAAGCTGTTTAGCATCAAGCCTGTCTAATGGAAGGAGGTGAATGAGTCTGCAGAGCATTATTGGCAGAGCAATGCTCTGGAGAGGGGGCTGACTCGCTTGTTATCGATGGGGCCCTTCACTGGCAGAGATAGCCTTGAGGATGGGGAGCAGGGCAATAGTGGATAGCCCATGATTGCAAACTTGGCTACAGGCTTGACCCTAAGGTCTGCCACTGCCCCTTCACCCTGTACCCATGGGCAAATCCTCAGTATCTGCTTTACTTCTTTAACAGTTTCCCTTCTGTAAAACACAGTGAAGTGTCCCTCTCTCTCTCCATGGGTGGGGAAGCAAAAGTCTCCTCTTCCCTTGTATTTAAGGCCCAGAGCTACCTGGCTGCCTACAAATGAATAGACAGGTAGGTTGTGAAAAGGACACCACAACAGAGTGCTTGTTCAGCCACTGCCTTATGTCATTGCAAGGACGGTGTAGACAAATCCTTGTCTGCTCTGGCTGGATTCCCCAGAGGCAGTTAATGCTGCTCTCCCAGCTCTTGCACTGAGCTGTCTCTGCCTACTGCACTCATAATCAGAAGTTGTAAAACCACTGACAAGTCCATAGACCAGAATGGAGATTACATGCAACATTAAAATTAAAAATGGCCAGACTTACGAAGCTGTCTTCATTAGGCAGCTGTGTTTTATTTGTGGCTTTTACTGCCAAATAAATAATCTTTCAGGTGAGTTAGTTAAGCTGCCCTCAGGAGCAAGAGAGGGGGGAGGGAGGAGAAACAGTTCTGCATGGCCACTGGGGATTCTGCCACAAATCAGCCAGTCTGGAAACTGCAGAACTGGTGTAAAATCAGGATGAAAACCTTAAAAACCCACCAACACTCCGGGAGTCCTCAATGCAAAACTACACAGAACAGTCCCTTCCAACCTGAGCCGAGGCAGAGCAGGCTTCGGTGCTGAGAGCTAATTTAGACATTTGAGCCTCTGCCTCCCTGACCTCCCTCACAGCAGTTCATTGGTTGTCTTCTGCATTCACTTGGTTCCTCAGTTTTGTTTCTCTCCTTTTCTGCCTAACTTCTGGCTTTAGGAGTGGTCCTAGGGAAAACATTAAGAGAAGGCACTGTTGTGGATACCTAAGAGCAGTATTAGAAGGCAGAGCATTTGTGCCTTGGCATGTTCTGGAACTTCTATGGAGAAAGTACACTGCTAACACACTCACCTGGGTTTCAGTGCTTGTGGATTGTATTTTCACGTGGCTATGACCAAAGTCGCCATTGCTGATAGAAACTACAAAGCAGTACTGGCTTGGTTTGACTTTGTGTCAGAACTGGATGAAGTCCTGCATTCTGTTTTAATTTTCTTTTTGTGCTTCTATACTCTTTCAAACCACAGGCTTGAAAGGAGTGACATTTGTTCCTTCAGGGATCAAAAAGTCTCATGCAAGCCACTGTAAAATGAGAGAAGTGATGCTGCCAACAGTGCCAGCAGAGAAGAGTCAGGGTGAAAGGAGCTAAACTTCTCGTTTGTTTCCTGCCTGTTCTGGGCTGGGGTTCTCTCTCCCTGCTTGCTCCTTGACTGCCCGAGATGCCTGGTTCAGGATCATGGTTAACACAGAAATCCAGCCCCTCCACTTCTGCAACTGGCAGACTGTGTCAGAAAAACTCCTCAGTGCTAACAAGGGAAGATGAGATTTAACTAGGTAAGGTCAGGTATTCTCGGATTATCTGCTTCCTCATCAGAAAACTGCTTTAATGAAACTGAAATTCTCTGCAGAAAACACTTTCATAAAAAAGTCAATTTTTATAAGGAACCTGATAACAAATTTATCTGTGGGAAAGAATGAAAGGTACAGGTGAATCATCCCCTTTCAACATTTCCAAAATGGAAAAAATGTGCCTCTTTAAATTAGAAGACGCCATTTTGTTCAGAAATGTAAGTTAACCGATTTCACAAAAAAGATCACAAAGGCTGAGCTTGTATGGGTGTGGATAGTGAAGGAGCCCTTGCCCTCCTCTTGCTCCAGGAGTTCAGACTAAGCTCAGCTGAATGAACTTCATCCTTTTAATGCAAAGCATCTTTTTCCAATCTACCTTTAGACTTTCAAATACTGCTCATTGCAAAGCCAGTGCTATGAGCAAGAACATTACACATTTTGCACGTTATACCAGATAATAGTCTGAAAAATAAACAGCATGGGAAGTGGGGCCTCAATTATGAGACACCTAGTAATGTGGTCCCCAGCAGGGTGGGGACCTTTCCCTTTGTGTGCAGTGCAGCTCTGCTGAAGCGATGTCTTTGGGTAGGGGCAGAGCATCTTTGGGTAGGGGCAGAGCATCTGATGCGGGATGCCAGCCAGCCAGGCTAACGGCATAGGGTGCAAAGGAAGAAGAGTGTCGGAGCAGTCATGGAGCATCAGATTTGGATGCAGATGTTGGCACTAGTGCAGATTGTTTCTTGGCCCTAGTTTTGTTATTTAGATTTCTCTGTGCTTCTCATCTCTCTGTCTGGAAAAATAGGAGAAAAGCAACTCATGACCCCCTCCCCTAGGCATGTGATAAGGATGTGTGAAGTTAGTGAGGAGATCCTATACAATAGCAAAAGAGGTTATTTCAGCCTTGGAGATGGATATGGTTTCACCAGCACAGGTGTTAGACAATAATAAATTCTCCATGTCGGGCTTCTGCACTTCATATGAGACAGACGGCAGGACAGAGTCCATGGCCGTGCTCAGTAGTGTGCCTGGGGCCTGGCTGTGCCTCCGCTGCCGGTGCAGCCGGGGCTCCAGCCTTCCGTGCTGCCATGGTGTGAGGTGCGGCAAACAGAGCCTGTCGGGAGCACGAAGGGAACTCCCCCCTCCCACAGCGTGAGCGACTGCTGAGAGCTCAAGTGCTCCCCAGGGGGGCAGCAGGAGAGCATTCGTGCTGTTTGCCTGTGTGTGTGTGTCTATGTGTGTTTCTTCCCCGGCAAAAAAAATATTTTTCTTTGCTCATCTGTCAGGGCATGAGGGAGCTCCCGCTTTTGCTGCACAGCCTTGCCATGAAAGATTTGTCACCCCACGACTCTGGAAGGGCACAACACGAATAACTGTACTTGTCCCCAGCTGTGCTTTTAAGGAGGCGGTACTCATTTGTATAATGTCCTATTGTTATGGGATTTAATTAGCTGTGGTTTGTTCACTCAGCAGACACAAATGAAGTTTTAATTTTTTGTGTACAGTTGTGAGGTGTTTTTTATTCATCACATCGGGAGTGCTCTGAGGCCTTCTGCATCAGAAACTGCCTCTAAAAGGGTGGAAAGGGCCGGACAAAACTGGGATGACATTCCCAAAGTGGCAGGATAGGGGGCAGCTTTAAAATGAGCTGGGGGTATTTGTCAGAAACATATGGCACTGAACTGTGCCCTTCCTACCACCTAGGCAGTGTCCTGGTTGCACAACAACATACTGCTGGGCAACGAGTGACTTAGAAAACTTGTCCTCAGTAATAGTGCCAAAATGATGAAAGATTCCTAGGATGATGCACCATGCAGGTACAGGTAGGAAGCCACATAGACTCACTCTCAGCTCAGCAGAGGTGTTGAAAGCATGGAAGGAGGTGCTCAGCATGGGGGAAATTCTTCTGGAAATTAAACAGTTGGCTTCACCCAGCCTGAGAACCAGTCAGCAATATTGGAACAAAGTCGCAAAAGCAAGTCAAGAAAGATGCAGTGTTAGACAGAACCACACAAACTTTTTTTGTTGTTACTTTTATCCTTTTCTCTGCCTTCTTTCTATCTTTGCCAGCTTCTTTTTAATTTGCAGTCTTGCTGTTTACATCAGAAAGCCCCAAGTCACTCTTCCTCCCAGCAAAAAGAGAGTGTGTAGATGCTGAGAGAGGCTGGGGAGCAGGCTTAAGTCTCTCTAGAAATTTCCAGAGCCTTATTTCCTTCTGCTCTACATTGTCTCTGCTCTCTACTCTCTTCAGTCACCCAGGAGCAAAATGGCATTTACATTCTTGCTTTATGTCAATATTTGCTTTCCTTTGAAACTGTCTGTTTAATAATAATTCTTGAGCACAGAGGAGAGGTGAGACCTCTGGGACCAGCTCTGTGAACTCGGGCTGGGGAGGATGGTTCTGGCACTCAGGTTTTCTCTGCTTTCTCTGGAAGACGTTATTCTGAGGTTGGAGCAGTGAAGGGAAATTGCCTGAACTCCAGGATCCTCATACTTGCTTGGAGATAGACATTTGACTTCGGTGGAATGCCAATGCATCCAGTTCCTAATCCTGTATATTTTTCTTCACTCCCCTTCTCTCTATGATGAAAGCTGTCTATGAGACAGGCAGCTGCAGAGGAAGATACAATTTTTCGTAGCTTGCCAGCCATCAATCTCCTGAACAATACTCAGATAATGAACACAGAAGCCTGTCACCAGCAGTAATGGGGTGATCGTTAGAAACTCAGACCAGACCAAGAGAAGGCAAGAAAGACTTGAGAGCTTGTCTTCAGAGTGCAATTCCTGGTGAACTGCTTTTGACGAACTCTGGCCACACTTTAGCGCAGAACCAAGACCCCCTGTCCCTGTTTGCTGGCCACCTCCCATTTTGAAAGGAACACCTTCCATTTATACCAAAAGGAAGGTGTATACCGTGTATACCTTTATACCGAAGGACCAAAGTGTCCACACATGAACAGCCACTGTCTGTAACGACCACACTATGTTTTCAGCTGAATTCACAATGTGGACACCTGTAGTCATCTAAGAAGGCACTTTCTCCTGTGTCCTTCAGGAACTGACATTGCCAAGTGGGCAAGAAAGTTTTTGATGCTTCTTCCTTTGAAAACCAAGTGGTTTTTAAGTGGACAAGCTATGCCATGACCTGTTGCTATTCCACCCCCTACTTTCCCCTGCTTGGTGTTTTCAGATTAGGAAGCAAAGAGATCATTGAATGGTGTTTTGTCCCTGAGGCTCTTCTGTCAGTTCTCAGAGGATCCCAAGGCACAAACCACAGTGAGAGAATGCTGCTGAGCAGTGCTTTGCCTCCTGACTAGTCTTTCTGCTTTGCATGGCTTATTTTTGTTCTGAGTGATTAAATGCAGACTGGTGATCTGTTTTCATTGTGAGGAGATGGAGCTGATGACAGATGGGGACACACTTGGAACCTACAGGAGGCATTTATTAAAGCAGAGTTGTAGCCTGGGCCATGCTGCATGTATCATTGGGCAGAGTCTTTCCTTTAACAGTGAAGAACTTCCAGTTAAAATAAAACCCCTGTATGTGTGAACAGATGGAAGGAGCAACTTAGAGGAAATGAGACCTGAGGGGAAGATATCAAAGGGACAATCTTTTCCTTCGCCAGGACTTTAGGCTGCCTCCAGACAGGAAAGATGAGCTACTCTCTAGGTCTCATCCTGCTTTGGATTATGCTGAGAAAATGACTGTGGCTGCGACCAGCTTCTTTGCAGGACCAGCAGGAGAAACATCGGCTTGCTTCTCAGGTGTCCTGCTAAACGAGGCACTAGGAGGCTGAGCACAGGGGCAGTGACCCCCCAGTCCTCCTTTTTCTGAAGCTCATCTCTCTGCTTAGCAGGCTGCAGCAACATCTCTCTGGTAATGTGGACAAGTATCTGGCTGAATGGGCACTAAGGAAGCTGGTAACACCTCCAAAGAGTGAGAAGTGCCAGAAACGTAGGTGTTATGTGCACACTCTTTCTTAGTAGCTTCTGTGGGTATCAGGTACAAGTTAAGAAAGTGCTGGGGGTACCAAGGTATGTAGAAGTTAAAAAACACAAGATGTCTTCAGCTAGTGCAAATCTACCTAGTTCACCCAAGGTGGGGCTCCCAGGATTTCTGTAACAGGTGGATCCAGCAAGATTGCTTCATCCTTTAGAAACTGTGGTTTGCATGACTGCTCCCATTCTAGGTCTTGGCTGGAAAATATGATTCTTTTTGTAATAATTGTCACTGAACACTGGAAAAAAAACATGAGAAATGACCAGAATATAACCTCTTGAGAATGCTTTAAAATATTTTTGTTGTTTATTTACTTTAGGAAAAAGAAAAATCAAAGAGAAGAATAATAAGAAAGCAAAGACTCTGCAATGACAGAAAAATGCGATTTTCTTTTTAAAGCTCTTTCTGATTTTACAGTGACATACGGAAAAGTATAAATGGTTCTAAAAAACTTCACCAGAAACTAGAGAGAAGAGAAAATAACTACAATGAAGGGCAGTATATTGAGGGTCATAGCTGCCTTCATCTCCTGTAAAACAATATTTGCTGCAACAAAGCAGCACATTTTAGTTATTTATTGTCATGTCAGCTACAAAATATTAAGAACATAAAAAATTATAGTTTACCCTGCATGTAGTCTAGTGGCTGAGATTGCCCTGGAGCATCATACTTGAATGCAGAAGCATCAGGGAACAGGAGAGCAGACAGCTTAGAAAGCCAGCCACATACTGAAAGTAGTCGTTGCTGGATGGAATCACGTGGAAAGAAAAGGTTTGTGACACAAGGGTTGGAGTGGGAAGAAAGTGGGCAAAGCTGGGTACCCCCTCCATTGCCTCCATCCATGGATACATCCTCCCCTGCACAGTCTTATGCAGAAAGCAAGCAGGTAAGTCCAGGACAAGTTCTGACGAAAAGAGCCCCTGAATGAGAAAAGTGGGGCTGATCCCTTCTCTCCGCTTGAAGCTGGTCTGAGGAGAACAGAAAGGTGCCAGGGCCAAGTGACAAAATTGATTTCTTTAGAAAATTAAAATAAAATTGTCCAGCTCACCCCAGCTCTTTCCTAATTGCTTCCACTTGTTTTCCCCACTTGTTCTGAGACAGGGTGTCCTTGTGGCTAATTTCTGCCTTTTGTTCTGTGTTACTATGCAACCAGTGGCTTCAAGTGCCTTGCAAAGATAATGCGGGAAAAGACAGCTGTGGTGTGCCTTGCCCACCCTGCAAACTGCTAGGCGCAGTGGGCAATTGGACACCCCATGCAAGAAGCCGCAACACCTCACCAGACAAAGAGGATATGCAAACTGTGACTAGTGCTGCAGATGGCCAGACGGAGCAATGCTAGTTTTGCATAAATCACTTGGCTTTCGGTTAGCACAATTAAGAGGTTGTTCAGCTGGAAAGAGACAGAAACATTTCCTCCCACCTTAGTTGTGCTTTGGTCAAGAGTTTTTCTTGAGCTTGTCCCTTCTTCTCATGTCTTGGAAACAATCAGATGAGATGCCCAAGATGGGGTCCCCATTGGCACTTTTGGTGTTAGATCCCATCCGCCAAGATGATCAGGACAGGGAAACATGGCTCAGCAGCAAGCTGGAGCAATGAAGAGAGGGTCTCCATAGCAAGAGAGAGAGAGCACTTGGCCAGCGGCTTTCCAGAACTGGGATTCTGCTCCTGCACTGGTCACAATAGTCAAGGAGCAACATGGCTGGGTGTAGTTAGAGGTGCTGAGACCTTTTCCTGGAAGCAAGAGGGTGCGGGAGGTGGGAAGAGCTCCCGGATGGTTATGAGGAGGTCGGGGAAGGTTTGCTGAAGCAGCTGTGAGAGCCACAGGCCTGCCGGGTGGCACGGTTCAGATCTGGACAGCACTCACACCCTCGGGCTCTGCCTGCAAGCAATGCTTGTAGGGCAGTAGAGTGAGGAGACCTGTGCATTTTTTGCTTTATCATCCCGGTACCTGTGCCAGGGACAAAGCCACAGTGCTGGTAGCCCGGGGGGTTCCAGCTGCCCACAGGTGCGATAACAGCACTCCTGAGGGTCATGGTCATTTCAGTGAGGTTTGTGGGGATGTGGAGGTGGCATGAGTGCAAGAAAGAAGAGGGCTTGCAGAACAGGTAAAGTGGCAGACAACACTCGCCGGGCAAGGGCTGGACTCCAGACACAACCGTGCCACAGACAGACACTAGTAAACAAGATTTAAAAGTGCCAGAAACCCATCACCTTTTTTAAGTGAGCATGATGTCAGCTCTTCCTCATCCCAGTTTGTGGACAGAGTGTTCAGAGTCTCCTTCAATCCAGCCCACAAATCATCTTGTCCCTTTTATGTCTTCTCTTCACGCAGTTGGTATTTGTCATTAACACATTTTATTAGACCTTGTTCCCCACCTTCCATAAAAAAAAGTTCTAATAAAATGCCAGAACACATACTGAGCAGAAGAACAAATTGTTAATGCATTCATTAAACAAATACACTTCTCCTTCAGTCTTTGGATGGAAATTAATTCCTCTCCTGGAACTTCAACCTGGATGTGTGCTTTGATTGGCAGCTGGAGGTTATGTCTGAATCCCTTTGTTTAGAGCTGAAGTGAGAACTGGCTTGACAGCACTGCAGAGCAGAGTCCAACAGCTTGCTGGGTGTAATCACCCCAGCGTGGTTTCTGATATGCCTCAGCCCTGCTCCAGAAGGACAGATGCCAAGGCCAATGTCACACTGGCCCGTTTACAGTTATGGAGGTTGGCTGTTAATTGTGGCATTTTCAGTCATGAGGACAGGTGATGGCAGTGCTCTGTGAAGGGCACTGAGAAGCGGCGAGACAGCGGTTCATGGAAGGTGAGTTCAATGGTAGCTGCAAGAACAAGAGCAAGGAGCTTGCTAAATCCTACCAGCAGTTTGTGGGCTTTCTCATTGGCTTGTGGCCCAGCTAGAGGCAAAACCCTGGGCGAGCTGAATCTTTTGTGATACTTACGTTTATTTCATCTTCCATTGCCAGAGCCATAGGAGAGCAGGATTCCTCTTTATCCTAGAAATAAATTGCCCTTAGACCCAGGCAGATGCATAACCCCATGCACAAGGAGTTGCAGGACCTCTCTGCCGCACCAGTGCCTGCAGCATTGGAGGAAGCAGCTCCCAGGTCCACCAGACCCAGCATTTCCCACAGGACCAGGCCGGCCTCTGGCTGCCAGCTTGGGCTAGTGATGTTTGTAGGACATGTAACTGCACTCCCCCATGATATGGGTGCATTACTAGTCCATGAGCATGCGTTAATGAACCTTTTAGCTGAGAGTAGAGAGAGGGAGAAAGAAAGAGGATGAATGAGCCAGGAAAGAGAGAATGACTGCGGATTCAGTTAGTTAATAAAGGGATTGCAGAAAGCAAGGTGAAGAGACAGTGGTAATTTTATGCACTGCCAGTCAGGGCCATTTGTCCTGGGAGAAGCTCCAATTTCTCTCTGAGCTGTTCTTTTTCTTCAGCAATGAGGCTGTGAAGGGGAAAAAAAACCTGATTAAAATCAGCACCCAAACTGACAAGGAAAAAACCCATTTTAATCTCTGCATCTGTAGATGTAACTTCTCCCAAATAAGTGAAACAAAGGGGAATTTAGAGTATTGGCCAGTCATACAGAGCAAAGGCTGAAATCATCCAGACTTTGATAACAGTCTTGTCATATCCCAGTCTTAACCACAACAGAAATCCAGATTTCATCTTTACAACTATTAATTTCCACTCATCTACATATCTATCCACTCTGCCCTCATTCATTCCCCATTCATTCATGACCATTTAAGAGCAAGCCTCCTTTAAAACCCTCATTAGCACTGTAAGTTTGATGCCTTATCTCTATAGCTGGTTCAAATCTTCTTCCTATTATTAAATATTTCTAATGCTGGATCAAAACTCATAATCCCTGCCCTAGCCTGAGCAGAACCCAGAGGAAGACAAGTTTGCTCCTCTGGCAGCGCCACGCACTGGGCCTCTATTGCTTTTAAACTAACCTTTTAGCAGATCTGTCAGCATCAAGGAGGAGTGAGATATACCTGATGATGTTGCATAGAGCTTCAGTTTCTGACTCAGGAGGAAAGAAAGTTGTTTGGGGAAGACAACTAGGAAGTGCATTCCTGTGTTTAAAAGAAGGCATGGATTTTCCCCTGCAGCCAAG